>Ga0206956_1213_pt2 | contig 11451 bp, 12 predicted proteins | sample Alteio_BWOrgHeat_35_FD_153252 | JGI IMG/M metagenome (GOLD analysis project Ga0206956, IMG submission 153252) | Enriched cells from forest soil in Barre Woods Harvard Forest LTER site, Petersham, Massachusetts, United States -... | ecosystem: Environmental > Terrestrial > Soil > Temperate forest >...
TTGGGGTCGCGAGCCAGCTCGAAGAGTGCGCGGGTGATCTCGGGCTTGATGTAGGTGTCGTCGCCGCCGTGAATCAGGAGTAGAGGCCGCGGCGCCAGCCGCGGGAGCGCCTTCTCAAGATGGACAAAGCGGCACTGGCGCTCTTGCTCGAGGCGGCGCAGCGCGATCATGCCGTGCATGCCAAAGAACCAGGATGGAGCGAGCCCCTGTCGCGGCGCGGTCTGGTAGATGCGGTACCATTGACGCATGTAGGGGACAAGCGTGGTGTAGGTCGCGAAGACGCCGTCGGTGACGCAACAGCGGACGTACGGCTCGTCGGCGGCGACTTGCAGCCCGGCGCCGGCCCCCTTGCTGATGCCGAAGAAGCCGATGCCGTTCGGATCCGCGTCTGGTCGGGACTTGAGATAGGCGACAGCAGCCTGCGTATCGACCACCTCGTAGCGGGTCACCCACTGCAACGGCTGGTATCCGGACAGACATTCACTGTCGCCCTGGCCGCGCAGCTCAAAGGCGAACACGTCATAGCCCTCGTCGACGAGGTGCTCACAGTAGATTCGGCATGACCAGCGGTTGGAGCCGAACTCGAGCCCAAACAAGATCACGCCGCGCCGTTGTCCGCGCGCATGGAGGTAGCAACCCGCCAGGAGAATGCCGTCTTCCGTGTGAAAGCGAACGTCTTCAGCTTCGGGGATCGGCTCGCCGCGGGGGATGATGAAGAGCGGTTTTTCCTGAAAGATGCGGACGATCCACTGGATGTAATTGAGGCGCAGGTTCACGTGCACGCACAATGCGATCGCCAAGCCGATCGACAGCGGAATGAACTGCAGTGCCAGGCCCAGCGCAAATAGAAGCACGAACGACACCTCGATACTAGAGCTTACTTTATTGGGTAGCTCCTGGACGGTGTCCAAAAAAACGGGGACAGGACTTTTGAATCTAGAAGTCCTGTCCCCGTTTTTTTGGTCCTAGGCGGTGAAGCGGCTGACGATGAGCGAGACATTCTGGCCGCCAAAACCGAAGCTGTTGCTGAGCACATGGGCGACGCGCTTCTCACGGGCGGCGTTGGGAATGTAATCCAGGTCGCACTCGGGGTCAGGCGTCTCATAGTTGATGGTCGGGGGCAGGACGCTGCGCAAAAGCGACATGACGCAGGTGATCAGCTCGACGGCACCGGCGGCCGCGATCAGGTGGCCAAGCATGCTCTTGCTGCTGTTAACCGGTACCTTGTAGGCGTGCTCGCCGAGAACCCTCTTGATCGCGACGGTTTCGACGCGATCGTTGACCTGCGTGCTGGTGCCGTGGGCATTGATGTAGCCGACGTCGCTCGGATTGAGGCGGGCGTCTTTCATGGCGGCCTCGATGCAGGCGATGGCGCCGCGGCCATCGGGATGGCTATCGGTGATGCGGAAAGCATCGGCTGTTGAACCATACCCGGTGAGCTCGGCATAGATGCGTGCCCCGCGGCGACGGGCGTGCTCCAGCTCTTCGAGGATCAGCATGCCGGCACCCTCGCCGAGCACGAAGCCGTCGCGGTTGAGGTCGAATGGCCGCGAGGCCTTCTCAGGTGCATCGTTGCGCGTCGACAGGGCCGTCAGCAGATTGAAGCCGGTGACACCGAAGGGGTTGATCATGCTGTGAGCGCCGCCGGACACCATGACATCGGCATCGCCGTGGCGGATCAGCTCGCTGGCTTCGCCGATGGCCTGGCTGCTGGCGGCACAGGCGGTGAGGCAATTGTAATTGGGCCCAAGCAGGCCAAACTCCTCGGCAATGTGGCCCGGAGTTGTGTGCAGCTCCTGTTCGGCTTCGCGCTGGGCGTGGAAGTGCTTGAGGGCGGCAGCCGTGAAGGCGGGCGTGTCAATTTTGTGGCTTTGCGGATCGCCGGACAGCGCGATCAGCGAGATCAGGTTCGGGAAGTCCTGCACGCCTTCGCCGCAGCCGAGGTAGATGCCGGCTCGCGTTCGGTCGAGTCGCTTGTCATCGAAAATGCCGGCATCCTTGAGGGCCTGCTGCGCTGCTGCAAGGCCGAACTGGCAATTGACGCCGCTGTTCTCCCAGCGCGAGGCATCAGCCACGAACCTGGAAAGGTCGAAGTCGCGCACCTCGGCGGAGAAGGTCGTCGGAAAGGCATGGGCGTCGAAACGCGTGGTTCGAGCGACGCCGCTCTTGCCCGCGATCTGCTCCGAGAACAGATCGCTGACCGTGTGGCCGAGAGGTGTGATCGCCCCCATTCCGGTGATGACAACGCGTCGTCGCATGCTTTAGCTGTCCCAACGTCGATAAACTAGGGCGGCGCATTGCCCCAGAGCGGTGCAACTGAGCTTGAGCACATAGGGCGTTCGCACGGTGTGTGGCTTGCCGGCAATTACCGCGATCGGACACTCCGGGTCGGACTCATCATAGTTGAGGGTAGGCGGCACCTGGCCATGGCTCAAGGCCAAAACGCTGGCAGTCAGCTCGACGGTGGCGCTCGCGGCGCCGAGCGTGCCAAAGTAGCTTCGCGGTGCGAAGACTGGAGTCCCCGAATCGCCGAACACATCGCGAATGGCGCGTGCTTCCCAGGCGTCGCCGCCGACTGTGCTGAAGCCATGGGCGTTCACGTGATCGATGTCGCCCGGACCGATGCCGGCTTCCCGCAAGGCTTGACGCATGGCCCGTGCGAGGCCTGCGCCTGAGCGGTACTTCGCTCCCTTGCTGCGGTCAACTGGATCGAAGGCGGCGCCGAAGCCGGCGATCTCGCCAAGGATGCGTGCGCCGCGTTTGCGAGCGTGCTCGAGTTCTTCGACGACGAAGACACCCGCGCCCTCACCGAGCACGATGCCGTCGCGTCCACGATCGAACGGGCGGCAAGCCTTTTCGGGGGCATCGTTCCGGCGAGACAGTTCGGCGAACAGGCACTGGCGGGACAGGCTCAAGATGGTCAGGCGACTCTCACCGCCGCCAGCGAGGAAAATGTCCGCCTGACCGCGGCCGAGGATGCGAGATGCCTCACCCAGCGCCAGCAGGCCGGCGACGTCGTTTTCAGTGATGGTGTTGTTGGGTCCCTGCGCGTTGTGCAATATGGAAACGTGGCAGGCGAGCATGTTGGGCAAATATTTCAGCATCCACAAGGGGGTGATGACGGGCAGCCCCGCTTGCCCCCACTTGCCGATGTCCACCGTGCCCGGCTGACAGTTCGAGGCCACGCGCGCGGCATCGATCAACTCCTCCAGCTCGGTGGAGATCAACCCGGAGCCGAACTCCACGCCGAAGCGCGTCGGGTCCAGTTTCTCCTTGTCGACCTTGGCGTCGTCGAGCGCGAGCTGAGCCGCGGCAACAGCGAGCTGAATGGTGCGTGCCATGACGCGAAGCGATTTGCGGTCTTTTTTGTCGAGGTAGTTCTTGGCGTCAAAATCGGGGATCTCGCCGGCAAAGCGGACCGGGAGGCCGGAAGGGTCGAAGCTGCGAAAGGGCCGAATGCCGCTCTTGCCGTGAACGAGGGAGTCCCAGAAGGCATCGGGCCCGACGCCGATGGAAGAAAGAACCCCAATGCCGGTCAGGACGGCGCGACGAGGCATGGTGCTTACCTCCCGTCAACCGCCGGTTGGCTGGACTTGACCGCCACGCGCTTGGCAAGGCGGAGCAAGTGCAGCAGCTCTCCGGAAAAAACAAAGTTCTGGTCGCCAAAGATCTGGTGCGAGCGGTTCTGATCGAGGTGGGCGAAGAAGATCTCCGCCTCGGCAATCACTTCCTCTCCGATGAGCACCTTCCCCTGGATCGATGCTCCCTCCGGGCGCATGTGAACCATGGTAACGTCATAAAAGAGTCTCTCGCCCGCCAGGACCTCACGATGAAAATGGGCGGTGAGGATCTTGGCGAGGATGACCTTTTCGCGAAACTCATTGGCCTCGCCGACCAGGATGCCGCCGGTTTGGGCCAGGCCCTCGAGCATGAGGCACGCGGGCATGACCGGGTAACCGGGGAAGTGGTCGGCGAAGAAATCCTCGGCCAGGCTGAGGTTCTTGACGGCACGGGCCGCCTTGCCACTCTCGAACGACTCAAACCGGTCTAACCAGATCCAGCGCATGCGTCTCTCGGGTGCCGGCTCGTCTCAGGTCAGGCGGGCTGGCCGTTGATCGGTTGGCCGTCGAGCTTCCCCTGGATGTAGCGCGTGATCAGATCGACGGTGAACAGGTCGCTGATGTGCCCCACCTCGGGGTTCTTCTCGAAACCGCTGAGGTCGGCAAATGGCATCCGCGTTCGCAACTCGGCAAGGCCCTTGGAAGTCACGCGGCCGTTCTGAACGAAGTCCGGGTCGCCCTGGAAAATCGATTCCGGGAACAGCTCGCCGCGCGGGATTTTGATGGCAAACTCACGTTCCAGCCGGAAGACAATGTCCAGGAAATCGATGGACTCTGCGCCCAGATCTCCCTGGAGCGTAGCCGCCGGTGAAATATCTGTTTCATCGACATTGAGCGCCTCGACCAGAGTTGCGGACACCTTCGAGTAAATCTCGGCCTGCGTCGGCATGAAAAAACCTCCTAGTGGAACATCGCGAACGCGGGTTGCATTTTCGCCCAGGTTTATGTTTGCAACTCGCCGCTCGCCTAAAACATACCATTTACTTTTGTTTCGAGTACAAAATCTAGCCCGAGACAGCGCCCAGGCTCAGTCCGCCGTCAACGGTTAGCACCTGCCCCGTGATGTAGTCGCTGTCTTCGCTTGCGAGAAAGACAGCCACACGGGCGACATCTTCCGGTTTCCCGACGCGCTTCATCGGGATGAGCTTCTTCTCAATAAAGTCGCCGGCCTTGTTGCGGATGGCAGCGCTCATGTCCGTCTCAATGAAGCCCGGCGCGATGGCATTGACCGTGACGCCGCGGGACGCGAGTTCGACCGCCAGGGCCCGCGTGAAGGCATTCACCGCGCCTTTGCTGGCAGCGTAGTTCGTCTGGCCCTGGTTGACATACTCAGCCACCACGCTGGAAACATTGATGATCCGTCCGCGGCGCGCCCGCATCATACCGTACGCAACCGCACGGCAAAAGTTATAGGTGCCGCCCAGGTTGGTCGCCAGCACGCTGTTCCAGGCCTCCGGCTCCATGCGGACGAACAGGTCATCCTTTACGATCCCCGCATTGTTCACGAGGATGTTCACCGGACCGAGGTCTTTCTCGATCGACTCGACCGCTGTCTGCACCTCGGCGGAATTGGCGACATCCACCTGCACGGCGATGGCCTGGCCGTCGCGCTGCCGGATCTCCTCGGCGAGCGCCGTTGCCGCCGCCTGGCTGCCCTTATAAACAATCGCCACCTTGGCCCCTTCGGCGGCAAAGGCACGGACGATAGCCTGTCCGATGCCGCGGGCTCCGCCGGTCACAATGGCGACCTGGTTTTTCAAGCGCATAGGCCGGCTCCTTGCAGCTCTTCCCTTTCGAGTACAACGGCCAGGTCACGGTAATGCTGCACGAGCCGCTTATCCAATTCCGCGAGCCTGGGGTCTCGGTCGCCAAGGTTGTATCGCTCTAGCACAAACCGCGCCGAAACCGCCGAGTTGCCCTCGACTTCCCCTTTGCCGCGGAAGGCTGCTTGCCGATCGCCTTTCTCCGCGAGTTCGACAGTAACCACCAGCGGCCTGCCGGGCTCCATGAACGTGCCATACTTCACGTTCTTTGTCTCGCGCAGGACGATCATGCTATGGCGGTAATCTTCGCTGAGGCGCAGAAGCCAGGCGCCGGCTTCGACCAACGTTTGCAGCATCAAGACGCCCGGCATCACGGGGAATGCCGGAAAGTGGTCTGCGAGATATTCCTCCCCAAGCGTGAGCAGCTTGACCGCCTTCAATGACTGCCCAGCCTGAACAGCCAGAATGCGATCAATCAGGTTGAAGCGCATGCACCCTCGCAGTGCGGCCGGGCAGAGAGAGAAAGTATACTGGTATCCCTCACACCCGACAACCCCGGAGAAGTTCGCTCAACTTGGGCTAGCCGCGCAAATGATAGGGTCCAGTTTTCGCCCCCGTCCGGTCAGCTGAGTTATGCCGGCGCATGCATCGCAATGGATTCGAGACTGCCGAGTAGTAAGTCAAAATGGGCAAGCGGAACTAGACTTTAGATCAGTAAACCGCGGCTTGATGGAGCGCAGCGACGTAAACACTCACGAGGATTTCGGCCGCAATTCCCTTGCACCGGCAGCCGGTTTGTCCATCTGTACATGTGAAATCTGGCGATGTTCTCGTCACAAACTACCGAATTTAACTTCTTGTGGCACAAGAAGTTATTTCGTGGATTTGCGCATTATTTTGAGAAAATGAGATTGACAAGGTGAGGAAGGTAAGGTATTTATCACAATCATAATTTGGCCTCTTCTCTGTTCCGGCCCCGCCGATTCGTTCTGACGGACGGCGGGGTTTTTTCATCTCTTTTTTTGTGCTCGGGGTCAAGCTCGATTCTGCTGGGATATGATGACTGGCCCACTGCCCTAGAAGGAGCCGAGCCATGCTTTCCGTCGATTGTGTACGCGAGTTGGAGTCTTCGTGGCTGCCGAACCTCACCGATTCAGCGCTGGAGCGCCTGATCGACATGCTTGAAAAGAACAGCGCGATGCTGATCCATGGTTGCTTCACGCGTTCGACATCCATGGGCTGCCTGGCAACTCACGCCGCCTGGCATCATCCCCAGACTGAGCACCTCAACCAGGACGCGGGCATCGCATGGCTGAACCGCATCGCCGGCCTGAACCCGGCGACATCTCGAGTCATTCAGGCCTGGGACGAACGCGGCGCCCATGACTGGGAGTTGCGCTCAGAGCTGCTTGCATATTTCAAGGAAGAGCGCCTCCGCCGCAACGAAGCAGTGCCTGCTTCGGTAGAAGCGTGCGTCCCCGTTTGATAGCAAGTTGGCGCCAGAGTCCATCGCATGCTGTCGCGTGTTCTCGAACCCGAGGTGATGGATACCGAGGCGGAAGCTCGCGACTACGATGACATGGATCATCGAGCCGTCAACGATCTCTTCGTCAGCGACTTCCTGAAGATCTGGGACGGCTGCAATCCGGTGCTCGACATCGGCACAGGCACCGCGCAAATCCCGATCGCGCTTTGCAAGGCATCCGTGCAAGTACGCGTCGTCGGCGTGGACCTGGCCGACCAGATGCTTCGAGTTGGCCGCAGGAATGTTCGCCGAGCAGCACTCGACGAACGGATCACCCTCGAGTTGCAAGACGCCAAGCACCTGCCCTACGACCGCGGCTCTTTCCCCGCTGTCATCTCGAACAGCATCATCCATCACATCCCTCATCCGCTGGCAGTGGTCGCAGAGATGGTCCGCGTTCTTGCGACGGACGGCACGCTGCTCGTGCGCGATCTGCTAAGGCCGCCTGACATGGAGTCGCTGCAACGGCTTGGGCAAACGTATGCAGGCGACGCAAACGCCCATCAGCAGCAGCTCTTCGCCGATTCGCTGAACGCCGCACTTACGTTGGATGAGGTTCGCGCTCTGGTCGCCGAAGCCGGCATGGATGCCAGCGCCGTCGAGAAAACGAGCGATCGGCACTGGACGTGGACCATACGGCCAGGCAAGCGCTAGCGAAGACTACCGTTCGGCACCCGGCCGCACCATTTCCTCGGCCACCAGCACCATTTCCGCCACTTCGACGAGGCGCCGATTACGATCGCTGGCCATCCGTTGAAGTCGCCTGAAGGCCTCCTGCTCATCGATGCCGGCCACTTTCATGATGATGCCCTTGGCGCGCTCGATCATCTTGCGGTCCTGGAGTGCCTGGCGGAGATCGGCGGCTTCCTTGCGCAGCATGTGAAACTGCTCGAAGCGTGACATGGCGATGGTGATGGCCGGCGCCAGGTCCGACTGCTCGATGGGCTTGATCAGGTAGCCCATGATGTATTCGGCCTGGGCACGCTCGAGCAGCTGGTTGTCCTGAAACGCGGACACGAGGATGACCGGCATCGGCTCGTCCTTGCAGATTCGCGCGACGGCTTCGATGCCGTCCATGTCCTTCATGCGGATGTCGGTGATGATGAGGTCCGGGCGGAGGGTCTTGCAGCGCTGCACCAGCTCCTCGCCGCTTGGCACGGCGGCGACGACCTTGTGCCCCAAGAGCGGAAGCATGCTCTGGTAGAATTCCCGCATGTCGCCTTCATCGTCAGCCACCATGATGCGCAATTCTCGTGTCATGAGGTTCCTCGAGGTAGGTCGACCACGATTTCCGCTCCATGCATGTTATTGCTTCCCACGGCGATGCGCCCTCCGTGGGCTTCGACGATGCGTTTGGCAATCGCCAGCCCCAGGCCGGTGCCCTGGGCCTTGGTGGTGAAGAACGGCTCGAATACCCGCTCGCGCTGCTCGGGCTTGAGGCCAGGGCCGCTGTCGTGGAACGCCACCCGGACTGCCGGCCAGCTATCCACCGAGGTCTCAGACCAGCACACATCAATCTCTCCATGCTCAGGCGATGCGGCAAGGGCGTTTTCCAGAATATTGCGGAATACCTGCCCGACCGAAACGCGATCGGCCTGGCACACCAGGTTGGCGCCACTGCCCGACTCGCACAAGTGCACGTCGTCTCGTGTTCCGCTCTCCAGGAGGCACTTCCACGCCTCATGCACGATCTCGCCAAGACGACACGGCTGCCGATCGAGCACAATCGGCGCTGCGTACTGACGGACTTCCTCGTAAAGATGCTGCAAATGATCCTGGGCCTTCTTCATGCGGCCCATCAGGTCCAGTGCCCGGGGTCGATCCGGCACCTCGAGACGCAGCATCTCAAGGCAGGCTTTGCTGCGCTGCAAGGCGTTGCGGCTCTCGTGGGCCATGCCCGTGATCATTTCACCGATCGCGGCGAGCCGCTCGGCCTGCCGCAGTTTTTCCTCAACTTCGCGGCGCGCTGTCGTGTCGCGAATTGCGGCGGACACGAGCGTGCCCTGCTCGGTGATCAGCGGGCTCAGGCTGATCTCGACCGGAAACTCCTGTCCGGACTTGCGCAAGCCCCACAGTGCCATACCCGTGCCCATTGGCCGCGTCGCAGGGTGCGTGAAATAGCGCCCCCGGTGCTCCTCATGGATTGCTCGGAAACGCTCGGGCATGAGCAGCTCGACAGGCCGCCCCAGCAGCTCGGATCGCAGAAAGCCGAAGAGCTTCTCCGCTTGCACATTGGCGAGCACGACCTTGCCTTGCTGGTTGACGATGAGGATGGCGTCGGGGGCACTTTCGAGGAAACTGCGAAAACGCAGCTCGGCGTTGCGGCGATCGGTGATCTCCTTGCGCAACGCTTCGTTCGCCCGACTCAGCTCCAGCGCACGCTCTTGCACGCGCTCCTCAAGTTCGTTGTGGATCTGCCTTAGCTCGCCTTCCGCGCGATGCCGCTCGGCAGCGGTGGCCGCCAACTCCATGACGGTGACCGTCGTGCATGCGACGAACAACTGCACCAGAGTCAGCGTGACGTCATGGGACATCGAGCCAAACGGACCGAGCGCGTTGAGCGAGCCGGTCATGGCGATGAAGGCCATCAGCACGATCAGAGCGGTCGCCCGGCGTGCACGAAACCGATAGGCGCCGAGAACGAGCAACGGCAGTACCAGAAACGCCGCCGGCAGGTTTGCTCCACCGGGCAGCTTGCCAAAAAATACCAGCCAGCTCAGGACACCGACCGAGGTTGTTACCGTGGCGAACCTCAGCAAGGCCGACCATCGGACCGGCTGCCAGCGGATCGTCAGCCACAGGACCAGGAACGGCGCGATGACCATCATCCCGACGGAGTCGCCCAGCCACCAGATGAGGCAGATGTTCCAGAAATTGTCCCAAGGCGCGTAACCGCCCAGGGCAAGGCTCGTGACGCCGATGATCGGGCTGGGGACAGTGCTGAGAAGGCACGACAGCAGCACAAAGACAAAATAGCCGCGCGGATGGATGAATGCGCGGGCACCGCCAGCGAACTTGACGCAGAGCAAAACGGCGAGAAATGCTTCCAGCGTATTACCGCATGCGATCCCGAGTGACGTGGCGACGTTACCTTCGGTGCAGAGATTCAGGAAGAAGGCGCCAAGAAAGACTCCGCCGGCGCAACGGCTGCCGCGCAGCAGCAATGCGGCGAAGGCAATTCCCGCCGCTGGCCAGAAGGCCGCGGCGCTCTTGTGATGGACCGTCAGATAGGCCAGCGCCAGAAGGCCGCTGACGAAATAGGCACCCGCGACAACGAGGGTTTCCAGTGCAACGTAGACAAGCGGCAACCTTCTCATGCAGCCGTTCTCTCATCCGCCTTCCTGGCGCCACGAGAGTTGAGCATAGCCCAATTGCTCGAAAGGGCAACGTGTCGTCACCCCCCTCGATACGGCTGCACCTTGTCGTACAGCAAACCGACGAATTCTTCCAGCAAGGCGAGATAGCGAGTCCCGGCCACGACTTCCACCATCTCGATGAGCTTCTTGCGGCGATCGATCAACTCCACGAAATGCTCGACGCCATGTGCGGTCAGCGGACCGCCCGTCCCTTGCAGCGAGAGCAGCTCGTCCATGTCCTCCTCGCTGAGCCGCCGCGCCCGCTCCGGATTCCGCTCCAGCCACGCAAGCAGCTCCGGCTGCATCGTCTGCTCATACTGACGATGCGTTGTCGGTTGCGGCCGTTCCTCACCATCGCCGCCGATTCGCATCAACAGACTCGCCAGCGGCACATCGCGCAGCTCGCTAACGCTCAACCCAAGAGTCCGCGCGCACGTGCTCAGGGTTGTGTTTCGTAATCTTCGCGTGCCGCCGACAAGTATGTCCCGCACCGTCTGGCGGTTCAACCCGGCCCGGCGCGCGAAGTCCTCCTGATTCCAGCCGCGCTCCTGGACCAGCCGTGCAATCTTCGCTTTCAGATCAATTTCGGACGATGAATCGCTATCCATGGTCGTCATTCCAGACTTTGTTCATCTGGCACATGCGTCCCCGGCGACTGTCCCGGCTTTTTGGGCCGATGCTCCTCACAGAAGTAGTCGAGCATCGGAAAGACGGGAAGCCGTCCCCACAGCCGATGCCAGTGCATCACTCGCGCGACCGCCGGCCGAAAGCACTGGCAGCACCTGGCCGCCAGACCCTTCGCCTCGATGACGCCGGCGCCGAACCGCTGTTCCTCGTGGGCCCGAATTGCTTCCTCGCTCACGCCCCGCGCCCGAAGCTCCGCCTTCAGGATCGGCAGCGCCTCCGGCTCCATCCCGTCGCGGAACACCGTCACCCGGTCCAGCAGGTCCTCCGTGCTCGCCGCCCTGGCATTCGCCTCAACACGCTTCGGATCAAACTCCATACGATCCCCGCAAAGCGTCCGCCACTCGACGGCACATAACCATCATCTGCTCGAACGCGCTCGGCGTCAGCGCCTGGAAACCATCGGACAGTGCCTTCTCCGGCTCCGGATGCACCTCGACGATCAGGCCGTCGGCCCCGGCCGCGACCGCCGCCTGCGCCATCGCAGGCACCAGCTCCGACCG
>Ga0206956_1216_pt1 | contig 11370 bp, 6 predicted proteins | sample Alteio_BWOrgHeat_35_FD_153252 | JGI IMG/M metagenome (GOLD analysis project Ga0206956, IMG submission 153252) | Enriched cells from forest soil in Barre Woods Harvard Forest LTER site, Petersham, Massachusetts, United States -... | ecosystem: Environmental > Terrestrial > Soil > Temperate forest > O...
TGCTCAAAAGGCGGGCGGGATACCAGACCTTGTTCTGCTCGACGAGCAGCGGCGGACCTTCGTCGGGCAGGCAGATACTGTCGCGCGTGACCTTGTTGGTGAGGAAGTACATGCCGGGCTTGCTGTCCCAGCCAAGGACGTGCACATGGTAATTGTCGCCCTCGTGCTTTTCGAGCAAGGCAGACCAGATGGCTCCGTCATGGACGATGGCCGCCAGTTGATTTGAGGGCTTCGTCAAGGGCATCGAGCCCGGCATGTTCTTCGACTTGACGATGATGGGGTGAAGGTGGTCCGCGACTTTCTCATTCTCCGGCCACAGCTCGTGATAGCGCAGGTCGACGTAGCGCATGAGCTCGTCCACATCGACGACGCCGTCCTTGTTGAAGTCGGCCCGCCCGTAAAGCCCTTCGAGCACGGCAATGTCCAACTGGTTGCCGACCTCTTGCTTTCCGGAGCAGGCACAAAACACCGTGACGTTGGCGGGCACCGGTGGGTCTTTCTGGGGCGCTTGCGCAAAGCCGCCGCAGTGGCAAGTCTCGAGGAACAGCAGCACGTTGCAGGGTAGTTTGCCGAGCTCAGCCTTGATGTCCTTCGCCCAGAGGGATTCGCCGTCGGCAGTCTCGACGCCCCACCCATTTTCCGCGTCGATGCCGCCGTGGCAGCCCAGGTACATGACCACGAGGTCCTGCGCCTTTGCCTTGTCCTGCAGCCATGCCAGCCCTTTTAAGATGCCCGCCTTAGTGGCGCGCTCACCGAGGATTTGCTGCGAAGTGATGTTGCGGTAATAACTCTTGCCCTGGTCGCGGAAAACCTGTTCGAATTCTTTGGGATAGCAATTGAAGGCATCAATGCTCTCTTTCGGGATGACGTTGACCACGTAGAGGCTGCCATCGGCTTCGATGGTGTAGATCTCTTTGCCGCCGGCGAACATGAAGGCGGTGTTGCCGAACTCCGCCTTGCCCAGTTGTTTGCGTTTGCCGTCCGCCAATGGTGCCGCGCGCAAGGTGCCGTCGCCCTCAGCGGAGTAGAGCTGATCCTTGAGGACCGCGGCAAAGCGCAGCTCCTTCCAGGACTTCTCGGCGCCGATCCGTTCGTGCGTGCCATTACCCGGATCGATGCGCAGCATATTGCCGTCACCATCGATGGAGGTGAGTTTGTCCGCGCCGGCGAAGAGAGCGCGAGCGCCCTTGAATTCCGCCTTGCCAACCTGAGACCGCTTGCCGTTGGCCAGGTCGGTCGCGCGCAACGTGCCATCGGACTCCACGGTATAGAGCCGACCCTTGAGGACGGTGCCGGCAGTCACGGACTTGAAGTCACCCTGAGCGCCGACCTGAGACCAGCTTCCATCCGTGGGATTGACCTGGTACAGACAGCCGTTTTTCTCGATGGTGTAGAGGCGCTCGCCGTCGGCGAACATGAAGAGAGTGTTTTCGAATTCCGCTTTGCCGATCGACTTGCGCTCGCCTGATTCGAGGTTGGCCACGTAGAGGCGGCGGTCCTTTTCCGCAGTGTACAGCCGCTCCTTGAGGATCACACCGGCAACGACGTCTTTCCATTTCCCCTCGGCGCCGATTCGCTGCCAGGCCCCACGTGCGCCGGCCTGATCGAGTGCCACGCCGAGGTAGTAAATGTCGCGCTCGGGACCCGCCGCCGCCAGGCGCAGGCTCGAACACAGTGCGATCAAAAATACCAGGATGACGTTGTGGCGTTTCATGAACATTTCTCGAAGGGTTTGGCTACCAGTTGTTTTTATAGCAAATGGGCTCGACCGGCAGTGGCGGAAGGGCTGTTAGGCAAACGGCGACACGTTCGATATTATGGACTGACGACATGGGAGAAACACGTTGAAGCAGTATCTGGGACTGTTGCGCGAGATCCTCGATCGCGGTATTCGGAAGCCGACGCGGACGTTATGCGCAAAGACCCAGCGGCCGCTGGACGCCATCAGCATCTTTGGCTACTCGATGCGGTTCACGCTAGAACGCGGGTTCCCGCTGGTCACGACCAAGAAGATGCCTTTCAAGGCGATCGCGCACGAGTTGCTTTGGTTCCTGAGCGGGTCCACGAACATCGAGTATCTGAAACGCAACAAGGTTTCGATCTGGGACGAGTGGGCGGACGAGCGTGGTGAGGTGGGACCAATCTATGGCAAGCAATGGCGGTCGTGGTCGGCGCCGCATGGGAGCACAATTGACCAGATCCGCAATGTAATTGACGGCATCGAGGCCGTGAAAAAGGACCCGCGGGTATCGGTCGGCCGGCGGTTGCTTGTGTCCGCCTGGAATGTTGCCGACCTGCCACGGATGGCGATCGCGCCGTGCCACACGCTCTTCCATTTCAGCGTCGCGCGCGGGCGGCTGGATTGCCTTTTATATCAGCGGTCAGCGGACGTGTTCCTGGGCGTGCCGTTCAACATTGCGAGCTATTCGCTGTTGACGCACGTGATCGCACACCTGACCGGGCTCGAAGCGGGCGAGTTCATTCATTTCCTTGGCGATGCTCACCTGTACGAAAACCACATCGAGCAAGTGGAGGAACAGCTCAAGCGCGAGCCGTTGCGTTTGCCGGAGCTGGTGATCGATCCCGGTGTGCGCTCGATCGATGGGCTCGACGTGGAGCAATTTCGCCTTGTCGATTATCGGAGCCATCCGCCGATCAAGGGAGACATTGCCATCTGATGCCGACCGTCTCGATCATCGTGGCCATGGATAAGAACGGCCTGATTGGCTGCACAAGCGGTCTGCCGTGGCGCTTGCCCGCGGATCTGAAGCGATTCCGCAAGCTGACTTGGGGCAAGCCGATAATCATGGGCCGACGCACGCACGAGCAGATTGGCCGGGCTCTGCCTGGGCGCACGAACATTGTTCTGACGCGGGATCGCGACTATCAGGCGGATGGTTGCACGGTTGTCGCTTCGGTGGAGGCTGCTCTTGAGACTGCGCAGGAATGCCTCAATCGCGACGGCGGCGATGAGATCATGGTCATCGGCGGCAGCGAGGTTTACCGCGAGCTCCTGCCGCGGTGCATGCGATTTTACCTGACGCTTGTCGAAGGCCACTTCGAGGGCAATACGTGGTTTCCTGGTGGCGTGCTGGGATCGCCGGAATGGAAGGTCGTTCATTCAGAGTTAAACGGCGCGGATGAAGTAAGTGCGCTCGCCCACTCGTTTCAGGTGCTGGAACGCACGATGAGGTAGCTACTCGAACAGCCGGGAGGCGGGGACGCGAAACCCAGGAAGATGTGGTTCGCCGCGTAACTCCATGCGCGACGTGAAAAGTTCAGGCTCCGAGTCTGGACGATGGACCGTCAACGTTTTGAGATACGGATCCACGATCCATACCAGCGGCACACCCGCACTTCGGTAAGCTTCAATCTTGTCGTGAATGTCTTCGACGGTATCGTTCGGAGACAGGATTTCGACAGCTAATACTGGCACACCCTCGATAATCGTGTTCTCTTCCGTCTGCCGTGTTAGAACATCCGAGGAGACATAGGCGACATCGACGCCATAAAGCGCCATGGGTTCGCGGTGCAGCACAATTCCCACGTCGCCCGTTAGCACCTGGCCGCGCGGCGGCTTCAGCTGACGATTCCAGTTCTCAAGCTCGGTGGTTAGGCACGCCATCACCCGACTGTGAAACCGGTTGCGCCGTGTCATCGATTTGTCTCGCTCCCGCAGTTCGCCGTTGACGACCCAGCGTTCAACGCCGTCATCGGGCAGGGCGAGGAATTCCTCAAGTGTGATTGGAGTTGCGACCGTGGCCATACTGCCCCTTCCTTTCACCGAAGCGTCCGTTCGTATCTTATATGCTATCTTCAGAAAAGTCAGTGACCGCTCAGGCACGGGTCGGCACCATGGTCAAGCTCGGCATCCTCGATTTCGATACTTCGCATGTGGTCGAGTTCACCAAACGGCTGAACCACAAGGACATCGCAGAGGAGCAATGGGTCGATGGCGCCGAGGTCGTGATCGGCTGTGCCGGCGAGTCGAAGATCAAGCCGGAGGTCATTGCGGACAACGTCAAGGCGATGAAGAACCTGGGCGTGCCGTTGGTGGACAAGCCGGAGGACATGATCGACAAGGTTGAGGGGATGCTGATCGAGTCGCAGGAAGGCGGCGTGCATTTCGAGCGCGCCAAGCCGTTCCTGGAAGCGGGGATTCCGTGCTTTGTCGACAAGCCGTTCGCGTGCAGCACCGACGATGCGAAGAAAATGGTGGAGTTGGCGGCGAAGAAGAAGGTGCCGATCTTCAGCAGCTCGTCGCTCCGCTACTGTCCCGAGCTGGTGAAGTTCATGGAGGGTGACCACGGCAAGATCGTCGGCGCTCTCGCCTATGGACCCGCACATCTCCACGATCGCAACCCGGGGTTCTTCCACTACGGCATCCACGCCGTGGAGATCCTCTACACGCTGATGGGCGGCGACTGCGAGCGCGTTACCTGCACACATGAGAAGGATACGGACGTCGTCACCGGCCAGTGGAAGGATGCCCGGCTCGGCACGGTGCGCGGGATTCGAAGCGGTAAGAGCGACTATGGGGTTGTGGTGTTTACCGAGAAGGAGATCGCCAAGATCGACATGCCGGCGACATTCATCTATCGCGAACTGCTCAAGAAGATTGTCGAAATGTTCGACAAGAAGAAGGCGCCCTTGGATGCCGAGGAGACGATCGAGATTGTCTCATTCATCGAGGCGGCTTACAAGAGCGGGAACAATCACGGGGCGGGGGAGACGCTGGCGGGTTGATGTTCGAAAGGGCAAGTTGCAAACTTGCCGCCACGACAAGAATTACTTGCCGTTTTTGCGTCGCTCGCCGTTGGGCTTCTTTGCCGCGTCGCGGAGCGTGGCGAGTTCGTCCTCCAACTTCCGCGCTAACTCCTCCTGGCTCAGCAATCGCTCGCCGCTTCGCGCATCGAACATCACCAGGTCGCCGTCCTCTAGTACGAAGCGAATTCCCAGTTCTTGGCTCAAGATGCTGCCGTCTGCCGCGGGAGGAATCGCCGCGTATTTGCCGTTTACCAGGCGATAGCCCTGGAGCCTCGGCCTCAACCAGTCACCGCGAGGGTCATAGAGGAAGTACTCGCCGATGCCCAGGTGCGAATAGATCTTGTTCTTCTTGCCGGCGTCTTCGCGTCGCGTGGTTTTGGAGGTGGTTTCGAGCACAAAATAATGTTGTTGGTTTGTGATCTACGCATGGCACACCTCTTCGCGGTGCCGTCCATTATACACGAGCCATCACTTCGGTTGCGCCAGCTTTTCCAGGGGCCAGACGTTGATGGCGTCGTCCTCGCCGGGGCAGACGAGCCATTTGCCGTCGGGGCTGAAGTAGTCCGAGTCACCGAAGGACAGAAACGCCTCGAACCGCATTCCTCGACTTAAGAAGCGCTTGATTTCTTTGCCGCTGCCTGCATCAAACACGATGTATTCGCCATTGGATTGGCCCAGGAGCATCCATCGGCCATCGGGGCTGAATCTGGCGGACACGGGAATACGATCAACCGATTCGTTCTGAAAGATGGTGCGGACTCGTTCGCCGGTCGAGGCGTTGAACGCGTTCAGGCTTCCAGCGATTCTCTCGCCTTTGCCCCAAGCCTCGGTGGCAAGAACTTGCCTACCATCTGGACTGAAGCACGCACTCAGGATGGAACCCTCGCGGCCATCGAAGGCGCGTATGACCTTACCGGTTTGCGAATCGAAGATGACCAGTTGGCCGGGGTCAATCTTCATCTGATCCGGGTCCGCGACCATGGTGCCGCATACAAAGGTCCGGCCGTCGGGACTGAACCGGACAGTCTGAAAGACCCCTTTCTCCGGGTGCAAAGACAACCGTTCCTTTCCCAGATTCGCATCCCACACCTTGAGTTCACTCGTACCGTCGATCGGCATGACGTTCTTGTCCAACTCATACGCCAGGCTCAGGATACGGCTGCCATCTGGGCTGAAGTCGGCGCTGACCACGAGGCCCCTGTGGCCCTCGAGACTGTACAGCTCCTTGCCTGTCTTGACATCCCAGATGTGCACACGGGAATCGGTAAACTCTGGCGCATCATTCTTGTTCAAGTGCAGTATTTGGCTGCCACCGACGATTTTGGTGCCATCGGGGCTCAGCGAGGCGTGAAGAAGAAACCGGCCATCGAGTGCGAATGAGCACAGCTCGGTTCCGCTCGCGGTGTCCCAGACCTTGATCTCGCTCGCGCGCGGCTCGGGCTGCTCGTCGTCCTGGATCATGGCAAGCACCAGAAGCCGCTTGCCGTCGGCACTGTAGCTGACCTGGAACGGGAAGCCGCGCAGGCCTTCCAGTAACTGGACCTGCTGACCGCTGCGCGCGTCCCAGAGCCGAACAGACCTGTCCTGTCCCGCACTGGCGAGATGTTTGCCGTCGGGGCTGAACGCCGTAACCACACGCGCCTCGTGCTGCGAGGCTATGGTGAATTGATCGCAAGATTTGTTCGCATGCCACAGCGCCACGGCATCGGTTGAGAAAACTGTGTCAGGCGTCGCTCGATGCACGACTAATGACTGACCGCTGGAATCAAACATGAGGCGAATCGCATGCTCGGCGTCACCACCACCCGCGTCACCGCGGTCCGCGGAGAATCTCATGATTTCCTGTCCGGTGCCGACGTCCCAGACCTTGACTGTCTCATCGGTGGCGCCGCTCAAGATACGCTTGCCATCTGGGCTGAAGACTACACTCAGCTCGGCGGACGGCCCGACGCGCAGGTCGCGTTGATGTCCTTTGAATGCGCGTTGCAGGAGGCCGGTGTGCGTGTCCCATAACCGCACGACGTAGTCGGAGCAGCCGGTGACCACCTGGCTGCCGCTGCGACTGAAGTCCGCCGAGGTGACCAGTCCGCGATGGCCCTTCAGTCCGGACACAAGCTGGCCGTCCGCGGCCTGCCAGACTCGTACCATCCCGTCGCGACCGGCCCCCAGTAGGAGAGTGCCATCCGGACTGGAACGGAGCAGGCTCACGGCAGCTTCTGGTCCCTTGAGGCAGGTAATTTCCTTTCTGGTAGCCACGTCCCAAACATGCACTTCCGCAGTTCGTAGTCCGCGCCGAAATAGGTTGTCACTTGCGGCGGCGATCCATTTGCCGTCGCGGCTCCAGCAGACGGCGGTGATTGGCCCCAGGGCCTTTGTCGCATCGGCAAGCGAGCAGGATAACTCGCCGGATTGCGAATCCCAGACATCCACTCTGGCTGCCTCCATGGTCTCCACCATGCCGGTGACCAGTTGTCTGCCGTCCGGACTGGTGTCCATGCAGGTCACCGCATGGAGCGGCCGGCTGAGCGAACGAACCTCGTTGTTGGTGGTAATATCCCAGGTGATCCAGCGCGGTGACGGGTCGTCGACCTCGGGGGACTTGAGCGTTGCCTCGGTTGGCCCGCGCGCGAGCAATTGCCGCCAGTTGATGCCAGCCGGCGAGACGTACGCCACGATCTGCTTGCTGTCCGCGGTGAAGGCCAGGGCGGCAACACTGCGATTGTTGCGGGCCACCCTCGCGACTTCCTTGCCGGATTCCAGGTCCCACACTCGGCGCCCTTCAAGCAGATACTTGCCATCCGGGCTAAAAACGACGCCGTCGAGCGATCCCCACCAGCGACCCTCGCCGCTGCCTTCCTTGAGGGGAACGAGATCGCGGGGCTTGCCCGATTCCAGGTCTGTCATGGTGACCCTACCCGTCTCGGGCCGACGGAACAACCAGCGGCCGTCGGGACTGACTAGCGGCGTTTCCTCTTTGGCGCTTCCGGAGCCAGTCTCGCCGAACAAGAGTTTGCCGCTATCGGCGTCCCTGGCCTGCGGCAGCATTTCACCGGGCCGGTATGTGATGATCCGAGTGCCCTCCTTGTTGAAGCGGAGCCAGCCGTACCACTGGCTCGGGATGGCGCCGTCATCGATCGTGCGAGAGTCGTCGACGGAGAAGTGCTCCTTGCCGGATTCAACGTCCCAGCTCTTGATCACGTACGTCTTCTGCCCGGAGCCGTTTGCCAGAATGGCAGCGCAGGCAATTCTCTTGCTGTCGCTGCTGAAACTGGGAGCGCCTGCAAAGGCACCTTCCTTCAATAGCACGCGCTTCTCCGCGCCGGCCTCGGCGTCCCACAGTCTGAGGCTGCCGGCGACGTCCACGGTGGCCAGCCATTGGCCGTCGGGGCTGAATACGAGCCGGCGAGTGTCGGGCGGCGCGTCATTGAGCTGAACCACCATTTTGCCCGTGAGCAAGTTCCAGATCTTGATGGCAGCCGGCGTTTCGCCATTACGGATCGCGGCGACGGCCAGCCGGTCACCTTTGGGGTGAATGGCATTCATGCCGTCCCAGGGGCCACGACGGTCGATTTGGAGGACTTGTTCACCCGAATCGACATTCCAGACACCCGCGACAGGTGTCGCCTTGTCTTCCCATGCCCGTTCGTCGACGAAACGTTCCGCCATGAGGCATTTGCCGTCCGCCAGGAACTTCAGGCGACGCACTTGCCAGTCGGCACCCGGCAATTCGTGCAAGCGACGGCCGGTCTCGGCATCGAATAGCTCGATGTGGTCAGTGGTCGTCGCGCCTTTTTCTAATCGCAGAGCGACCGCGAGCACCTTGCGGTCGGGACTGAGTGCGATCGACTCGACGTATTCCTGCGGCTGGGCCAGCAGCGGCGCGAACTTTCCCGCGTCGGCGACCATGACCGTCGGCACGGTCTGGCCGTTGTCGATCCCCAAAGCGGCCCAGCGCCGCTCGCCGGCAAGTTGCCGCATACCGAGATAAGAATTGGGCAGAGCGACGTCTTCCATGGCGTTGCGTCGCGTGAGGTCCCACACGCGGACAGTGCGATCCTCGCTGCCCGTGACGACGCGATCGCGCCAGAGGTCCACGTCGGTGATGCGCTCCGTATGGCCCTTGAGCGAGTGGGTTTCCTTGTACTGCATGGCCGACCAGACTTTCACCACGTCGCCTGTTGACGTCGGTATCAGCTCGGGGCCCTCGGCAACAAGCGCCGGCGTCAGCTCGGTGCCGTCCTGGGCTTTCCAACAGCGAACGTCACGAGATCCGCCGACCATAATTTTGGATGAACCGGCATCGTATGCCAGGTGCTGGACCTCTCCCATCGGCAACTCCTTGGAGAACACTTCCTTGCCGGTTTTCAGGTCCCATGCGACCAGCAATTGTTCGCTCAGCGGTCCTCTGGGTGTCGCGGCCGCGAGTTGACTTCCATTGGGTGCAAAGGCCAACCGAGCGACGGCCACGGCTTTCGCCATGGATTGCGCTTCGTTTCCTGACTCCGCGTCCCAGATGGTGACCTTGAATTCTGGCGTCGACCCTGAGGCGCTGGAACCGCTAGCTTTCAGCGGCTGATAATGGAATTGGGCGGCGCCGGCAGCTATCGTCTTGCCGTCCGGGCTGAAGGCGACGGCGGGGCGCGAGTAGTCCGGCCAGGGGATCGTGCGGAGGACCTTGCCCGTGTTAATTTCCCAGATCCGAACAACGGCACCCAGTGCTCGCAGGTCGCGCTGGGCGATGTCGTCGGCGCCGACAACGAGGCGTTTGCCGTCCGGGCTGAAGTCGATGCCGCAAATCTGCGCGATCGTATCTTCGCGCAAGACGTGTGCAAGCTGGCCAGAATGAGCATCCCAGACGCGAACTTCGGTGCCGCCGCGCGTGGCGCCAAGACCAGCGGCTACCCAGTTGCCATCCTTGCTGAAGCGCACGCACTTGACCGCCGCACCGGCATCCAGGACGAGTTGAGCGCCCTGGAACAGGGTGTACAGCCGGTCGTGCTCCCAACTCCGCATATCGAGGCGGCAGGATTCCAGGACTTGCAACGCGCGCTTGACGTTGCCGACTTCCCACTCGCGCTGCGCCTCGTCAAGTTGAGCGCGATAGAGCAACACGTCGGCGCGGCGCAGCTCTTTCTCGGTCTCCTGGCGCGCTTCCGAAGCATTCCTCGCCTCCTTGTCCTTCTCCTTGGCATTGCGATCCGCGCGCCCTTTCTGATCGAGAGCAAGCTCCTCCTGTTGACGTGCCAGGTTCCGCGCGGCGATGGCGTCGTCTGCTTTGTTCGAAGCGCGCACGGCAAAAAACGACGCCACGGCGGCACCGACGATCAATGCAGCAGCGACGGCACTAATGGATGCCGCCAGCGCCGGGTTGCGGCGGCACCAGCGCCAGGTGCGCTCGGACCAGGCGATCGGACGTGCCGTGATCGGCTCGCCGGACCGGAATCGATGCAGGTCGTCGGCGAGGGCCTGGGCCGTGGCGTAGCGCTTGGCGGGTTCCTTCTCCAGGCACTTCAGGCAAATGGTGTCAAGGTCGAGCGGTACGTTTGGATTGAGCTGGCGCGGAGGCACCGGCTCCTCGCCTACCACTTGAAGGATCGTGTCCAGCGGCGTGGCGGCACGGAACGGCGGACGACCCGTGAGCAGCTCGTAGAGGATTGCGCCCAGGGCGTAGATGTCGGCAGCTGGGCCGAGTTCCTTCGTCTTGCCGCCAGCTTGCTCGGGGGCCATGTACGACGGTGTGCCGAAGACCGAGCCGGACTTGGTGGCCTGGATGTCGCTGTCGAGGCGTTTGGCGAGGCCGAAGTCGGTGATCTTGGGAATTGCGGAATTTGGATTGCGGATTGCGGATTGGGGGACGGGGATTGCAGGTGGCGTTGCATTTTCATTCCGCAATCCGCAATCCGAAATCCGCAATAACAACACGTTGGCCGGCTTCAAATCGCGATGGAGGATGCCGCGCTGGTGGGCGAAGTGCATGGCGTGGGCCAGTGTTTCGATCAGGTGGGCGGCGTCCTGGGGCGGTAGCGGTGTGCCATCCAGGTGGTCGGCCAGGCTGCCGGCGTCGCAGAACTCCAGCGAGAAGTAAGGCAGGCCCTGGTGCTCGCCGATCTCGTGGATCTGTACGATGTTGGGGTGCTGCAGCGCGGCGACGGCTTCGGCCTCGGCCTTGAAGCGACGCAGGTCGTCGGCACTGGCGTGCTGGCCGCTCAGGATCATCTTCAGCGCGACGAGGCGGTTGAGTCCGGACTGGCGTGCCTTGTAGACGACGCCCATACCGCCACGGCCGAGCTCGCCGAGGATGTCGTAGCCGGCGACTCCAGGTGAGTGGTGAGTGGTGGGTGGTGAGTCGTGGGTGACCGAATCCTCGCTCAGGCTTCGGGCTCCGATGACGTTGGCGGAGGCGAGGGTTTCGGCCTGTTCAACGGCCTCGCGCGACCAACCGCAAACGGCACACGTGGCATCGATGTGCATGGTGTGGCCGCGGGGACACGTCATCGTCTCTGGCATGGTGCGGACCTCCCATGCTGGTATACAACGGTGTGGGGAACGCGGCATCAGTGGACGATCAGGGGGATGCCATGTAGACGGAGAATTCGTCAACGG
>Ga0206956_1219_pt1 | contig 11271 bp, 4 predicted proteins | sample Alteio_BWOrgHeat_35_FD_153252 | JGI IMG/M metagenome (GOLD analysis project Ga0206956, IMG submission 153252) | Enriched cells from forest soil in Barre Woods Harvard Forest LTER site, Petersham, Massachusetts, United States -... | ecosystem: Environmental > Terrestrial > Soil > Temperate forest > O...
CGGAGCGATAGTGCGGCGAGGCGCCGTCGCGCAGGTACAAGGCATCGCCCCAGATGACCTGCCCGGAGACGGTCTGCGCCAGGATGCGGTAGGCGAAGGGTGCCGGCAGGTGGCGGCGCGAGTAGCGGTTGGTGCTGAGGGCGTAGAGCGTGAAGCCCTGCTCGCGCATAAAGCGGTCGATGTTGTGGAAGCTGTTCTCGGCGTCGTGCGCGGAGCCGGTGAAGTTACATTCCACCAGAAAGCCGAGCACGCCGCAGGGTCGGATGATCTCCTCCGCCGAGAGCAACACTTCAAAGTCATAGCCGTCGGTGTCGGTCTTGATGAAATCGATGCTCTCCAGACCGTTGTTGTTGACGAACTCGGTCAAGGACAGCTTGCGATCGCAGAGGGCCTCACGCAGGCTATTGCTCTGACTTGGAATCGCGGTCTGCAGCTCCTGAGCGTAGCCGGCGCTGCTGCGCATCCAGTCGAAGTGGTAGTAGTGCGACGATTGTGGGACGCCGCGCTTGCGGGTGTGAAAGGGGTGCGAGTCGTCGAGCCCGATGTAGGAGGGATGATAGTGGACGGAGGGGTTGCTTTCGGCGGCGGCAAGTCGGGCGCACTCTTGTTGCTGCGGGTCAAAGCAGTGCGCTTCAAGATGGTCGCCGAAATGTCGCCAGAGCGGATCGATGCCGCCGGCACAGCCGACGTCGATGAGCGTGAAGCGCTGCGACGAGAAGAAGGGAGTGTCGCGCTGGAGCGGCAACGCAGTCGGGTGGTAGTTAGCGTGATCCATGCGTGAACACCTTGTGCTCTGACCTGGCAAGGGCCAGCGACGTGGCCCATTCGCGTGGCGGCGGCCGGAGGCGCTCTTCAACGAGCGAAGTGCCCAGGGCGATGTAGTTGCAGTGATCTTCGAACTGGCGAGGATCGAGCGTTCGCCAGCAATCGAGGACGATGACGGGGTCGCCGTCGCGCAGCAGATCGTCGGGCTGGAACTCCGCTGCTACTTTCTCAGGAGTGGCGATGATCAGAAGGTCGGCTGCGCGCGCACATTCCGCGGCTGAGGGGGCGAAGCGGACGTCGCCGCGGAGGGCGCGGCGCGCCGATTCGATCGCCAGCGGGTCAAACGCGATGACCTTGAGTCCATGTGCGAGGAGCGCGCCGGCCAGCTCGAGCCCGGCCGAGGAATCGACGACGTGCGTGCGCGGCTTGTAGGCCAGGCCAATGATGCCGACCGTGCCGTCGGCCGGGACGTTCGTGGTCACGAGTTCGACGAGGCGACGTAGCTGCTGGTTATTGACCGCGTGAGTCGCCACGGGCAGGGGCGTGGTGAGCCCGAGGGTGTGCGCGAATTGATTGAGGGCTGCGTTGTCGCGTGGGAAGCAGGGGCCGCCGTAGCCGAGCGCCGCCTTGAGATAGTTCGGGCCGATGCGGGCATCGTGGCCGAGTGCCTCCGTGACGGCGTCGACATTTCCACCTGGAAGGCGCTCGCACAACTGGCCGAGCATGTTGGCGAACGAGATCTTCATGGTGACGTAGGTGTTCACGGCAAGCTTGGCGATCTCCGCGTTGGCCAGGCTCATGCGGACCACCGACGGACGGCCATCGCCGAGGCTTTCGAGCACGGGTACGAGCCGGTCGCCCGCCCAGGAGTGCGACTCGCCGATGAGGACGAAGTCGGGATTCTGCATGCCATCGATGACGTTGCCCAACGAGACGAACTCGGGGCTGTAGCAGACGGCGAAGTCGTTGCCACAGACTTTGCCCGATGCGGCTTCAAGAGCGGGAATCAGTTGGGTCTGCGTGGCGCCGGGCATCACCGTGCTGGTGAGGACGACGACGTGATTTGAGCGTAAAGCGCGGCCGATTTGGTTGGCCGCGTCGAGCACGTGTGCCATTGAAAAGGAGCCGTCGGCTTCGCTGGGTGTGGGCACGAGGATGAAGGTCATGTCGCTCGAGGCGACGGCGTCGGTGATGCTGGTCGTGGCGTGGAGGCGGCTGGCGGCTTGGCTGAACAGGTCCTGCAGGCCGGGCTCGAGGACCGGTGCCTGGCCGGCGTTGACGAGCCGCACGGCCTCGGGGTTGGTGTCGGCAGCGAGAACGTTGTGGCCGCGAGCGGCGAGGAGTGCCGCGAGCGGGGCGCCGAGTTTGCCCAGGCCGATGACTGCGAGGTTCATGAGTGCCTCCGTGCGGGGTAGGGGTCAGTGACCAGTGATCAGTAATCAGTTGCCGGCAATCTGGTGAGTTCTGACTTCTGACCTCTGTCCTTTGACCTCTGCCCGCTGACTCCCTCCGATATCCGTTTCCTCCAGCGCCATGCTGCCGAAGCCCCAGTCTTCGTCGTTGTGGATGGTTGGGCGGGCGTTGCGGCGCATTTCGAAACCCCAGGCGGTGACCTGGGGCCATTTGAGGACGGGGATGTTGCGCCTGGCCATTCGGTCGAGGAGCAGGGGCTCGCCCTCGGGGGTGACTCCTGAGCCAAGGCTGTGCTCAATGTGGTAGGCGCACATCGGTTGCTCGAGCACGACTTCTTCGAGGCCGGCGGCGGCGGCCATGTAGCAGAAGAAGGAGTCGATGTGCAGGGAGTACATGTCGAATTCGGGATAGCCGCGGAGGGCGTGCCAGTTCTCGCGATCCAGCAGAGTAAAGTCGCCGCAAGCATTGGTGTGCAGCGGGAATGGCAGGCCGGTGGTGGTTTCTTGAGCGGCGGGCGGTATCGGGGTGTCTGAGCGAGAGTGCTGCCACAGTCGCCGCCAGGCCAGGCCGGTTCTGCGCGGCACGGCTCGCAGGGCCGCGCGCAGGCCGCGCCAGCAGCGCTGGCCCAACGAAAGCGACTCCGTGAGAAAGTGATCCTCGGGGGTATCGGCGGCAACTGCTGGAACGACCGGTGCGGCCCAGTCGAAGCGATAGACGCGGAAGTTGAGCACGCGGTTGTCTTCGGCGCTGGCGCGCAGGCCGCCGCCGAGTGCACGGAGACGGAGTTGCCGTGTGCCGCTCGCGTCCGACGGCAGCCGGAGTCGGATGAGCTGGTGGCCCGTGACCCATCCGCGCGCTAGCACGCGCTCGTCGTCGACGTCCCAAACTTCAAGTTCAAAGGGACGTCGGCCGACGCCTGGCCCGGGCTCGATCTCGAGGCAGAGGTCGCGGGGTTGCGTTTGCGACACTTCCAAAAGGGCATCGCCGGTGGCCCAGCGGAACAGACCGCGCGGCTCATGTTCCGGCTGCCACCAGTTGCCGCCGAAATGGATGCCGTCCTCGGCCACAGCTACGTCGCGCGGCCTGGGCGATTCGAAGAGGTGCTCGGTGAAGCAGAAGTCGTTGTTGCGTGGGACGCGGCCGGACGTAGGAACCGGCGACCAGGCGACCTTGTATACACGCAGGGCGGCGCGCGTCGGGTCGTGAGGCGAGCCCACCGCTTGCGGCACGTGCAAGCGGAGGCGCTGGAGGCGGCCGGGCTCGTACGGGATGGCGAAGTGCAGCCGCTGGCGGGCTTCGACGAAACCGCGGGCCTGCACGGCTCCCGATGCGTCGCGGATCTGCAGCTCGATCGGAGGCCGATAGTAGTTCTCGACTGCCGGCTCCAGCTCGAGGGTCAGGAGAAGATTGCTATTCGCCGGTCCGAGCAGGTCGATGACGGCGTCGCGCTGCAGCAAACGGAAACGCTCGCCGTTGGTTACCCCCCTGTTTCCCCCCTTCTGAAGGGGGGACGAAGGGGGGTTGCCGGGGGCGGACATGGGCAGGAACCAACCGTTGCCGAGGAACAGGTGCGCGTCGGGGCTAACGACATCCTCCGGCGCTGGCAAACGATAATCGCCGCGTTGACGGAGCGCGAAGGTGCCATCGCGTGCATTGACGCGAAGGAGGTGCGTGCGACAGTAGTCAAGCTGCTCGAAGAGGCTGCCATCGACCGGCACGTCTGCCATGACGTCGACGCGATCGGTGCGGTACAGCTTGCCGGGCTCGAGCTTGCCCGCGGCGAGGAACTCGGCGATTTCGTCGGAGAGGAGGATGTCGATATTGGTGGCGAGGATGAAGCGACCGCGGGCGCGACGGATGCCGACATTCTTGGCGATCATCTGGAAGAAGGGGAGCGCGGAGGAATGGGCGCGGCGCTGGTGCAGATAGCGAGGCACCGTGATGATTCGGATCTGACACGGCCCGGGGTCTTCGGGCCAGCGCAGTGCGTCGACCAGTCGCGGCCGGTCCGCCGGTGGGTTCCATTCCACAAGGATCAGTTCGATCGGCAATTCGTGCCGCTTGCTCTGGCTGATGAGCGCGTTGAGGAAGGTCTGCGTGCGCCGCAGGAGGTTTTCGCCGTGATCGTCGTTGCGTGTCGCCGCGACAATGGAAAGCAGCGGCTGTTGAGCGGAGGTAGTCGCCATCCGTGGCCTCACAGGTCCAAAAACGGGGACAGGACCTTTGAATTTAGAGGTCCTGTCCCCGTTTTTGGACCTCCACATCCATATAACAGTTGAAAAGGCACGCTGTGCGTGCCGTTGGGGTCAACTTCGTAAGTATCGCAAATTATTCGATCCGGGCGAACGGGTCAAGGCAGATTGGAAGGGCAAGGCAGGCCGTCGCGAAAAAAATCGACTGTTGCGCAAGCATTTGCACGAGTTGCGTGTTTTACTTTTAGAATCAAGAGATCTTCCCCCATTTCGCGGTATACAAGCGAACATGGGAAAATGGGGCGACAAGGCAGGCGCACCATTCCGCCTTTGACGGTTCCTTTACTTGACCGGAGCCGTCGCATCATGGAAGCTTGAGTAACTAGGCGAAAATTGCTGGTAAAGGGAGTTTGCACTCCCTTACAATAAGGTTCCGCTGGCAAAGCATCGGCAGGCGGGTTCCATCGTTTAACGAGACAGGGGGTCTGGCGAATGCGTTCCACCCGAAAAGTTCTTGCAGTCGGTGGCGTGTTGTGGCTCGTAGCTCTGACGTTCACATACATCTGGGGTGGACCCGGTGCCCCTGTCGATCCCAGCAAACGAATCATAGATAACGGTCCGGCCGAGAAGCCGATTAACGGCTTCGATGCCGCGCGGTTCGCCGAACGACCGCTCATCACTTACAAGAAGGGTGACGAGACGTATTTCGCGCTGCAAGTGAAGCCCGAGTTGAAGGCCCCTGCCGAGGCCCAGCCGCGCGACTACGTCATCCTGGTCAGCACCGCCGCCAGCATGGCCCAGGGCGAACTCCCGCTCGCGCTCAAGCTCATCGAAGAGCTGGTCAACACAGCGAATGAAGACGACCGCTTCGCTGTCCTCACTGTCAACACTGCCATTACCGATCTCACGCCGAAGGATCTGCTATCGAAAAAAGACATTGACGGTGCGTTAAGCGACCTCAAGAAGGAGATCCCGCTGGGCTCTTCCGACATGAAGAATGGCGTGGAGGAGGGCATGAAGAAGTTCGCCGGGGTCAAGGCAAGGCAGCAAGTCATGCTGTACCTGGGCAACGGCAAAAGCATCATCAATCCGATCACAGCCGACGAACGCACCACACAGTGCCTGAAGATGGTGGACAAGAAGATCGCGTTCTTCTCGATCCCGATGGGCGCGAACATGGACCCGGCGAATCTGCACGGATTTGCGACGGCGACGGGCGGACGCGTGGTTCGTTTCCAGTTGGCCGAGAAGGCCGACGAATCGTTCAAGGGTACGATGAAAGATCTGGCTGCCGCGCTGGCCGTCCCCGTGCTCTATCCGACCTCGACCAAGTTCGACAAGGCTGAGAACTTCGAAATCCTTCCGAACAAGGAACTGCCGCCGTTGCGTGCGGACGTGTCGACGCTGGTGGCAGGCAAGATGAAGACCGTCCCGGAATCGATCAAGTACGAGATCACAGGTACCGTCGCGGGCAAGGTGGTCAAGATCGAGAAGACCGAGAAGGTCGCCAAGCCGGAAGAGGACCTGTACTTCCTGCCGGGCCTCGTGGCCCAGTGGAGCAACGAGAAGGACCGCCCCGCCATGATGCAGGGCGATCGCCTGCTGTGCATGGCGTTTGACAACGCTCAGGTGGCGAAGGCCGACCTGCTGGCGCAGGCGGATATGGCAATTCAGGACAGGAAGTTCGAAGCCGCCGCCGGCATCTTCCAGCAAGTGTTGGGGCTGGACCCGAACAATGCCGAGGCCAAGATCGGCCAGAAGCTGATGGTCAATCTGAAGGACGGCAAGATCAATCTGCAGCAATTGCAGGATCAGCTCAAGGTCAAGCCCGGGGACAAGAACCTGCGCGTCGACCCGGGCGAGAAGGCGAAGGAAGTGCCGGTAGCGCAGCCTGAGGATCCCGTGCCGCCACCGGCGCAAGACAAGGACGAGCTTCTCAAAGACCAGGCGCGCCGTCAGCAGCTCGAAGATCAACGAACGACGCAGCTCGTGGACGACGCGATTCGCCATGCCCAGCAGATGGTTAAGGTCGACCCGGAGCGCGCTCACGACGATCTGAAGCGCGATCTCGATACGCTGCTGAGCAACCAGGGATTGAGCCAGAAGACACGCGACCTGCTGACGAAGCGCACCGAGTTTGCTCTCCGGGACGTCGATGTCCGCGGCCGTGAGATCCAGCGGCAAATCAACGACCGGCTCAAGGATTGGGAGATCGCCAAGGAACGGCAGCAAATCCTGGACGCGCGGAAGCTGGAAGATGACCGCGTGGCCGTACACATGATGCAGTTCCACGACCTCATGGACAAGGCGCGCGAGGAAGAAGCGTGGAAGCTGCTGCGTGCCATGCACGCCGAAGATGTCGACAAGGGCCGGCAGACGCCTCCCGCGGTGACAGCGGGCTACTACACGGGCATCGCAGCGCAGAACTTGCGCGAGTACAACACCTTGCGAGTAGCGCGGCAGGAACAGTTCGTCGCCGTGCAAATGCAGATCGAACGCTCGTTCATGCCATTCCCGGACGAGCCGCCGATCGTCTTCCCGCCGGCCGCCCAGTGGAAGGAGCTCACGCGAAGGCGCAAAGAGCGCTTCGGTTACATGGGCTTCGGCGACGAAATGCCGCCACAGGCCTTCGAGCTGCAAAAGAAGCTGATGGGGACCATCCTCATCAAGCCTGAAGAACGCAAGCTGTTCGACGACCAGAAGACGACGATCAAGGAAGCCCTCGACTACCTCGCCACCCGTTTCAAGTTCTCCTACGAGGTGAATGAAAAGGCGTTTGAGCTGGCGGGCGGCAAGGCCGAGGACAACCTCAACCTGCCGCTGCTGGGTGAAGGCCGGGGATCGTTCCCCATCTTGAACGACGTCTCACTGGCGACGGTGCTGCAGAAGATCCTGTCGCGAATGACCGGCCAGGAAATGAACGCGGCGACGTGGCTGATCCGCCGGGACCACATCGAGATCACCACGGTGCAGTTCCAGATCAACGAGAAGTCGATCCGCGTGTTTCCAGTCCTGGACTTGGTGCTGCCGACGCCGGGCAACGTCGCATCGCAGATCCAAACGACGATCTTCGGCGGAGCGGCCGGCCAAGTCGGTCAGCTCGGCCAACTCGGCCAGCTTGGACAGCTCGGCCAGCTTGCACTCGGCGGTCAGCTAGCGCTCGGCGGCCAGCTAGCGCTTGGCGGCCAACTGGCGCTCGGCGGCCAGCTAGCGCTTGGCGGCCAACTGGCGCTCGGCGGCCAGCTCGCGCTCGGCGGCCAGCTTGGCTTGCAACTTGGCTTGCAGCTCGGCGGCCAGCTTGCGCTCGGCGGGCAGCTTGGCTTGGCCCTCGGCGGCCAGCTTGGCTTGCAGCTCGGCGGACTTGGCGGGCTGCAGTTCCAGGGCGGCCTCCAGTCGGGCTTGCAAAGCGGGACGAACCTTGGCGGTGTCTACGGCGGCTTCCTGGGCGGCAGCAACGCGAACATCCTCGTCTACCTGATCCGTAACCTTGTCGGTGAGAAACGCGACTGGGACAAGGACCCGAGCCAGCAGGTCATCCAGCCGCTACCCGGCCAGCCGCAGCCGCCGCCCAACCCCGACGACGACCTACCCACTTACGGCAACCAGCTAGGCTTCTACGGGCCGGCCGGTGCACTGGTCGTCAAGGGTACGTCGCGAATCACTAGCCGCATCGCCAGCCCGAACACCGGCAAGGGACCGGGCTCGCCCCTGGTGTTCGATGACAAAAAGCTCGGTGCCGGCAGTGGTGCCGTCGCCGATGCCCGCGATAAGCGGGTCAAGCTGCCCCCGGGAATCACGGACGAGAACCCGAAGACAGTGTGGAAGGAGGCGCTGGCACAAACCAATCCCGACGCGGAATTGTACATCCCCATACTCGATATGATGGTGGCCAACCGCAAGTGGCAAGACGCGTCTGAATTCCTCAAAGCGGTCCTGCAGCAAGGTATCGTGGTCGAGCCGTGGGTGTTCGAATCGCTGACGATCGCGCTGCGTGAGAGCGGTGCCACGCCCGAGGAGCTTGAGCGGGCCGAGCTTTCGCTGGTCGACCTGCAACCGCAGGATGCACAAGGCTACATCAAGGCAGCCGAGGCGATGCGCGACCTGACGCACTACGATCGCGCGATCGCTCTCTTGCGGCAGGCGGCGATCCTGGAGCCGGAGCAACCGCGCATCTACGAGAACGCCCTCGTCTGCGCCGAGCAAGGCAAGGATTCGCAAGCCTTGATATGGGCGATCGGCGTCATCATGCGTCACGATTGGCCCATCGATAACAGCGAACTTCAGAAGAAGGCCATCGGTCAGGCCGACACCTTGAAGCGCGTGCTGGAAAAGGAGGATCGCAAGCAGGACCTCGAGCAGCTTCAAGGCATCCTCAGCAAGCAGGCGGAGCGCGACATCCGCATCAAGGCCAACTGGCAGGGCAATGCCGACCTCGATCTCAAGGTCGAGGAGCCGACGGGCAGCATCTGCTCGTGCCTGAACCGCCTCACGGTGGGCGGCGGCACGCTGCTTGGCGACAGCCTCACCGATCCGAACTCGGAAGAGTACGTGGCGGCGGAAGCTTACAACGGCGAATACAAGATCACGGTGGCACGCCGCTGGGGCCAGCCGGTCGGCAACAAAGTGCAGATCGTCATCACAATGCATGATGGCACGCCGGACGACAGGGTCACACGCATCGAGACGATCAAGCCGGGCGACACGATCACGGTGAAACTGGAGGGCGGCCACCGCACCTCCGCCGCAACCGTGCCCGCGCCGGGCTCGCTACGCAAGACGCCGCCGCAGCTCGAACCGAAGGCCAGCGACGTCTTCGTCAAGATGCGCGATATGGCGGATGCGACCGTCACGGGCGTGGATACCATGCGCGGCGGAGCTGGTGCCATGGGACAGACAGCCACGCGGACCCACACCGACGCCGCGAAGGGCACTGCCGAGCAGGACAAGATGTCTTACCAGACCAGGGTTCCTTCGGTCCAAAGCAGCGTCGACATGACTCTCAAGGCCGTCGTCTCGCCCGATAAGAGCCAGGTCCGCCTGACGCTCACCCCGATGTTCAACGACCCCGGCAAGTACCAATCGACGCCGGTGGTCAATAACCCACTCGTGCCCGGCGGCAAGTAGGCCGCTCAGAGACTGAAGAGGCGAGAACGCGGTCCGCAGCGAAAGCTGTGGGCCGCGTTTTTTTGTTGGTGACGATTCCAATACAATCACGTCATGACCACCACTTCCCGGCGCGAGTTTCTCAAATCCGGTGCCGCGATTGCGGGTGCTGCCCTCACGCTTTCCGAGGTGCCCCTCGTTCACGCCGGCGGCGACGATCTCTTGCGCGTCGGACTCATCGGCTGCGGCGGGCGCGGCAGCGGTGCCGCTATCCAGGCACTTCGCGCCGACAAGAACGTCAAACTTGTCGCCATGGCTGACGCCTTCGCCGACAAGATCGAGTCGAGCCTCGAGTCGATCGCGAAGGAAAAGGACATCGCCGAGACGGTAGACGTGCCCGAGTCACGGCGCTTTGCCGGCTTCGATGCCTACGAAAAGGTCATCGCCCAATCCGACGTGGTGCTGCTGGCGACGCCGCCGCACTTTCGGCCCATCCATCTGAAGGCAGCCGTCGACGCCGGCAAGCATGTCTTTGCCGAGAAGCCGGTGGCCGTCGATGCCCCCGGCGTGCGCTCGGTGCTGGCCTCATGCGCGGCGGCGGCGAAGAAGAACCTCTCGGTCGTCTCAGGATTGTGCCTGCGCTACTCCAGCAACTTCCGCGAGATGATGGATCGGCTTCACGACGGTGCCATCGGCGACATCGTCAGCCTGCAGGCCAACGATTTGCGCGGGCCCATCCGCGTTACCAAGCGGGAGAAGGACTGGACCGACATGCAGTACCAGATGCGCAACTGGTACTACTTCACCTGGCTGTGCGGCGATTTCAACGTCGAGCAGCACGTGCACTTCCTGGACGTCTGCGCCTGGGCGCTGAAGAACGAGTATCCCGTGCGCGTCGTCGGCACGGGCGGGCGGCAGGTCCGCACGGGCGAGGAATACGGGCACATCTACGATCACTTCGCGGTCGTCTACGAATACCAGAACGGCGTGAGGCTCTACAGCCAGTGCCGGCAGCAAGAGGGGTGCGAGAAGGACATGAGCGCCTACGCCGCCGGCACCAAGGGCCGGGCCGTCATCTCCGAAGATCGCATGAAGATCACCGGGTCCAGCGAATGGGAAAAGGACGGCAAGGAGGACAACAAGTTCTACCAGGAGGAGCACAACCAGCTGTTTGCATCGATCCGCAACAGCAAGCCGATCAACAACGGCGACTACATGGCCAGGAGCACGCTGATGGCGATCATGGCCCGGATGGCCGCATACACCGGCAAGGCCATCACCTGGGAAGCTGCTCTGAAATCGAGCGAGGACCTGTCGCCGCCGCGCTATGACTGGGACGTTGTTTTACCGGCGCCAAAGGTCGCGATGCCGGGCGTCACGGAGTTCAAGTGAGTCAGTCCCCCGTTCGTTAAACCCGGAGCCACCGGCGACGACGTGCAGCAATCCAGGATTCCGCATCAGCAAAATGACATGCGCGCATTACATGCGCCCCACACACACAGCCACTCCGCCCGCCATTCACACCCCCTCACAATGACAAGCGCGGTTTGTTACGACCGGCTCACCCCTGGTCAGACACACACAGCAGCAGGTGATCCCCGACTCCCATCCGCATGTCAGACGGGTGAACCGACCGCCATCCACCTGTCGGATGGGTGAGCGAGTTCGCTGCTAGATCCCAGCATCGTAACGGCTGGCCCCCCAACCCGCTTGTGGGACGGGTGAACCGACCGCCATCCACCTGTCGGATGGGCGAGCGAGTTCGTTGCTAGATCCCAGCATCGTAACGGCTGGCCCC
>Ga0206956_1221_pt1 | contig 11189 bp, 10 predicted proteins | sample Alteio_BWOrgHeat_35_FD_153252 | JGI IMG/M metagenome (GOLD analysis project Ga0206956, IMG submission 153252) | Enriched cells from forest soil in Barre Woods Harvard Forest LTER site, Petersham, Massachusetts, United States -... | ecosystem: Environmental > Terrestrial > Soil > Temperate forest >...
TATGCCTCGTTTCAAGGTCTAAGCCTTCAAGGCGATCCCGTTCATGCTGATCGCTCTCGCAAGCTCTGCCTTCGCCGCCAACATCTGGTACGTCGAAGGGGTGCACGGCAGCGACAACAATGATTGCAAGTCGCCTCAGAGCGCGTGTAAAACCATCGGGCACGCCATCTCGTTGGCATCGTCGGGCGATTCCATCATGGTCGCCGCCGCGACCTATAAAGAGAATCTCACCATCGCTTTCAGCTTGAAGGTGATCGGTGCCACCGCCAGCACGACGCCGCACCTTTGGGACGAGGAAGACAGTATGGGCGATGCAATCAACCGTGGGATCGAACTGGTTTTGAGCGCTATCGCCTGATTACCGAAGTTTGGGAGATTTTTCGGCTTGAGAGCCGATTCGGATGGCTGCTGCTCTAGTTACTGCAACTTCGCGTACTCAGCTTTGGCTTCTTTCAGGTAGGGATTGTCAGGTCTGGGTCTGGCACCGGATTTGGTACGTACAGTGTTTATAATGACTTCGTTTAAGTGTGAGCTCTGCCGAGTGATGATGTTATGTCTCAGACGTTCAGGAACGTGCTGCATCGGTTCAGACGGCGCCGATCACTTCGCGATACGCATCCCCTCTTGCGGCTAACATCAAACGAGCAGCCTGCCCCCAAACTTGGGGGTTATGAATTCGAGAGGCATCGATGACAGGGGCATCACAAAGTTTCGCGCCCGAAACGAAGCTTTTTCGTGATGTTTTCAACGCGAGCCCCATCGGGATCGCGGTGGAGAACCTAGAGGGGGAACCTCTTTTCGTGAATCCCGCCCTTTGTGCTTTTCTAGGCTTCACCGAGGAAGAGTTGCATCGCAAGCACTGTATTGATTTTTCTCCTCCTGAGGATGCGGCCAAAGACTGGGCTCTGTTTCAGCAGTTGCGCGCAGGTTTAATTGATCACTACCAGCTTGAAAAAAGGTACTTTCGGAGTGACGGTTCTTTGGTTTGGGGAAATCTGATCATCTCCCTACTGAAAACTCATCCGGTTCCGCATGTAATCGCGATGGTGGAGGACATTACAGAGAAAAAGACGGCGGAGGAGGCTCGATTCCGACTTGCCGCAATTGTGGAATCGTCTGAAGATGCAATTGTTTCAGGCACTCTGGATGGAATTATCGTAAGTTGGAACGCAGGTGCCGAGCGGATATACGGATACCCGGAGGCGGAAGCGGTTGGAAAGCCAATTGGTATTCTTCTTCCCCCTGAGCTATCGGACGAGGAAACCAAGATTCTCGAAATTGTGAGGGCGGGAGGTCGAATCGATCACTTCGAAACCACTCGCGTCACCAAAACCGGAAAAAGAATCAATGTGTCTCTGAGTATTTCGGCAATCAAGGATTCGAGTGGCGGAACGGTGGGCATTTCTGGAATCGCCCGCGACATCACGGAGCGCAAACTCGCAGAAGAATCAATGCGCCAGATGAATCACGCCTTAGAGGAAAAGACGGCTTTGCTGCAATCGCGGGAGGAATTGCTGAGAGTTTTTGTGAAGAGTGTGCCAGCAGCAGTCGCGATGCTCGATCGTGATCTGCGCTACCTTCAAGTTAGTGATCGTTGGTGTAGCGATAATGGGGTTGAGGCTTCGGAGTTATTGGGGCGTTTGCGCTACGAAGTTGGACCCGAAATGCCTGAACGCTGGAAAGAGGTTAATCGCCGCGCTCTCGACGGGGAAACATTACGAGTCGATGAGGACCGTTGGGAATCTGATGGTATCACTCGTTGGGCTCGGTGGGAGGTTCGTCCCTGGACAAACACCGATGGCACAGTGGGAGGAATTCTTGTTCTCGCGGAGGACATAACCCGGCGCAAACAGATGGAAGAAGAACTCTCGGGCGTGAGCCGAAATCTGATCGAAGCACAAGAGCATGAACGTGAGCGGATCGGAAGAGAGCTTCACGACGACATCAATCAAAGGCTCGCAATGTTGGTGCTCGAACTCGAACACCTGCAAAACGACCCGTCTGATGTTCAAAACCGTCTGCAAGAACTCCGGAAACAGACAGCGGAACTTTCGAATGATGTCCAAGGCTTGTCTCACGAGCTGCACTCTTCGAAACTGCAGTATCTGGGTGTGGTTTCGGGCATAAAAAGCTGGTGCAGAGAATTCGGTGAGCGCCAAAGGATAGAGATCGACGTCAAGAGCGATGTATCAAGTGTTTTGCCATCCGAAGTTGGGGTCTGCCTCTTTCGAGTTCTACAGGAAGCCCTGCGCAATGCTTTGAGGCACAGTGGTGTAAAACGGATTGAAGTGCAATTGCAGGAAGCATCAAACGAAATTCACCTTATTGTGACTGATCTAGGCAGGGGGTTTGATGTCGAAGCCGCAATTCAAGGTCAAGGTTTAGGTCTCACGAGCATGCAGGAACGGGTGCGCTTGCTGAGCGGAAGCATTGACATCCAATCAAAACCGATGGGTGGAACGACGATTTACGTTAGGATTCCCTTCGGATCAGAACTCGGTACTCAGCGGGCGGCAGGGTAAAAAACGGCTTTCGGAGCCGTGCCCAGCCTTTGTTCCAGCAGCACTTCACCTGCTTCATTCAACACGCAAAACCGGCTCGATCACCCAAGTCCAGGCAGACGGTCAGTTTCTGATCTAGAAGAGCAGTGACGCCTGCCTCAACTGTCGCAAAATCGCGGTTACACTCAAAACCCCTCCATGAGTGCAATGGCCTCCCTTGAAAATACCTGCAGTCAGTCGCTCGACTGGAATGGAGACTGTGTTGGCTCGAGAATCACTCTGTGGCCGAGAGCCTCCAGACGCTTTACCAGTCGTCGGTAGTTCGCAGGAGGTTGCGCTTGTCGAAGTTACCTCCCCACCGACTGACTTAACATTACCGGCAGCGAGCACACCCTAATGCCTCACTAAGGCGGCAACCACTCCGTTAAATGAATCGTTCCAAGCATGAGCGATCATTCCAGGGCGAACGCTCCCGCGCCAATGGGCCAGAGTCCCGAACATTGCTCCGTATAGGCCAATCAAAATCACCATCCGGAAGCCCTGGTATGCGTGAGCCATGCCGAATGCTGCGGCAGAAAGAAGGATGCCGGCAGGCGCGCTCTTAGTCAAAGCCATGAACTGTCCTTGTAGATAGCCCCGAAAGATTGTTTCCTCGCAAATACCGGCGGTAACCGAGAGCACTATCCATAATGTCAGTTCGATACCTTTCTGCGGGAGCATGGAGACATTCCGACCCAGAGTGGCGGTGCGCAAGAGCAAACCAAATATCCAAAGGAGCATCGCCGCGACGATCCAGAACCCAGCGGCAATTCCAAGATCCCGCAGCACCTGGCGGACGGAATGCCAATGGTCTCCGAGAACTGTGATGACAGACGCGCCACTACGCCGCACCGCCGCCACTACCAAAACGAACAAGAGCCACTCATAGAGAACCGTGACTCCATAAAAGAGTATGCGGTTCGGATTAGCCGTCGCGCTCAATTGATCTGCAAAAATCCTATGACCGATCGCCCAACCGCCAATCGCGCCGAGCACCAAAATCGTGTGGATTGGGCTGGCGACTCGGGGATAACCGCTCGACGCGGACGGAGCCGGAGCGGAAGTCTCCATTTATCCTCCTCTAACTAGAACGCCATTCGAGCAGTTTATCAGCCCTTTTGTAACAAGACCGTGGGTTTCGGAGGTGAGAAGCTACAAAGACGTCCATGTACGTGGAAGCCGCCAGCACAGGCAGTATTGTCGGCAAACCGGAAGTTATCTGAGCCGCCGCTGCTGGGGTTTGTCTCAAGTGGCGTAACATCGCGATTACACTCATCTGCCTTCCCTGAGGGGATTTGAGTGAAATCGCCTGTGGATGTTGAAAAAGTCATTGTGATTAGCGATCGGAATGGCGGCAGAAGCATGGTAAATAAGAAGGAGGAATGCTTGCCATGCAGTGGATCGCCATTCTCGGAGGCTTGCTAGTCATGATGGGGCAACACGATCGCTCCGAATCGTTGTTCTACTATTTTCGCCTGGAAGATCAGGTTCCTGAAACCCACCTGCTGCGGCTCATCGAAAAGCACGTCAGCTTTGCTTTCGTACGCGAACAACTGAAAGGCAGCTACAGCGAGACCGGACGACCGTCGATTGATCCCGAGCTACTGCTACGCATTCTCTTGATCGGCTACCTGTACGGCATCAGCAGCGAGCGCAAGCTGGTGGAAGAACTGCGCATGCACTTGGCGTGGCGCTGGTACACCGGGCTGGGCTTCGATCAGGAGATGCCGCATCACTCTACATTTTCCAAGAACCGTCATGGGCGGTTTCAGGAATCGAAGCTGTTCGAGGAGCTGTTTGAACAGATCGTGCGGCAGTGTGTGGAAGTGGGACTGGTGCAGGGCCAGCATCTGTCGGTCGATGGCAGCTTCGTGGAAGCCAATGCGGCGAAGGAGAGTCGCATTCCACGGGAGCAGTTGGGAGAAGCAGCGCAGGTCCATCACAGCGTGCGACAGTATCTGCAGGAATTGGAACAGCAGAACCCGGTGGAAGAACCGGTGCATGAGCAAGACCAGGTATCGACCACCGACCCCGATTCTACCTATGCCACGAAGGGCAACACGCCGGCTCGCCTCGGTTACTACGACAACTATCTGGTGGACAATGCAAGCTGCGTGATTGTGGGAGTGCAGGGCACAGCGGCGCGCATGAGCCAGGAGACGGTGGCCGCGCAAGATATGCTGACCCGTTTCGCCGAGTGGCAAGGACGAGCGCCCGAATCGGTGGCGGCTGACACGACGTATGGGAACGGGGAGTTCTTGCAGTGGTTGGCCGATCGTAACATCACTCCCTATATGCGAACCCGCGACAGTATTCACAGAAAGAGGACTCCCTACTTCGGTCCCGAGCGTTTCATGTACGAAGCGGAACACGATTGCTATATCTGCCCTGCCGGTCAGCCCCTGAACTACGGCGGTCGAAGTCATCGCAATCACGCCTGGACCTACATCGGGACACGCAAACGGTGTGGCCCGTGCCCGCTCCGGCCGCAGTGCACCAGTGCGGCTTTCCGTTGCTTGGTCATCCATCAGCACGAACCGGCACGGCAACACGCCCGGGAGTTGGCGAACACTCCGGAGTTTGCCCAGGCACAACGGCAGAGAAAGAAAGTGGAGGCGTTGTTTGCAGAACTGAAGAATCAAATCGGAGTACGCCGCTTGCGTCTGCGTCGATTGAAGTTCGTACGCGAACAGTTCTTCCTGGCTGCGGCAGCCCAAAACATCAAGCGACTCGTGCGGTTCCTCAGCCAACCGACAAGACAGGTTCTGCCCGCCACCACTTAGCCGAACAGAGAAAAGAAAAACTCAGCAGGGCATACTCGCAGCCGAAAAGGCGTTGCGCTGATCGTAGTTTTTCAACACCCACGAGATTTTTCGTCAATTGCCCCCAAAAGACGGGAGTGCCGGTAGGCTCAGCCTTCGATTCGACCTTCAAGGACGTTCATGTAGGCCATGATCAAGACCTGCTGCAAGGTCATTCCCCTGTAATTAATACACCACATCATGCTCCTTTGGTTAGCAACAAATACTGCTCTCGTTTAGTAGAGTCTCCTGGCTAGGTTTGATTCAGCGAGGAAGATTTCCGACCGGCCAAAGTTGTCACGGAGTGTCAAAAGATTGTGGCGGTGCCCTGCAGTGAGCTGGCTGGGGCACCTCATCGCATCTAACCATCTAAGAGGCGAATAATGCCAGCTTCCACTCTGCTAGCGCCCGGCACCGCCGGTTCGAGATTCAAGACTATTCTCTGGGTCTCGCTTGGTCTCATCGTACTCTTCGTATTCATTACCTCAGAGCTGCTCCTCATCACCGACTATCCGATGTACCACGCCTACCGTCTCCAGGTCATTGCCGACCGCCATCTCCTCATCCCGCATACACTTGCCGGAATCTTCGCTCTTTTGATCGGCCCCATCAATTTCTCCTCGCGGATCCGCCAGCGTCACTTCCAACTCCATCGCATCCTCGGCCGCATCTATGTCATCTCTGTGTTTATTGGTTCCTTCACGGGAATCGCTCTCGCAACCGGCCGCCCGGGTCTTCCCGGAACCTCCATGCAGGCCACCGCCTGGATGGTCTGCACCACCGCAGCCTTCATCACCGCGCGCAATCGCCACTTCACACAGCATCGCCAATGGATGGCGCGCTCCTATGCAGTTACCTTTACGTTCGTCTCCAGCCGCGTGCTCAACCTCTGGCCGCGTTACTGGAGTCACCTGGGCGACGTCTTAGCCGCCGTCGGCGTGATTGCCTTCACACTTGCCTCGTTGCTGATCGTGGACCTCGGCCTCAACTGGAGCGAGCTCACCACCCGTCGCGACTGATCGTCGGCTAGGGACCAATGAGATCTTCAGGGCATCGTCATAAACGCGGACGATCCACATCTCGCCCTTGTGATTTGGGTTTGCAAGGTACTATTTCCCGAAGCTAGTTCCCTCCAGTTCCGAGCTGACCACAGGCCCGTGACCCCCTAGCTGTCCAACTATCCTCACCACCGCAGGCTCCTCACCCTCCAGTATCCACACCATCACATCTTTCGGCTGAAGGCCGATCAGCGGCGCAATTAAGCCCACGACGCCGCCCAACTCCGGATGGATGCGAAACACCGTCGCCTTAAGGGTCTGTCCTGTCAAGTGAAACGGCTGCTCGCCCTCCGGCGAGATCAGGATATGAATCAGTCGCCCTCCACCGACTGGCGCCAGTATCCCCACCCGAAACGGCGTCGTATTGTGCGGCACATTCAGCAGTAACGTTCCAACGAACCCATTCGCCAGATCATCCGGCAGGTCCATGTGCTCGCTCTCGACGTGTATATTGACATTCTTGTCCGCTGTGCGGCTGGTCGCTATGCCGGTAGCGGCTTCCACCGCAAAGTCGACGGGCTTCACAAAGAACGGCCCTTTCTGTATGTGATGGTTGCGTATTAACCTAAACGTGCCCTGCTGCCGGTACGTCGTCGTCTCATCATCAATCGACCCATCCACAAAGTGATAGGTCAGGCGCATCATCACTTCATCGCCCTGCACGACCTGTGAAAACTCACCACTGGCGATGATTTTTCCAGCCTCGGAGCGCGCCGCCATAAACCGATGCATCGGGTGTTGGATATGTTTCACTGAAATTGGTTCCGCCAGCGCTGCGGTACCCAACGTTATCGTCAAAAGAGCGGGTATAAAGAAATTGCTTCGCTCCATCAAATACCTCGTTCTAATACTTAGACGCGTTCCGGGATCCGACCCCCTGGTGAATCCAGCATATTCTCACCTCGGCATGTGCATCCGTCCAGCCAACTGCTTACTGGTTCCAAAATGACGATTTGTACAGAATGACGTGCCAAACTGTTTTTTTGGCATCTACTAGAAATAGGGAATCCCGCTACAAATTGATTGAACATCCAAATGAATTTAGGAGCAATGCTTTGCAAGACGAAGTTCTGATCCTCGGTGGTGGAGTGGCAGGCTGTGCCGCTTCGATCGCGCTCGCTCGAAAGGGACGAGGCGTCACGCTGATTGAACGCGAGCCCACACCGCGTCATAAGGTCTGCGGAGAGTTTCTAAGCGGTGAGGCCCTTGAGGACCTGAATGCGCTCGGCATCGACGTGGCCTCGCTTGGCGCCGTGCCCATCGACTACGTTCGCCTCGCTGCCGCCAGGCGTGCCGCGGAGGCTCCGTTGCCTTTTCCCGCGGCCTCACTTACGCGCAAGGCGCTTGATACAGCGCTCTTTGCCGAGGCCGTCGCGGATGGAGTCCGCGTAGAGCACGGTCGCAGTGTGCAGTCGCTCAGCCGCACGACAGCCAACGTCTGGCAGGCTGCGCTCGATGACGGCACCACCCGTGAAGCCCCAACAGTCTTTCTCGCCACAGGCAAGCACGATATCCGCGGCCACACACGCCCGAAGGACCCGGAGCAGTGGGTCGCCTTCAAGATGTATTTTCGCCTGGCTCCCGCGCAGGCCGCAGAGCTAGCAGGCGCCTCCGAATTGATGCTCTATCCCGGAGGCTACGGTGGTATCCAGCCAGTGGAAGGCGGCATTGCGAACCTTTGCTGCGTCGTACAACGGCGGCATCTGGCACGTGCGGGCCATCGCTGGGAAAACTTCCTTGCGAAGATGCAACAGGACTGTCCACACCTGGCTATGAGGCTTGCCGGTGCGGAGCCGCTGCTGGCCAAGCCGATCGCCATCACCCATATCCCCTATGGTTACATCCGCCGCACGACGAAGGATGGGCTCTACTGCATCGGCGATCAGGCAGCCGTCATCCCCTCGTTCACCGGTGACGGCATATCTATCGCGCTGCATACTGCACGCTGTGCCGCCACTGCCTATCTTGCAGCAGAGCCGGCACCGCTCTTCCACGCTAAGCTGCGTTCCTCACTGCTGTCCCAGATGCGTCTTGCTGAGTTCGCCGCCGATGGCTTGAACAACTCACTCTCGCGCGCCGTATTGCCGTTTTGCCTCAGGGTCTGGCCCGGCGTTATGCGCGTGACGGCTGGGCTAACTCGGGTCGCCCAACACTCCCCTGTTGCTCCACAGGCAGTCGCCAGCCGAAATCGAGCCACGCCGAAACAACTCTCGTTAGTCAAAGCCCTCTAAGGGGAGATGGAATGAAATCCTTAGCAGTCTTTGCCCTCGCGGTCATAGTCGCTCCAGCCGCTTTCGCCCAGCATCAGACCTTCGCCGTCAACCCAGATGCCAGCGAGATCAGGATGACGCTCAACACGACCCACGAGGTCGTCCACGGCACGTTTCACATTCGATCGGGATCGATTGAGTTTGACCGCAGCAATCCTAAGATGTCGGGTTCCGTGGCCGTACTGGCCGGCAGCGGGAAGACCGGTAACGACAGCCGCGATAAGAAGATGAATAAGGACATTCTCAAGGTGGATCAGTACGCGACCGTCTCGTTTGCGCCCAAAACCTATACTGGGACAATCGCGCCCTCTGGCGACTCAAACATTCAGGTGAGCGGAGTGTTCATCCTACTCGGCAATTCTCACGACCTGACGATTCCGATGCAGATTCACATGGATGGATCGAAGGCAACGGCGAGAGCGCAACTCGTAGTTCCCTATGTTCAGTGGGGTCTCAAGAACCCGAGCTTCATGTTCTGGAAAGCTGAGAATGACGTTGCGATTGATCTTAATCTTGTTGGCGAGGTTTCTAACTAACTGGCCATTCTGTTTGCACGCTGTAATAGGGACCATTCCGTCATGAGCGTGCGGAAGATCGGTCAACTTCTGTTAACAGGTCAGCATGACCGATATCTCGGTCACAACGAAGCATGAAAATAGTGGCGAGTGAGCACACAATGGGACGCCACTGCGCGATCAAGCTCGGATAATGGCAATGGTGTGGTTCGTTGAACCCGCTTAACAGGTTGAGCTGGACGCCGTAGGAACCGCAAAGTGATACCTCCATCCGGAGAGTTCGCAAGGGAGATTCTTCCCGTGCAGGCGTCTTCGCTAGTGGCAGAGGAGGACTCGCCATGCGAGTGCGTCGCAATTGTTGCGGCCTGGACCCACACAAGTAGACCATCGCCGCGTGTCTGATCAGCGAGAATGAAGACGGAACCAGCAGTTAGCAGAAGCGCATCTTTGGGACCATGACGCAGCAACTGCTAGAACTGGCGCAGTGGCTGGCCGAGGCCAAGGTTACGGCGGTTGCCATGGAAGCGACCGGAATTTACTGGTGCCGGTTTGGAGTGTGCTCGAGCCACATTGGTTCGAGTTGCTACTCATCAACCCGGAGCACTATAAAGCAGTGCGCGGCAAGAAGACAGACCTCAGAGACGGAGAAAGGATCGCCGAGCTCCTCCAAGATGGACGACTTGCAGGCAGTTATGTACCGCCGGTGGCGCGATCGCGAACCGCATTCAACGTCTGTTGGAGCAGTGCAACATCAAGTTGGCTTCGGTAGCCAGTGATGTGTTGGGTGTCAGTGACCACGCCATGTTGCGTGCCTTAGCTGCCGGGGAAACGAATCCCCCAGCGGATGGCCAACCTGGCCAAGAAGCAACTGCGGAAGAAGATCCCGGCGCTGCAACTGGCGCTAGAGGGATGTCTGCTGCCGCACCATCGTTTTCCCTGCTCTCCGACATGCTGGAGGAACTGGATCACATCGGCAGTAAGATCGCACGCGTGGAGCAGACGATCGGGAGGAGATGCGCCCCTATTAGAAAGCGGTCGATGCCTGGATGACGGTTCCGGGGGTTAAGCAACGGCGGCGTGGAACCTCGTGGCTGAGGTCGGTCCTACGGTCGATGCCTTTCCTTCCGCCCGCGGATCTGGTGAGTTGGGCCGGTATCTGTCCTGGGAATAATGGGGCAGCAAACGCGCCATTATTGCGGTGCCGAGTTCCATTCTGACTATCGGCTACCATATGCTGACGGAAGGAACCACGTACCCGAGAACTGGGCGGCAACTACTTCGACAAACGCAACCTCCTGCGAACTACCCGACGACTGGTAAAACGTCTGCAGGCTCTCGGCCACACCGTGATTCTCGAGCCAAGACAGTCTCCATACCCGTCGAGCGACTGACCGCAGGTATTTTCAAGGGAGGCCATAGCACTCAAAACCCCCTTCAAAGGTCAATGAGCGTTATCGGGATTTTTCGCCAACAATCCCACGAAGCGTGCTTCTTAATAGCGTGGGCAGGCTCTCGGGACGATTCGGTCACCTAAATTGGCTATCGGACGGAGCATTCCTTCTCGATGGTCTTGATCGAGGTGATGATTAAAGCTACCGAGGCCGGACCGGTCCTTGCTGAGGAATTGGAGCTCATTCTGAGCGAGGGTGATTCCTTTCCGGTCACTTCCACTTGTTGTCCCAGGTAGTGGCCTAGTTTTATTTTGCTAGTAGCTTGAAGTTGATAAGTCATACCTGGGTCCGGCTTCGTCAGTATGTAATCACCAGCAGATCTGCCGACGCAGCCCTGTACCGTTATCTCTCCTTTAGAAGTCTTCGGGCTGCTCTGACTCTGGTTGCTGGGATTGCTTTCTTGTGCGAGCAGAAAGCTGCCCAAGAGCAGCATGACAAACCACAATTTTCTCATGCGATTCCTCCTTAAATAATTACAGAGGAGAATGGTGGCTATTGCTCCGGTTGTAAGACTCAACCAGACGTTCGTGCAGACGTGGGCAATTCTATGCGGC
>Ga0206956_1222_pt1 | contig 11176 bp, 11 predicted proteins | sample Alteio_BWOrgHeat_35_FD_153252 | JGI IMG/M metagenome (GOLD analysis project Ga0206956, IMG submission 153252) | Enriched cells from forest soil in Barre Woods Harvard Forest LTER site, Petersham, Massachusetts, United States -... | ecosystem: Environmental > Terrestrial > Soil > Temperate forest >...
CTACCGTGCGGAAGTGGTTCGGGAAGTGCGGCTCTACGGCGAGCTGCATCGCTTCGTGCCGGTGCTTGCGGCCGCGCGCGGGTTCACGGTCGGCGAGGTGGCGATTCAACATCGACCCCGGAAGTTCGGACGCTCGAAGTATGGCGTTCGCCGCTTCATCAAGGGGTTTCTCGATCTCATGACCGTGAAGTTCCTCACCGGATACGGACGGCGCCCGCAGCACCTAATGGGGACGCTGGGGCTCTTGAGTTTTGCGGGCGGCGGGCTGGGGTTGGTGTATCTGGGCACGACGTGGATCATCAATTGTTTTTATGCGCTGGGCGAGCGGCCGTTTCCGCCGTTGCATGAGCGGCCCATGCTCATTTACTCCGTGGCGGCCCTCTTGCTCGGAGCGCAACTGATGTCGATCGGGTTTTTGGCGGAGCTGATCACGGCTTACCAGGGTCGGGACGAGGATGCGTATAGTGTGAGGGAGGAGTTTTAGGTGCGGATCCCGCAGGCTCGCTGCGCTCGCCTGCGGGCTTGGCCCCGTACATAGAATGATGGAGCCGTCACTTTGATCGTTGAGGGAGTTATGCATTCCACCAAGATGTCGACTGCGGACACCGGGTTACTGGTGATTGACGTTCAGGAGAAGCTGGTGCCGTTCATTCATGGTAAGGATGCGCTGATCCGCAACATTGCCTTTCTGATCGATGGGGCAAAGCTGTTGGGAATTCCGGTGCAGGGGACTGAGCAGTATCCAAAGGGGTTAGGGCACACGGTTGCGGAGCTGGCCAATCGCTTGCCCGCGATGCCGGACAAGGTAGGGTTCAGCAGTTGTGCGGTGCCATCGGTCACGGACAGCATGCGGCGCGCGGGGCGCGGTAAAGTGGTGCTGGTAGGCATCGAGACGCATGTGTGCGTACAGCAGACGGCGCTGGATTTGCTCGCGGATGACTTCCGAGTCTATGTCCCCGTGGACGCGGTGAGCGCGCGGTATCCGCTCGATCACGAGTATGCCTTGCGTCGCATGGAGAAGGCGGGCGCGATCCTCACAACGGCGGAGACGTGTTTGTTCGAGTGGCTCGGCGGAGCGGACCATCCGCGGTTCAAGGAGGCGAGCAAGATGGTGCAGGAGCGGATGAAGGAGCTGCCATGTCACTAACGATGTCCGATGCCCTGGTGTTCTTTGGTGCCACGGGGGATTTGGCTTACAAGCGGATCTTTCCGGCGCTGCAGGCGATGGTGCGACGCGGTCATCTTAATGTGCCGGTCATTGGGGTGGCCAAGGCTGGCTGGAACCTGGAGCAGTTCCGCGAGCGAGCGCGCGACAGCGTGGAAAAACATGGCGGACTGGACCCGAAGGCTTTCGCCGCGCTGTCGAAGCTGCTCCGCTACGTGGACGGCGATTACAACGACTTGCCTACGTTTAAGACTCTTCGCAAGGAGCTGGGAGACGCCAAGCATCCGGCCCATTATCTCGCGATCCCGCCGAAGATGTTTCCGGTCGTGGTCGAGCAGCTTCACAAGTCGGGGTGTGCCGACGGGGCGCGCGTGATCATCGAGAAGCCTTTCGGCCGGGACCTGGAGTCGGCGCAGTCGCTCAACCGCACGCTGCTGCAAACATTCGACGAGACGTCAATCTTCCGCATCGACCACTACCTCGGCAAGGAGGCGGTGCAGAACTTGCAGTTCTTTCGCTTTGCCAATTCATTCCTCGAACCGATCTGGAATCGCCGTTATGTCGACCACGTACAGATCACGATGGCGGAGGACTTCGGCGTGCAGGGTCGCGGGGCGTTCTACGAAGAGGCAGGCGCGATCCGGGACGTGGTGCAGAATCATCTGTTGCAGGTGGTGATGAACCTGGCGATGGAGCCGCCCGCCGCGCTGGACGGCGAGTGCTTCCGGGATGAAAAGGTCAAGGTGCTCAAGTCGATTCCGGCGCTGGCGCCGAGCGACGTGGTGCGAGGGCAGTTCCGCGGCTACCGGCAAGAGAAGGGAGTAGCGCCGGACTCGAAGGTCGAAACGTTCGTGGCCTTGAAGTTGGCGATCCATTCGTGGCGTTGGGAAGGTGTGCCGTTCTACATCCGCGCCGGAAAGTCGCTGCCGGTTACCTGCACCGAGGTGATCGTGCAGCTACGTCGTCCGCCGATGCTGTACACCGAGTCGCCGCTGGTGCCGAATCATTATCGTTTTCGCATCAGCCCGAACGTGCTGATCGCGCTGCAGACGATGGTGAAGCGGCCGGGGGAAGGCCTGGTGGGGGAGCCGGCGGAATTGCTCGTTATCCACCATCCAAGTCCGGAGGAGATGGACGCTTACGAGCGGCTGCTGGGCGCGGCCATGAGAGGAGATCCCGGCGGATTCGCGCGTGAGGACGCGGTGGAGAATGCGTGGCGGATCGTCGAGCCTGTGCTGGGGAACGTGACGCCGGTTTATGAGTATGAGCCTGGGACGTGGGGTCCTGCGGAAGTCGAGAGATTCATCGCGCCGCCGGATGGGTGGAAGAATTGCGGGGAGTAGTGAAGTTGAGAACAGAGAAACCCGCAAGCTCGCTGCGCTCGCCTGCGGGCTTGCGCATCATCCCTCTTTACGAAGACTTCTTGCGTTTCCATTCGATGGTCTTGCCGTCCTCGTCGGCGGTGGTGCACTCCGTGTCGGAGATCTTCTTGATCGTGATGACTTTCTTCATCTCTTTGCCGTCCTTGTCCTTCATGTTTAGCGTGAACTTGTCGCCGTCGACCGTGTAGGTTCCTTCGTGCGACTGATCCTTGTCGTCTTTCTTGAAGGTGACCTTGAATTTGCCGTCCTTGCTGAAGTCAACGACGGCGCCCTGTGGCAAACCGGCCTTGTCGTCAACCTTTGTGGCTTCCCAAGTACCGACGAGCAGCTTGCCGTTGTCCTTCTTGTCATCGGCGTGGGCTGCGAGTGCCAGCGTACCGACGACGAATCCCGCGAGCATCAGACGGAATGCATACATTTGGACTCTCTCCGTTTGAGAAATCAGGCCGCGGCCACCGAGGCCACGCGCTTTGAAAGGTTATGTAAGGTGTGGGACTCGACAAGCGAAGATTTCATGAAGTTCTCGCCGACCGCACCGAGATCACCGCGGGACGCAACGCTCGGCCCAGGCAGCATCTTCCGCAGACAACGGGGAGCCAATTCCGCACGGTAGATGTAGTCCTCGTAGCCCGCGGCGTCGTGGATATACCATTCGGAGACTAATAGTCGTTCGCCGGGCGCACGAGGTTCGGGCACTTCGAAAGATTTTTGAGGAAAGCTGAAGTATTCTGTCGGAGTTTGTGTCGGACATTCTGTCGGGTTTGTGTCGGAGGGGGTGTGGGTGGTCCGACTGAATGAAACGTCTGAGGTGGTTACTCAAGCGGCCCAGACCCCGCCAGCATGCCGAAGATAATCGCGTCGGCGCAGACGTGACAGGCGAGTGCCAGACCCAGTCCGCCGGTCCACCAGCGGAGAATCCCGACCGCCAGTCCGTAGATGCCGGCGATGACAGCTCCAATAGGGCCGGGCGGATATCCCTGGAGATGGCAGAGGCCGAAGAAAATCGCGGTGCCGAGGAGTGCCACCGTGTTGTTCCAGACGCTGGCGGCGGCTCCCCAGAGGACTCCGCGGAAGAGTAGTTCTTCGAGCGCTGCATTGACGATGCTGAAGCAGATTCCGCCCAGAATCAGGTTGTGGGAGATGGTGGGCAGGCGAGCGGCCAGTCTCGTTATGTCGGGCTGCATCCAAAGGTGAAACGATGCAAGAGCAGTGATACTTGTCAGTACGATGACGACGGCAAAGGCCCTGGGTGCTCCGGTCAGCCGCCCGAGGACGATCCGCGGCGCGGTTCGCCGCAATGAGGGCAACGGAACCACGACAATGGCGTATGCAAGCAAAGGTAACGCCAGCGGCCAGGGCCAGTGCAGTTGGGGTAGCCAGAAGATCGTGGCGCACATGGCGGCGAGGAGCAGGCCGCCGTGCAGCTCTCCCCAGCGTTGATGGGGTACCAGCAATTCATCACCGCGGGCGTGCGTTTCTGGATGGCTCAAGAGCGAATGATACACGATGTTTGCGGCAAATGTGCGAAGTGGCGTGCAACTTTTTTGGCGTGCAAGTCGGAAACGAGCTTGACCGGTCCTGCTCATCATGGGATAGGCCGCGCGGGACCGGAGAGTCTATTGTCAATCGTGAGGAATGCGTCCATGCGCATGAAAGCGTTAGTCGTCATCGCCGGCGCCGCAGTTAGTTTTGTCCTCTCGGGAAAGGCCGCAGCACAGGAGGGCTCGGCGGACGGGGTGGAAGTGCTGACGCGCGGCCCGGTTCATGAAGCCTATGCGGAAGCCGTGGATGCGAATCCGCAAGCGGCGCCGATGGTGAGCAAGAAGCCTCCGGATCCGATTCCCGAGATGCCGCCGGACCAGAAGCCGGAAGGCGACAAGGTGGAGTGGATTTCGGGGTACTGGGCATGGGACGCGGACCGCAAGGATTACATCTGGGTGAGCGGGTTCTGGCGAACTCCGCCGCCTGGGCGAGCCTGGGTGCCGGGGCATTGGCAGGAGGCGTCGGAGGGATGGCAGTGGGTTGGGGGATTTTGGAACGGGGCCGAAAAAGCGGAGCTAGCGTACGTTCCGCCGCCGCCCGAACCCATCGAGGAACGTGCGGTGCCGTCGCCCGGTGAAGGGCACTTTTACACGCCAGGTGTTTGGGTCTATCGCGACGGACGCTATATGTGGCGTCCGGGTACCTGGGTGGCATTTCACGAAGACTACGTGTGGGTGCCGGCGCACTACATCTGGACACCTGCCGGTCATGTGTTCATCGAGGGTTACTGGGATTACGTGCTGCATCGGCGAGGCCTCTTGTTCGCGCCGGTGTATGTCTCGCCGGACGTCGTGGTGCGGACGGAATTCTGTTACGTGCCGCGACACGTCGTTTGCCATGAGTTCATGATCGGCTGCCTGTTCGTGCGTCCCGCGTGCCATCACTACTATTACGGCGATTACTTCGAGGCACGGTACACCGACGCCGGTTACGTAGCGTTTGTGGATTACCGGATCGGCGGTCATTATCACGATCCGCTGTTTGGATACTACGCACACTATCCGCCGTCGCGGGAATGGGAGCGTGAGACGCGCGCGGTCTACGTTGGCCGGTTCCATGGCGACGTCGTACGACCGCCGCACACGTTTGCCGAACAGGAGCGGCAGCACGTTTCATTGACAGTCTCGATCGGTGAGGCGGACCGGCACGGCGTCAAAATGGAGAGGATCTCTCACGAGCAGGTGGTGCACGCGCACGAGGCGGCGGTGGTGCGGCATGAAGCGGCCGTCGAGCGGCAAAAGGTGGAAGTGGACCTCCACAGCCGCGGTCCGATCAAGGCCGGCGATGCACCGCACGTCGTGAAGTTCGATGCGAAGACTCCGACGCACACCGAAACGGGCTCGCCGCAACCGGGCCACGGTGGGACACCGCCGCAAGGCCCAAGCGGCACTGGGCACGTAGGCGGCTCAACTCCGACTGGGGGGGGTGCCGGTTCGCCGACTGGTCATGGCGGCACGACGCCGAGCACTGGCGGAACGAACTCGCCGACCGGCGTCGTCGGCTCGACACCGCCGGGATCTGGCCAACCCCGTGTCGGCAGCACGCCGCCGAGCGGCAGCGGCACAACACCGCCGGCTTCGGGCACCGGATCGACCGGTACCGGAACGCGGCCGTCGGCGGGCTCGGGATCGGGCAGCAAGGGATCAGGCTCACACCCACCTCAAAAGGATCCGCCGCCGCGCGACAAGGATAAGAAAGACAAGAAGGATCACCAGCAGTAGTCTGGAAGCGCAAAAAGCGAACGCACGAGATGAAATTCATCTCGTGCATTCGCTTTCGTTTTCTTCACCCGTTTCTACTGCTGCTGTTTCTGTTGTCTGGCCAATTCCTCTTGCCGTTGTTGCTCTTCCTGCGCCTGCCGCTGTTGTTCGGCAATCTGTTGCTGATAAGCAGTTTGCTGAGCGGCGGCTTCCTCTTGTCGGCGTTGCTCGTCCTGTGCCTGCCGTTGCTGCTCGTCCGCGACCTGTTGCTGATAAGCGGCCTGCTGCGCCGCGGCCTCTTCTTGACGGCGTTGTTCGTCTTGTGCCTGCCGTTGCTGCTCGTCCGCGACCTGTTGCTGATAGGCGGCTTGCTGCGCCGCCGCTTCTTCTTCCCGACGTTGCTCATCCTGCGCTTGACGCTGTTGTTCGTCGGCAACCTGCTGCTGATAGGCGGCCTGTTGTGCGGCTGCGTCTTGCTGTCTCTGCTGCTCCTCCTGCGCCTGCTGCTGTTGTTGGTCAGCGATCTGCTGCTGGTAGGCAGCCCGCTGCGCGGCCGCATCCTGGTCCTGACGTTGCTGCTCATCGGCCTGGCGTTGCTGCTCTTGGGCGAGTTGCTGCTGATAGGCAGCCTGCTGGTCGGAGTCGTCGTCGGCCCGCAGAGGTGTACGACTGATCAGGATCGCGAGGCCAAGTGCTGGCAACAAGAACACGTGGATGCGTTTCATGACCGGACCTCCTGAATGGCAAGTGTCGATTTCTCGTTGAAGCCTGCCGGTATTGCAAGTGCTTTGTTATCTGTGATTTGGACGCGGTGGGCAGAGAAGATTGCGCGCCATTTGCGATGGCAGTCAGCGGCGCTGGTCGGGGTCGAGGAGGCGGAAGCCGAGGTTGTGGGGTGCGTCGGTCTTTTCGTTTAGGTTGTCAAATGTGCCAGCCGAATCGCCGCCATTGAACAGACAGTAGACGGCGCGGCCTTGTGGCTGCTTGACAATCTTGAAGGGCTGGCCGGAGTAGGCGTCCTTTGGCGGCTTGGCACCCAGGCTGTCGGGCCAGTGGCCATCCTTGATGCGTGCGCGCTCCAGCTGCACGGCGGCGGCCGCCGCCTGTAGCCGGCATTCGATGTTGAGGACGGCCTTGGCAATCTTGGGCACGTCCGGCAAGGAAGAACGCACGGCTTCGGAAGCCCCGGCGTAGGCGGTCGTGATTTCAGCGAGATCCCGATCGCGCTTTTCCGGCGCCGTGGCCGCCCAGTTTACGGCACGCGTGATGAAGTTCAAATAGTCCAGGTGATCCTTGTCGGTGTAGGAATACTTCATCGCTGTATCACCGTTTGCGGTATTGGTCCACACAGCGTGCCAGGTGGCGCGTTCGTTGCGAAGGAGATAGTAGAGTGCCGCCCAGTTGCCGTCTTCCTCAAGCAGCTTCTGCATCTGCGCCAGGGCCTTATCGGAAGCACCCGCCTTCATCGCCAAGAGAATACAGGCAAGTAAACCTGCGCCGGCCATCATCATCATGACTTCGTAGAAGCCCGTCTGCACGGCAACGGCGGCATTAACCCGACCTTTGCCGACAAACGCCGCTCGCAGAAAGAGAGCCCACGCTTTGCCGGGTGCATATTTCCCCAGCAGTCCGATGTAGTAGCCGCGCAGAAGCCCAAGTGCACCAGGGAATTGGCCCGCCCGCCAGAGCAGCAGGCCCCAGAACAGCATCGTGCACGCGAGGCCCGCGACGTAGAACGCGCCCGCGGCAACGAGCGAGGTCATATCGTAGGAATGCTGCCACAAGCCCGGCTCGCTCAGGTCGTGCCAGAGGCTCTTGCCGACAAAGAACAGGATGACCAGCCCCAAGACGATCTTGAGGACCGGCCACCATTTGCGCAGCCGTTCACGCATCCGGCGGTTTGTTATATGGCATTCGGGCGCCGCGTCGCCTTGACGACCGCCATACCCAGCGCTACGATAAATGCTCTGAACCGAACCAGCACCCCCGCGGGAGTGGCGGAACTGGCAGACGCGCAAGATTCAGGTTCTTGTTTCCGAAAGGAAGTGGAGGTTCAAGTCCTCTCTCCCGCACTCAATTCCACCAAGCCCGCACGCGAGCGCAGCGAGCGTGCGGGATCAAAACACAAACGCCCGCTGGCTTGCGCCAGCGGGCGTTTGACAAACCCGGCAATAACCTACTCTCGCGGCGGTTGCCACTACCATCGGCCCTGGCTGCTTAACGGCCGTGTTCGGAATGGGAACGGGTGGGGCCAGCCAGGTAAGGTCACCGGGAGATCCTCCAATTGCGGATTGGCGATTGCGGATTTCGGATTGAAAATCCGCAATCCGAAATCCTCAATCCGCAATCGATTCTGGCAGCGGTGGATTGCAGCTTTGCAGGATGCCCTGAGACGGCAAGTCAGGGATCGGTGCATTGATCTTCTCCATTGCGGATTGGCGATTGCGGATTGAAATCCGCAATCCGAAATCCGCAATGCCTTTGCAAGGGCACGATCAATGCGGTCAAGCGATTGGCTGTTAGTACCGGTCGGCTGAGACGATTGCTCGCCTTACACCTCCGGCCTATTGACCTGGTGGTCTTCCAGGAGCCTTCGTTCTTGCGAACAGGAGACCTCATCTTGCGGAGGGTTTCACGCTTATATGCCTTCAGCGTTTATCCGGTCCGTACATAGCTACCCTGCGCTGCCGCTAGCGCGACAACAGGAACACCAGAGGTACGTCCCTCCCAATCCTCTCGTACTAGGGAGAAAACCGCTCAAGTCTCCTACGCCCACAACAGATAGGGACCGACCTGTCTCACGACGGTCTAAACCCAGCTCACGTACCGCTTTCATTGGCGAACAGCCAAACCCTTGGGAGCTTCTCCACCCCCAGGATGCGATGAGCCGACATCGAGGTGCCAAACCTCCCCGCCGCTGTGAACGCTCAGGGGAGATAAGCCTGTTATCCCCGGAGTACCTTTTATCTGTTGAGCGACGGCCTTTCCATCCAGCACCGCCGGATCACTAAGTCCTGCTTTCGCACCTGCTCGACTTATAGGTCTCGCAGTCAAGCACCCTTCTACCTTTGCGCTCTATGCCTGATTGCCAACCAGGCTGAGGGTACCTTTGAACTCCTCCGTTACTCTTTGGGAGGAGACCGCCCCAGTCAAACTGCCCACTTAGCACTGTCCACCGCCCGGATTCACGGGTCGGGGTTAGAACTCAAGCACAACAAGGCTGGTGTTTCATTGACGACTCCACGGTTGCCGGAACAACCGCTTTAAAGTCTCCCAGCTACACTACGCATGCTGGGCCTAAGCCCAATACTAAGCTGCAGTAAAGGTTCACGGGGTCTTTCCGTCTAGTTGCGGGTATGTTGCATCTTCACAACAACTACAGTTTCACCGAGTCGCTCGCGGAGACAGTGGTCCAGTCGTTACGCCATTCATGCAGGTCGGAACTTACCCGACAAGGAACTTCGCTACCTTAGGACCGTCATAGTTACGGCCGCCGTTTACCGGAGCTTCGGTTGCGAGCTTCAGGAGTAAACCCCTTAACCCTCTTCCTTAACTTACCGGCACCGGGCAGGCGTCAGTCTGTATACATCCACTTGCGTGTTGGCACAGACCTGTGTTTTTAGTAAACAGTCGCTAGACCCTTTTCACTGCGGCCCCCCGAGGCTTTAACACCCCAGAGGGCGCTCCTTATCCCGAAGTTACGGAGCCATGTTGCCGAGTTCCTTCGCGAGCGTTCTCTCGAGCGCCTGAGAATACTCATCTCGCCTACCTGTGTCGGTTTTAGTACGGGCACTAACTTCGTCCCCAAACGGCTTTTCTTGACTGTCATTCCAGAGACTTCGGAATCGTAAAATGTCCTCGGGGTTGCCCCACGGCCACTTCTAGCCGGCCGCTCTCTTTCCTGCCAGCGTCACGTCTGGCTCAACCTCCGCTAGTGGTGCAGGAATATTAACCTGCTGTCCATCGGCTACGCCTTTCGGCCTCGCCTTAGGGTCCGACTAACCCTGGGCGGATTTACCTTCCCCAGGAAACCTTAGGCTTACGGCGAACGGGATTCCCACCCGTTTTATCGTTACTCGTTCCGGCATGATCACTTGCACTTCGTCCACGGTTCGTTGTCCGTACCGCTTCGCTCTATGGTGCAACGCTCTCCTACCACTTGACTTGCGTCAAATCCGCTGCTTCGGTGGCATGCTTAGTCCCGTTCATTATCGGCGCAGGCTTCCTCGACCAGTAAGCTATTACGCACTTTTGAAATGGTGGCTGCTTCTAAGCCAACATCCTGGCTGTCTCAGGAAGCCAACTTCCTTTCGCACTGAGCATGCTTTTGGGACCTTAGCAGGCGGTCTGGGTTGTTCCCCTCTCGACGACGAAGCTTATCCCTCGCCGTCTAGCTGCCTGGCCTTGAACAACGGTATTCGGAGTTTGGTTTCGAAGGGTAGCCTGGTGGGCCCCCTATCGAATTCAGTCGCTCTACCCCCGCTGCCAACTAACCAGACGTTAACCCTAAAGTTATTTCGGAGAGAACGAGCTATCTCCACGTTTGATGATACTTTCAATCCTCCACACAGGTCATCCCCTAGTTTTTCAACACTAGTGAGTTCGGACCTCCATGAGGTATTACCCCCACTTCATCCTGCCCATGTGTAGTTCACGTGGTTTCGCGTCTACGGCCACTGACTTAAATCGCCCTGTTCAGACTCGCTTTCGCTTCGGCTACGCCGCAGAACGGCTTAACCTTGCCAGGGACCGTAAGTCGCCGGATCATTATGCAAAAGGCACGCCATCACCCATTCCCCTTGCGAGGCATAGGGCTCTGACCGCTTGTAGGCATGTGGTTTCAGGTTCAGTGTCCTCCCCTTGTAGGGGTTCTTCCCATCTTTCGCTCGCGCTACTTGGTTCGCTATCGGTCGCCAGGGAGTATTTAGCCTTGGGAGATGGACCTCCCGGATTCGGACTCACTTCCACGTGTCGAGTCTTACTCAGGTGCCGGCTCGGATCCACTGGCCTTTCGCATACCGGACTTTCACCGTCTGTGGTCGCCCATTCCAGAGCTGTTCTGCTGGGCTACTTGGATCCTAAATGCCGGTCCTACAACCCCAGGGAGAAATTCCCCCTGGTTTAGGCTCCTCCGCGTTCGCTCGCCGCTACTGACGGAATCGAGGTTTCTTTCTCTTCCTCCAGCTACTGAGATGTTTCAGTTCGCTGGGTTCGCTTCCATCACCTATGGATTCAGTGATGGATCATTCGGGTATCCCGGGATGATTGCTCGTGTGACAGCTTCCCCGGGCTTATCGCAGTCTTCCACGCCCTTCATCGCCTCCTGGCGCCAAGACATCCCCCACATGCCCTTAGTAGCTTGACCGCAATGATCACGCCCTCGCCGA
>Ga0206956_1223_pt1 | contig 11170 bp, 5 predicted proteins | sample Alteio_BWOrgHeat_35_FD_153252 | JGI IMG/M metagenome (GOLD analysis project Ga0206956, IMG submission 153252) | Enriched cells from forest soil in Barre Woods Harvard Forest LTER site, Petersham, Massachusetts, United States -... | ecosystem: Environmental > Terrestrial > Soil > Temperate forest > O...
TCGATGAGGGAGGTTGACGCAGCGAGGATGTCGTCGGCGGGCATGGCGACTTCGCGGCTAACGGCTTCGCACGATCGGGAGGCCGCGTTGCGCATCTCGACGCTGAGCAGCTCGAGGTTGTGCAGGGCGAAGGCGATCTCGCGGCAGAAGATCTCCGCGAACTGCAAGTCTTCTTCAGTGAAGGCGTTGACCTTGGGGCTCTCGACGTTGAACGTGCCGATGACCTTTTGCTGATAGATAAGCGGCACGGTCAGCGAGCTGCGCGCGCCGGCGGCGCCCTGCAGATAGCGGGGGTCGGCGGCCGTGTCGGGGCAGAGGACGCCGATACCCATGGCGGCGACGTAGCCGGTGACGCCATTGCCCGCGGGCTTGGCGTAGAGCACGCGCTGGGCGGCCTCGGGGATCATCCCATCCTCGAGAAGCGGCTCGAGCTTGCCGGTCTCGGGATCGAGCAGCCGGATCTCGACCACGTCGTACTGCAGAAGGTCGCGGGTGAAGCGGCGGATGTTGCTCTTGAGCAGCTCGATCCGCTCCTCGACGCTCATGTCGGCGATGTACTCGGTGGACAGGCCGGCCAATTCGAGGCCCGCCTTGTGCAAGGCGTCGAGCTTCTGCTGTCTCTGGGTCTCAGTCGTGATGTCGCGACCCAGGCAGAGGAGGTTCGCACCGGGCTCGGACGACGTTGGGCCAAGGCGAAGCTCGAGGAAGCGCTTGTCGAGGGCGAGCCGGAATGTCGTGGTCTTGGAGATAGTCGAAGGGAAGGGGAAGGGACTGGGCGGTTGGTTTTGCGGCGACCACAGGGCCTCGGCAAGTCGCTTGCCCGTGGCCTGGCCGCCGCACCATTCCTCGAAGACCGGGTTGGCCCAGATGATGCGCATGTCGCGGTCCGTGATGGCAACGCCGTCGGCGAGCGACTGGAAAACGCGACTGGCCTGGAGAAGCTCTACCAGGCCGGCCAGCGTGCGTCCGTTTGCAGAGTCGCCAATGATGCCGTCGAAGCGCTGTTCCTGCAGCTTGCGCAGGGCATCGGCAAGGTCGGTCGTGCGAACAACCTCGCAATCGCGCAGGCGGTTATCGAGGGGCAACACAGGGCCGGCCCCGTCGAGAACCAAGATGCGACAACGCTCTGCCACTGTTTCCTCGCATTATCGAGTTTACTGGTCGATGGAATTATAAACTCGGGGGCAAGGGACTACAAGGCGGGCGGTGGAGGCGTGGAAGAATAGTAAGAGTAAGATGAGAATTAAGATTACGAAGAGGATTAAGAGCAAGATTCAGAGTAAGAGTAGGACCATACCATGCTAGTTCGCATTCCGCCGGAAGAGTTTGTGTGGAGCTTCGCGCGCTCGGGAGGGCCGGGTGGACAGAATGTTAACAAGGTGGCGTCGAAGGCGGTGCTGCGGTGGAATGTCGTGGCGAGTCCGTCATTGCCGGTGGATGTGAAGGCGCGTTTTGTCGCGCAGCAACGGAATCGGATAACGAGTGACGGTGAATTGGTGATCACCTCGCAGCGGTATCGCGATCAGGAGCGGAACCGGCAGGACTGCGTTGAGAAAGTGCTTGTGATGGTGCAGCAGGCGATGGCGGCGCCGAAGGCGCGGCGGGCGACGAAGCCGACCGCGGGGGCGAAGAGACGGCGGTTGGACGAGAAGAAGAGGCGGTCGGCGGTGAAGCGAGCACGCGGCGGCATCCGAGACGATTAGCGTTTAGCCGCGAGCTTCTGCGAGCGCGGACCCCTCTTCGTCCCCCCTTCGCAAGGGGGGAAATAGGGGGGTTAGACGAAACGCTGCTGAAGTGGAGTGACGGTGAGGGTCTGCTCGCGGAGGGCGCGGCAAGCTTCGACGGCGGCCTGTGCGGCGGCGAGGGTCGTGATGCACGTGACGCCGTTGGCCACGGCGGCGGCGCGGATCTTACCCTCGTCGGTGCGCATGCCGCGGCCGCTTGGCGTGTTGATGATCAAATCGACGGCGTCGTTCTTCATGTAGTCGATGAGGTTGGGCCGGCCTTCTTGCAGCTTGGGCACTTCCTTGACCGCGATCCCCGCTGCCCGAAGAGCGCGTGCGGTGCCGGCGGTTGAAATCAGACGGTAGAACATGTCGGCGAGGGCGCGGGCGACGGGAACGATGTCGGCCTTGTCGCGATCGTTGACCGAGATGAACACGGTGCCGTTGCGCGGCAGCGCGTTGGAGGCGGCGAGCTGGCTTTTGGCGAAGGCCATGGCAAAGGTGTCGTCGATGCCCATGACCTCGCCGGTCGAACGCATCTCGGGGCCGAGGATGATATCGATGCCGGGAAAGCGGTTGAAGGGGAAGACGCTTTCCTTGACCGAGTAGTGCTTGGGCACGACCTCGTTGAAAAGGCCCTGGTCATCGAGTGACTTGCCGACCATGACGAGGGCGGCGTGTCGCGCCAGAGGAACGCCGGTGGCCTTGGAGACGAAGGGTACGGTGCGGCTGGCGCGCGGGTTGACTTCGAGGACGTAGACGGTGTTGTCGCGGGTCACGGCGAATTGCACGTTCATGAGGCCCTTGACCTTGAGTTCGAGAGCCATGGCGCGCGTTTGGCGTTTGATCTCTTCGATGACCAGTGCGGGCAGGCTGTGCGGCGGGATGACACAGGCGGAATCGCCCGAGTGGATGCCGGCCTCTTCGATGTGCTGCATGACGCCGCCGATGATGGTGCGGCGGCCGTCGCAGAGACAGTCGACGTCGACCTCGATCGCTGAATCAAGGAAGCGGTCGATGAGGATGGGCTTGCCGGGCGAGACGTCGAGCGCGCGCTCCATGTAGCGGGCCAGCTCGGACTCGTCGTAGACGATTTCCATCGCTCGGCCACCGAGCACGTAGCTCGGGCGCACCAGCACTGGGTAGCCGATGCGTCGGGCGGCGGAGATCGCTTGCGGCAGGTCGAGAGCGGTGCCGTTCTCGGGCTGCATCAGGTTGAGGCGGCGGACCAGCTCCTGGAAGCGGTTGCGATCCTCGGCGTCGTCGATGGAATCGACGCTGGTGCCGATGATGGGGGCGCCGGCGTTTTCGAGTGCGCGGGCGAGGTTGAGCGGCGTCTGCCCGCCGAACTGCACGATCACGCCGACCGGCTTCATGCGCTCGCAGATGTTGAGCACGTCTTCGACGGTGAGGGGCTCGAAGAAGAGGTGGTCGCTGGTGTCGTAGTCGGTAGAGACGGTCTCGGGATTCGAGTTGACCATGATGGTCTCGAAGCCGGCCTCGCGAAGCGCGAAGGCGGCCTGACAGCAGCAGTAGTCGAACTCGATGCCCTGGCCGATGCGATTGGGTCCGCCGCCGAGGATCATGATGCGTGGCTTCGTGGACGGCGGACGGGCCTCATCCTCCGATTGCGGATTGTGGATTGCGGATTGTGGATTGGAAGACATGGAAATCGGCGCCGCATCGTCTCCGTCTTTAATCCGCAATCCGCAATCCGCAATCCGCAATTGCCTCACCGGCATCTCGTAACTGGAGTAGTAGTAGGGAGTGAGGGCCTCGAACTCGGCGGCGCAGGTGTCGACCAACTTGTAGACCGGGAGGATGCCGAGCTCCTTGCGGATGCGGAAGACCTCGCTGGGCTTGCAGTTCCACAGGTGAGCGAGCTGGCGGTCGGAGAAGCCGTACTGCTTGGCCTGGAGGAGGAGATCTTCGGGCCAGGGTTGCGCCGGCAGTCTGCTGGCCAGCGTGACAAGTTGCGGCGGCGGCGACTGGCGCAGTCGGTCCTCAAGCTCAATGATCTCCTGGATGTTGTGCAGAAACCAGGGATCAATGTGTGTGCGCCTATGGATATCAGCCAGCGACATGCCGGCCTTGAACGCGTAGCGGATGTACCAGATGCGTTCGGCGTTTGGTGTCGACAGACGGGCGTTGATGGTTTCGAGGCTGGGCTGGTTGGGCGTGCCCCACAGATCGAGGCGGTCGCAACCGATGCCGAAGCGCCCGGTCTCGAGTCCGCGCAGGGCTTTTTGCAGGGACTCCTTGAAGGTGCGGCCGATGGCCATGGTTTCGCCGACCGACTTCATTTGTGTGGTGAGGTTGGAGTCGGCTTCGGGGAACTTTTCGAAGGCGAAGCGCGGCACCTTGGTGACCACATAGTCTATGGTGGGCTCGAAGCAAGCGGGCGTTTCGCGGGTGATGTCGTTGCGCAGCTCGTCGAGGCGGTAGCCCACCGCGAGCTTGGCGGCGATCTTGGCAATCGGGAAACCGGTCGCCTTGGACGCCAGCGCGCTGGAGCGGCTGACGCGCGGGTTCATTTCGATGGCGACCATGCGGCCATCGGCGGGGTTGATGGCGAACTGGATGTTGCTGCCGCCCGTCTCAACGCCGATCTCGCGGATCACAGCGATGGCGGCGTCGCGCATGCGCTGGTATTCCTTGTCGGTGAGCGTTTGCGCGGGGGCGACGGTGATGGAATCGCCGGTGTGGACGCCCATCGGGTCAAGGTTCTCGATCGAGCAAACGATGACGACGTTGTCGGCGACGTCGCGCATGACCTCGAGCTCGAACTCTTTCCAGCCGATGACCGATTCTTCGACGAGGATTTCGTTGACGGGACTGAGGTCAATGCCGCGGGCGACAAGCTCGTTGAACTCCTCGCGGTTGTAGGCGATGCCGCCGCCAGTGCCGCCGAGCGTGAAGCTGGGCCGAATGACGCAGGGCAAGCCGACGCGCTCGCGGATGGCGTGGGCGTCGGCGACGGAGCGCGCCACCCCGCTGGCCGGCACTTCGAGGCCGATCTTGAGCATGGCGGCCTTGAACTTCTCGCGGTCCTCGGCCTTTTCAATGACATCGGCGCGGGCGCCGATCATCTCGACCTTGTAGCGCTCGAGGACGCCGTGGCGGTGCAGGTCCATCGCCGTGTTGAGGCCGGTCTGCCCGCCGAGCGTGGGCAAGAGCGCGTCGGGCCGCTCGACCTCGATGATGCGGCTAACGACTTCCCAGGTGATCGGCTCGATGTAGGTGCGGTCGGCGGTGTCGGGATCGGTCATGATCGTCGCGGGATTGGAGTTGACGAGAACGACCGTGTAGCCTTCTTCGCGAAGCGCCTTGCACGCCTGAGTCCCGCTGTAATCGAACTCGCAAGCCTGGCCGATAATGATGGGACCGGAGCCGATGAGTAGGATTTTTTTGATGTCCGTGCGCTTGGCCAATGCTCGTGACTCCGGGGAAAACTTGCCCGATACATCTTACGAATCCGGGGCGTCCCGTTCATCAAGTTGCGTGTTACGGGCCGAAGAACCCGCCACCGATATTGCTATGAGACTTGGCTTGCAAGCCGAGAAATGGCGGATTTGCCCAGGGCTGGCCGTCGGCGGCGAAGAAGATGAGGCCAAGTAATAAGCCCCCGCCCCCGGCAGGGCCGAGCCAAACGTGTTGTCGGCGCATTACAAGTAGGGCCGCGCAACAGCCTGCGACTCCCAATCCAGCCAGCATGGGCATGAATGTTCCAAACCACGGATAGATGGACAAGCCGTGGCCCGTGTAGCTGAGCCCCCGGAAGTATATCCACCAAAGGCTGAGCATCCAGATGACGTAGAGCAAACCAACACCCAGCCCGACCGAGGCGGCGATGGTGACGATCCGATCGCTGACACTCTTTTTCAGCACAAAGAGAAACGTCATCACGCTTGAAAAGCCGAGCAGGAGCAAGACCGAAAACACAATGATGACGTAACCTTCGAACATCTCGGTCAAATAAAAGCCGGCCTCTGAGCCCGAAACCCCGCCGCCCGAAAAATGAACGAAATACGCTGGCAGAACAGGACATATTCCGGACAGGATGAACCCGAGCATGGCACCACCGACGAGCACGGCAGACTTCACATCGGGCGGCTGTTTTTTCTTCTTCTTTCGCGGGCGATCGTCGTCATCATCGTCGTCGTCGCGTGACCGTTTCTTCTTCGGGCGATCGTCCTCGTCATCGTCATCATCGCGGTCGTCGGCCCGCGATCGCTTCTTCTTGGGACGATCGTCGTCTTCATCTCCATCGTCGTCGTCGTCGCGGGAGCGGCGGCGCGAGCTAGGCTCCTCGTCATCACCGTCATCATCGCGTCGTTTCTTCCTTGACGGACGCTCGGTCACGGAGTCAGACGCCTCGCGACCGGGTCGGATACGCTCCTCGGGCTCTTCCGTCTCCTCGGCGTCGGGGATGTCATCTTCATCCGTGGCGGGAATGTTGATGACGGCCTTGCACTTCGGACAGCGTGCCTTCTTGCCGGCGTATTCTTCCTTGACCGTGAACGAGGCGTCACATTCTTCGTTGGGGCACTTCACCTTGATCATGTCGAAACTCGTGGCGTTCCAAAAAAACGGGGACAGGACCTCTAAATTCAAAGGTCCTGTCCCCGTTTTTTAGGACCAGGACCATGGTGCGAATAAGGCTCACCTATCCGTGTTATTCGGACGATTTCGTCAGAAATTTATACACGGTCGTCTGGGTATAGGTGTCGCCGGGTTTGAGGACGACGGAGGGAAAAGTCTTCTGGTTGATGGAATCGGGGTAGTGCTGGGCTTCGAGGCAGAAGGCGTTGTGGCGATCGTAGGTGGCGCTGCCCTTGGCCTTCGTCTTGCCGTCGAGGAAGTTGCCGGTGTAGAGCTGGACGCCAGGCTCGGTGGTGTACATTTCCATGATGCGTCCGGAAGTGGGCTCGGTGACGGTGGCGGCGAGAGCGAGCTTCTTGCCCCCGGAGTTCAGCACGTAGTTGAGATCGTAGCCGGGTGGCTCTGACTTCAGGTCCTTGAAGCGGGCGCCGAGGGCGGTTGCCTTGGTGAAGTCGAAAGGCGTGCCTTTCACGGCTTCGATCTCACCCGTAGGGATGAGCTTTTCATTCGTGGGCGTGTATTTGTCCGCCTCAAGTTTCAGCACATGATCCAGGATCTTGCCGGCGGAATGGCCTGCGAGATTGAAGTAGCTGTGGTTGGTGAGGTTCACAGGCGTGGCTTTGTCGGTGACGGCCTTGTAATCGATCTTCAGCTCGTTGTCCTCGGTGAGCGTGTACGTGATCGTGACGTCGAGGTTGCCGGGGAAATTTTCCTCACCGTCGGGACTGCGGTAAGTGAATTCCACGCCGACACCATCCTTTCCCTTGACCTCCTTCGCCTTCCAGACCACCTTGTCGAAGCCCTTGAGCCCACCGTGCAGCGAGTTGGGAGCATTGTTGACCGCTAGCTGGTAGTCTTTGCCATCGAGCGTGAACCTGGCATTGGCGATGCGGTTGGCGACGCGGCCGGTGATGGCGCCGAAATACGGGTGGCCGGCAAGATAGCCGTCCAGGTCCTTGCAGCCGAGCACGACGTCGGCGAATTTGCCCTTGCTGTCGGGCACGTGCAGCTCGGTGATGATGCCGCCATAGGTCATGGCCTTGACGATCATGCCCTTCGAGTTCGTGAGCACATACAGCTCGACAGGGGTACTTTCGACCTTGCCGTAGTCTTGTTTGGTCACGGAGGCGCTTCCTTTCTCGGGCTTGTCGGCGGCGACAGCCGTTGCGGCGAAGAGCAGAAAACATACCGTCGAAGAGGCAAGCACAGACCGCATGGGTGTAACTCCGTTTGGTGGGGATAGCCTGCAGAGGACAGTATATGGGCTTCTGGGGGCGAACAGAAGTCAGAAGTCAGAGGTCGGAAGTCAGAGGTCGGAGGTCAGAAATACGGATGACAATTCGACGGCAGGTGTGGGGTGGGATGCCAAATATGCTGCGCTGCCGCGCAAAGGCTCTTCGAAGGTACTCGTTGCAAATCCTTGCGGCACAATGCTTTATAGAGACGGAGGCTAAACTTGGGCGGTATGGCACGGACGTTGCTACTAACAGACCCAACCGATTTGGAGTTCCGCCGGGGATTATGTAGAATCCGGCAGCGGAACTCCGCTGGCCGCGTTGGACCGGCCGTGCCTTGCAAATCTTGCCGGCTCTTCGCAGCCCTAACGGAATCATCGAGGCAACCATGCACGCCGACGAGCGAGTGCTGAGTCTCCCAGTATTGCCGTTGAAAAACACGGTGCTGTTCCCGCACCTTTTCCTGCCGTTGGCAGCGGGCCGTCCGGCGTCCATCGCGGCACTGGAGGCGGTGCTGGGCACCGAGGAGAAGGAGATCCTGGTCGTGGCCCAGCGGAACCCCCAGGTGGATGAGCCCACGCTCAACGACCTGTACACGGTGGGCACGCGTGGCGTCGTCAAAAAGGTCAACCGCACCGAGAGCGGGATCGAGCTGCTCGTGCAAGGCATGGAGCGGGTGCAAATCCTGGAAGCCGAGCAGACCGACCCATATTTGAAGGTGCGTGCCCGCGTGACGCCGTTGCCCGAGGACGCCGGCACGGAACTGGACGCACTGATGGCGGCGACTGTCGACCTCATCAAGAAGATGATGGCGCTGAATCAGGTGCAGAGCCCGATTGACATCACCCAGGTGGTGGTGCAGACGCACAATCCGCTGCAGGTGGTGTTCCTGTTCGCGTCGATGATGAACCTGCCGGCGGAGCAGGAGCAGGCCCTGCTCGAAGCCGCCAGCCGCGTGGATGCCGTGCGTCTGCTGCACGGCTACTTGACGCACGAGGTGCAGGTGCTCGAGCTGCGCGACAAGATCCAAACCGAAGCGCAGACCGAGATGAGCAAGGAGCAGCGCGACTACGTCTTGCGGCAGCAGATGCGGGCCATCCAGGAAGAGCTGGGCGAGAAGAACCCCGAAAAGAGTGAGATCGAGGAGCTGCAGAAGCGCCTGGGCGAAGCCGATCTGCCGGACGAGGTCCGCAAGGAGACGGACCGCGAGCTGCGGCGCCTGGAGCGGATCCCGTCAGCGGCACCGGACTTTCAGGTAATCCGTGCCTGGCTGGACCTGGTGCTGGAGCTGCCGTGGCGAAAATACAGCGATGAGACGATTGACCTGGCAAACGCACGGCAGGTGCTGGACGAGGATCACTACGGCCTGGAGGAGGTGAAGGAGCGCATCCTCGAGCATCTGGCGGTGCTGAAGCTGAATCCAACGGCGAAATCGCCCATCTTGTGCCTCGTGGGCGCGCCTGGCGTCGGCAAAACGTCATTGGGTCAGTCGATCGCACGGGCCCTGGGGCGGCGTTTCGAACGTATCAGCCTGGGCGGCATGCACGACGAGGCCGAGCTGCGCGGCCACCGGCGTACCTATATTGGGGCCATGGCCGGCAGGCTGATCCAGTCGATCCGCCGTGCGGGAGTGAGCAACCCGGTGATCCTGCTCGACGAAGTCGACAAGCTGAGCAACAGCTACCACGGCGACCCGGCCGCGGCGCTGCTGGAAGTGCTCGATCCGGCACAGAATAACACCTTCCGCGACAACTATCTCGACTTGCCGTTCGACCTGTCGCGGGTGGTGTTCCTGACGACGGCCAACACGCTGGAGTCGATTCCGCGCGCCCTGGTGGACCGGATGGAGCTGTTGCCGTTGCCCGGCTACAGCGAGGAGGAGAAGTTGGAGATCGCGCGGCGCTACCTGCTCCCGCGGCAATTGAAGGAAGCGGGCGTGCCACCGGAGCGAGCGAACATCCCGGACGACACGGTCAAGCACATCATCGCACGGTATACACGTGAGGCGGGTGTGCGCAACCTGGAACGGTCGCTGGGCCGCGTGGTCCGCAAAATCGCGCGCAAGCTGGCGGAAGGATCGGATGAGTCGCGGACGATCGGCCCGGAGGACTTGACCGACCTGCTCGGGCCGGAGCGCTTCCCGCTGGAGCGGATGCGTCAGAAGTTCGAGCCCGGCATCGTGGCCGGCCTGGCCTGGACCGAAGCGGGCGGCGAGGTGCTCTACGTCGAGGCGAGCTTGCTGCCCGGCGGCAAGGGCATCCGCCTGACCGGCCAGCTTGGCAAAGTGATGCGCGAGTCCGCCCGGGCGGCACAGAGCTTCGTCTGGGCACACGCACCGCAGCTCGGCATCGACCCGGGGCTGTTCCTGCACTCCGGCCTGCACGTTCACGTGCCCGCGGGTGCGGTGCCGAAGGACGGTCCGTCGGCGGGTGTCGCCATGGTGTGTGCTCTGACTTCGCTTTACACCGGCGTGGCGCCGCGCAACGACACCGCCATGACGGGTGAGATCACCCTGAGTGGGTTGGTATTGCCAATTGGCGGGGTGAAGGAGAAAGTACTGGCGGCACGGCGCACGGGTATTCGGCGCGTGATCCTGCCCAAGGACAACGAAGCGGACCTGCACGGCATCCCGGAGAAGGTTCGCAACGAGATGGAGTTCATCTTTGTCGAGCGGATCGAGGACGCCCTGGCTGCCGCCATCCCCAGCGTGGGCCGGGAGCTGCGTGAGGCGGTGAGTAGTAATTAGTAATCTGTTTACTGAATGGAGGGGGCCATGTACGTCGAGCAATATCCGGCGGAGCGGGAGCGATGGCAACATCCGACGCCCTGGTACGCCTGGTTGATCCTGTCGCTCACGGTCGTGCTCCTGGTCGGCGTGGTGGTCGCGGGCGGCTGGTGGTATGCCTCGCACTTCGGGCTCTTCGGCAGCAAGGAAACGCCCGTCGACATGCGTGCCGTGACGCCGCGCGGCGAGCTGGCGCCGTTCGAGCAATCGATCGTCGATATTGTCAAAAAATCGTCGCCATCGGTCGTACACATTACGACCATCGGCTACAGGCGGGACGTCGTGACCCGCGAAGAGTACAAGGTGCCCGAAGGTACGGGCTCGGGCATCGTCTGGGACAAGAAGGGGCATATCGTCACGAACTACCACGTAATCCGGGGCGCCAACGCGGCACAGGTCACGTTGTCGGACAAATCGGAGTACTCGGCGACCCTCGTCGGCGCCTCGTCGGACAAGGATATCGCGGTTCTCAAGATCAAGGCGGACGCCGACAAGCTGGCACCGCTCGCGGTCGGTAGTTCGAGCGACCTGCAGGTGGGGCAGTTTGTCATGGCGATCGGCAATCCGTTCGGGCTCGACAACTCCGTGACAACCGGAATTGTCAGCGCGCTGCACCGCGAGATCGAATCGCAGAGCCGCGAGGAGATCCAGGACGTCATCCAGACCGATGCCTCGATCAACCCCGGCAACTCCGGCGGACCACTGATCGATAGCGCCGGTCGCCTCATCGGCATCAACACGGCGATCTACAGCCCCTCCGGAGCCTCGGCCGGCATCGGCTTCGCCATTCCCGTGGACACTGTCAATGAGACGGTCACCAAGCT
>Ga0206956_1224_pt1 | contig 11149 bp, 19 predicted proteins | sample Alteio_BWOrgHeat_35_FD_153252 | JGI IMG/M metagenome (GOLD analysis project Ga0206956, IMG submission 153252) | Enriched cells from forest soil in Barre Woods Harvard Forest LTER site, Petersham, Massachusetts, United States -... | ecosystem: Environmental > Terrestrial > Soil > Temperate forest >...
ACATCCGACCAGAGCGATGACACAGGCAAACACCGGCGCCTTGAACATGCCGACGAAGAAATCCTTCCAGGTGGCGGCATGGCGCGCTTGTTCGAGATATTGCGGTAATGAAATATCGAGCAGCGAAATAGAAATCACCGCACCGCCGAACAAGCCCATCACATCGGCGACAAAAGCCAATAACGGCAACGCGATGATAAGCGCGATCAGCCGCGGCAGCACAAGCAACTCAAACGGATCAAAGCCGATGGAACGTAGCGCATCTACTTCCTCGCGCACCTGCATCGTGCCGATTTCCGCCGTGAATGCGCTGCCGGAGCGCCCGGCGATCATGATAGCAGTGAGTAGTACGCCCATTTCGCGCAGCACGGAAATAACGATCAGATTAACCGTATAACGTTCGGCCCCTAATGGCTTGAGCTGCACCTGTCCCTGATAGGCGATGACAATGCTGATGACGAAGGCGATCAGCGCGATAATCGGCGTGGCGTCGATGCCGATGGCTTCAATATGGTGGGTGATAGAAACGAAACGAAGGCGTGAGGGATGCCGCAACACCTTTGCCAGCGCCATGCATGCCTGGCCGGTAAAGGCGATAAACTCGATGCCGCCATGCCAGGCATCAACGGTAGCTTTGCCGAGGCGCACTACCATTTTTCTGAAAGATGAGATGGTTTTGCGCGATGGCGGCGTCGCCGGCTCTGCCTGTGTTACCAGATCGAAAAGCGCTTTATGTTCCGGGCGAAGATGTTCCAGCTTCATTCCCGCATTTTGCAATAGCAACGCACCGGCCGTATCAAGGTGCGTCATCTTCGCCAGATCGATGACGATCGCTTTTTTATCGGACAATTTTTTCAGTTCATTTTCAGTTTGGGGAAAATTTTGTAAATTCAAGGCTCCATAAATGCGGATCCTGTTGTCATCCCGTTCGACGCGAAAGTCGCTATGTTTCAAGCAGCCGCCTGTCCTGCCGGTTTGCCGAACCAGCCTTCCACGCCCTCTTCGAAGGCCTGCACATTGGTATAGCCCGCGCTTTCAAGCTTCTGCGCAGCGTCTTTGGAGAGCGGACATTGGGCATTGAGGCAATAAGTTACAATACGCTGGTCTTTCGACGCAACATGTTGCGCCACTTCCTTCAAGAAGTTGGCGTTGTCTTTGAAAGGAATATTGATAGCGCCGGGGATATGCCGCTTCTGGAAATTTTCCTTGGGCAGCACGTCGATCAGTGTCATGTTCTGCTTTTGGGCTATCCACTGTTGCAGTTGCGATTTGCTGATGGCTTGCATAAATCCTTCTTCTAATAAATAATGATTTCCGCTACCTCGCGGCATTCGCAGCCGCTGGTGCGTTAGTATTAGAATTATCGTTGCTGGCACTGGGATTGGTATTAGTCTCGGAATTGGGCTGATTGACGCCCGCGCCGGTATCAGGAGCAGTGTACGTATTGATGTTGGAAGTATCGGGTCCGGTGTTCGGGCTGGTATTGGTTTGATCGCTCCCGACTGCAGCAGAGGGCGCACTGCTTGTATTGCTAGCCGTTCCTTCTTCCGTATCGGTATTTTTGTAGCGTGTAGTATAATATGCGCTGGCAAACCACACCACGGCAATGGCAAGTGCGGCAACCACGATTATAGCGATAATGGTCGATGCTACAGGTTCCTCTTCCGTTTCATTCTGTTGCGGATTGCGTGTTTCTCTTGAATCGGATTGGTTGAAATGTGTGTGTGTCGTTTGCATGGTGTCCTCCTTATGCTGCTTTTTTACCGACGGTGCATTCAAGCACTGTATGGATATCTTCCAGCTGCTCGTCCTTTCTCAGGATACAGCCAAAGGAAAGGATGCCGGACATTCTGCCGCTGCTATCCTTAACGAGCAGACGGTTGACATGATTCTCATGCATCGCCGTAGCCGCTTGTTCCAACGTATCGTCTTCGTTACAAAAAAACGCCTCTTTGGTCATGTAATCTTTTACTTTTTCATTGGCTACGTCTTTGCCTTTCGCCACCGCGCGCAGTACGATATCGCGATCGGTGATAATGCCTTCCGGCTTATCCCGCGTTCCTACCGGCAATACGCCGCAATCGACAGATTCCATTTTCTGCGCCGCTTCTTGCAATGAGCTGTCCGGGGAAATCGTTTCAGGTTCCGCTTTCATCAGGTCTTTGACTTTCGTTTGCATAGTTTCCTCCATGATTCAGGTTATGTAAGAACATGATCGTCTTCTTTGGCCACCCATTTATCGCCGAGCTTTTCATATGCCTCTTTGACCGCCGCCCAGGCGACACGATGCGCCGTTTCTTCTTGCGAACCGCCCTTACGCCGCTTGGACGGATCCTCATATTCATCCCAGGCATGATTGAACGCTTCGCGGTAAATAGTCTGCGCGTGTTGCGGCAGGTTATTCTTCACGCCGTCCGGCAAATCTTCATTGCTGCGATATGGCATAATTCACTCCTTGAATACGGGAACCAGAGGAGGTTTCGTTCCTCTGGTTCCAGACTGCCAAGACTGAATCCCTAGCAGATGGTTCAGGATACGAATGCGCGCATCAAAAACATAGAGGGAGTGATAGAAGAAATAATAAAAAGTCGATTAAGCTTATTCTATCGACACTTTTCGATTCTTTACAAAATCCGGAATATTTTGGCATCGCTTATTGATGCGATTTTGTTTTGTCTGGCTCAGATGATTACAAGCATTCCCACACTACAAAAGGAGATATCTCATGAAATCCTATCTGCGCTCTTACATTTTTTTAATAGCGGTATCCACCCTGCTTGCCGGTTGCTCGGCGCATTGCAATTGTCCCGAATGCCCGGGAAGGACGACCGTGGTAAACCCTCAGCCGGGAACGACTGTAGTGACACCCGATAATCGATGAGGGGCGAAGGAACATGTTCGCTGGCGAGATTTGGCCTATCTTCTAATATCTTATTTATACTTATAATAAATGTTCAGTACGATAATTTTATTCGTGCGTTGGTATGGTTCGCGCTGAACAACTTGGGGAGAACCTTATGAAAAAAATACTCATTGTAAGCGGCATGTTTATGCTCCTCGCTAGTGCTTCGGCCAACGCCGAGGTTTCCGTGGGCATAAATTTTGGTGAACCTGTGGAGCCGGTTTATGTGGCGCCCACTTATGTAGAGCCGGCGCCGGATTGGCCATCCTACCATTATGACCGGCATCGGCATCGGCATAATGACTATTGGGCACATCGGCGCCGCTAGGAACCGCATGAAGCCATGCAGCATATAGATGAATATGGAGCACGTTATGAAATATTCTATTAAAACTCTGGTAAATTTTAGCGCCATAGCTGTGACACTTATGACGAGTTCTGCTTATGCAGCAGCAACTCAAAACAATTGGTACATAGGCGGTAGTGGCGACCTAACGTGGCTGCGCAATTCGGATACCGGTGGCGGCGGCAACGTCGATCTGGGCTATGCCTTCAACGATTTCCGCATTGAAGCCGAGGCCGGTTATCATGCGGCCAGCGGCAGTGACGGCTTCGGCAGCACGCATTATTTCACCTATATGGGCAATGTATACTATGATTTCAACACGCTATTTTCTCCCTCCAGCTCAGGATGGCACATCGCACCCTATATAGGCGCCGGGCTTGGCGATGCGGCAGTGCATTTCGGCAGCAGTAACTTTTCAAATACATTCCATCATCATGAGAATGACTTCGCTTACCAGGGAATGGCAGGACTCAATTTCGTCTCAGCCTCCATGCCCAATACTGACTGGTTAATCGGTTACCGCTATCAGGGAACGGATAGCGACAACATCCACGCCAATAGCCTGGAATTAGGCGTCAGATTCCATTTCTAAATCCGCCTATTTACTTTGTCGCACGGCAGGTAAATAATTGTTCCATGCAGGATGATGACACAGATACACAGGCGCGCCTGAGCGTGCGTGGCCGCGGAACCGGCGAACTGGCCAAAGGCCGCTTCGAACAGCTTGAAGTGGAGTATGAGCAGGACGGAGAAGAACACCAAATAAAAACGCAGTTGTTCAAAGATACGTCGCGCAGCATCATCGCCACCAACGACAGCCCAGACGTCGGTTTCAATGCTACGCTCAATCCTTATCGCGGCTGTGAGCATGGCTGCATTTACTGCTACGCCCGCCCGACACATGAATATCTGGGGCTTTCCGCTGGCCTTGATTTTGAAACCAAGCTATTCGCCAAAACCGATGCCCCTGCCCTGCTGCGCGAAAAACTGCAATTAAAATCATGGGTACCCCAATCCATCGGCCTCTCCGGCGTTACCGATTGCTATCAACCCACCGAGCGTAAACTGAAGCTGACGCGCCAATGCCTGCAGGTCTTGGCGGAATTCCGTAATCCGGTGGTTATCATCACCAAGAATAACCTCGTCACGCGCGATCTGGATGTGCTTTCAGAACTGGCAAAATATAACGCCGTGCACGTCGTGCTTTCCATCACCACACTGGATAAGGAACTGGCGCGAAAAATGGAACCGCGCGCATCGACGCCGTCATTACGTTTAAAAGCGGTGGAGCAACTCCATGCCGCCGGCATTCCGGTTAGCGTCAACATGGCGCCCATCATTCCCGGCCTTACCGATCATGAAATTCCTTCTCTACTGAAAGCCGCGGCCGATGCCGGCGCGCGTAATGCACATTATAACATCGTCCGCCTACCTTACGGCGTGAAGGATTTATTCCAGACCTGGCTTGAGGAGCATTATCCTGCGCGCAAGCAAAAAGTGCTGAACCGCATCCGCGAGATGCGCGGTGGTAAACTCAACGTATCGGAATTCGGCAAGCGCATGGGCGGCGACGGAGAATATGCAGAGTCGATTGCACAGATGTTCAGCCAATCCCGCAAGCGTTATGGCCTCGATAAACCATGGACGCCGCTCTCTACCGCACATTTCCGTCGCGCGCCGGATGCACAGCTTTCGCTGTTTGCCGACAACAAGGCTTAAGCAGCCTTGTTACTTGAACCAGAACTTGAACAACCGCAGTTTGCTTCAAACTCTTTCAATTCTTTCTCGGCTTCATCCCGGTCCTTACCATAGGCGGTCTGAATTTTGCCGAGAAACTCATCGCGCTTGCCCTTAAGCAACGTGATATCATTATCGGTCAGCTTGCCCCATTTTTGTTTGGCTTTGCCCTTGAGCTGTTCCCAGTCGCCTTGGATTGTGTCCTTATTCATAATGATCTCCATTAAAATGAGTTGAAAAAAACAAAACACTTCTTGGTTGAATTACAATGGCGGATGGGCGCTACGGCCGCTGAGCAGGCTGTAGATAAGACTGACAACAAACAGAATGACGAAAAGGCCTGCCAGGAATTGAGCAATCGAGGCGAATGTTCCCGCCAGACCACCGAAACCGAATATTGCAGCGATGATGGCCAGTAGGAAAAAAGTGATGATCCAATTTAACATAAATATCTCCCATAATTGGTGTGATGTGGAATGTAACCACGCCCTCATAGTCTCCGACTGCGCATCAAATCACCATATGGACATCGCCTCACTTTGCTAAAGCGGAGATAAGTTTTTTGCCTGGTAGGAAAAAATTAGCGCGTAGGATCGAGTGCTGGCGCATCCAACACGGTGCGGGTAATCGTCGTCGTTTGGGTCGTCTCATCGGCACAACCGCCAGGGCCGCACGCCGGATCGGAGATGGTTTTTTTGCTGATGATCGTATCTTCTTTCGTAGTGGAGGCGTATTCCTCATCCTGCAGCAATGCCAGTTCATGCGGGTTGGCGATCACGCCGTCGATCTTGTAAAGAATGCCGCTGCCGAACGATGATGTGGAAATAACCTTGTTGCCGTCCACCGCATAATTATCCTTGGACGGCGCGGCGATATTGACCAGACGGGAGCCGATGCTGAAAAGTCCGCCTTCGTGTTTCACTGCATCATCGATGCGCACTTCACCGGGAATAATATGGTTGCGGATAATGGCAGCAACCTCCGCCTGGCATTCCGCTTTATAGAAACATGGATATTGCTTTTGATGAATCTCGGAGAATGCTCCGTTGGTAGGTGCAAAAATCGTATAGGATTGGCCGGGAATTAAGTCGTGGTTCACGCCGGTAGCGATCAGCTCCTGATAAAAGCTGGAAAGGTCAGGCCGACTTTTGATGGCATTTTCCACGTCAGTATTATCGGCATAGGCAGCGGATGCACCGCACGCGAACGCTAAAAAACTTGCCGTCATAAATAGATTTTTCATAAAGCCTCCTTAAGCAATCTCGATAGTACGCGATTTTGATGAGACCGGCCAGTCCGTTTTAGGAATGGCAATAGTTAATACGCCATCTTTCAGATGTGCTGTAATTGCAGCAGCATCGGTATAAACCGGCAGAGTAAAAGCGCGGCGAATGGAATGCGATCGCCAGTAATGGCGGCTTCTTTCCGACGTTTCCACCCTGAGCATGATCGTACCATTATGGAAGTTGAGTTCAATCTGGTCACGCTTTATCCCCGGCAGATCTATCAGGTAATGATAGGCCTTGTCAGTTTCTTTACTCTGCGATTTCGGTATGACAATCCTATTTCCGACGCGCCAGCTGTCTACCTGCGACATCACTGATGTCACATTGCGCCAGGGGCTCAACATTCTTTCAAACAGATAGGACGGCCACGCCAGAAACGGAGGGATATATTCCTTCTCCTCTTTCTTCGGTTCGACAGGAGGAGTGGAACTGGGCGGGATAATAGTTGCTGTGTGCCTATGAGCATCATGGGAAGCAGGATGCGTCTTCGCGGCATGTGAACGGTGTCTGGCCATAATTTTTTCTCCTCTGGCGAGGTGATAACCCATCATAATACGGCCATGACACATAAAAATGCGATATGCACTCACGCAATTCGTATAAAGGAGTCATTAGCGCACCGCTTATATATTATTTATGATTATTCCCTTATCGCCATATCGCTTTTTCACGAAGTCTGCGGGCATTGTGAACACAAGCATCATCAACCACCAACCGATAAGGAGTCATGCCATGTTTACTGCAGCTAAGGACGACACAATCTCCAACCTGAAGAATGGCACACCGGCATTTCGGGAAAGCACCGATGACACGAAGGAAAGCTTGCGGAATACGGCTAACAAAGCTGGTCACAAGGTGCGTGAATTGCTTTATTCCACCGGCGATGAAATTTCTCACGCAAAGGAAACCGTGACAACGCAGATTCGCACCAATCCCCTACAGTCGAGCCTGATTGCGCTGGGTGTGGGCTACATATTCGGCACATTATTTCGTCGCTAAACCGGAGAAACCCATGGGCACACATGTGGCGTGGTTCGTCATCACAGCGGCAATGTTGACCAGCGCCATACTGGTGGGCGGGTTTTACGGCTGCTACCTCGCCCTGCTGTATTATGGAATGGGTCCGCAGAATGCCACTTTCATCTCACTATTACTGTTCGCCATAACCACGGCGCTGGTTGTTTTTGTGACCCTGATGTGCCTGCAAAGAATATCAGGAAAGATATGGCGGCAATCGCCGCAGATAAACTAGAGGAGGGATTATGCAATATGCCACCGCCGATTATACTCGTACCGATGCCCATGCCACGGATCTTGACGTCATCACTCATGCGCTCGAACTTCTCCTGATGCGGCATCAAGCGGTTCTTAAGGTGGAGGGCATGGATCGCCAGGTACAAAACCTGAAGCGCTGGCTGGAAGATAACCGCAAGGATTTTATCGCGTCGAGAAATTTTCCCGACATCGGCAATGCCTGGCTTTCAGATTTATGCACCAGCCTGAAACTGGCCGTGGAAGAAAGGCAACGTCTGGAAGGTGAAGGCGGCCCACCGGCGACCAAGGAGCAGGTCGAGCAAAACGAAGAAATGCTGAACACCATCCGCCGCATTGAAAAAATCCTAAGCATTAATTCAGCTCATTCCTAAACTATAACCCCATAATAAACATAACTTTTAAGGAGGTTCTTATGCATGCACATCCTGTTTCTATTCACATCAAATACACTGATTTCATCCCCTTAATTGATGAAGAGTTCGATACATTGGATATCAGGCAGTCGCTTAACCGCGAGTTCAGCGATAAACTGACGACAACATGGTGCAATGAATACTTATGGGATGATTATTCCCGTACCGCTGATTAGGCGTGAGTACCGGTATAAAAATTCAATATGGAATATTTCTGGTTGTAAGCCATTCTTTCCAGTTATACAATCAGTTATGTAATATATAGTTTCTAACTTGCACAGGAGATGTTATGCACCAGAAAAAAAGCACCATACTTCTCATTGAAGACGAGCTACCGATTCGCAAGGTACTCAATATCTCTTTGGAAAGCGCTGGCTACAAGGTCGTCGATTGCGACAACGGCCGAGAAGGTGCGCGCCTGGCGGCGTCGATCGATCCGGAGCTGATCCTGCTCGATCTTGGCTTGCCGGACATTGACGGCAAGGAAATCATCACGCAGGTGCGCGAATGGTCGCAAGTGCCGATTATCATCTGTTCGGTACGCAATGCCGATCAGGAAATCATCGAGGCACTGGAAGCCGGCGCCGACGATTACATCACCAAACCATTCAACCCCGAAGTGCTGCTAGCGCGCATCCATGCCAACCTGCGCAAGGCGGCAACGATGGAAGCAGGCGAGCCGGAACTCATGAATGGCCGTATCCGCATGGATCTGGTACGTCATGAAGTATATCTGGATGATAAGAAAATCGTGTTTACGCCCAAGGAATATGAATTGTTACGTTATTTCCTGGTGCAGCGGGGCAAAATGCTTACGCACCGCGATATCCTGAAGACGGTGTGGGGCGCAGCGCACACTGAGGATATGCAGTACCTGCGCGTATATGTCCGCCAATTGCGCGAGAAGGTTGAGCCCGATGTCAACACTCCCCGCTACATTATCACCGAGCCGGGCATTGGCTATCGCATGGAAACGGTGGAAGCGGAAGCTGCCCTACCATTGGCAGCAGCAATGGCCTGAAAGAGGCTCACCAATCGCAAGCCTGTTAGTTTACGCGTGCGCTCATATGACCGGTATCCGCCGGAGCGTTTGACATCATGATGACATGAGTAGCGCGGATTTTCTTTCCTAGTAGACCGTTATTGACATAACCGGTGACCGTCACTTCCACCCCCTTGGCCACCACTACGTTTTCATCAGATTGAATGCTGACGGGGACAGCCCCGGTAGTATCTTTCACGACGAAATTCTTCGAGTCGCTAACCTTATCGACAACGCCGCTAATTTGTACCATCCCCTGCGCCGGCAATTTGCCGATCCGCACATTTTCTGCCCTATCCATAGTAATACCGGTGGCGGCAGTGACGGCATTGGAGATCGCGGTGGGCAGACTCGTCTGCACATGCACGCTAGTCGCTTCGATATTACTACCGAGCAGTCCCCACAACGGCTTTTCCACCGTGCCGGTAACCGTCACATTTTCGCTCTCCTTAAGCACCAGCGGTTGGTCGGCCGGCACTCTTACTTCGATAAGCCCTTTATCATTGCGTAGCATAAACAAATGCTCGTTTTCGACTTTATCCACCGTGCCCGAAAGAGTAACTACGCTATTATCAGGCAGATTAGGAATGGATGTATCAGATGGGTCCGCCATTGCCGCGCCGGCAATGAGCATCATAACGCTGGAACTTGCCAGCAATTTGGCTGTGTGTCGCATAATTCATCTCCCTATCCAACGGTGCTTGCTTAAAACAAGGGTAAGAAACACTGCATAAGAAAACTAGAGGAAGAATCGAAAAAAAGATAAAGGTCCGATAAAGATCCGAGTCATCCGCCGGGAAACGATCTGGGCTTCGGCGCAGCGCTGTTTCCACTTGTCATTAAAACGGCAAATGGACATACTGTGCCGTTATTCATTCATTCTTACATCAGGTTATTATGCGTATTTTACTGACGGGGCATAACGGTTATATCGGCTCGGTGATGCTGCCGTTATTAAAACAGGCGGGGTACGACGTCACAAACCTCGATGCCGGCTATTACGACGCCTGCCGCTTTCTGCCGGATGAACCAGCAGAAAAGTTCACCCGCCGCGATTTACGCGATGTCACGGAGGCCGACCTTAAGGGCTTCGACGCGGTTGTCCATCTGGCGGCGCTTTCCAACGACCCGATCGGCAATTTGCGCGCTGACTGGACGCGCGATATCAACTACGAAGGCACTATCAAACTGGCTGAAGCGGCAAAGAAGGCGGGCGTAAAGCGTTTCCTGTTTTCTTCATCCTGCATCATGTACGGCGCGGCGGCAACGGTCGAGGTGAATGAGGATTCTCCGCTGGCGCCGAGCACTGAATATGCCCGCTCCAAGGTGCAGGCGGAAGAAATCCTGCGCGGCATGGCCAGCGACGGTTTTTCCCCCATCTATATCCGCAACGGCACGGTGTACGGCGTCAGCCCACGCATGCGCTTCGATACCGTGCTCAATAATTTCGTCGGGCAAGCGGTAGCAACCGGGAAGATCGTTGTGTTCAGCGACGGAGAGCCATGGCGGCCGGTGATGCACGTAAAGGACGTGTCTCGCACCTTTATCGAATACCTGAATGCTCCCCGCGAAACCGTACACAACCAGGCCTTTAACAACGGCGCCGCCCACCTTAATTACCGCATACGTGATTTAGCCAAAATCGCTCAGGATACCGTCTATGGCGCAACACTGGAAGTTCGCGGCGAAGCCAGCGCCGACCAGCGTTCTTATAAGGCCAGCTTCGCCAAATTCCGCCGCATCTTCCCGCATTTCCGCTTCGAGTTCGATGCGGTGGCCGGCGCCAAGGAATTATATGAGGCATTGACTAGGCTTAAAGTAACGGACGAAGTTTTCCAGTCGGCGGAATTTACTCGGCTCAAATGGTTGAAGCGCCTGCTCGACAGCGGGCAGCTCGATGAGCAGTCCCTGCGCTGGACAAAAAAAGCAAGTCAGGCCGCGTAATTCCTCCATGTCGAACATTCCGCAACAGGCCGTTATTCTCGCCGGCGGGCGCGGGGCACGGATGCGGCCGTTGTCGGACCTTCGTCCCAAGCCAATGGTGGAAGTTCAGGGTAAACCATTCCTCGAACATCTGCTGTTGGAGCTCAAACGCTGCGGCATCAAAAAAACGTTGATACTGACAGGCTACATGGGAGACAGCATTCG
>Ga0206956_1225_pt1 | contig 11121 bp, 11 predicted proteins | sample Alteio_BWOrgHeat_35_FD_153252 | JGI IMG/M metagenome (GOLD analysis project Ga0206956, IMG submission 153252) | Enriched cells from forest soil in Barre Woods Harvard Forest LTER site, Petersham, Massachusetts, United States -... | ecosystem: Environmental > Terrestrial > Soil > Temperate forest >...
CCGGCTCCGGCCGCTGCTCCGGCCAAAGTAAAGTGCTACGGCATTGCCAAAGCCGGCAAGAATGATTGCAAAGCTTCTGATGCTTCGCACTCCTGCAAAGGCCTGTCCAAAGTAGATGGCGCCAAGGTTGATTTCAGCCTCGTTGACAGCGCTGCTGCTTGCACCGCCGCTAAAGGCACCGCGATGTAATTATTACATCTTTCTAGAGGAAGCCCGCTACGCGAGTGGCGGGCTTTTTCGTCTCTATGGAAAACCGTTTCGCATATCCTGACATAGGTTTCGGCCTCGGCCTGCGCTCGCCGCATTACGACACAATTCTTGAGCATCGCCCGAAAAAAATCGACTGGTTCGAGATTATCTCCGAGAATTTCATGGAGGCGCACAAGGGCTACTGGGATTTTCTTGCCGATCTGCGCCGCGATTACCCGATGGTCATGCATGGCGTCGGCATGTCTATAGGTTCAACCGATTGCTTAAACCTCGATTACCTGAAAAAACTAAAAGCGCTGGCGGATTTCCTGCAGCCGCCATGGCTGTCCGATCATCTGTGCTGGACCGGCGTGCACGGCAAGAATACGCATGATTTATTGCCCGTGCCATACACGGAAGAATCGCTGCGCCACATTGTAGAGCGGATAAAAAAAGTGCAGGATATTTTGGGCCGGCGCATCTTGCTTGAGAATCCGTCGATCTATCTGGAATTCACTGTATCTGGGATAACGGAATGGGATTTCCTGGCGCGGATGAGCGAGGACGCCGATTGCGGCTTGTTGCTCGACGTCAACAACGTCTACGTCAGCGCCTTCAATCACGGCTACGACGCCAAAAAATATATCGATGCCATCCCGTCCGACCGCGTCGTGCAGATTCATCTCGCCGGCCACAAAAATTACGGCACGCACATCATCGATACGCACGATGCCCATGTCCTCGATGACGTCTGGAAATTATACGAATACACCATCGCCACCAAAGGTAAAGTCAGCACCATGGTCGAATGGGACGATAACATCCCTGCATGGGATGTGCTGGTGGCGGAGCTGGAAAAAGCGCGCAGCGTCGCGCAAAACGTGAGGAAAGCGGCATGAGCGCATTCCCGAAATTGCTCGATGAATTTCATACCGCGATCCTGACCGGCGATGCAAAACCGGCGGCGAAATCGGTCAAAAAAAATCCGCGCCTTGCGCCCGACCAACAAGTCGCCATTTACATTGACGGCTATCGTCTCCGCCTGACGCAGGCCATCCGCTCCGACTATCCGGCGTTGCTGGCGCTGCTCGGCGATGAGGCGTTCGACCGGTTGGCGCTTGCCTATATCGAAGCCAATCCTCCCGAAGGGTACAATCTCGATCGTTACCCGCATCCGTTTGCCGCCTTCGTGTGCGCTCATGCGAACGATGCGTTCGCATCCGATCTGGCGGCGCTCGAAGGCGCGATTGCCGAAGTGTTCATGATGGCAGAAAGCGAGCCGCTGGACCCGTCGGCGCTGGGAGGGCTTTCGCCGGAGGCGTTCGGCAGCCTGACACTTAAGCCGCGCCATGCGTCGCGGGTACTCGCGCTTGATTATCCGGTTGATGATTGGCTTTCTGCCCAGCGCGCCGGAAATGTTCCGGCAAGGCCTGAGAAAAATCCAGCGTTTTTATATGTCTACCGCCATCAGAATAACGTCCAGCGTGTGCCGCTCAGTGAAGCCGCTTATATGGTGCTTGAGCGTTTATTCCGTGAGTTGCCTGTGAGCGAAGCACTGGATATTCCAGAGCATGAAAATACCATCGCCGCTAATCTACAGGCGTGGTTCGCTGAGTGGATGGCAAAAGGATTCTTTAGACAGTAATTTTACTGACCCATCTGGTTCTGCTGAGCGCGGTCAAAAGCGTTCGAACCTCCCGAGAATGAGCTGCCATTGCTGCCCTGCATTTGAAACTTGAAGCCGGAGGGTTGCTGCATCTTGCCGTTATCATCCAGATGCGCGACGGGAACGTTATCATCCGGGTCGGTGAGGTTGATGCCGGCTTTGGTGTTCGCATCTTCGACTTCGAGTGCGGAAGCGTTGTGGATGCCAAGCGCGGCAATGAAGGCGGCGGCAAGAACTAAGCGAGATGACGACATAAGAACCTCCATGAATATTGAAGCCAAACTATAGCCTATTTTGCGCTTGGATCAAAGACGTTATTTTTTACCTTCCGCTTTCTTAATTTCCTCGACCGCAGCTTTAATTTTAAATCCTAGCAACGCCTTACCGTATTCGGCGGTGGCGCCGCTCGGGTCGCCCTTGCTGCCGTTTTTCGGGAAATCCTTTTCGGTATAATGCTTGATGAGGGCAGGGCGCACACCTTTGGGGTTAATCGCCATGACTTCGGCGGCATCCATAAATCCGGCATGGGCAGCGGCGTTTTCCACGCCCAGATGCTGCGCTTTGACCCAATCCTCAGATCCATTGGCGGCATAATAATCGCCGATATGCAGCACGACAACGCCTTCGCTTTTCCATTCCGCGCTCAATTTTTCCGCGACTTGTTTTTGCACTTCCTGATTGCCGCCGTGATCGCCGATGAAGCAGATATATTTGAAGCCATGCTGCTTGAAGCTGCGCGCCGCGTCTTCAAGAATTCCGGCAAAATGATCATCGGAGAGCGAAATCGTGCCGGGGAACATCATGTGTCCTTCCGGCGGGCTGATGCGCCCTTCGGGAACATAGGCAATGACCGGCGCTGCCAGCGCATTGCCGAGTTGCTTGGCGATTTCGCCGGAGGTGTATTTTACGATCCAGTTATGTTTGCCGATGACGATATGCGGGCCGTTCTGCTCGGTGCCGCCGGAAGGGATGATGATGGTATCGAGACCTTTATCCATCCGCGCCTTGACTTCCGGCCAGGTCAGATCCTCGAGATAGAACGAATCCGCCCACGCCGCACAGGGCGCGACTAAAAGGAACAGTAAAGCGAGAGCGATTTTCACGCCACACTCTTACCGCATTCCGCCTCCCGGCGCAATGCGTTACGCGGGAGGTAGTGTCTCAGTTTGATTGTTAACGCCAGCACAAGGACGCCCGTTTTGTCCTTGACCGGTCATGCAGGCCGCATAACGAGAGAATTGACGGGAAACCTGTATTATACAAGACAAAGTGAAGCAGACGTAATTAATCCTCTGACCGCCCTTTTGAGGCGGTTGACGTACCACCTCTTTTTGCTCTGTCTCGCCATGAACTGATTGGCTCATGCCGAATGTGCTCGACTAGTTCCAATGGGGCGATGTTCTTCGTGTTTTTCGAGCGCGACTGATGTCCATCAACGGCTGCGCGACTTTGAAGACGCATACCGTGTTGTTCCGCAATTATCGTTGTTGGTTGACGGGAATCTGGATCAGCAATAGCTAGTCCCGCATCGTGAAGCCCGAGATTAAGACGACGAACTAAACCCCTTCGCTCTTCATAAGTTACCGGGGGGGCTTCTTGTAGAAGTGTTCGAATGAGTGGCTGCAAACGTTTAGCCAACGATTCTCGAAATTGCTTTTGAAGATTGAAAAGGGCGTCCAATCGATCATCTGGATCAGCGGGAAGATTCTGGAAAACCTCCTCGAAAACATCTCTTCCCTGTTTGCGAGAGGACATTCAAAATATCAGTTGACAGTTATACAAGACGTTGGGTGCCTAGCGTAAGCGAAATCTGCGCAAATGTCTAGGACAACACCACTAGATGGCGGCAGACATGGACAATCCGACCGTCCCCTCAAGAACAGCTACGAAACGTCTGTCCGTTAAACTGAGACGCTACCCGCCGAGAACAGGGTGATCAGGTGATATTCAATCGAAACGACGGCAGCTAAGGTAGCCACGGAAATAAGAAATGAAATCAAACCGTATTCCAGCACGGTGAGTCCTTCTTTATCCTTAAACAAACTAACGATATGGCTCATACTTGCTCCCCAAAAGTTACCCTGAAAAATACTTCTTAACATTCTATCAATATCCGGGGAAATCGCAAGCCAAAAATTAATCTTTTTCGTTAAAAATCAATAGGTTTTAAATAAAATATCGCTAAAATTTTAGCCTAATTATTCTCTCCACAGCCGAATGGCGCATGGGGTAGTAGTTTATTCATCAGTCTTTGGCTTTTCTGGCTTTGATGTGTCGCCGCCACGTCCTCTGCCTCCGGAGGCATTTTGCCGTTGCTGCATAAGACGACTAACCAGCGCGCCTGTCCCTGCTGATCCTATATTGGGCATGTCAGATTTTGAGACACCCTCTCTACCACCGTCGTCCATTCCAAATGGATTACCAGGAATTTTCCTTACTTGCCGTTCACTGTAAGAAGCCCAGTTTCCTTTTAAATCCGGCCTCAATTTTACCAATTCGCTCTCTACGGCTTTCGCATTTTCCCGATCAATGAGCAAAGCTTCCCATCGCGCTACTTTCTTGCGTGCTTCTGCGACCTGTTGCTCTGTAACAATTTTACCTTCTCCGAGATATGCTAAAAAACTATCCGTTGTGACATCATTTTTGCTCTCATCTTGATGTATTAAATATTGATTAAAAGCTTCGCGAACTTTTAATTCCCGGACATAATCTTTCCATAATACCGGAATCACCAATATCGTTGCGCTCACCTAAAGCGTTGTGTTTGGCTCTCAACAGCTCTTCGGGCGATATTATGCCTGTATCAAGAAGATGTGCACAAAAATTCTTGAAAGACGTCGCTTCATCCAACAACGGATTAAACATATTAAACATACTCTACACTCCTTAATTTGCGTTTGAAACACGACCAATATATCATAATTTATATATATTAACAATTCTTCTCTGTAACTCTCTTAAGAAGAAAGTTCCCTAAGCGTCTGTAACTTCGTCGCCCGTTTCCTCGATTAGGAATTCCCATAGTTCAGCCTGTACCGAGCGCGGTTGGCGGCGGATGGCATGTTTCAGGATGCGCATGCGCTCATGCATGCCATAAAGCTGGTCGAGGAGGTGCAACACGATGTCCATGGCATCGTCACCGATTTTCATATCATGCCGCAACTGATGCACCAGCCGCGCCCGCGCCACGTCGATGTCCTCGAAGCGTTTGCCGGCTGGCCTTACCCAGGCGTGCGTGATATATTCCTCCAGCGTCATGCGGTCGAAGTTACCGCCGAGACGTTCTAGCAGTTCTTCCATCGTCATCGCGCCGATTCCTTCTGTTTGCGTGGATTGTAGTGATGTTTCTGCGACCATTGCCGGATCGCTTCCTCCAGCTCGGCATCAATGGCGGGCATGACGATTTTGATCTTCACATACTGGTCCCCTTTTTTGATGCCCTTGCCTTTAAGCCGCAGCGTCGCACCGCTGCTAGCGCCTTTGGGAATGGTGACTTCCACCGGACCGTGAATGGTCGGCGCTTCGATTTTGCTGCCTAAAATACTCTCATGAAAACCAATGGGAAGTTCGATATACACATCCTGCCCCGTGCGCGTGAATTGTGGATGCGGGCGCACATGCACCTCGACGTAAGCATCGCCCCCGTTTTCGCCCTGGCCTTTGAGGCGCAATTGCTGGCCGTCTTCGATGCCTTCGGGGATAACGATGTCGAGCGTCCGCCCGTCCGGCATGGTAACGCGCTTGCGGCCGCCCAGCGCTGCTTCCATGAAATCGATGTCGATGCTGTAGCGGCTGTGCTCAGGTGGTGGCGCAAACCCGGCGCCATGCTGCGCGCCGCGAAAGAACGAGCCGAACAAATCGTCCATATTGAAGCGCTCGCTGCCTTCTTCGCCGAAATGGTAATAGCGCGCGCCCTGCGGCCCTTGCGCGTAATCGCGGTAAAATTGCTGCTGCTTTGGCTGACCGCTGGCATCGATCTCGCCGCGATCATAGGCGGCGCGTTTGTTTTTGTCGGAAAGTAAGTCGTTGGCGGCGTTGATTTCCTTGAACTTGGCGTCGGCATCTTTATTGCTAGGATTAAGGTCGGGATGGTGTTTTTTGGCCAGCTTGCGGTAAGCGGCTTTGATGTCCGCTTCGCTCGCGTTTTTACTCACGCCCAAAATTTCATAAGGATCGTTAGCCATATACTCTTCGTCTTTCAAGAATTGGCGTTGTTATCCTTCGGTCTCGCCGTCGGTCACGTACTGTATTGTACGCTCCTCCGGCTTGCCTCGGCTGCCTAGCCAATTCTTGAAATACTTTGAGTATAATACCTATTACAGAATTGCTAAAATGCAAGAGATGGTAAACTCCTTGCCTATTATGCCTTGGAAAAATAGGATGGCCGGCATGGGATCCGCAACAAAAAATGTGAAGGAAGGCGCAGTCGTCGCTGTTTTGCTGGGCTTGAGCTTCTGCCATATGCTCAACGACATGCTGCAGTCGCTTATTCTCGCGATTTATCCGTTACTCAAGGAGTCATTCCATCTCGATTTCGGCCAGATCGGGCTGATCACGCTTGTTTTCCAGATGACGGCGTCGCTGCTGCAGCCGCTGATCGGGCATTATACCGATAAAAACCCAAAGCCGTATGCCCTCGCCGTCGGCATGGGATTTACTCTGACCGGGTTGTTGCTGCTGGCATCGGCATCGAGTTTCCCCGCGGTGCTGCTGGCGGCGGCGATGGTGGGCATGGGCTCGTCGATCTTCCATCCCGAATCGTCGCGCATCGCGCGTCTGGCCTCCGGCGGGCAACACGGTTTCGCCCAATCGTTTTTTCAGGTCGGCGGAAATTTGGGAACATCCATCGGGCCGCTGCTGGCGGCATTTATCATTGTGCCGCGCGGGCAGGGGAGCATCGCCTGGTTTTCGCTGGCGGCGCTCTTGGCGATGATTGTGCTGGCGAATATCGGCGGCTGGTATAAGCGGCAACATATAACCGGCAAAACGCGGGCAAAAGAGGTAACTCACTCCACGCTCTCGCGCCGCAAAATCATCCTCTCCATCGCGATCCTGATTATACTTATTTTTTCCAAGATGTTTTATCTCTCCAGCATCAACAGCTATTACATGTTTTACCTCATCAACAAATTTCATATTTCGCTGCAGTCGGCGCAGATTCATTTGTTTATCTTCTTGGGCGCCGTCGCGGCGGGCACGCTGGCCGGCGGCCCTATCGGCGATCGCATCGGCCGTAAATACGTCATCTGGGGATCGATTCTGGGCGTATTGCCGTTTACGCTGGCGCTACCTTACGCCGATTTATTCTGGACGGGCGTATTAAGCGCTATCATTGGCGTCATCCTCGCCTCGGCGTTCTCTGCGATACTGGTCTATGCCACGGAACTCGTCCCCGGCCGCGTCGGCATGATCGCAGGACTCTTTTTTGGGCTTGCCTTCGGTATGGCAGGCATCGGCGCGGCGGTGCTCGGCAAGCTGGCCGATGTCACCAGCATCGATACGGTCTACCACATTTGCTCCTTCCTGCCGCTTATCGGGCTGCTGACCGGATTTTTGCCCAACGTGGAGAAACGGCGTCATGAATAGGAAGCAGCGACGCACGGCGCAGGCGCAAAGCCACCAGAAGCCGGCATCCCAGCCGCAACATAAGGCGTTTACGGTTGAAGAAGCCAGCATGTTGGCAATGCAGCAGTACAACCTTAAAAACTATGAGGTAGCGGCGGGCCTTTATAACATTGTTCTTGCCAAAAATCCCAGTGCTGAAAACTATAATAACCTGGGCGTTACCCTCCATGAGATGGGACGCAATGAAGAGGCGGTCGCGACGTTCGATAAAGCCCTCGCGCTCAAACCTGATTTGGCTGTGGGCTACAACAACCGGGGCAACGCCCTGCTGAAACTCGAACGCTATGATGAGGCGCTCGCCGGTTATGATAAAGCCGTTGCGCTTAAGCCCGATTATGTCGATGCCCACAAGAACCGGGGCGTAATATTGCAGACAATGGAACGCTTCGCCGAGGCACTGGTGAGCTACGACAAAGCCATTGCACTCAAGTCTGATCTGATGGATGTCCACAACTACCGGGGTAATGTCCTGTATCGCTTAAAACGCTATGAAGAAGCGCTGGCAAGTTACGACAAGACCATTGCGCTCAAGCCCGATTACGCCGACGCTTATACCTATAATAATCGAGGTATTTCTCTGCAGGAACTCAAGCGTTATGACGAGGCGTTGGTGAGTCTGGCCAAAGCCATCGCGCTCAAGCCCGATATGGCCGAAGCATATAACAACTGGGGCGGCATCCTATTTGAAATGAAGCGGTACGATGAGGCGCTCCCCTATTACGAAAAAGCCGTTGCGTTCCAGGCGGATTATACCGTTGCTTACCAAAACCGGGGCAATGCCTTGCTGATGTTGAAGCGGTTTGATGAAGCGTTGCCTAGTTTTGAAAAAGCCCTTGCGCTTGAACCTGATACGTCGTCCGTCCTGGGCGAATTGTTGCATACTAAAATGTATCTGTGCGACTGGCGGGGAACTGACGCCTTGTTTGAGCAACTGATGCGCAGGGTGGATGCGGGCGAATACGCGTCAAACCCATTTCTACTGCTGCCTACGGCGGCCTCCGCGCTGCAGCAGAAGAAATGCGCTGAGATTTGCTTAAAAAATAAATATATGCCAGACAGCATTATCTCATGGAGTGGTAAAAAATATACCCATGACAAAATCCGCATCGGTTATTTCTCAGCGGATTTCTATAATCATGCCACCGCCTGCCTGATGGCAAAGCTCTTTGAAATTCATGACCGCTCGCGATTTGAGATAACCGCATTTTCGTTCGGGTTGCCGAAATCCGACAGCATGGTCACCCGCTTGCAAAAGGCGTTCGATCATTTTATCGATATCAGTGCCAAATCCGATGTCGAAATTGCGCAATTGGCGAGGGAAATGGAGATCGACATCGCCGTCGATCTGAAAGGCTTCACCAAAGATTCGAGGCCTGGTATCTTTACGCAGCGTCCCGCGCCTGTTCAGGTGAATTATCTGGGCTTTCCGGGCACGATGGGTGCAAACTACATCGATTATATCATCGCTGATGCTACGGTGATCCCCGAAGAACACAAGCCGTATTACTCGGAGAAAATTGTCTATCTGCCGGGCAGCTATCAGGTCAACGACTCATCGCGGAGAATTTCCGATAAAGCTCTCACTCGCCGCAAATTCGGATTGCCGGAAGAGGGCTTCGTCTTCTGTTCCTTCAACAACAACTATAAAATTACTCCAGTTCTTTTTGATATTTGGATGCGGCTTCTGCATAAGGTTCCCGGCAGCGTGCTGTGGCTCTTCGCAGGCAACAAGACAGCGGAGAAAAATCTGTATGCTGAAGCTGCGTCAAGAGGCATTCCCGCAAACCGACTGGTCATTGCCCGTTACCTCGAGGTGTCCGAACACCTGGCGCGCCACCGGCTGGCCGACCTGTTCCTCGATACCTTCCCGTGTAATGCACACACCACCGCCAGCGACGCATTATGGGCAGGTTTGCCGATGATAACCTATCTTGGTGAGACGTTTGCCGGCCGTGTTGCAGCCAGTCTTTTAAATGCCGTTGGCCTGCCGGAGTTGATTACGCATTCGCACGCCGAATATGAAGCGGTGGCACTCGATCTGGCTACGCATCCCGAAAAACTATCCGCCATCAAAACCAAACTGGCACAGAACCGGGAAACCGCGTCGCTCTTCAACACAGAACTTTTCGCAAAAAATATCGAAGCGGCGTACATCAAAATGTGGGAAAAAACTCAAAGAGGAGAAGAGCCCGACCATATTTATGTGGATACCGCGTTATGAACCGGAAACAGCGGCGCATGGCGCAGGCGCAAACCATGCCTCAACCGACATCCCAGGCAATGATCCAGTTGCATGATCGAGCCTATACCATTGATGAAGTCAGTACGCTGGCACTGCACGCGCAAAGCGCCAAACAATTCGAGGTAGCGATATACCTTTATAATCTAGTGCTCGCCCAGGCGCCCAATGCTGAAATATATAATAACCTGGGCGTTATTCTGCACGACATGGGGCGGCATGAAGAGGCACTTGCCACGTTAAACAATGCCATCGCGCTGAAGCCGGATTTAGCTAATGCCTACAATAACCGAGGCAACGTCCTGCAAGCGTTGAAGCGTTATGACGAAGCGCTGACGAATTACGATAAAGCCATCGCGCTTAAACCCGATTTCACCAACGCCTATAATAACCGGGGCAATACACTGCAGGAACTGAAGCGCTATGACGAGGCGCTGGGAAGTTTCGATAAGGCCATCGCGCTCCAGCCTGATCTGGCGCAGCCCTACGGCAACCGGGGTAATACTTTATATAAAATGAAACGGTACGATAAAGCACTCGCGAGTTTTGACAAAGCTATCATGCTTAAACCTGATGGTATGGATGCCTATGTCTATAATAACCGGGGCAATATTCTGCAGGAACTGAAGCGTTATGACGAAGCGCTGAAATGTTATGACAAAGCCGTTTCACTCAATCCCGGGTTGGCTGAAGCATACAACAACCGGGGCAGTATTTTGTTTGAAATGAAACGTTATGAAGAGGCGCTGCCCTCCTACGACAAAGCCATCGCACTCAAACCGGATTATGCCGAAGCTCATCAAAACCGGGGCGGTCTTCTCCGCGCGCTGGAGCGGTATGACGAAGCGCTGGTGAGCTTTGAAAAAGTTATCTTGCATGCTCCGAACCTTGGCTATGCTCTGGGCGATGTGCTGCATACCAAAATGTATATTTGCCAATGGCAGGGACTGGATGCGGTATTTAACCGGTTGATAGCGGGAATGGAAGTAGACAAGATTGTATCGAATCCTTTCTTGTGGTTAGCGACGCCCGCTTCCCTGGCGCAGCAAAAGCAATGCGCTGAGCTCTATGTAGCAAACAGATACCCGCCGGCCGCTACCGGTCTGTGGAATGGCGAAATTTATTCGCATGATAAAATTCGCATCGGCTATTTTTCAGCGGATTTGCACAATCATGCCACTGCCTATCTGATGGCACGGCTTTTCGAACTTCATAACCATTCGAAATTCGAAGTAACGGCATTTTCGTTTGGGACGTCCTCTGCTCATCCGATGCGGCAACGGCTGGAGAAATCCTTCGACCGTTTTATCGATGTCAGCGATAAAACGGATGCAGAAATCGCAACGCTGGTGCGGGATATGGAAATCGATATCGCCGTCGACCTGAAGGGGTTCACCAAAGA
>Ga0206956_1226_pt1 | contig 11106 bp, 10 predicted proteins | sample Alteio_BWOrgHeat_35_FD_153252 | JGI IMG/M metagenome (GOLD analysis project Ga0206956, IMG submission 153252) | Enriched cells from forest soil in Barre Woods Harvard Forest LTER site, Petersham, Massachusetts, United States -... | ecosystem: Environmental > Terrestrial > Soil > Temperate forest >...
AGGCTCAGCGATCCGAATATTCTCTCTCATCATTCGATCCCGCCCAACGGTGCTCTATTTCTCAACTGAATCGTTCCGGCTCAGCACTCAACTCTCAACCGAACTGCTCGGGCCTACGACGCCGGATGAGCTTTGGCCCACGTGGCGTAGCGCTCGAGCGCGCGGGTGGGCCCGTTGTTGAACCAGGAGTAGCCGTTGCGGCGTTCCTTGGAAATCTCGGTGACGTCGTCGTGGATAGATTTGTCGCGGTCGCCGAACAGAGGACGGTCGGTGCCGATTTCGTAGTAGCGCGCCCAAAGCGGAGGGGCGCCGGGCACCTTGAGCAGCGTGCGACCCGAGCCGTCTGGCGCGGGCCGCCAGGCGACATCGTGGAGTTCCGTCTTCTTGAACCACGCGGCGGCGGCATGAACCGCGGCGACGATTGCGGGCGTGGGCGACGGAATCTCCATCAGGAAAATCATCACATCGTCGCTCTCGCTGCCGGACTGCGACGGCATTTCGTAGTTGCGCGCGGAGGCCGGCGCCAGCGTCAGAGCGTCATGCTGCTGGCACCACACCGTACGGTGGCCGTTGACCGTGATCTGGCAGGCGAGGATACAGGCGATGCCGCGCTGCACGGCGGCGGCGGCGTGGGCGCGCTGATCGGCGGTGAGGAACGTAAAGCCGTTCTTCGCCTCGGCGACCTCCTGGAGAAAAGACAGGACGTTGATCAGCGCGTTGTCGTTGAACGTGATGGTGTCGTGATAGCCGCCCTCGAGCGGGTAGACCTGCGGAAATCCGCCGTTGGGAAACTGGGCCGCAAAAGCGTAGTCGAGACCCCGTCGCACGGATTCGCGATAGGGCGCGGCGGTCTTTTCGTCCAGCGCGGCAGCGACGCGGGCGAGGAAGCGCAGATGCGTGATGGTGGCGTCGTTGTCGAAGGTGCCGACGTAGTGCCATTGTGGATCTGCGGGTTTGTCGAGATCGTCGGGCTTCTGCGGAACGGGTGCGGCGTTGGCGGGGGCGTAGAACTCGCCGGGCTGGCGCGCATGCTGGGTGTAGTTCATGTTCTTGCTCCAGCCGCCGGCGGGAGTCTGGAACGAGACGACGTTGTCGGCGATCTTTCGGGCCTCTGGGCCGGCGAACCAATCGTCAGGATGGTTCAGCGCGAGACTGTTGCCGCGGCCCTCGTGCGGAATCGTGGGCGTGGTGATATTGTTCGCTTTCAGCTCGGCCGCGAAAGCCGCCTGGTCGGCCGCGTGCAGCCGCACCGAACGGTCGAGATACTCGCGCCAGGGCTTCTGCTCGGCGGCAGGCAGCGCGGCGATGCGCTCGGCGGTTAACGGGAGCGCGGGCGGATTGGTGCCGATGACGGCAGCCGGGAGGAGGGGGCAGCCGCTGAGGAAAACGGCGGCGCAGGCGAGGGTGCGAAGATGCATGGGGAAGTGGGGTGCGAGACGAGTGGGCAGCGCGGGCGTTGCGGGGAAATTAGGACACGTGTTTGAATTTGCGTTGAAGGGGGAAGGTTGGGGGCGCGACGCGGGTGTCGATCCCCCAATAAGTGCGCGGCACAAGGCCTCCTTTTCCTTCAGGCGAACTTCATTTTCACGAAGGCCTTCCGCCCGCGCTCGGTGAGGTCGGCGAGTTCGGCGAAAAGCGCTTCGTCGACTGTGGTGAAATTAAAACACGCCTTGCCCTGCATACGCTTTTTTAACGCGGGCGAAATCGCGGCCTGCAGCTCTGGCGAACAATAGACCGGCATCAGATGAAACGAGACGTAGTTTTTTCCGATCTGTACGGCGCCGAACATCAATGCGTGCCCGTTGGTCGGATGCGGCTTGGTGGTGTTGAGCAGATAGTGATCCGGCTCATCGTGCGCGACGGACATCGAAGCAGCGTGCGCGGCGAGGATGCGACGGAGGCGCACAAAGACTTGCTGAAAATCGGGGGCGAGTTTTTTCGCTGGCATGGCAGGCACCGAGCGGTGGACGCCCGCCCGAGACTCGGTGAGCTGACCTGTTTGAGGTTCCGCGCGCAATCCTTTGTGTGCCATTCGGACTGTCCATACCTGCATGGCCGGTGCGCGCTTGACCGGCCCGCGGCGATGCGGCGCGATGGGCCGATGAAAATTGCCGTCGTCCGCGCGCTGCTATTGCTGGCCGGTTCGTTTCTCCCGGGCGCAGCGACGTTCGCGGTGGCGCCGGCGACAGGATTGCCGGCCTGGGTCGATGACGTGGGCGCGCGCCGCGCGCCGAAAGTAGAGAAAGCCTTTACAGCGAAATCGTTCGGCGCCATGGCGGATGGCAAGACGCCGGCGACCGCGGCGATCCAATCGGCCATCGATGCCGCGAGCGCGGCGGGCGGCGGCATGGTGACTTTCGAGCCCGGCGTCTATTTGACCGGTGCGCTCTTTGTGAAAAGCCACGTGCACCTGCGCGTGGACGACGGGGTGACGCTGCTCGGCGTGCCGGACGAATTGGCGTATCCGCGGCGGCCGACGCGCGTCGCGGGCATCGAGATGGAATGGCCCTCGGCCCTGATCAACGTCTACGAGCAGGAAGACGTGGAGATTTCCGGCGGCGGCACGATCGACGGCAACGGGGAGTGGTGCTGGAACAAATACTGGACGATGCGCCGCGACGACTACGAGCCGCGCGGGCTGCGCTGGGCCTCAGACTACGATGCCGAGCGGGTGCGGCTGCTCGTCACCTGGAAGTCGAGCGATGTCACGGTGAAAAATCTCCACCTGCGGCGCGCGGGTTTTTGGACGGTGCAGGTCTGCTACTGCGATCACGTGACGGTCGACGGCGTGACGATCCGCGACAACGGCGGGCCGAGCACGGACGGCGTGGACATCGACTCCTCGAGCCGCGTGCTGGTGGAGCGCTGCGACATCGACAACAACGACGACGACATTTGCCTGAAGTCCGGCCGCGACTTCGACGGGCAGCGGGTGCATCGCCCCTGCGAATACGTGGTGATTCGCGACAACCTCGCGCGCAAGGGCGGCGGCATCGTGTCGTTCGGGAGCGAAACCTCCGGCGATATCCGTCACATCGTCGCGTACCGCAACAAAGGCATCGGCACGAGCGAGGGCATCCGCTTCAAGTCCGCGCGGACCCGCGGCGGCATCATCGAAGACGTGCTCGTGCGCGACACGACGATGGAAAACGTGCCGCTGCCGTTCACCTTCACCCTGAATTGGAATCCCAGCTACAGCTACGCGACGCTCCCGAAAGACACCTCGAACCTCCCGCCGAATCTGCACGGGAAAATCCCCGCGCACTGGATCGTGATGAACACGCCGGTCGAACCGCCAGAGCGGGGCATCGCGGAGTTTCGCGACATCACGATCGTCAATGCCACGATCTCAGGCGCCAAGCGCGTGTTCACCGCGGCCGGAATGGCGGGGCATCCGCTGCACGATGTGCGGTTCGAAAACATCGCCGCGTACGGCCGCGAGGCCGGCGCGATCGAGTACGCGCAGGGATGGGCGATGACGAACGTCCGGGTGATCACGCCGGGCGGCGAGGCGGTGAAAATCGCGCACTCCGAAGACGTCACCGCACCCGTTTCCGCCAAGGGTGGGCCGGAGGCGGGAGTGGATGGAGGAAAATAGCGGCTGCTTCAGTAGCGGAAGCGCTTTCGCTACTCTTAAGCGCTGGCCGGGCGCGGCGGTTCGCTGAGCACGCGATCGATGGCTGAAATCAGATCTTGCGGCGTAAAGGGCTTGGCGAGCGTTTGGCGGGCTCCGAGCTTGGTGGCGATCTGCAGGTACATTTGCGAACGCGGCATGCCGCCCGACATCGCAATAATAGGCAGAGTCGGGTTTTCGCGATGAAGCTCAATGATGGTTTCAACGCCCTCCTTGCCGGGCATCACCAGATCGGTGAGGACGAGATCCACCTGCTCGGCTTTCGCCAGCGCGATGCCTTGGTTACCGTCGCCGGCTTGCAGCACAGTATGGCCGGCCAAAGTCAGATTTTGGGCGATGACGCTGCGAAGCGCATCGTCGTCATCGATAATCAAGATACGGGCCATAAGCTTCGGACATTGGAAATGGGGCGCTGCATACACGGTACGCAAAATGTTCGTCACAGAAACGAATTCATTAAGCGAACGAGGCTTGCAAAAGTGCAGGGAATGAGCCGTTTCTGATTTTATCGCAAATACATGGCTTTAATAACGGAGTTTACTGAGCGTTTTGTAGGCAGATTGCCGACACCTTGATCTTCATTTTGTAACACTGCACAAGCGAGCGATATTCCAAGGAAAAAGTTCCACCGACGGCGGAGATGTAACCAAGTTGCGGATGCGCGGCGCCGCACCGCATACGGAAGTCAGTGGCGCGACGATTTTTTGCGAAAGTTCGCACAAATCGGGCCGATGCAGAGTCTACCTTTAGACTCATGATCGCCGAATTGCCGCAACCGGTCAGCCAGACGCTTACCCCAGAAGATATTGTAAGGGATGTAAGGCATCTGCCGTCAGCGCCCAAGGTATTGCCGCGTTTGAAGCAACTGCTGATCGATGGGAACTCGTCGATCCAGGAAATCGTCGCGCTCATCCGCTTGGATCCCGGGATCGCGTTGCGGGTGCTGCAGACGGCGAACAGCGCGTACTTCAGCAAAGGCGTGCGCTGCCACACGGTCGACGAAGCGGTGAACCGCGTCGGCTACAATCAGGTTTACGAACTCGTTTCCTATGCGGTGTCCTCGCAAGTGCTCGTGCGCTCGCTCGAGACCTACGGGATCGAGGCGGACGAATTGTGGAAGATGTCTGTGGCCTGCGCGCTCGCGGCCGAGGAACTCGCTGGACGCACTGGCCTGGATCGGAACGCCGCTTACACGATCGGCCTGCTGCATGCCGTGGGCTTGGTGGCGGTCGATGAGTGGGCACTGCGCAATGCGCGCGACTTGCGGCTCGTCAATGCCGGGTTTCCGCGCGAAGCGACGGAGAGCGAGCGCGCGGTGTTCGGATTTACGCAGGCACAAGTCGGCGGAGCGCTGTTGGTCGAGTGGGAATTTCCGAGTTCGATCGCGGAGCCGGTGCGCTGGCAGTATGCGCCCCGCAGTTCCGCGGGCCACGCGAAGATGGCGAGCCTGCTCCACGTGGCGAAATGGTTGCGCACGACGGTCTGCTCTCCCGGGGCGATGGCGCCATTGCCGGAAACCATGCATCTGCAGACGTTATCGCTCACGCGCGCCAATCTCGCGTCGCTCACGGCGGAAGTTTCGCGCCGGATGGCGGCGGTCAATTCGCTGCTCGATACCGGGGTGGAAATCGCGACCCCGCGGTCGATGTTTCCCGCGGCGCAGAATTGGGAGATCTAGACGGGCCTTTTTTTAAAAAGCCCCTTGGAATCAAAGTAACGTAATACGTTACTCTGATGGGGACGCGACGCCCTCGTCGCGTTTCGTCCGATGCGGAGTACGCCCTGAACGCGGCGAGGGCGCCGCGTCCCCAAGAGCAGCAGCCCTACCCAAAAAAAGGACGCCGGCGGTGGCCGGCGTCCTCGATGGGCAACTACGTTAACAGGCAGCGCTCAATTCGTGCCGGCGCCGGGCGATTGGCCGAGCGTGACCGGGGTGGCGGAGCCGTAGTACAGGCTGTTGAACAGCAGCTTGAAGTCATCGTGCGGCGTGCCGCGAAAGGTCGCCTCGAAGCTCATCAGCACGACCTTGCCCGCGCCGATGCTAGCTTGGGTGGCCATGCAGCCGCCATTGAGATATTCCTGGCCAATCGCCCAGCCGGAATAGAGGGGAGTCTTGGTATCGAACCACGCCACCTGGCTGAGCTTCGTGGTCGAATCCGACTTCAGGCGGAACACCGGGCTGGTGTCGAAGAAGACGTAACCCGTATCCCGCATGCCATACGCAATCGGATCCTTGTTGTTGAACTTGATGTTGAGGACGGAGCCCGGAATGTAGACCTTCTCGCTCGTCAGCGGCTTCGGTTTGCCATCGGGTCCGGGTTCGACGAGGAAGTTTTCCACGGGCAGGCCCATGGCCTCGCCGATCGTAGCGGCTGCGCCCATACCGATGACGGTGCCGCCGTCTTCCACGAACTTGCGCACCGGCGGCACAGTCTTGCTCGCGCTAATCGTTCCCAGCATCGAACGGTACTCCTCGGGGAGAGACTCCGGAGCCGGGCCGTTGCGGAAAGCGAAGCCACCGCGGCCACCGCGGCCCTCCGTGTACGTATCGCTCGGGAACACGATCGAATCGTAACTCGACTTGAGATTGCCGCCCTCCAGCACCTGGGGAAACACGAGTTCGAAGGGGAATTCGTAGTGCTCGAACATCCAGCGCAGCCAGCCCGAGGGCATCGAGCCGCCATAGATATCCACCAATCCGATATGGATCGGCTTCAGCTTCAGCGCGTCACCCTTCGGAGTGGCGGCGACGCCCATGATCGTGATGCCGAGCCCCTTGGCGCCCGCTTCGACGATGGGCTTCGCGGCGGCCGAGGCGGGCACATAAATCGTGCCGGTGCCGAAGCCCTTGCCATTGGCGGTCACTTCATCCTTCAGCCAGTAGACCTCGGCGCCGGCCTTGAGCAGGCGATTGATCAGCACGAACGAATCGTTCTCCTTGTGGCTCACGAGATATCCGACTGGATTCGCCACGCCACCCACCTTGGCCACGGGCGGCGGGAGCAAATCGAAGCCGAGCTGCTCGAAGGGTCCATCGAATGACTCCATCACGCGATCGAACTGCACGCCCATCTGCGCGGCGATGGTCCAGCCGGTGATGTCGTAGGGGCGCTTCGGCGGGCCGCCGGGGTAGGAGAGATCGGTCGGGTGATGCTGCGGCTCGAACGAGTCCAGAATCAGCGGCCGGTAGGCCTGCGCGGTTTTGAAGATGAACGAACCGGCCGGGTAATTCTTGCCCGCGACCGTGAAGTCCTTCGTGGCGCGCATGACTTCGGCGCCGCCCTTCAACAACACATTGACAAACTTAACCGCCGTCGGGAAATCGGCCTGATCCGGAGAGATGATGTAGCCGCGGGGATCGCGATGCGCCGGATCGTGAAGGATCTTCTCATAAAGCTCGGAAGGAGCGGGCGGACCGCCAAAGCCGACCACGGCATCGCCGCCACCGCCACCGCCCAAGCCGCCTCGGCCGCGACCGGCCATGGGATCGGGATTTTCCAGCCGAGCTTTTTCCGCCGCGACCGTGAGCGCCTCGACGCGGTCCGCACCGATCGTCCAGCTATCCTTGCCGCCCTTTTCGATCGAGTGGCGGGCCATCACGTAGGAGTTGTAGAGGAGCGTTTCGCGATTGCGCGAACCGTAGTCGATCATCGCGCGATACAGCTCGATCATATAGTCGACCGACTGCCGATAGTGCCAGACCTGCGGCGCGACCGGCATCGGCCAATTGCTGGCGCCAATGGCATCGATGTATTGCGAGTTATTCGCATGTGCCGGCCGGCAGTGAGGGTTTTACTCATCAGCGGCCATATTACCCCCGACTCGCGCAAGGCGCTTGAGGCGCTCGGCCAGCGCGACTTTATTCAGAAACCCTATCGACTGGAAGAAGTTGGGCGAAAGCTTCGCACCTTGATCGAGCAGCGCACCACGGGCTAGAGCGGCTGCCTTCACGCAAATTCGTTTCTTCAGGATTGGGTCCGCCGTGTCGATAACAGCGCGGGCACAATCAAGACCATCCACCACCATGGAATGTCTCACACGAAATGAATCATCGCGAACCACCGCACCGTGCGGCTGGCGAGCGCAGGGCGTTGCGTTATCTCTCGCTCCTGTTGCTTCCGGCTCTGGTGCCAAAGAACGTCTCGGGGGTCTCCCGCACGCGTCCCATTCCGGGCGCACCGGCCGACCTTCGCGACGCGGAGCCGGCGCTCGCGCCTTACCTCGCCGCGCTGGGCGCCCCGCCGCTGCGCTTCGAGACTGCGCTTCCGCCGCCCGACCTGACCAGGCGTCCGGCCCCAGTCGCGCCGCCACCTCCGCCACCCGCAGTGGCCGAACCGCCATCTGCCCTCGTCGAAGCCAAGTCTCTTCCCGCCGCTGCGGTCAACGCTGCGTCGTCCGAAGCGGTCGCTACTAACTCTGCAAAACCTGCGCCGGCTCCCGCCAAGGTGCCGCCGCCTTCCATCATTCCCGACGACGCTCGGCCGTCGATCCGACCCGAAGATTTTCTCCCTTATTTTGAAATTCCAGGTACCGGCCGACAACCCGGCGACGTAAGGCTGCTCGTGCCAGCTCCGCGCGGCGCTCCCGCTCCCGCTCCGCTGCCACCCAGCTCCGCTACCTACACCCAGTCTAAATGATCCGTCACCAACCCTCGCCATCGCATCTCGTCCTGGCTTGCTTCGCGCTCGCCTTCGGGTGCGCTGTGGCGTGGGCCAAGGACGAAACCGTTCCGCCTCGTTCGAGCGAGCCATCGCCGAACGAAAAGGCGGCCACGGATTCAGTTCCGCTTCCTCCCGCTGCTATGCCGGAAAAACCGGCTGTGATCGCGCCGGCTGAGCCGAGTCGCGGCGACGAGGCGTCGGCACCGAAGCCTGCCGAAGCGCAGGTTCCCGCCGTCAAGCCCGCCGAAAAGCCCGCCAAGCCGGCGCATGCGACCGACGAAATCCACGGCCTCCTCAACCTGGGAGTTTCGCTCACGGAGCGCGGCGACTATGACGCCGCCGAAATCGCCTACCGTCAGGTTCTCAACGCCCGCAAGGTCGCGACCGAGGACTTGAAAACGGCGCTGCTCGGCCTCGCACACATGCATCGCCGGCAGGGTGAGTTGACCAAAGCCGCCGCGATCTACGAGCGCTACCTGAAGGACTACCCGGGCGACGAACGCACACCCGACGCCTACCTCGATCTGGGCCGCACGCTCCGCTCGATGGGTGTCTACAAGCTCGCGATCGCACGCTTCTACAATGTCATCAATTCCACGCTCAAGCTTCCTTCGAGCGAGGGTTTCGATCACTACCAATTGCTCGCCAAGACCGCGCAGTTCGAGATCGCGGAAACTCATTTCCAGGCCGGCGAATATGCGGAGGCCGCGAAATTCTTCGCTCGTCTTCGACTTTTGGATCTTGCGCCCACGGACCGCGCCCGGGCCAGCTTCAAGTCCGCCTACTCGCAGCGGCTCCAGGGCGACCTCGATGGCGCCGTCGGCGCTTTCAAGTCGTTCATCGGCCAGTGGCCCGACGATGAAAACGTGCCCGAGGCGCGCTACTTGCTCGCCGTCACTTTGCGCGAACTGAAGCGCCCGCAGGAGGCGTTTCGCGCCGTGCTCGATCTGCTGCATGCGGAAAAATCCCGCGTCGCTGCCGATCCGAAGCGCTGGGCCTATTGGCAGCGTCGCACCGGCAATCAGCTCGCCAACGATTTCTTCGAGGGTGGCGACATGCTGAACGCGCATGCGATTTATTCGAGTCTCGTTGAGCTTTCACCCGAGCCGGCCTGGCGCCTCCCCATCGTCTACCAGCTCGCGCTCTGTTACGAACGCCTCGGTCTGCCGGAACGCGCGCGCACCTCCTACCAGAGCATTGTCGATGGCATCGGTGCCTCTCCTTCGCCCGATTTGGCGGAGCTAGGGGTGATGGCGGCCTGGCGGATCGAGCACCTCGCCTGGCGCGATCAGGTCGAGAAGCAGGTCACCGCATTTTTCGAAAGCTCGACGGGGAAGGTCTTGGCTGCCACGGTACCGGTCGCACCGCTCAAGACCGCCGCCCAATGAGTTCGCTCCCCGCCCTGCAGCAGCACCAAGCACTCTGCGACGAAATCCACCAAGTCGCTCTCGAGGAGAATCGTTTTCTCCGCCAGCATCAGCGCGCGCCCGAGCCCGCCATGCTCGAGCGCAAGCGCAGCCTGCTCGAAAAGCTCGATATCTCGCTCGCCGCGCTGCGCGCCTTGCCCGCCGGGTCCGCTCGCGATCCGGAGGCTCGCGCACAACTCGAACTGACGCGCGGCCGCATTCTGCAAATTCTCCAGCTCGATAAGGAAAACGAGCAGCTTCTGCTCCGTTGCAGTCTCGCCAGTGGCCGCGCACCAGCCGGCCCCGCGCCATCGGTCTCGATGCTGCAAAAGATCTACGCGCGCTGCGAATGAGCCGCGCTCATTCGTAGCCGGATTCGCAAGAGCTTGGCTTTCCGTGATTCGGCCAGGCTCTCATGAGTTTGGCCACCCGCCATGACGCATCAAACGTATGGCAAATAGCACAACATGGGATCGTCTCGGCTTGCAGCCGCCGGAATCTGCGTACTACTTAACGTTCCCCCGAATTACTACCCCGTTTCATTCGGCAGTTCGAGCATCCTCCCTCCTATGATCACCACTCGTACCCTCGCCTCTCGGCTCATTCCATTCGGACTGGGCCTTTTTTGTCTCTGTCTCTGCCCGTCGCTTCCTGCGGCCACTCCCAAAATCACGTCGGAAAAAGACATCATCGGCTTCACGCTTGGTGATGACTATCACGTCGCGAGCTACACCCAACTGTCCACGCTGATGCAGAAGTGGGCCACCGAGTCCGATCGCATGAAGCTCGTGAGTATCGGCCAGACCGAAGAGGGCCGGACGGAATACCAGGCGATCATCACCTCGCCGGCGAATCACGCCAAACTCGACCACTGGCGCGAGATTTCGAACAAGCTTGCGCGCGGCCACATTTCCGAAGCGGAGGCGCAGGCCTTCTCGAAGGAGGGCAAGGCCGTCGTCTGGCTCGACGGCGGACTCCACGCGACGGAGTCGGTCAACCAGCAGGCCATCGGCGAAATGATCTACCAGATGATCAGCCGCACCGACGAGGAGACCACGCGCTTCCTCGATGACTGCGTGACGCTGCTGACCATCATCAATCCCGACGGCGATGAACTCGTCGCCAACTGGTATATGCGCGTGCCCGACGAAAAGCAGCGCACGTACGCCAATCTGCCTCGCCTGTACGCCAAGTACGTCGGCCACGACGACAATCGCGATTCGATCATGTTCAACATGAAGGAATCGGCCAACATGGCCCGCCAGCTCTACATCGTGTGGAACCCGCAGATCATGCACAACGCCCACCAGTCGGGCCCGGCGGGCACCGTCGTGTTCATTCCACCATTCCGCGATCCGTTCAACTACGACTACGATCCGTTGGTGCCGCTCGGTATCCAACAGCT
>Ga0206956_1229_pt1 | contig 10765 bp, 10 predicted proteins | sample Alteio_BWOrgHeat_35_FD_153252 | JGI IMG/M metagenome (GOLD analysis project Ga0206956, IMG submission 153252) | Enriched cells from forest soil in Barre Woods Harvard Forest LTER site, Petersham, Massachusetts, United States -... | ecosystem: Environmental > Terrestrial > Soil > Temperate forest >...
CGATTCGGAAATCGACCTTGAATGCGCGCATGCCACCGGCTGCATCGCCATATTATACGGCGAAGCGGCGCGGCATCATCCCGATTATACCAAAACCCATTTCCAGGGGTTCGCCTACGACGCGCATGTGCACGACCACGGCGAAACGCTGAAATTGTTATCATCATCATAAAAACCGGGACTCGAATCCCGGCGCGGTCATGACCACGTTCGGTTCCTTCTGGCGACTCTGTGCATGGAGCTCCCTCCGTTTCCGGCATTGCCCCAGAGATTGTAGCTACCGTCGCTGTGTACAATCCCATTAGCTAATTTGCGATCAGCCGTATCGATAAATTCGGCTTCAGGGTTAGGAGAACATAGAAATGGATGGTCAGGAAGGGAGAATTATTTCGTGAGCAAGCACGCATCCCCATATGAATAAAACCGGTAGTTATGGGCGATGGCGTGGGCGTAAGCGGTTTTCATGCGCTCAAGGCCCGCAAAGGCGGCAACCAGCATGAACAGTGTCGAGCACGGCAGGTGGAAATTGGTGAGCACCGCGTCGACGATTTTAAACTTGTAACCGGGCGTGATGAAGATGGACGTGTCGAATGAGTTTGGCTTAAGGCGGCCACGCGCATCGGTAGCGGATTCAAGTGTGCGCAAACTGGTGGTGCCGACAGCGATGACGCGCCCACCCCTGTCCTTCGCGGCGTTGATGGCGTCCGCCGCCGCGGGAGAAATCTCCGCCCACTCGCTGTGCATGACATGGTCATCAGTGTCATCGCATTTCACCGGCAGGAACGTTCCCCCGCCGACATGCAGCGTCACCTGCGCGCGCGTGACGCCCGCCGCGTCGATGGCGGCAAGCAAACTTTCAGTGAAATGCAACCCCGCCGTCGGCGCTGCGACCGAACCTTCAGCGCGGGCATAAATTGTCTGGTAATGGGCGCGGTCGGAGGCATCGTCGCTGCGGCGGATGTACGGCGGCAAAGGCATGTGGCCGTATTTTTCCAACTGCGAATAAAAATCACCCCCTCCCCAACCCTCCCCCCTCAAGGGGGAGGGAGAAAAAGAGAGCACCACTTCGCCGTCCGGTAATTTTTCCACGACATCGGCATGAAAGTCTGCAGCGAAATCGATGTGGTCGCCAGGTTTAAGCCGCTTGGCCGGTTTGGCGAAGCATTGCCATGCGCCCTGCCCCCGATGTTTATGCAGCAGTACCTCGACCTTGGCCTCGCCGCGCTTGCCGAGCAGCCGCGCCGGGATAACCTTCGTGTCGTTAAAGACCATGACGTCGTCGGGTTTAAGGAAGCGAGGAAGATCGCGGATTATTTTATCCTGTAAATCGCCTGCAACCACCAACATCCGCGCCGAGTCACGCGGATTGGTCGGATGCGCTGCGATCAGCGCTTCAGGAAGATCGAAGTCGAAGAGCGAGGTTTTCATTGTTTATCCCCGCCGCACGGCGGGGATTCACATTACTTCGCGGCCGTCGCCATCTGCATTTTGATGATCTTATCGGGATCGCTGACTTTGCCGTTATTACGCGGATCGCCAAGCTTGATCTTATTGATGCAGTCCATGCCCTTGGTCACCTTGCCGAATACCGTATATTTCGGCGGCAACGGGTAATCGTTGAACATGATGAAGAACTGGCTGTCGGACGTGCCCGGGCCGGCGTTGGCCATGGCTAACGTGCCCTCAGTGTAAGGTTTGCTCGTGGTGGGGTATTCATCGGGCAACTGCTTGCCGGAACCGCCCATGCCGGAGCCTGTCGGGTCGCCGGTTTGCGCCATGAAGCCTTCGATGACGCGGTGAAATACGATGCCGTCATAAAAGCCCTTGCCCACCAGTTCCTTGATGCGCGCGACCGTGACCGGCGCTTTGTCCGGCGCCAGCTGGATGATGACGCGGCAGCTGTCTTTCAGGTCCATGTACACCGTGTTGTCCAGCGGATTGCCGGATGCGGTCGGTGTCGTCGGCAGCGGCGTCTGCGCCTTTGCTTTCTTGGCGATGGCGGTAACGCCGAAGACCACAACGGCGGCAACGGCAATGGCTAAAATCAGTGAATAGCGGGTCATGCGCATTCCTTTCTTTTTTCGGGGTTGAGTTGGTTATGGATAAAATCGATATGCTCCTGCTGGCTGTCGCGGATTTTAGTCAACAGGGCAACCGTGGCGGGATCTTTTTCGCAGTGCAACATCGCCGCAGTGATTTGCTTGAGCGCGCCTTCGGCAAGTCGCAGATCGTTACGCAACATGTCGCCGCTTTCTTCGCCGATGGAGAGCGTGCCCAACTCCTGCAGGTTCGGAATGCCGCCGAGCGCCAGCACGCGCTCAACCAGCATATCCGCGTGTTTCATGGCGTCGATCGAGGCTTTATAAACGTAATCGGCGAGGCGGACATTGCCCTGATTCTTCAGTATCCGCGCATGGAGGAAATACTGGTTGATGCCGGTCAGCTTGGTTTTAAGTGCGGCGTTGAGATGGGGAATGATGTCGTCGGTCATGAGCGTCTTGATGAAGCAGCGCTTGCCAAAAGTCAAGGCTCGCGTTAGAACAGGGGCATGAAAATAATCGTCGCCATCATCAAGCCGTTCAAGCTGGACGAAGTCAAGGAAGCGCTGCAGGAAGTAGGCCTGCAGGGCATTACCATCACCGAGGCACGCGGCTTCGGGCGGCAAAAGGGGCACACGGAGCTTTACCGCGGCGCCGAATATGTCGTTGATTTCCTTCCCAAAGTCAAAATCGAGGTCGCCGTTGAGGATAAAATGGTCGAGCGCACGGTCGAGGCCATCATCACCGCCGCCAAAACCGGCCGCATCGGCGACGGTAAAATCTTCATCCTGCCGGTCGAAGAAGTCATCCGCATCCGTACTGGTGAACGCGGCGAAGACGCGATTTAAGCAAAGCTGGATTTTTTGCCATATTTGGCAGCGAATTCCTCAAGATCGGGGCCATTATCGTTGCCCGGCAGGTTGCACGCCGCATTGGCCGCTTCCGCCACGCGACGACGCTTCATCTCCAGCATCTCATCGGAAAATTCAATCGGATCTGGGATTTCTTCCTCGATTGTTTTGAGAACAGTGCTGCGCATAATTGCCTCCGTAACTAGACTACTGAACGTCTCTCCCTAGCGCACAAAGCATAAAAATGCGAGATGGAAGTGGGGTTTTGTCCCAAAAGTCTATATAATTAATAAAGTGTTATTATTTTTTAATGACAATTGACGTTCTTCATAATAGCAATGAGCCTACAATAAGAAACTACAGGACATTTAAATGAGCCCGCGTCACGTCTATTTTGATGATGAAACATCCGTAGAAACTGCAAAGAAGGAATTGCAGCGGTTACGGGAAGCCGACCCATCGACTCAGCACGCACTGATCAATCAGTATCAGGATGCTAAGGACGGCAAAAATATTGCCGAAAGAGTTTTGACTGATACGCAGCCCAATCCCAAAGAAGTGGATGCCCTAGCCCGTAGCATGGCGCTCAATACGCGGTTAGAGGCGGATTATCAGAAACCTTTTGAAGAACTGCTCCAAAAAGAAACGCTGCGGCTGAGAAACCAATTCACCCATGCCAATTCTTTCATGCATTCCCGCGGCTATGAGAATTTTGATGCGTCCGATCTGTTTGTCAGGATGGCATTCGGCAATGGTAGAATTATCTTATCAAGCCCAGTCATCATGCCATTTCACGCACCTGACGATATATGCTTTAAACATGACAAGCCTAATCCCGACATGAAATTATTTACATTTGGGACGGCTGCCCCACTTGAGGATTTTTCCTCCAGGCTCGCACTTTTTAGTATGCAGGCCGATAATAAGAGCGGCCAACATCAACTTTGCGCCATTCCCCTTATTCTGGTCGACGCTGCCATTATGAGTTCCATCCAGCCGCTTACACAATCGGGCGACCCGAATATAAAGGAAATCACCAACCGATTACTGCTCGGCTTGCAGTCACTTGTTTCATTTGGAATGCATGATTATGTGCACCAGATGATTTTATCAATTGCCGACCCTCAGACCAAAAACCTACGCCAAACCGGTGATAGTGCGCCCTTACACAACTTGGATACAGAGGCCCGTCAATCGATGTTCCGCAGCAATCACCACTTCAGGCCGGATGCAGAAAGCAACATCAATGCACTAACCAATGTGTATGAGCTGCATGCGGAATTGGTGAATCGCGATTTATGGCACGAGTCATTCAGAAATACGCCCGCGATTAAAACCAATATGGTGCGCACGGCAACGCAATTTATATCCGATTTAGAAATGGTGCGACGCGAACTCGTAAAAAGCCAAGGTGAGGAGTTCGCCAATCGTTTTTCCAACTATATGACGACACTTGCAATGAGCAGGTTTTTACGGGTGATGGATATCAACGACCCGGCGTTGAATAAACCGATGACTTTGCATAACGGCGCCATCGATTCATTTGTCAGCGCCTGTGAAAAACTGGCGCTCAATCCTCTGGAGATCGATGCAAGAAAAGCAAAGAAATTGCTAAAATATATACAGCTCGATGCTATTGTCGATTCATCCACGACTCCAGAAAGCCCAGGATTACTGAAGGTATTTTCTGATAACCCAACCGTTTTTCCGAATTTAAACAAAATATTTCACGCAGAAAAATCGGGCGAAGGCGTAAAGCTTACAGGGTTTGAAAATGTAATCGCTCGCGGCTTTGGCGCTGCCGGAAAGACACTAAATGTATCAGCGCTGATGTATAATTTCCCGGAAGGAGACGGCCCCATACTCAATACCGCTAAATTATTAGACGATAACTACGGAATAGTGCGTACCGGCGAAAACCCGATTCCCCCCGATTTTGCGCTCCCCGATACATTCAGGAAAGCTATGCAGCAATGCCATGCTGCCGCTGCCAAGCAATTGGGCGGCAGTAACTCACCAAATGTTGGTATGTAAAAAATATCGAGCGATGAATCTAAACAAAAAGGCCTCAGTGAATAAACACTGAGGCCTTTTGTTCTTCGTAAGTGAAAGCAGACGATTAAGCGGCGTCGAGCAACTTCAAGTTAGCCGCAGAAGTCTTGCCTTTTTCGGTCACCAGGTCATAGCTGACGCGTGCGCCTTCGTTTAAAGTGGTAAGGCCTGCGCGTTCCAGTGCGCTGATATGCACGAATGCATCCGTGCCGCCAGCTTCAGGCTGAATAAATCCGAAACCCTTCATCGGGTTGAACCATTTAACTGTACCATTTGCCATAAGAAGTATCCTTAATAGTGGTGTTACTTATTTTACCCACACTATGCGAGTAACGTCGAGAAAGCTTGATGTTAAAGCACAAACCTTGCTACATATGTAGCCTGATCTTCGGCCCAAGTACAATCTAATCTCTGTAATAATTTGATGGAAAATACGAAAAGGCCTCCGGTTTCCCGGAGGCCTTTTTCATATTTGTGTGTGAGCATTTAGGCACAGGTGACGAAGGTCATGTAAGATGATTCGTTTAGTCAGACAGTCAGCTGAATAATTCAGCGAAAGCCGACAATAAACAAAATCCTTAGAAAGGAGGTAATCCAGCCGCAGGTTCCCCTACGGCTACCTTGTTACGACTTCACCCCAGTCATCGACCCTGCCGTGGACGCTTTTAAGGGCGGCTTAAGGCGGAACCGACTTCCATGGTGTGACGGGCGGTGTGTACAAGACCCGGGAACGTATTCACCGTGGCGTGCTGATCCACGATTACTAGCGATTCCAGCTTCATGTACTCGAGTTGCAGAGTACAATCCGAACTGAGGCGGCTTTTTGGGATTAGCTAGCGCTTGCGCGATCGCGACCCATTGTCACCGCCATTGTAACACGTGTGTAGCCCAGGATGTAAGGGCCATGAGGACTTGACGTCATCCCCACCTTCCTCCGGCTTATCACCGGCAGTTTCCTCAGAGTGCTCAGCCTAACCTGTTAGCAACAGAGGACGAGGGTTGCGCTCGTTGCGGGACTTAACCCAACATCTCACGACACGAGCTGACGACAGCCATGCAGCACCTGTGCTCCTCCCAACTAAATGAAGGACTTCTTTTCGGAAGTCCACAGAGGGCATGTCGAATCCTGGTAAGGTTCTTCGCGTTGCCTCGAATTAAACCACATGTTCCACCGCTTGTGCGGGTCCCCGTCAATTTCTTTGAGTTTTAATCTTGCGACCGTACTCCCCAGGCGGGGTGCTTAACGCGTTAGCTACGCTACTCAGGGGGAACCCCCGAACAGCTAGCACCCATCGTTTACAGCGTGGACTACCAGGGTATCTAATCCTGTTTGATCCCCACGCTTTCGCGCCTCAGCGTCAGTTGTCGTCCAGATAGCCGCCTTCGCCACCGGTGTTCCTGCTAATATCTACGAATTTCACCTCTACATTAGCAATTCCGCTATCCCCTCCGACACTCAAGCTTTACAGTTTCAAAGGCAATTCCACGGTTGAGCCGTGGGATTTCACCCCTGACTTGAAAAGCCGCCTACGCGCGCTTTACGCCCAGTAATTCCGAACAACGCTAGCACCCTTCGTATTACCGCGGCTGCTGGCACGAAGTTAGCCGGTGCTTATTCTCCAGGTACCGTCATCATCTTCCCTGGCAAAAGAGCTTTACAACCCTAAGGCCTTCATCACTCACGCGGCATGGCTGGATCAGGCTTGCGCCCATTGTCCAATATTCCCCACTGCTGCCTCCCGTAGGAGTCTGGACCGTGTCTCAGTTCCAGTGTGGCTGGTCGTCCTCTCAGACCAGCTACAGATCGTAGGCTTGGTAGGCTTTTACCCCACCAACTACCATAATCTGGCTTGGGCCGATCCTTCAGCGATAAATCTTTCCCCCGGAGGGAATATCGAGTTTTAGCACCAGTTTCCCGGTGTTATTCCCGACTGAAGGGCACGTTCCCAAGTATTACTCACCCGTGCGCCGCTCCCCTTGCGGGGCGCTCGACTTGCATGTGTTAAGCCTGCCGCCAGCGTTCGTTCTGAGCCAGAATCAAACTCTCAGGTTTTGATTCTGTCAGATAAGTTCATAAGACCGAAATCTCATGAACCTCTGGCAAAAAATCCATATCCGAAGATATGGTCTCAAATTTTCGGAAACACGCACAACGTTATCATTATTCAATGCGCCTTGGACTTATATGAATAATTTTTGCGTTATGCCAACGATTGATAAATCAACCGTTGTGTTACGTAGATGACGTTGTGTTGTTAATTTCAACTACAGACACTCAGCCAAGAATGCCGACCTTACGGTCAGACGCCTCCGAAAAGACGTTCCGCAGCGACACGACGTCACCTGCGCTTAAATGCTCTTCACACTGTCAAACTGCAGATTCTGCCGGTTTTTGGCAAAATCAAATGACCGACTCCACAAGGGTGCCTGTCAAGAAAGGATGGCTGTTATGGCCTATAGAAAGGGTGGTGTCAAGGGGCTTTTTTCAAGCCTCGGCCAACATTTTTTCCAACCTGCCGATATCCCCGGAATCCAGGGCGCTGTGGAGGTTTTTAAGCCGTACGACATAGTCGCTTAGAATGGTTGCTACAAGGGCATACTGGCCGGAGATGCGTTCGATGTCACCGTCCGGCGGTAGAGCGGCAGGATTGATGAAATCAGCAAAGCCGCTGCCGGCATAGCGCCCGAAGGGAAATCCGGCATTTTTTTCGGCTTCCATGACCGTAGTGATGAGGCATGACGCGGCGATACGCGGAAATAATGCGGTATGCGATAGCCGCTCATCATCGGCGCTTTCACTGCCGGCAGGAGCCGTTTTCAGCTCATCCATAATATGAGAAATGGCATCAAGATAACGATCCAGCGCCTTCAGCATATTGTCTTTATTGAGCGAAAATATTTCCGCCCACATGGCCGGGTTGGAATGCGAAAGACGCAGGAATTTTTGTAACGCCTCATCGTCGCGGTATGCCGCCAGCGGGCCAGCCGCAGCAAAAGCCAGCAACTGTGGCAGGTGCGACACATGGGCATAAACAAGGTCGTGTAGCGCCGCCGGCATTCCCTCGACGCGCGCACCGAGCGCATGCCAGAAAGCGGTAACGACTTGCAACGCATTTCCATGCAGCGGTTCATCAGGCGTGATGATGACGTGCTTGTGCGCAAACAAATCTCCCCTCCCCGCTTCGACGCCGGATTTTTCGCTGCCGGCGATGGGATGTGCCGGAATGAAATCGATGCCTTCAGGGATATGCGGTGCGATAGCGGCGATGGCCGGTTGCTTGACCGAACAGACATCCATGACGATGGCGCCTTTTTCCAGATGCGGCGCGATAATTTCAGCAATATGGCCGAGCGTCGATGGCGGTGTGGCAAGGATGACAAGTCCCGCGCGCGCCGCAGCTTTCGCCGGATTTGACATAGCATCGTCGATGAATCGGTGTTTGCGTGCGTAAGCCAGCGCCACTTCATTGGCATCGCAGGCGACAATGGTCCCGGCCAATCGATTACCATGCGCGGCGCGGGCAATAGAACTGCCGATCAATCCTAAGCCGATAATGGCGATGCGGTCGAATATGGGTTTGGTCATTTAAAGCGCGCCTAATTTAGACTACCAGACGCAATTCCCTTCGCCGCCCATGCCCTTGCACGCAGCGTGAATGGTTTGTCGGGTGAATCAGTCACAAGGGGCATAAGCGTCTTGCGAACTTTCTCACGCATGTCATCGGTCAAACTGACTGCAAACGCTGGCCCCGTTCCTTGACCGCTTAAGAATGGCGCCCAGTATTCATCGAAGCTCGCAAACCGTGCATCGATTTCTATTGGCACTACCTCCGGCTCTCGCCATCCGGCGTCTGTAATGCTCTGCAAGAGATTGTCGCGCTGGCAGATCGGAAAGCGAATACCGGCATCGAATTCGCGTACATGGGGGGCTTCGCACTTGTGTGCGGCATCCCAGAATTTCCGGATCGGTTCCATGCCATCGGCGAAGTCCCATATGTAAAGCCCAAGGACGCCGCCGGAACGTCCAAGCCGACGCATCTCGCGAAGCATTTTTTCCGGTGAATCCACGAAGTTGAGAACAAGACCCGAAACAACAAGCGCGTATGTCCCTGTCGGAAGCGACGTGTTTTGGACATCACCAGTCACAAACTCGACAACGCTCGATGAAATACGTTGTTTTGCGAAAGACATATAGGCCGGCGATCGATCAAGACTGATAAGTGAATCGCAAACGCTATTGGTGAGCAGCGCTTCACTTAACGCTCCTGTACCGCACCCCATATCGACGCCATTTGTAAAGCGCGCCTGCTTTATCTCAAGCCAGCCAATGAACTTATCGGCAATGCGTCGACTCAATCGCCCCGTATAGTTTTCGTACAAAACGCCATCGATCCAAAGATCGGCACTCATTTCAAAAACTCTTTGAGCGCCGCGACGACAGCACGGTTATCCTCTTCCAGACCAATGGAAAGACGTAAGGCATCCGGCAAGCCATAATTGGCGACTTCGCGCGGGATCAGGCCACGTTCCATCAGGAACGCATTGGCGTTGGCGGAGCTATGTTTGCCTTTGGGAAATTCGATGAGGATAAAATTGGCGATGCTGGGATGCACTTTTAAGCCAAGCTTGCTGATTTCTGTCGTCAGCCATTCACGCCATTTTTTGTTGAACTTCTTCGCCTGTTCGGTAAAGCCGGTATCGCGCATGGCGGCAGCACCGGCTGTAATCGCGGGAGCAGAAACGTTGAACGGCCCGCGGATGCGGTTCATGATGTCGATGATCGAAGCAGGCCCATACGCCCAGCCTAAACGCAAGGCCGCCAGACCATAGATTTTTGAAAAGGTGCGCAGGGTGATGGTGTTGTTTGTGGTTTCGGCGAGTTCGCGCCCACAGGCGTAATCGGGCGCATCGGCATATTCGGCATAGGCTGCGTCGACGGCGAGAATCACCTGCGGCGGCAGGCCGTCGCGCAGGCGTTTCATTTCGGCTTTGCTGATGTAGCTGCCGGTCGGGTTATTGGGATTGGCGACGAAGACGATTTTCGTGCGCGGCGTGACGCATTTAAGCAATGCATCAACATCGGTGCGCAGATTTTTTTCCGGTGCGGCAACGGGCGTCGCGCCGAAACTCTGCGCATAAATTTTATACATGAGGAAGCCATGCTCGCTGTAGAGCACCTCGTCACCCGCGCCGGCATAAGCATGCACCAAAAGGCCGATCAATTCATCGGAACCGGCACCGCAGATGATGCGCTCCGCAGGCAGCTTATGCACCTCGGCAATCGCTTCATGCAAGGCGCTGTGCGTTCCGTCGGGATAGCGGTGCAACGCACCCGCCACATCGCCATACGCCTTGATCGCTTTTGGGCTCGGCCCCAGCGGTGTTTCGTTAGACGACAGCTTGACGACGCGCACGCCGGACTTGGCTTTCGATTTGCCACCGACGTAAGGCACGATATCCAGGATGCCTGACTTAGGTTTTGGAAGCGAGGGCGGCATGAGGCGCGGATTTTGTTTCGGAGGCTTTAAGCATTACCGGGGTGGCGTAAGCGCCCAAGAACCCGACATTGACGATAGCTTTGCCCAAAGATGAGAGCAGTGATTTCATGTTATCATTATCGGGCGCGATGAATCCTTTGATCTCGATCAGGTGATGGCGGGTGATCTGAGTGAGGGCCGCAACATTGATCCACTGCACTTCCAGTTTCGCCGCGACAAACGCCGTCTGCAGGCGGTGCTGGCTGACATTGTGGTCAGCTTCCAACGCCCACAGCGATACATCGTCGCCCGAAGGCTCCGGCGCAACGCGGGCGATGGCCAGTCC
>Ga0206956_1230_pt1 | contig 10760 bp, 9 predicted proteins | sample Alteio_BWOrgHeat_35_FD_153252 | JGI IMG/M metagenome (GOLD analysis project Ga0206956, IMG submission 153252) | Enriched cells from forest soil in Barre Woods Harvard Forest LTER site, Petersham, Massachusetts, United States -... | ecosystem: Environmental > Terrestrial > Soil > Temperate forest > O...
TCGCCGTCCCTCGCCTCCCAGAATCCTATTAGCGCGATCGGCCCCCGGCAAAAACCTCGCACTTCCCCGAACCCGAGGGCATCTTGAGCGACTTTATCCTCGAAGCAGACAGCGCTCGCTCCCTGTCGTCTGGACCGAGAAGTGTCGGAATTTCCAAGTGCGCCACTTTGGGGGTCAATTCAAAGAAAAGTGGCGCACTTGAAAGTCTACAACGCCTGTTGCACGGCGTTCTTGAACGCAGCGGCGGACTGGAAGTACAGCGGTTTGCCACTTTCTTCGTAGAGGGCCAGGTCGATGACGTCGGCGAGTTTGCGTGGGATCGTCGTGTCGCGGTCGCGGATGGGGATGGGGTTGGTGTTGAGCAGGACCATGAAGGGGTCCTTGTCGCGCGGGAGGTCGCGGGGCGGGGCTCCCGTGAGGAGGTAGTAAAGGCAGGCGGCGGCCGCCCAGACGTCGACGTCGGGGTGAGAGTAACGGCAGTTGATGACCTGCAGTCGCGGCATGAAGAACGGTGAGCCCATGCGGCCGCCGGTGTAGGAGAGGCCGCTGAGGCCGGCGCGGTCGAAGGCCTTGCTCAGGCCGAAGTCGCCGATGCGCGTCATGCGGAGACCGAAGAAGTCCGCGAAGAGGATGTTGGCGGGCTTGAGGTCGCGATGCACAAGACCGTGCGCCGGGTCCTCACGGGCATGTGGCACCTGGGCGTGGTGGGCGTATTCGAGGCCATCGAGCACCTGCAGCATGATGGGGATGGCGTGGTCGGGTGCCAGCCTGCCGCCGCCCTTTTGCAACAATTGCTCGGCACTGCCTTGTTCGCAGTAATCCATGACGAGGAAGAAGATGCCGCGGGCGCAGCCGGCTTCGCGCAGGCCGACGATGTTGGGGTGCTTGAGGGAGCGGGCGTTCTCGGTCTCGCGCAGGAAGAGTTCCTTGCAGCGATCGTCGAGTGCGACCTGGGGCAGCATGAGCTTGAGCGCGACGTCCTCGCCGTCGCCGCGCTGGGTCTTCGCGTGAAAGACGGCACCCATCGCTCCCTGGCCGAGCTTGCGGATGATGCGGTAGCCCTTGATGGCGGCGACATCCTTGCCACGCTGGTGGGCAAGATCGAGCAGGGACTGGGCAAGCATGGCGGGGTTGGATTGGCACTCGGCGCAGATCAGCTCACCCTGGCGCAGCTCTCCCATCTCTTCGGAAACATCCTTGCCGCAGTGTGTGCAGACACGTTCGCTGCGTGCCGCTGGCGCTGCGCTGGTTGCAGGTGCGTTCTTCTGGCAGGCCTGGCATTGGAAGGAGACGCCTGGGAGCGAGGGCTGTTCGGTCCTGGGCTTGGCGGACTCTTTCCCACATTTGGCGCACACGGCGGGGACATAGATGCCGACCTTGAAGATGGTGCTGCCGAGGCGTACCTCGTCGCCGTGCCTGAGGTCATGGTCGCGGAAGCGTTTGCGTGCGGCGCGGGCCTGGTCCTCGCGGGTGCCGCGCTGGCCGATCTTCTTGCCGTTGACGAAAGTGCCGTTGCGGCTGCCGAAGTCGCGAATGCGAATGTCCGGCGGATTGATGTCGAGCAGACAGTGGCGGCGCGAGACCTTGCTGTGATCGGAGTCGTTGGGCAGGCGCGGATGGCAATCGGTGTCGCGGCCGACGACGCAGGTGCTGCGGTCGATGAAGACATACTTGCGGCCGGCGAATTTACCCTGCGTGATCGTAAGCGTGATCTTGGCAGGCATGCTTGTTCACTTTGCGATGAGAAAGAGGAGGATTCCGAGAAAGATGCCGGCGGCGATAAGCGCCGGTGCAGCCAGCGCGGCGATCCACACCCACATCGGGCCCGGCAGCATGGGTCGTATTCTCGAGAAAGCGTCGCGCAGCCGGGTGCTCAGCGGAACGCTCGGCGCGATCGGGGGCGCTGGGGCCATCGGCTTGTCATCTTGCGTCTGCGTCGTGAAGTCAAACAGGTTGGTGACGGGAATCGTCTCCTGCGCCAGCTCCGGTGCAGGCGGCGATAGACTCAGCTCGGCGATGGCGTGCTTGAACGAAGTGTCGCTCGGAGTGTCCATGGGTAACGCGGGCTCATGTCCGATCCACTTCTGCAGCTCTTTGTAGACTTCCCAGGCGGTCTGGAAGCGCTGGGCAGGCGCCTTGGCCATCATGCGTTCGACGATGACGGCGAAGCCAGCAGGGATCGCAGGGCTCAGGGTGATGAGACGGTCAGGCTGGCTCCAGCGGTGGCGGGTGATCTTGGCGATCTTGTCGCCGCCGGGAAACGGTGGCCGCCCCGTCAGTGCAAAATACAGCGAGCAGCCGAGCGAGTAGATGTCGGAGCGTGGATCGACGTTGGTGGAATCGCCGGCCTGCTCGGGCGCGAGATAGTCCATGGTGCCAACGATGTAGCCGTGACCACCAACGACCTCGCGGTCGACGACGGTCTCGCCCTCGACGATTGCCAGACCCAGGTCGAGGACCTTGGCATGATCGCGGGGCGTGACCATGATGTTCGATGGCTTCATGTCGCGGTGAATGAGGCCGCGTTTGTGGGCATGGTCGAGTCCCAGCGCGACCTCCGAGAAAAGCCGTGCTGCACGGGCAACAGTGAGCGGGCCTTCTTCGGTGACGAGGCGGTAGAGGCTCTTGCCGGGCAAGAACTCCATGGCGATGTAATAGACGCCCTGGAAGACTCCGGATTCGTAAGTCTGCGTGAGATGTTGATGCGCGACCTTCTGGCACAGCTCCATCTCGCGGCGGAAGCGTGCCAGGGTGCGCTCTTCCTCCCTGGCCTTTTTGGGCGGGAGGATCTTCAGGGCCAGCAACTTGAGGGTGCGGACGTCGCGGGCCAGGTAAACGGTGCCCATGCCGCCTTTACCGACCGGGGCAAGGATTTGATAGGGCCCGAGCACGAGCCCGAGCGGCGCTCCCTGGAGGAGCTTTTCGGCCTGGAAACTCGACAGCCGGCCTTGTTTGACCAGCGACGCCGCGACGGCGCCGGCGTCGTCGCGCTGTGGTGGGTGGAGGGCGCGCAGAGTCTCCTCGAGCTGCGGGCCGTTGATTAGGCCGCTCTTCAGTGCCGACTTGAGAAAGACTTCCACGGATGGCATGGGCGCCTCATTACGACGATTCGCCGTCGGAGCGATCGTCGCGATCGAGCGCGGGTTCTGATGATTCCTCAGGAGCGCCGTCATCGATATCAGCCTTGGTTGCGGTGCTTGCCGCCCCAGCTTCGCGAGTGGCGGCGCCCGAACCGCGGCGCCGCGGACGCCTGCGCTTGCGCTTGCGCATGGCCTGAGCCTCGCTTTCCGCCTCCGGAGACGCCATCTCCGACGCAAAGCGCGTGACCACGTACGTCCGGCTGCGCTTGTCGGTATCCAGCTCGATCAGCCCCTCCTTCTGAGCATCGAGGAGCAGGTCGCTGAACGTGCGGTAGCCGAAGTAGGCCTCGTTGAACGACGGCTTCTTGCGCTTCATGGTGTCCTTGACCATCGACGACCACAGGACTTCCTTGTTCTCACGGCGCAGAGCCAGGAGTGATTCGAGCAGCAGCTCGAACACCTTGCGCTTATTTTCGGGGACCTTGTTGTCGAGGACGGCGGCGATTGGCTCACGCTTGCCGAGATCCTCGTAGTAGATGAATTCATCGCAGTTGTCGCGCAGCAGGTCCGAGGTCGAATCCTGCATGCCCAGGCCGATGACGTCCTTGCCGAGCTCCTTGAGCTTGGAGACCAGCGGCGAGAAATCGCTGTCTCCGGAGACGATGCAAAAGGTGTCGATGTGCTCCTTCGAGTATGCCAGGTCCATGGCGTCGACGCACAGGTGAATGTCGGCGGAGTTCTTGCCGCTCTGCCCGCGGCGCGGGATTTCGATCAGCTCGATGGCGGCTTCGTGGAGCGGCGTGGTGTAGTTGGCAAAGCGGCTCCAGTCCGCGTAGGCTTTCTTGCAGACGATCTTGCCCTTCTCCACCAGCCGCTCGAGCACGCGGTCGATCTCGAAGCGATCGCGGCGCCCCTGGAAGCCAAGCGCCAGGTTCTCAAAATCGACGAAGATCGCAAGCGACCGTGCACCTTCACTCATAATGGTCTTTCCTCTGGGAATATCCTCCAGTGTAGCGGGTGGGCGCAAGGTCGGGAAGCGAAAAGAGGTCGAAGGTAAACGACGAACGGAGAGCGGAGAATTCGGAATGAGGGAACGCATTACCCTCTCCCCTTCGGGGGGAGAGAGTTGGGGTGAGGGATTTTCACTTACCACTCACCCACTCACCACTCACGCAACCTACTGCTGAGGGCGCACAACGCGCGGACTTTGCTCCCACTTCCAGTCCTTCGGCAGGTCCGGCTTGGCGAAGTCGATACGGTTCATCTTGTCGGTTGATGCGTAGACCTGCAGGCTGCGGATGTTCCACAGGACCTCGTCGTTTGATGGCGTGATAAAGCGGATCTCGCGCGGCAGGTTTGTCTTCTTGTTCAGGACCAGGCGTGCCCAGGTGAACTCTGCCTTGTCTTCCGGGCTCTTCGGCTTGATCTCGATGTAGTGGTAGTTGTCGTCCTCTTTGACGTAGTCGAGGTCAAAGCGCTTGCGAGCCTCGTCGATCTTGAGACAGCCCAGCACCGCAAGCATGCTCTCGTTGCCGGACCCCTTGAGCTTGGGCAATTCGTTGACGTTGATCTTCTTGGCCTGCGGCACCCATTGATAGAGGAAGGTACCGGTGCTGAGCCATTTCTCGTACACGTCCTGATTGTCGGTCTTCTTCAGCTCTAGGAGCAGGTAGTTGGGCTCCATGAACTTGGCGACGCCCGTGTATTTTTCCTCCGAGCGTGCCGCCCGATCTTGCTCGACGCGATCGAGTTGTGCTTCGAATGCCTTCATGCCTTTCATGGCCTGCTCCCAGCCCGCCGCGCACTGCTCCAGCGCCTTGGCTTTCTGCTCAGGACTCAGTGGTTTCGGCTGGTCCTTGGGCGGTGACTGAGGATCAGCAAAAGCGGAGGAGACGGCAATCGACGCGATCGTAAGGGCCGGCAGGAGATAACGCAGCATACGCAAACTCCCAACCCCCCTGATTCCCCCCTTACGAAGGGGGGACAAAGGGGGGTGCCTACTGTTCCGGGTCCGCAGGGTCAATCGGGCAACCTATCGTGCCCAGATTTGGCCCGCACTGTGCGCTTATAGCACGGGCGCGCGCAAACGTGAAGGGCGTCTTGCGAAAAACAAAGGTTTAACAAGTCAACGGTCGATACATGGGGCAGCGCCCCTATTTTCGTCACACCGCTCAAAGTCGAGGCCTTCGATGAAAATTGCCCTGCTTGGCCAGCTTGACGCCAATCCGGTCGTCCGCAAGAAGCAGCAGCTTCGACGTCTCCTCGGCTTGGCGGCATTGCCCTGGCTTGCATTGGGCTGCGGCACCGGTACGCCAACGCAGGCACTGCGCTCGCCGGCACCCGTGATGCTGGGCAAGAGCGAGGGCTCCGGCGCCAGGCCGGCAGCCACGGTCGGGCAGCCGCCTGTGAAACCGGGTGCGGTCGTGGTGCAAGTCAAGCATCAAGAGGAGATGCCGCCACCGGCAACCGTGGCACCCGATTGCGGAGCGAAGACGCTGCCGATCTGCCTGGACACGGTCCTGCGGCTTGCGGAGGAGCAGAACCCACAGCTCGCGCTGGGACGTGAGCGCGTTTATCAGGCTGCCTCGGACCGTCAACTGGCCGGCAAGAGCTGGCTGCCCGATTTCTACGCCGGCGTCGCCTGGGGCCGACATGAAGGCGGCATCCAGAACGAGGACGGTACGCTCACGCAGTCGAGCTTCGGCAATCTCTTTGGCGGTCTAGAACTCTCGAGCAGTTTCGATCTTCGCGAGGCCACGTATAAAGTCGTCTCCGCCGAGCGCGAGGTGTGGCAGAAGCGCGGCGACTTGACCAGGACCACCCACGAGCAGCTCCTGGATTCAGCGTCTGCCTACATCGATCTCATGACGGCACGGACGGCAGAGGGCTTCGCGCGCGACATCTATCAGAAGCTGGAGGCACTCTACAAGGACGCCCGCAATCTCGCGGACACCGAGCCCCCCGTCGCTCCGCTCGCCGACAGCCTCAACGCGGCCCTCCTCGGCCACGAGCAGGCCATCTTGAAGTTCAAGCAACAGGGCGACGCGGCCTCCGCGAAGCTCGCCTATCTACTGGGTCTGGATGCATGCACGGCCCTGGTGCCGGTCGACGATCACTTGCTGACGATCGATCTTGTCGACGCCTCCTTGCCAACCGATGCACTCGTCGAAAAGGCTGTGGCGTCGGGGCCGGGGATTCTAGAGATTGAAGGCTTGCTGGCCACGATCCAGAGCGCCTACGATCGCGCCCAGGGGCCGAGCAAATGGATACCTATCTTCGACATGCGCATGCTCGAAGGCGGTTTCGGCGCGGGACCTGGAGACAACCTTGCTTGGGCCAACCGCTTTGAGCTTGGGATCGCGGCAAAGTGGAACTTGACAGAGTACCTGACCGCGAAGGATCGAGCACGTTCGGCAATCTCGCGCATCCGCCAGGCACAACTGACGCTCGAGGACCTCAAAGGCCGATTGACGCTCGGCGTTCGCGAATCGCACAGTGCGATCCTGAGCGGGCACGGGCAGATCGACCGTGCATATGAAGCGGTCCAGTCCGCCAAGGAGGCGTACAAGAAGAGCAAGCAGCGCTATGACCTGAAGCCGCAGGGCACGAATGCGGCCGACCTGCTGCAAGCCGTCATTTCACCGGTCAACAGCTATGAGCTGGCCGTGGGAGCATGGCTCCAGGCGGTGAATGAATACGACAAGGCTCAGGTGCGGCTGCGGCTGCTCGTCGGACCAGGCACTGAACAGGCTGCGTGCGCCGAGCCTGGGGCCGAAGTTCAGCGCAGCATGATCATTGGCACTCGGTCGAAGTAGTCCTCGTCTGCGTCCTTGGCAGGAAGCGCCGTGGTCGTCCCTTTCAAGATCCACCAGTACTGGTTCTTCTTGGTGTCCTTCGAATCCCACTCCGCGACGCTCTTGGCTTTCTTGAGCCCATCGATATAGGTCACGATATCATCCTGCGTCGACAGTTGATTGTCGAGGAGCTTGGACCCCTTCAAGTTGGTGTCCTTGATCACGTGTTCGAGGGTGACCTTATTGTCCTTCTGGGGCCGCACCGCTTTGAAGGCGCTATTGGCGAAGTTCTTTCCGGCCGTATCATTGCCGCCATAAAAGAACGCCATCGGAAGGTTGTGGGCTGGCGCCGGAGCGCCGACATCCGTCAGCCACGCCAGCGCCTGTGTGTTTTGCTCGGTCTCCTTGGTGCCGAGCTTGCTCGTCGGCGTCAACCAGACGCTTCCCAGGAGATCGCTGCCTTCCGGATCGGGCAGTTTGCCGCCCTTCTTTTCACGGAAGCGATACATCTCGGAATAGGCCCACATGGCGCCCAGTACCCCGCCGTCCTCCGCGCTGATCGTCACGATGGCTCGGCTGTTGCACTGTCCCGCATCATTCTTGCGATCGAGGAACAGACGGGCGGCTTCCAGGTCGTTGACGAGGTGCGGCAAGTACTCACGCGTGAAGTCCTTGGTCGCGAGCTCGGACTTCAGCTTGCGCGGATCGTACCCCCTGACGCCGGCGCGATTTTCGTGATCTTCCCAGAACTTCTCCGGCTTCTTGATTGTCGTGCTGTCGCCGTGCCCGCGATAGTCAAACATCAGCACCGCGCAACCGGTCTTTTGCAAGGCCAGCGCCAGCTTGTCCCAGTCGTCGTCCTTGTAGCTCGTGCCGTACTTGGGCAGGATGAGCACACACGGCTCGGACTTCTTGCCGGGGTAGAAGATTCCCTTGATCTCGACCCGATCGTAGGTCTCGAACTTCACATCTTCGGTGTCGGCCGCCCTGATGGTTGGCGCGGACAGCAACAGCCAACCCAGGCCGGCAACAGCGGCGAGGCTAACCACAATACCACGGGGCATGAAAGGAACCTCCTGAGAGGAAAGACGCGCACCGACTTGGTTGATGTTAAGACTCCTGGCGAACATAGTCAAGTTTTGCTGGGGGGTCCTAAAAAAACGGGGACAGGACCTCTAAATTCAAAGGTCCTGTCCCCGTTTTTTTAGGTAACTGACATTGACGCCGCTCGCGTTCCACGCATAATCCGGCCGCGCTGCGCACTGGACTCGGCAACCGTGGGAAGCTGGGCCGTCAGGTGCATGCGACTTTTGACAAAATCGCCGGTCGGGGAATGAAAGGAGACGGGGTATGAGGCGGATCGGACTATCGGGGGCGATTGCCGCGTTGGCACTGGTGCTGGGCAGCTCGGCAGCAAGCGCGGGCTGGGGGATCGGCGTGAACATCGGCCTGCCGATCTACGCACCGTATCCGTACTACCACCACTGCTATCCACGCTATTACTACTACCGACCGTACGCTCCCGTGATCGTGGAGCCGGCACCGATCGTGGTGCCTTCGGTTCAGGTAGTGCCCGCCCCCACCACGGTGATTCAACCCGCGCCCGTCTACCAGGCGCCCGCCCCATCGCCGCTGCCGCCCCTCGACGATCGCCAGGCCGACATCGACCGCCAGCTCGCCAAGCTGCGCGATTCCAGCGAGCAGGTACGGGCTGACGCGGTGATGCAGCTAGGCCGGCTCCGTGCCGACCGCGCCGTCGACCCGCTCGACGCCACGCTCGCCGGCGATGCCAGCCCGACCGTCCGCGAAGCCGCCGCCCGGGCCCTGGGCCTCGTCGGCTCCCAGCGCGCCCTGCCCGCCCTCCAGCGCGCCGCCCAGGTCGACAGCAGCAACCAGGTGCGCAGCAGCGCCGCCTACGCCATCGAGGTCATCAATGCACGCTAGGAAGTCGTGAAAACCGGCGGCCGGTTCGGAGATTTTCCCCGAGCCGGCTTGCTGACTGCCATCAAGTGGCCCCAATCCTGGCGCCCGCCGCCACCTTTGTGAGAGGGTCACCCTAGTGAGAGGGTCACTTCCCAGGAAGCATGTGACCCTCTGGACCTCACGCCGTAAGTCCTTGTCTGCCAACGGCTTGCCATCATCCGGCGAGCCAGAGGGTCACAGGGTCGCGCATCGTGCCCACGACAGCCAGCCCCCCTTCGTTTAACCCGGGGCCAACGGCGACGGCGCCCAGCAATCCAGACTTCCGCAAGAAAATTCCCGAACCTCCCGTGCTGCCAAACGACAATATTACCGAAGCATGTTTGCTGATGAGATGATTTGCGCTGCGCATCACAGACAGCGAGAGCGATGGGACCCACCCCCTCCCCAACCTAATGAACAGACCGGAAACCCCTCCTCGTCGTGCGTACTCACTTGAAAATTCCGCGCCGATTTTCCGAACCTGTCGATGATTTTCCCGTCCTATACTACTATCCGCGCACGACAGCCATTCACGCGACAGTTTCTGACTTCTGATCTCTGACTTCTGACTTCTGACTTCTGACATCTGACTTCTGACCTCCGACGTCTGCCCTCCGACCTCTGACTTCCGCCCACTCACCCACTCACCACTCACCCCTATAATGACCCCACCATGCCCAAGAGCACCACCATCAAGCCGACCCACAAGGCGATCCCCAAGCAGAAGATGACCATCGGCAAGCACAACATCTTCCCCGACGGCGTCCTCCGCGACATCTTCAGCCGCCGCGGCTTCTGGGAAGCTCTTCCAGGGCGGCAAGGAGCGCAACCGCTTCGACCTGACCAAGGCCGGGTAGAGGCATCGGCGAAATAAGCCAGCGTCGCGTAGCGACGCCTGCAAGCGCCGTAGGTTTGGCGCGACGCGTGCCGTCCCCATGCGCTCTTGCCTTACGAGGGCTTCGTGCTCTTCAATAAGCGAGGCAGCCACCGCACCGGGCACCACGCCGACGGCCGGCTGATCACCATCGTCGTCCCGCGCGGCAAAGGAGATATGCATGTCTCATACTGAAGTTCGCTGTGCCACTTCCTGCTGCAGATCCGTATGGTCCGCGATCCTACCGTGCATCTGGGGGATAGCGTTGCGCGGCAGCTTGCTCGGCATGTTGATTGGATGTCAACCAAAGTCAGCGATCCCTGAGCCGGCAAAGCCCGCCACGATCAATGATCTGGTTGGGCGGTGGTCGTATTCGAATCCGAACGCGGTCAGACCCGGCGAATTGACGGACTTGGATCTCAAGTTCGCCGCGGACGGCAGTTGCTCAGCCAGGTGGTCGCTGCATTTCGGCGAAACGTACTCGAAAGAGCTCACGGTCTCTACGACCGGCGATAAACTAACCATCAGCGTACCAAAGATCTCGGGGAAAGGTCAGACAGTTCCAATGTTCGGCCAGTACTCTCTCGCTCCCAACGCTTCGCAGGGATCGCTGTTGGTTTCTCGGGTGGATCCGGACGAAAAAGAGGCAATCGACTACTTGGTGCTGAATCGAAGGAGTGAATAGGGTGCCTTCGGCAACGCCGCCAGAGCACACTGCGTGCACGGCAATCTCCGCGTCCCGCGCGGAGCCGCCTACCGTCGCCGCTGACGGCTCATTACCATGAGCGAAGGAAGGAGAGATTCATGTCCGCCACCATCACGGGCGTCGTGACGAACGGCGTCATCGTTCCCAATGCGCTGTTGCCGGAAGGTGCACACGTGGAAATTCAGGTGAAGCCAGGTCGCCCGGAGACTCTGGTTGCCCCTGCGACTCGGCCTCGTCGCGCTTGGCTTTCTCTTCCAGCCAATCGGTCAGCTCGAAGAATGCTTGGCCATCGCCCCGCTCAAGATCGCCAAGGATCTGCCGCAGTGATGGACTCATCGTAATGA
>Ga0206956_1231_pt1 | contig 10722 bp, 7 predicted proteins | sample Alteio_BWOrgHeat_35_FD_153252 | JGI IMG/M metagenome (GOLD analysis project Ga0206956, IMG submission 153252) | Enriched cells from forest soil in Barre Woods Harvard Forest LTER site, Petersham, Massachusetts, United States -... | ecosystem: Environmental > Terrestrial > Soil > Temperate forest > O...
GCAGACGACGCCGAGGCCAAGCGCGCGGAGGATGATGCGGCCAGGTTGCACGCCCTTGTACCGTGCATAAAGGCAATAGGCCGGCACGACAATGACCACGGTCTCCTTCGCCATGATGCCCAGTGCGAGCGATGCCGCGAGCAGGATCAATCGACCCTGGATCACGCACAGGAGCGAGACGATGAAGAGCGCGTGGCTCATCGGATCGGTCAACTGTCCCATGTAGAACGCGATGGCAAAGGGATACAACAGCGCGAGCGGCACCACCGTGAGCGCCGCTCGAAAGGGTGCGAGATAGAGGCGAGCAAACTGATACGTCGCCCAAACAAACCAGTAGAGAAAGAACCAGCGGTACACCCAGCTCGCAAAGATACGATCACCGGTGATCAGTTCCAGTGATCGTGCGAAGCCATAAGGCAAGGGTCGAAACTGATGCGGAGCGCGATACTGGTCGTCCTCCGCATCGCGATGGTGGTTCAGGATGTCAAAGTAGAGCTCAGATTGCCAGGCAGCGTCTTTGCGCTGCCGGTCGACCATCACGAAATGCACCAGTGTCATGGCCGCGGCTAGCGCACAGAGCAGGTAGATACTCTTCCTGCAGCGTTCCAAAAGCGCCTGCACCGAGATCGCGCAACTGAGGACGAGGAGCGTGACGAACTTTGCAACATAGCTCAGCGCGGCGCTCGTGTACGCCGCCACTGGCTCGCGCGGCAACGGCTCGAAGAGCAGTGGCGCCAGTGAAATAACCGCTACAGCCAGCAGTCCCAGCCCGCCGAGCATCCCAGCGCGATCTGTCGCCCACCATCGCCTCAGCCGCTCGCTGAACCGTCCACCCATCCGTTGCGTCCGCTCCAGTCGTTGCGGGCATTGCGTCCGTCCACTTACGTCAGTCTACGCCAACACCGCAGGCCCGTTCAGTGCGGCACACCGGCCCGAATCGTGGCATACTCTGGAAAACGCGCGCCGTGCCTGTCAGAATGAACATGGTACGGACGGATTGACCGTCCGTTCCGGAGAATTCTTATGCATCGTCAACTCTTGACTTGCCTCGCGAGTGTGCTGTTCGTTGTCCCCCTCCTGGCCGAGCCCCCGTCGCCGGAGACGTATCGCGTATCGGTTCGCTACCAGATCTACGCGTACACGGGCGATCGCATCGTGCAGTATCGCGAGATGCTGAAGAAACTGGAGAAGCAAGGTCTCGTGCTGGATCCCCGACCGGAGGGCGAAGAGGACGACCCCAGGGCGACGCTGCTGACCGGCACGATTCCGGCGAAGGATGCACGCGGTCTACTTCTAGAACGCCACGTGCGTGCCATCCTGCTCGCCGACAAGAACGATGCGCGCATGAAAGACCTGAATGATAAACCCGATACCCAAGCGCGCATCCAGATCGAGCTGACGCCGCAAGCGTCGATCGAGCGCCAGCGCGAGCTGGTGGACAAGGTCCGCACCTGCATGACGCCGCTCGGCTTCCACGAGGGATTCGCCTACGATCACCAGGCGCACACGCGCCTCGTCGGGATGATCGCCAAGAGCAAGCTCGAGATCCTGCTGTACGACCTGCGTTCGCTGCCGGAGGGCGGCAGGGTGCCGGCAAGTCCCGCGAACCAGACGGCCATCCGCGTGGTGGAGGTGATGCCGGAAGGTTATCCGGAAATCCCTTCGATGAACCCCGCACCGAAGCCGGTCGAACGGGAATCAGAGAAGATCGCTCCCGCGTTGCTGGACGTCGTTAACAACAAGGAGCAAGCCGCCAAACTCGCCCGGTTGGAAATCATTCTCACGTTCGACCCGACGAGCAAAGATCATGCCTGGGAGGACGTTCTCCACAAGGCCGCGCCGGATCTCATTGTCGAAGGGCGAATCGGCACTCTCGTCACGGTGACCGTCAAGGCCGAGATGGCGCTGAAGCTCGCAAGCTTGCCCGAGGTGGCTCTGATTCGCCTGCCGGTGTCCGCGACGCGTACCACGATCGCGAACGACGCCGTCAAGGAAGAGGACAATGCCGAGGCGCTGAAGGCCAGCGGACTCGAGCGGCTGCACAACGCGAAGTTCAAGGGAAAAGGCATCAATCTGGCAGTCGTGGACAGTGATTTCCGCGGCTGGGAAGACTTGGTTGGCAATCGTTTTCCCAAGGCGACGCGCTACATCGACTTCACGGCCGAACGCAGCGCGAATCTGTCGCCGGAGCCATTCCCGGATGGCAAAGGGTTGGGCCACGGGACGCGTGCGGCACTAGTCGCCTTGATGGCGGCACCTGATGCGGACCTCACACTCGTTCGCATCGACCCGGCGGCTCCCTATCAGCTCGAACAGCTTCTGCGTCAGATTCACGGCGATGCGGCGGCCTCGCCGCTCCTGGACATACGCCGCCACGAAATTGACGACACACACAACTTTTTGAGCCGTCGGCGGACCGCGCTGCTCGCCGAGCGCAAGGAGATTCTTTCCGACTTCGGTCAGGACGAAATCGCCAAGCAAAAGCGCGTGGCCTACTTCCAGAAGGAAAAGGACCTGGAGCGCGACGAGCAGACCTACGCCGATCTGTCGCACCGGTATCTCGATACGCTGATGAATTATCGCGAGCTGCGCAGAGTGCGGGCCGTCGTGTCGCCGTTCGTGTGGAACGAGGGGCACCCGGTAGACGGCGGCAGCGCGCCGAGTCGCTTCTTCGACGATCGCCCCTTCCGTGGCACGCTCTGGTTCCAGGCCGCCGGCAATACGCGCGGCCAGACCTGGACCGGCATCTTCCGCGATGCCGACGGCGATGGCGTGATGGAGTTCGCGCCGCTAGCCGGGTCAGGGAGTCTCGACAAGACCTGGCAGCTGGAGATGAACCGCCTCGGTTGGCAGCCAAACAACGTCGCCAAGGACGAGAAAGCCGACGCAGGCATGGAGATTCCCGCCAAGGCGCGCTTGCGCATCACAGTGCAATGGCGCGAGCCTCACGATCCCGAGTTCTTCAACGCCGGTGAGGACGTCTATGCTCACTCGCTTGCAAAGCTACGGCTCTTGCTGCTCCGGCAGCTCGATCCGGAGGGGAAGAAGCGGCCGACCGACGACTTGCAGCTCGTGGAGCAGACCGCCGGTGTGCCGTTACGCATTCAGAACCTGGCCAACTCCGCCGTGTATGAGCAGTCGTTGCAATTCGAAGTAGCGGACGCAGGACAGTACGTCTTGCGGGTGGAAGGCAACGTGCCGCCTGGCACAAGGCCGCCCGGCTATCCCTCATTGCCGGCTCAGCAGAAGAACTGGGACCTCAAGCTGCGCATCTTCATCGAGACGTTGAGCGAGGGCGGCCACGTCGTGTTCCGTGATTACGTCACCGACGACGCGGGCATCGCCGCTCCTGCGGACGCTCATCAGGTCATTGCGGTCGGCGCAGTTGACGCGGCCCTGAAGGCTCGTCCCTACAGCATCACCGGGGCGCCGCTCGACCTGGAGCTACTCCGCAAGCCGGACCTGCTGACCTTCGATGCCTTCTCGGTAGACGGCAGCGATGCGGCAGCGGGCACGGAATATGCCGCCTCTTATGCGGCCGGGACAGCCGCCTGCCTGCTGGGTGCCGGTGTGGCGCCCGAGGACTTCTTCAAGGACATCAAGGCGCATCCCGGCCAGGTGCTCCGCGTGCCCGACAAGGTTCCGGAGCGAACGCCCAAACGCTGATCGTTCACTTGATGGAGGAAAGAACTGGTGGGCGCTCGGCCGATCATAGGCATCGCGACGCAAACACAAGATCCCATACCCGGCGTGCGGTCGATTTCCTGGGTCGTGGGGCAAATGTATGTACGCGTCCTGAGCACCGCCGGCGCCGTCCCCTGGCTCATCCCCGTCATCCAGGATGATGAAGAAACGCTTCGGCTGATCTACGAGCGACTCGACGGCGTCTTCCTCAAAGGCGGCGTCGACGTTGATCCGGTGCATTACAACGAGCAACGCCATCCACTCTGCGGTAGACTGGACGCGGCGCGGGACTGGGTTGAGTTCCGCCTGACCCAGTGGGCGGTGCGCGACAAGAAGCCGCTCCTCGGCGTGTGCCGCGGCGTCCAGGTCATCAATGTCGCCCTGGGCGGCACCCTCTACCAGCACCTTCCGGAGCAATTCACGTCCACCATCGTCCATGACAGCGTCGAAGATGATGAGGGCCCCTATCAACGAGACGACATCGTTCACGAAATCAGCATCCTGCCCCAGACGCAGTTGCAGCGAATCCTGGGTGACAAACCGCTGACAGTGAATAGCATGCACCATCAGGGCATCAAGGCGCTAGCCCCGACTTTGACGGCCACGGCCTTCGCCCCGGACGGCCTGATCGAGGGCGTCGAAGGAAAAGACGGCAGCTTTCTGGTCGGCGTGCAGTGGCATCCCGAAGAGCTCTGCGCCGGCCGCCTGGAGATGAACCGCCTCTTCACCGAATTCGTCTGGGCCGCCGCGGAGTTTCAAAAACGCGCCAAGCCCGTGGGCATGAAGCCGGCGACAGCCTAACTTTTCATTCAGTCGGACCACCCACACCCCCTCCGACACAAACCCGACAGAAAGTCCGACACAAATCAAGAGCCTTCATCGCCACTTGGCACCCCTCCGCGAAACTGGTAAGATTCGCTTGTCAATAATTGGATTTCTACCTCGAAACTAGGACACACCATGCGGCGGGCGGAAAGAAGTGGCGCCAATGGCCGACGGACTGATCCGCGGTCTCGGCTCGATGGCTGCTATGCTTACCTCATTCGAATTGCCGGTGACGGCAATCAGGAGCGGGCTCTCCTCACATTCCGAGGTGTTCGCGAGGCGGTACAGTGCGTTGCTGAGGATGAATTCCTCGTCACCAACGAGCATGTCCATGCGCTCCGCCAGGCGGGCATTCCCTTTGAGGAACTCACGTCACGGGTGAAGCATGCGCCACTTCGGGGGCGTGACACTTCCACCTGCGTCTCCGGGCTTTGGTCTCCGCGATCCGCACCATCCCGAGCAAGAGCCGGAGAGTAACTACAACACCTATTTCGTCGTGCTCACGTCGTCCACGGCCTTGGCCGACAGATACTTCCGCGCCTTGCGCGCGGAACTACAAGCTGCCCTCGACGAGGGCATCATCCTGGTTGAACAACAGTTCGTGTGGATCCCATGAGCCATAAAAGGGACGCCGGATTAGCTATGTGACTACACCACCCTTATAATGTGATGCATTACTCATGGATCCTTTTCTCGAACAGAAACGCCAGGCGCTGGCGCGTTATCTGAGCAAGAACATCGCCGGCGAGGTGCGTTTCGACCCAACCTCGCGGCAGCTCTACAGCACCGACGCGAGCATTTACCAGATCGAGCCGGTCGGAGTCGTCATTCCACGCACGGTGGACGATATCCAGACGACGGTGCAGGTCGCGCGTGAGATGCGGATCCCGATCACCGCACGCGGCGGCGGCACCAGCCTCTCGGGCCAGTCGATCGGGCCGGGCATCGTTCTCGATTGCAGCAAGTATCTCAACAAGGTCCTCGACATCGATCCGGTGCAGCGCGTGGCTCGGATTCAGCCAGGCGTCGTGCTCGATCTCTTCAATCGGGCGCTGGCGGCTCACCGGCTGCAGTTTGGCCCCGACGTGGCCACCGCCAGCCGGGCGAACCTGTGCGGCATGATCGGCAACAACTCCGCTGGCGCGCGCTCCATCGTTTATGGCAAGACCATCGATCACGTCCGCCGCCTGCGCGCCATCCTTGCCGACGGCAGCTTGCTCGATTGCTCCACCATTGCTGCCGACGACTGGGAAAAACAGAGCGAGCGCCAGGATCCGCAAGGGCAACTGTACGCCGCCGTTCGCCGCGTCGTGCTCAACAATGCCGCCGAGATTCAAAAGCGCTTTCCGCGTATCCTTCGGCGCGTCAGCGGCTACAACCTCGATGTGCTTTGCCGCGGCTTCCTCTCGGACGAAGCGCGGTGGCCCATCGGCCTTCATCAACTCCTTGTCGGCAGCGAGGGCACGCTAGGCATCATCACGGAAGCGGAACTATCCGTGGTACCGATCCCGCGATATCGCGGTCTCCTCGTGTTGCACTTCAACTCCCTCAGCGCGGCGATGGATGTCGTCGCGCCCTGTCTGGAGCAATCGCCGTCAGCAGTCGAGCTGATGGACAAGATGCTGATCGACCTGGCGCACGAGAACCTGTCGCTGCGGAACACCATGAACATCATCCAGGGTCGCCCGGCGGCGCTGATCATGGTCGAATTCCAGAGCGATGAACGTGCCGAGGTCGCCGATCGCGTCTCCCGGCTCAGCCAGCGCTTGCGTGACGCGGCCGGGCTGACCGCTGCCGTACCCGCTCTGGACCCGGCCATGCGCGAGCCTCTGTGGGCCTTGCGCCGCTCCGCGGTACCTCTGTTGTTCGGAGTCCACGGCGATCGCAAGCCGGTCGCCTTTGTGGAAGACACGGCCGTCCATCCACGCTACCTCCCCGAGTTCGTCGATCGCTTCCGCGAGACGCTCCAGCGCCACGGCACCGACGGCGCCTTCTATGGCCACGCCAGCGTGGGCTGCCTCCACATCCGGCCGCTGTTGAATTTGAAGAATACGGGTGATCTCGAGCGCATGCGCCGCATCATGGAAGACATCACCGACCTCGTGCTGGAATACGGCGGCTCGCTGAGCGGTGAGCACGGCGACGGCCTGGCACGCAGCGAATGGATTCGCAAGATGTTCGGCCCGGCCGTCTACGAAGCCTTCCGCGAGATCAAGCAGGCCTTCGATCCCGACAATCTGCTCAATCCCGGCAAGATCGTCAACGCCCCCGCGATGACCGAGAACCTTCGCTATGACCTGGACTACCATCCACGGGAGCCCAGTACGATCTTCGACTACAGCCGCCAGGAAGGCTTCGTGCGTGCCGTCGAGTTGTGCAATGGTTCGGGCGTCTGCCGCAAGCAGCAGGGCGGCACGATGTGTCCGTCGTTTCGCGCGACGCTCGACGAAAAGGACAACACCCGGGCCCGTGCCAACGTGCTGCGCCTGGCCCTGGCGGGCGGTGACCCGCTGCAAGCCATGCGCAGCCCCGCGGTGCTCGATGTGCTCGACCTGTGCCTGTCGTGCAAGGCCTGCAAGAGCGAGTGCCCCTCGAACGTGGACATGGCCAAGCTGAAAGCCGAGTTTCTGCACGGCTATTATCGCAAGCGCCTGCGTCCGCCCGGTGATCGCGTGGCGGCACAGATCCATCGCTTCAACGCCGCGGCAGCCCCGATCGCGCCGCTGGTCAACTGGCTGCAAGGAAATGTCGGCGTGCGCTGGTTGATGGAGAAATTCGCCGGCATCGACCGCCGCCGCACGCTGCCCCTGCTGCACCGCGACCACTTCCGCAAGTGGTTCGCCGCCCACACCCCGGCGGCAACGGCCGGCACCCGTGGCCGAGTGCTGCTCCTGGACGATTGCTTCACCACGTTCAACGAGCCGCAAATCGGACGAGCCGCCGTTAAGGTCTTGGAGCGTGCCGGCTACGCGGTGCAGCTCGCTAACTTGACGTGCTGTTGCCGCCCGATGATCAGCAAGGGCTTTCTTACCGACGCGCGCGATCTGATTGCCCAGCAAGCACCGACGATCGCACGACGGCTGTCGGAGGGCACGCCGCTGCTCGGCATCGAGCCGAGCTGCATCCTCGCGCTCGCAGATGAATGGCCCGAGTTGCTCCCGTGCGATGACACCAGGGCGATTGCCGCCAGCGCCGCACTCGCCGACGAATGGCTTGTCAAGCAGGTCCACGACGGTCAGACGGACTTGCCGCTGAAAGGACGCAACGGCAAGTGCATCGTCCACGGACACTGCCATCAGAAAGCGCTCAAGGGCATGAACGGCACGATCGACGCACTGCGGCTCGTGCCCGGCCTCGAAGTCCAGCCGCTCGACACCGGCTGCTGCGGCATGGCCGGCTCCTTCGGCTATGAACGCAAGCACTACGACCTGAGCGTGCAAATCGCCAACCTGGCGCTGCTACCAGCCCTGGCCGCCGCACCCGACGCCACCGTGGTCGCCCCAGGGACCTCCTGTCGCCACCAGATCAAAGACCTGGCCGCACGGGCCGCACGACACCCGCTGGAAGTCCTCGCAGACCAAACGGACGTGCTTTAACGCATCACTCAATACACCCCTCTCCCCTGTACTCGGGGGAGAGGGGAATGGAGGCGGAATCGCCGGGACGATGATGCGCTTTGCATCGGTGACATCCGCTACCCCAGCTTGCATATTCTCGTCCGCATCGCTATGAAGGCATGAAGTTATGCTAGACACTTGAAAGGATCGAATATGGCCAGCAGCAATCCCGCGATGAATGTGTCGGTCTACGAGCGCGCCGGGTACGTCGACGTCTCCTCGAGCGCCATGACGCTCGGCGGTACGGTCATCAAGACCGGCATCCTTCTGATCATCCTGCTCGTGGCGGCGGGGATCACCTGGACCCTCGTTGAACAAGGCTCCGCGGAGGCGGCCTACGCAGCCATGATCGCCGGCGCCATCGGCGGGCTCATCATGGCAATGATCACGATCTTCATTCCCAGGTGCGCCCCCGTGACCTCGCCGATCTACAGCGCGCTCGAAGGGCTTTTCCTCGGTGGCGTCTCCGCCGTCATTGAGATGCGCTTCCCCGGAATCGCCTTGCAAGCGCTCGGTCTCACGGCCGGTGTCCTGGCCATCATGCTGACCGTCTACGGCACCGGCATCATTCGAGTGACGCAGAAGTTCGTGATCGGCGTCGTCGCCGCCACCGGCGCCATCTTTCTCGTGTATGTTGTCAGCGCCGTGGCCTCCCTCTTCGGCGGCAACCTGCCCTACATTCATGACGCCGGACCGATCGGCATCATCTTCTCGCTCGTGGTCGTCGTCGTCGCGGCCCTGAACCTGATCCTCGACTTTGACTTCATCGAGCGCGGCGTGCGCTCCCAAGCGCCAAAGTACATGGAATGGTACGGCGGCTTCAGCTTGCTCGTTACGCTAGTGTGGATGTATATGGAGATCCTGCGCCTGCTCTCCAAAATCCGCGGAAGCCGGGGATGACCCACCGTTCGTTCCACACTAGGCATCACGCATTCAGCGCCACCGTCGGATCGTCCGCCACGTTGATCCAGATGTGCACGTGCGGCTCGCCACGGAAGTACCAGACGAACGAGGGCCCTTCCAGCCGCCAGTTGTCCCACTCGCCCCCCTCATCGCTGAGGTTGCCGTCCTTGTAGAAGGCCAGGTAGCAGGCCTCGAGGCCGCCCTGTTTCTTGAGGCACTCCTGCACTTCCTCCTGATCCTCCTTGCGATAGGGCTCCAGCAGGCTGTCGAGCACCGCCTGGATGCCTTTCTTCTGATCCGCGTTGAAATCCTTGAGCGCGATGCCGGGATACTTGGCCTCTTTCTCTTCGCCGTGAAAGCCGACGGCAGCTTCCTTCGGCCGCGCTTCCACGAGTGCCTTGGCCTGCTGGTCGCGATCGAGCATGCCGTAGACCTTGCTGGCCAGGAGCGCCTGGTGCCAGAAGATGTTCCCCGGATGGTGGACCTTCTCCTTCAGACCGCCGACGTCGCTGGCCTGATGGCCATGGAATATGGGCCCGCCCAGCGCCACGTGCGACTCGCTGTGCCCATCGGCGCGGATCGTGAGATGGCGGCCCGTCATCACGAATTCGAACTTGTCGCCCGGCTTGCCGAAGATGGCGCAGCTCAGGTTGTGGCCGAAGTCGCCGCCCGAATCGTCGTGAAGCTGCTTCTTGATCTTCTTCTGCCACTCCGGGTTGAAGACCCCCGAGAAAATGTCGTTGATGATGTCGCGCTGCTTCTTGGTGTAGAAGTCGCTGTCGATCATCTTGTCCGTGATGTTCCAGTTGTTGGAGACGTGCGTGCGAAGCAGGCCCCAGCGCTTGTGCTTGTAGTCCCAGTCGAAGCAGATCTCCTTGCGCTGCTCGTCGGTCAGCGCCTCGTACAGCCCTTTGACCGCCGTCTCCGCCGCGCTCTCGGGCGTCGGCGCGGCCATCAACCGCGGCGTCGCGAACACCGTCAACGCCGATGTCGAAGCCGCAGCAGCGGCAACGCCTGTCAGAAACCGCCGCCGATCCACCGAAGCGATCTCGATCCCTTCACAATCCGGACACACGATCTTCTTGCCAGCCATTGATTGAGCCTCCTTCGTCAGGGGCGTCGAATGGTCCACCTGGATTTGTTCTACGCACCACCGCCCGCAAGGGCGAGAACGGGCTGCCGCCACGCCGCCATTTCGGTACAACTGTCCGTACGATCCATTAGAGGTCCTAAAAAACGGGGACAGGACCTCTAATTCAAAGGTCCTGTCCCCGTTTTTTGCAGTCAAGGAGCTTGCCAATGCGAACCTTCGGTGCCGCCATCCTCACCCTCGGGCTGATCGCCACGGGTGCCGCCGTCTTGGCTGACGACAACGTCGAGGCCAAGGGCGACAAGGTGGAGTATGGGCTTCACGACGGCCATTTCGTGAAGAACACTTACGACATCAAGGGCGACTCGGCTTACATCGCCGTCAGCGATCGCGACAGCTTCGACAAGATCTTCGGCGTCGGCGCAGTCGGCGGTCGCAAGCAGAATTTCGTCCCCAAGGACGCCTTCGACAAGAAGATCGTCGTCGCCGCCATGAAGAAGGGCGCCGCCCTGGCCATGTACAAGGTCGAGAAGGTCACCGTCGACGGCGAGGCAACCCTCTACGTTCAATACACCGTCGACACCAAGGGCTCCGCCACCGGCA
>Ga0206956_1232_pt1 | contig 10716 bp, 12 predicted proteins | sample Alteio_BWOrgHeat_35_FD_153252 | JGI IMG/M metagenome (GOLD analysis project Ga0206956, IMG submission 153252) | Enriched cells from forest soil in Barre Woods Harvard Forest LTER site, Petersham, Massachusetts, United States -... | ecosystem: Environmental > Terrestrial > Soil > Temperate forest >...
GGCGCGGTTGAAGCGGGCATTATCGGAGGCTTTGCCGACATGGTTGGGGTCAAAATCGGGCAACGAAACCATCGACAGCAATTCACCGGAATGGATGTCCATGATAACGCCGGTGGCGCCGACGGCGTGGAATTCTTCGACCGCTTTGCTTACCTCTTCATGCATGATGGCCTGCAGACGGGCATCGAGCGAGAGGGCAAACGGCTCATGATTCAGCGCCGTGTCGCTTAAGCGCCGGTCGAATTGTTTTTCGATGCCAGCCAGTCCTTTGTTATCGAGACCGACATACCCCACTTCATGCGAAAATAAATTGCCATATGGATAGACGCGCTTTTCCTCCGGCAGGAAATATAAGCCCGGAATGCCCAGACTGTTGATGGCCTGTTCTTCTTTCGGCGTCAGGTTGCGCTTGATCCAGAGGAAGGATTTTCCGCCCTTGAAACTGGCGAGCAGGCGGTTGCTATCTATGCCTAAGGTTTTCCCTACGCGTATGGCAGCATCCTCATGATCTTTGATTTCCTTCGGGTTGGCGAAGAGGGCCGCGGTCATCAGGCTGGTCGCCAGCAACATACCGTTGCGGTCGACGACGTCGCCGCGCTGCAATACCGGATCCGGCGATTGCTGTGCTGTAACGTCGATGGTTTCACCATTGTCGGGATCGGTGACGGTGATGGTCATCGCGTGTTTGTTGCCGATGATGGCCACGTCAATCATGCGCCAGCTGATGCTGGCGAAACACAACAGAAAAAATAATCCGGCACCCCAGAGACGGATGCGACTTTGTTCGATGATGCGATGACCGGTACTTTCCTTGACGATGAATTGCCGACCCGGTCTGCTCACTGCGCGCTCCCGAGTGCGAGCGACGCCTGCGTTTGCGTCGGGAACGGAATGGCCTGTACGTCAGCGACCTGGCTGACGGTGACGTCGGTGGAAGCGAGGTATTTGCTGGCCAGTTGCTGCAGGCGATCAGGCCTATTGAGGTAAGCCCATTCGGCGGCGACGACATGCAGCGCTTCTTTCTCCGCTTCAAGATGGCGCGATGTTTCAGCGACCTGATTTTTGAGCGACTGTACTTCATATTTTACTTCATAGAGCACGAATATCGCCGCTGCGATGGCCACTATCCAGATCAGGGTTGAGATGCGGGTCATGGCGCGCGCTCCATCATACGCATGGTGGCTGAACGCGAGCGGGGATTCTCAGCGATTTCGGCGTCAGTGGCGACGCGCTTCTCCGGTTTGGGTAAAAAAAAGTGGGGAGCTTCCGCTTCTATCTGCTTTTCCGGCAGATGGCGCGAATGCTCCCCAAGTTTACCACAACGGGAGTGGGTAAAACGTTTTACGATACGGTCTTCCAGCGAATGGAAGGTGACAATCACCATACGGCCGCCGTGAGCCAGCATGCTTTCTGCGGCTTTCAAGCCATTTTCTAAGGCTTCGAATTCGTGATTGACGTGGATGCGCAGTCCCTGAAAGCTCTTTGTTGCCGGATCGGTTTTGGACGATTTGCCGACGACGGAGCGGACGATTTCAGCCAGCTGTTGTGTGCGTGTAATCGGCATGTCGGCGCGGGCAATGGCGATGGCATGGGCGATTTTGCGCGCCGCTTTTTCTTCGCCGTAGTAATAAAATATGTCGGCAAGGTCTGATTCAGATGCAGTATTGACCACGTCAGATGCGCTTAAACCATCCTGCGACATACGCATGTCGAGCGGGCCGTCGTGACGGAACGAAAAGCCGCGATCGGCGGTATCGAGTTGCATCGACGATACCCCGAGGTCGAGTACGATGCCGCCTACCTCGCGGACACCATGCATGGCAACGAGCGAACACATATCGCAGAAATTGCCGAGCAGCCAGATGAAGCGGTCGGGAAATTCCTGTTCCAGCGTCTCAGCGAATTTTTTGGTTGAAGGATCGCGGTCTATGGCGAAGACATGGCAATCGGTAGCGCGCAGGATGGCGCGGCTGTAACCGCCGGCGCCGAATGTTCCATCAATGTAGACGCCGTTGTCTTTAGGAGCGAGCCAGTCGAGCATTTCGTCGAGCATTACCGGGCGATGGGCAATCATATATTTAATCCTGTGGCGCACGCAGCGCGAGCACAGGACCTCCTGATGATAAGATCCTGCGCAATCGCTTGCGCACTTCGCAGGATGTATAAATGGGCAATCATGGGACGTCTCCCTTCAGGTGAAAGCGTTTGGCGCGTACCAGTTCGCGGACACGCTTGACATGGGCTTCGAAGGATTTCGGTGACCAGATTTCGAAAATTTCGCCTTTACCGACGATGGTTGCTTCATCGGAAAGCCCGGCGAATTTAATCAGTGAGTCGGGCAATACAACGCGCCCTTCGCCGTCGAACGAAAGCTGCACGCTTTCGCCGAAAATGGCGGTGGCGAAGGCGTCGCGCTCTTCGGAATAGGGATCGAGATGTTCGATGCGTTCGTTGATTTTCAGGATGCGCGTCATGCCGCAGGCTTCAATGCAGCCGTGTTGCGGTGAGGCATAAGCGACGATGCTTTGAAATTGCTGTGCTGCCAGAACTGCCCGAAACTGTGCCGGAATGGAAATCCGCCCCTTCTTGTCGATACGATTATGATATGTCGAAAGAAAAAGCATGTTACTCGGGATATTATGGAACTAAATGGGTATATATGGGATAATATGGTTATTTAATGGGCTAGTCAAGGAGGTATTTGGAGAAAAAAGTAAAAAAACGCAATAAAAAAGCCGGTATGGATACCGGCTTTTTTCTAATAAGTTATTGTAAATTATCTTGAGTAGAACTCGATGACGAAGTTCGGTTGCATGATCGTCGGGTAAGGAACTTCGGCGAGCTTGGGTACGCGGATATATTTGGCTTTGAGCTCCTTGTTGTCGAACTCGATATATTCGGGCACGGTACGTTCCGGGTTCTGGATCATTTCCAGGACGACTGCCATCTGCTTTGACTTTTCCTTTACTTCGATGACATCGCCTTCCGATACTTCATAACTCGGAATGTTGACTCTTTTGCCGTTGACGCGCACATGGCCATGACTGACGAACTGGCGGGCAGCGAACGGTGTCGATACCACACCCATGCGGTAGATGACCGTATCGAGGCGGCTTTCCAGAAGACCGATCAGGTTCTCGCCGGTATCACCACGGCGGCGTGCCGCTTCATGATAAATCTTGCGGAACTGGCGCTCGGTGATGTTGCCGTAATAGCCTTTCAGCTTCTGTTTTTCGCGAAGCTGGGTGCCGTAATCGGAGGTTTTGCCTTTGCGCTTGGCGACGCCGTGCTGGCCGGGCGCATAGCCGCGTTTGTTGAACGGGTCTTTAGCATTGCCCCACAGGCTTAAGCCCAGGCGGCGGCTGATTTTATATTTTGCGTTAGTGCGTTTGGTCACTCTTTATCCTTGTCGTTCCCGCCAGAATTTAAATTTTTGGCGGGAATCTATCTATAAAAATGGATCCTCGGGTCAAGCCCGAGGATGACATTATTGGTTAATGGGAAGGGCACTATACAAAGAAAAAATGCCCTGTCAATGGGGATTTGCGCTGGTCGGTAGGGTATCAGGCTCGGGTAGGTGGAGCGTTCAAATCTTGCGCCCCTTCGGTGATAGCGGCGCTTGGATTAACAAGGCCACGTGCCGGTATTCCGCCATTACGCTGGGCTTCGATAAAACTTTGCCATTTGCCTGGAGGTTGCCCTTCAGTACCCGTTGAAAAATCAGGTATTGCCGGTGCGGCTTCAATCTCCTGAGGCTGAGGGGGCATGTTATCGACGTGCCGGTCATTTCTGAAGCGTTTGGAGAAAATAGTCAAAGCAGTCACCCCGGCGGCTATGGCGCCGGTCCAAGCTGCCAGTCTCAGGCCTTTACCTACCGCTCTTTTAGCTCCTTTAGTAGCTCCTTTAGCTAATTTGCCCACCGGTGAAACAACGGCTTCGCCGTAACCATAGCCAGTTCCGGTTTTGGCAGCCCATCTTTTATACCAAGGATCTTTTGCGCTGGCCCCATCTAGAAAAGCTTCTTTAAGGCCACCTGCTCCATCGCGCACCGCTTCCACACCGCCGCTTACTGTATTCTTCATAGCTTCAGCGGCAGCTTCAGCAGCATCTCTTCCGGCATTAACACCACTCATATCACAACTCCACTGCCATTTCCTATGTTACTTCTGTTACCCGATCTGAGGCGTTACACCCGAAGCCGCATTCCGTTCTGCAGCGATTTTTTTGGTCGCTTCCCCGATGACGGGGCATTCACAATGTGCCTCCGCCGTTGCAGTAGCTACCGCACCGGCGGTGTTCCCGGTAGTTTGTTCGGACTGCGTAAGCGCCGACTGCTGTTGCATTGCCATCGTCTGAAGCTGGTTGGCGATGTGCGCTTCGGCATCCTGTGCGCCGACAACATAGCCTCTCTGCTCGGCTGCGATTTCAGCATCGGTAATCTGCCTGGTCAGCTTCTGCTGATGGGTTTGCGACACTGTCTGCGCATATTCATGATAAGCCTCTTTCTCAGCGTTGACGCGCGAACCGCCTTTGGCCAGGCCGAACAGGCCGCCAAGGAGCGCCCCGGTCGCACCGTATGTAACAGCTCCTGCTACAGCAATGGCGCCGGTAATCCAAGCTCCAATACCTGATAGCATGGATCCTGCCCATCCGCCGAATGAAGCAGCACCCAACGCATGAGAACCTACCGTTGCACCTATTGATCCCAGTAATCCACCGGCCAGCCCGATGCCTAACACAACAGCACCGGCAGTCAGGACACCGGCGGCGATTACGCCCAATAATCCCCATTTGGCTGCAGAACCGGCAGCAGTGAGTACTCCGCTTTCGGTATTATGATTAATCGGTTCAGCCATAAAACGTTCCTTTACCAACGAGTTAGTCTATCCATAGTGACATTATGCCACATTTGGCCTTATAGACAAGTTAAGGTTTTGTGACAATCGGGTTAATTTTGCCATATATCAGCCTATTTCTGCCCCTTTATCAGCACGGCTGGGCAGGTTAGTCTGAGGCAAATGGTAACGTTCTTCCATTTGCGCCATCCTGACATCCAACTCACGTTTCTGCATTTTCAGGGCTTCCATCTGCCGCTGGCGCTGTAATCCGCGGTCGTAATTGGCCATTCTTTCTTCGTTGACGTCTTCAACCTTCGCATCCATCGAAGAAAGCCCGCTGAAAAGCCCTATAATTCCTGCTGCTGCACCGCCTATCAACGCACCGGTAATGCCTGTGCTTGCTGCGGTATTGCCCATCCAGCCAAGGACACCACCAACGGCGCTGGTGGCTGCACCGGCACCCGCGTTTGTGAACAAAGAACCTATCAATGGCAGTTGTACATACCAGGGAGTAGCACCTGCTATGGCTCCTGCTGACGCGGCGGTAAACAATACCGGCACGGCTGCAAACAGAAGGCCGCCAACTATGGCGCCTCCGAGTAGCCATTTTCCCATGGTTTTAAGCACATGCCAGGTCTTCACGCCTCTGCTTTCAGCGTCAGACATCTCGGCCGGGTGATGGTCCGGGGAATTGATATCGAGTGGTTCGTTACCGTTAGGCATGGTTTAGTCCTTACATAGTCTACGCATGTTATACTATCTCATAGTTTAAGCCCCTGCCGCAAATGAAGGTTTTGTGACAATGCAGTTGCCAAATATGACCGGATGGTCTAAAATAACTTAACTATATGTATTTTATATATAAAATATGAAATCTGCCGTTATCGTATTTCCCGGTTCTAATTGCGATCGGGACGCTAGGGATGTTTTAGCCACCACGGGCTTAAATCCGGTCATGGTCTGGCACCGGGATGCGACCTTACCCAAGGTCGATCTGGTCGTGCTTCCCGGTGGTTTTTCCTATGGCGATTACCTGCGCTCCGGCGCTATGGGAGCGCATTCGCCCATCATGCAGGAAGTGAAGAAACATGCGGCGGGTGGCGGGTTAGTCATCGGCATTTGTAACGGGTTTCAGGTGCTCACCGAATGCGGATTATTGCCCGGTGTGCTGATGCGCAATCAGAAGCTCAAATTTTTATGCCGCGAAGTATTGTTGCGCGTTGATAACGTGACCACGCCATTCACAAAAAATTACAAAAAAGGACAGATTATCAACGTTCCCATCGCGCATCACGATGGCAATTATTTTGCTGATGATGCAACGCTGAAATCGCTCGAAGATAATGGTCAGATTGTTTTCCGTTACTCTGATGCGCAGGGCAAACTCACAGAAGAAGCCAATCCCAATGGCTCGCGCATGAACATCGCCGGAATTTGTAACAAGGAAAAAAATGTCCTCGGCATGATGCCGCATCCCGAACGCCATGCTGAAGCGATGCTGGGCGGGATCGATGGACTTGCGATGTTTAAGGGCTTGGCGGCTTAGTCGCCACCTCAATGCTATCGAGGATATAAGCATCCGACTTGCTGCTGCATCTTCCTAGCAGCAGGAACATTTCATGGTGATAGTGAATTTTGACTTCTTTCTGGGCTTCGAGCGCCTGTTTTACTTGTTGCATCAGATCATCGCTCGGCACAGTGAAACGAAACGGCGCGCCGCCTATAACGCCTGAGCCATTGCTAAGGCCGCCGCGGATTAGCTCGCCTTCCCAGGTTTTGCATAAGGGGATCCACCCTTCGTGACTAAGCCGCGTAATGCCGCCGACCTTTTCACCGGTAGAGTCCTGAATGCAGCCCGTTAAAGCCAGCATGGCGATAAGGCTCATAGTAAAGCGGCAAATTTTCATGCTATTTCTCCCATGTATTTCGGCAGCCAGCCTTCATAGGCTTTTACCAAATCAGCAACTGGTAATGTGAACTGGCCTTTTATTTCCAGCGTTGAGGTTTGTGTTTTTCCTAGATTGACTGCTTGTATCCCGGCTTTGGTGGCCTGCGCTAATATATCTTTCGTTTTTGCTGCATCGACTGAAATAATGTAACGCGCCTGATCTTCGCCGAATACAAAAGCTGGCGAGTTGTCAGGGAAGGTGAGGATTGCGCCGATGCCATTGCGATAGGTCATCTCCGTTAGTGCTACGAGTAATCCGCCGTCGGACACATCATGGCACGCAGAAATTTTTCCATCCGCAATCAGGCTGCGCACAAAATCGCCATTCTTTTTTTCCGCTTTCAAATCCACGGGGGGAGGGGGACCATCTTCGCGGCCAAGAATTTCGCGCAAATAAAGCGAGCAACCGAGATGACCTTTGGTATCGCCGATGAGAATAATATCTTCGCCTGTCTTCATAAAACTATTGCCGACACGCTTATTCACGTCACGCAGAATACCGACGCCGCCGATGGCCGGCGTGGGGAAAACGCCTTTGCTGTTGGTTTCGTTGTAAAGCGAAACGTTGCCAGAGATGATGGGATAATCAAGCGCGCGGCAGGCTTCGGCCATGCCCTGAATCGCGCCTACAATCTGTCCCATGATCTCCGGTTTTTGCGGGTTGCCGAAGTTGAGACAATTGGTGATGGCAAGCGGCGTCGCGCCGACAGCCGTTAAGTTGCGCCACGTTTCGGCGACAGCCTGCTTGCCGCCTTCGATGGGGTCGGCATAGCAATAGCGCGGTGTACAATCGGTGGTGATCGCCAGCGCTTTGCCGGTTCCATGCACGCGGACGATGGCGGCGTCGCCGCCAGGGCGCGCTACCGTATCGTTGCCGACCATGTGGTCATATTGCTCGTAAATCCAGCGTTTGGAGGCGAGGTCGGGAGTGCCGATTAATTTCAAAAGCGATTTACCGATATCTTTATCATCCGGAACCACCGGCAAATCTTTGGGCCTTGGTGTCGGCACGTAAGGACGGTCATACATCGGTGCGTCAGTGGATACGGGCGCGATGGGCATGTTGGCCACGGTTTCGCCATGCCACACCAGTTCGATATTGCCGGTGTCGGTGATTTTCCCGATGGTGGCGAAGGCCAGTTCCCATTTCTCGAAAATCGCGCGCGCCAGCGGCTCTTTTTCGGGTTTTAAAATCATCAGCATGCGCTCCTGCGATTCGGAAAGCATGATTTCATACGGCGTCATGCCACTTTCGCGCATCGGAACTTTGTCGAGTTCGAGGCGAATGCCGCACTCGCCTTTTCCGGCCATCTCGAGCGACGAGCTGGTGAGTCCTGCCGCGCCCATATCCTGAATGGCGATGATCGCATCTTCCTTCATTAATTCCAGACAAGCTTCGATCAAAAGTTTTTCCGTGAACGGATCACCGACTTGTACGGTCGGGCGTTTTTCTTGCGCATTTTCGCCGAATTCAGCGGAGGCCATCGTCGCGCCGTGGATGCCGTCGCGGCCGGTTTTACTGCCGACATAGACGACCGGATTGCCGATGCCGGAGGCGGCGGAATAAAAAATCTTGTCTTTGTCGGCAATGCCGACGGTCATGGCGTTGACGAGGATATTGCCGTTATAAGATGAATGAAATGTGCATTCGCCGCCGACGGTGGGAACGCCGACGCAATTGCCGTAAGAGCCGATGCCCGCGACGACGCCGGAGACGAGATGTTTCGTTTTTGGGTGATCGGGTGAGCCGAAGCGTAATGCATTCATATTGGCAATCGGGCGCGCGCCCATGGTGAATACGTCGCGCAAAATGCCGCCGACGCCGGTCGCCGCGCCCTGGAACGGTTCGATATAAGAAGGATGGTTGTGCGATTCCATTTTGAAAATGGCAGCCTGACCGTCGCCGATATCGATGACGCCGGCGTTTTCGCCCGGCCCGCATATGACGTGTGGTGCTTTGGTCGGCAGCGTTCCCAGCCATTTGCGCGTGGTTTTATACGAGCAATGCTCAGACCACATTACCGAGAAAATACCAAGCTCGACGAGGTTCGGCTCGCGCCCGAGAACCTTGAGTACGCGCTGGTATTCCTCCGGCGTTAGACCATGCTCGGCGACGATTTGTGGGGTAATAGACTGTTTTTTTGCAGCGTTAGCAGACATGCCCTTTTGTTAGCATAGCGGCGGTGATTTACAAGGTGAAGCTATAGTTGATCTTTGTGATAATAGATTGACAAAAAGTCCAATAGGTTAAATAACTATTAACAAATAATCCGCGATTCAGTCATGAAAAAAGACCCAGCCTATATCTATGTCCTGTTTAAATTCGGCCAGCAGCCGTCAAAAGATGAAGCGGAAACCTTGAATGCGTTTACTGAATTGTTCCCGCAAGGTTTTCGCATCGGTTATAATAATGTCAAGGATAAGGGATTAGCGATTGGATTCGATGCTGATACGTTTGAGAGGGTTAGAGAAAAACAATATAATTTTGAATTGCTATTAAAAACATGGGAGAAATCGGGCGCTCGCATCAGCAAAAGAGATGAAAAAGTAAATTTCGTGTCGTTCCCCGGCATGTTGCGACCAAGGGATAGAATGGAGCAATCTCCTAAAGACGAAAAAGTGCTTAGAAAAGATGAGAAGATTCTACTGTTGAGACGTCTCCAAAATGTGTCAGCAAGCGAGGCGATGGCAAGAATTTCAGCCAATCTTGAGAATTTAGCTATCGGTACGAAAGCTGTAATTGTACTCGGCATGCTCGGTGGAACTGTTTATATGGGCACGTTATTTTATGGTGCGATAAGCAAAATGACGCCGCGCAGCAAGACGCAGGAAGACGAAATTAATAAAATACTAAACCCGGGCGTTCAACAACCTTCCCCTATCAGAAAATCTTCTGCAGAAAAAGTCGAAGCTGATAGGTCCAAAAAACCCGAAGAGCGCTCGCGTTAAGCGGTTTTTTGGTGCTTTGGTGTATGGCCGAACAGTCGCATGAGGGTAAAAATCACCGCCAGCGTAAATACATAAACGATAAGCTGCATGCCGGTCGGGCGGGCGGTATAGCCGATCAATGTATGTAGCATTTTCCCGACAATGCTGCTTTCCGATAAGAAAGCCGACGTATTCCATATCGTCTCTGAAAACGCCGAGATGACTTGTGCCTGCTCAAGGAATGAAGCCGCCTGCGCCGCCATGCTAGCGGCCAGCAAAGCGATGAGCCAGCTGGTGACGGAGAATAAATAGCGGTTGGGGATGCGTGCGAGGCCAAGATAGGTGATCGCGCTTACGCCTGCGCCCAACGCAAGTCCCAGTGCGCCGCCCAGTGTCATCGAGGTCAGCGAATCGCCACCGGATAAAGCGATACCATATAAAAACAGTACGATTTCCGCGCCTTCGCGCAATACGGCAATGCCGACGACGATGGAAACGGCCGCCAGCGTCCGCTGGCCTTTGACGACAGCTTCACCCAAATCTTTCATATGTATGGCGATATCGCGTCCATGCCGTGCCATCCAGACATTATGCCAGGTCAGCATACATACGGCAGCCAGCAAAATGGCGGTGTTGAATAACTCCTGCCCAACGCCTTCCATTGCCCCCGCAATCGATTTGGCAAACGCTGCAACGAGGCAGGCACCAACGACGCCGCCCACGATGCCATATCCCACCCATAGGCCGCGACGTGGAACACCTTTCGTTGCGGCCATGACGATGCCTACGACCAGTCCAGCCTCGATGACTTCGCGGAAGACGATAATCAGCGTAGCAAGCATTTAAATTCCTCTAAAAATGCATTTCATATTCAACCAAAACCCGTGCGGCACTTTGCGCGGCAGCATCGCTGGCGCCGAACAACCATGCAACCTGGTATTTGAGATTACCGAACAATTTACCATATACCGCAGGACCAATATAATGTTCCTGCTCATCAAA
>Ga0206956_1233_pt1 | contig 10658 bp, 9 predicted proteins | sample Alteio_BWOrgHeat_35_FD_153252 | JGI IMG/M metagenome (GOLD analysis project Ga0206956, IMG submission 153252) | Enriched cells from forest soil in Barre Woods Harvard Forest LTER site, Petersham, Massachusetts, United States -... | ecosystem: Environmental > Terrestrial > Soil > Temperate forest > O...
GGCAGCAAGATCGAGAAGGTCACCGTGGAGCAGTCGGGTCCGGTTCGCGCCGTGGTGAAACTCGAGGGCCATCACAAGGGCGTGCACAGCGGACGCGAGTGGCTGCCGTTTGTCGTGCGGCTTTATTTCTACGCCGGGCAGGAATCGATCCGGATGGTGCACACGATCATTTACGACGGCAACGAGCAGAAGGATTTTATCCGCGGCCTCGGCGTGGTCTTCAGCGTGCCGATGCGCGAGCAGGTGCAAAACCGGCACGTGCGTTTCTCCGGTGAAGGTGACGGCCTGTGGGCGGAACCGATTGAACCGCTCAAAGGTCGTGACGGGCGCTTCGCCGCGAAGGCCGGCAGTGACGTCGATGTTTATCCCGACCAGATCGCCGGGCTGCGCGTGCCGAATCGCGAAGACGTCACGCCGCGCGGGCGGGGCTTCATGGCCGATTGGGCCGTGTGGGATGCCTATAAGCTCGTCCAACCAAACGCCGACGGCTTCACGATCGTGAAGCGCACCAACCCCGAAAGCTGCTGGCTGCCGGCGGGCGCGGGCAAGCGCGCGTCGGGTCTCGTGTTCGCGGGCGATGTCAGCGGCGGACTCGGGGTAAGTCTGAAGAATTTTTGGCAGTCCTATCCCGCGTCGCTCGAGGTGCAGAAGGCCAGCACCGGCATGGCGGAGCTGATGGTATGGATGTGGTCACCCGACGCGCCCGGCATGGACATGCGCCATTACGATACGCGGGCGCACGGCCTTGAAGCAGTGTATGAGGACGTTCAGCCGGGCATGAGCATTCCCTACGGCGTCGCGCGCACGAGCGAGCTCACGCTTTATCCCACGGGCGGGATGCCGAGCAAGGAGGCCACCGTGAAGATGGCGCAGGCCGGTGCGGTGCCGCCGGTGCTCGTCTGTACGCCGCAATATTTGCAGTCAGCACAGGCGTTCGGAATCTGGGGACTCGACGATCGATCGACCCCGGTGAAGAAGGCGATCGAGGAACGGCTCGACGCGACCATCAACTATTACCTGAAGCAACCCGACGAACGGAACTGGTATGGTTTCTGGGATTTTGGCGACGTGATGCATTCGTACGATCTCACGCGCCACGTCTGGCGCTACGATCTCGGCGGAATGGCGTGGGACAATTCCGAGCTCGGGACCGACATGTGGTTTTGGTATAGCTTTCTCCACACCGGCCGTCCTGACATTTATCGCATGGCCGAGGCGATGACCCGGCAGACCGGCGAAGTCAGCTGCTATCACCTCGGACCCTTCGCCGGGCTGGGCTCGCGGCACAACGTCCGTCACTGGGGCTGCGGGGCGAAGGAAGCGCGGATCAGCCAGGCGGCCTATCGGCGTTTCTATTACTACCTGAGCACCGATGAACGGGTCGGCGATGTCATGCGCGAAATGCTGAACGCGGATTACAAGACCGTGGACTACGACCCGATGCGGCTGGCGCAGCCGATCACCGAGGCGGAAAAGAAGATCGCGCCGACGCGCGTGCGCCTCGGGCCGGACTGGCTGGCGTTTCTCGGCAACTGGATGACCGAGTGGGAGCGCACCGGCAACCCGCAATGGCGCGACAAGATCCTCGCGGGCGTGCGGAGTCTTGGGGAAATGCCGCTCGGCCTGCGCTCAGGGAAGAACCTCGTCTTCGGCTACGACCCGAAAACCGGCAAGCTCTCCGAGCTGAATGACGACGCGGGAGTATATAATCTCGCGACCATCATGGGCGGCGCAGAAGTCGTGTTTGAGTTGAACATGATGCTCGACGATCCGCAGTGGCAGAAATTGTGGCTGCAATACTGCCGCCTCTACACCGCGCCAAAAGATGTGATCCTGCGCGACATGCAGACCGGCACCGAGGGCGGCGACGCATCGTATGTGCGCGACGGCCGCCTCGCAGCCTACGTTTATACGAAGACGCAGAACGCGGCGTTCGCGCAGGATGCGATCAACTCGCTGGTCCGGACGGGACGGTCAGCGGAGGCGAATCCACCGCCTCACGTCACGGGTCCGGAGACCCTGAATCCCGTGGACGAGGCCAACGCGATGGGCACCAACGGTGCCGCGCAAAGCGGTCTCGAGACGATCACGATGCTGGGAATGGTCGGCTCACGCCTTCCTTCAGAATTTCCGCCCGCCAGCGCCGATGACCAGAATCCGCGGCGGCGCGCCAAAGCCGCGCCGGCCCCAAATCCGGCGACGCCACCGGCGGCACCGAAGATCTGAGCCCTTGATTTGGATCACCTAAAAACATTGAAGCCATGAAGCTCCCTAAATTATTCGCAACTTTGCTCGCTGCCATGGCCCTCGCGAGCGGCCTGCGCGCCCAAACGCCCGCGGCAACACCTGCACCGTCGGACGCGCTGCCTGCGTCGGTGATCATGAGTGCGGGCCGGACGCCGCCCAAATATCCGATGCCGTATCCGCCGGCTTCGGTTGAGGATATCACGGCCGTGCTCGTCCGCATTCACGGTTATCTCGATGGCGTCACGCCGGCGCGGCTCATCGATCGCCAGACGAACCAGGACATCACCGATTATGCCAAGGCCGGTCCGAACGCGACGCTGGCGAAGAGCGATTTCCAGCTGCTCGGTTATGAATGGGGCGTAACGTACGCCGGCATGTTGCTCGCCGGGCAGGTGACGGGCGATGCGCGCTTCACCGATTACACCGCGAGCCGTTTCAAGTTCATCACGGCAGTCGCGCCGGTGTTTCGCAGCCAGCTGGCAGCTGCGCCAGCAGAGCCCGTTGGGCCGGGCGGGGTGCCGCGCAGCCGGTTCCTGCCGTTGCGTGGGCTGCTGGCGCCGCGTGCGCTCGACGACTGCGGCGCGGTCTGCGCGGCGATGATCAAGGCGACGCGCGCCGGGGTGGGCGGGGACCTTTGGCCGTTTATCGAAACGTCGATGGATTTTATCAGCACGAAGCAATTCCGCCTCGCCGACGGCACGCTCGCGCGCAACCGCCCGCTGGCCAACACGCTCTGGCTCGACGACATGTTCATGGGCGTCCCGGCGCTGGCGCAGATGGGCAAGCTCACGGGCGAGCGCCGTTACTACGACGACGCGGTCAGGCAGGTTCTCCAGTTTTCCAGCCGGATGTTCGTGAAGGAAAAAGGGCTCTACATGCACGGCTGGAACCAGGACATGACGGATCATCCCGCATTTCACTGGGCGCGAGCCAACGGCTGGGCACTCATGGCCGCGGCGGAACTGCTCGATGTGCTGCCGGAAGATCATCCGGGACGCGCCGCCGTGCTCGATTTGTACCGCGCGCAAGTTCGCGGCCTCGCGGCGTGCCAGAGCGGGGAAGGACTGTGGCATCAGCTGTTGGACCGGCCGGACACCTATCTGGAGACCTCCGCGACGGCGATCTACGTCTACAGCATCGCACGCGGCATCAACCGCGGCTGGCTCGATCCCGTGACGTACGGCCCGATGGTATCGTTGGCTTGGAATGCGGTCGCGCAGAAGGTCAACGCGCAGGGCCAGGTCGAGGGCGTGTGCGTCGGCACCGGAATGGGATTTGATCCGGCGTTTTATTCCTATCGTCCGACCAGCCCGCTCGCGGCGCATGGCTACGGCCCGGTGCTGCTCGCCGGGGCGGAAATGATCACGCTGCGCAAAGGCAAGGGCAGCGACGCGGTCATTAATGACAGCGCCGTCCAGTTCGCCAAGGCGCCCTCGAATTTTTAACATGCTCTTTCAACCCGTGGGGCCGGCCCGGAATGGGCGCTCAATGCGATTGAAACCGTGGAGCTGGCTCCCGAGTATGCGGCCGATGCCAAGTAATTCGCCGAGTTCTGAAAAAGGAAATGCGGCCCGCGGATGGCTGCTGTCCGGCGCGCTGATGGGTTTCGCCGCGGTCCTGCACGCGCAGGCGCCTGCGATCACGCCGGCGCCCGCGAGGCCCGCGCCGACGCTGCCCACGACGTTGCAGCCGATGATGGATTATCCCATGCGGGACACCGCGGTCTGCGCCGCGCCGGACGGCATGTATTATCTGACCGGCACCACGGGCAGCCCGGATTGGTGGGCCGTGACGGGTGATATCCAAGTCTGGAAGTCGCCCGACCTGAAGGACTGGAGCGCGGTGGTCACGCACCCGCGGCCACGCACAGTCGTGTGGAACGTGGATCGCGAGGGCACCTGGCAAAAGCCGGTGGGACTCCGCAACGGCGCGCCGTTCCGTCCCGTCTGGGCGCCGGAGATTCAATACCTCAAAAACACCTTCTGGCTCACTTATGCGATCCCCGGCCTCGGCGGCGGAATCCTGAAGAGTTCGAGCGGCTCGGCCGAGGGCCCGTACGTTTCGCCGTTGAAACCGGATCAGCCGCTCGTCGCGAACATCGACCTGATGTTGTTCGAGGACACCGATGGAAAAGTTTATCTGGCCTATGGCGGCGGCTATGTCGTGCAAATGAAGGACGACATGACCGGCCTCGCGGAGGAGCCGTGGCAGGTCCAGCCCACCAACGCGCCGCGGGTGGGCGCCGAGGGCGCCTATCTGTTCAAGGCCTGGCGATAGTTGCGGAGCGTGTACGCCGAATAGCGCCGCTCCTTGGCGAGAAAATTGGCGAACGGGTTCCACCACCGGGTCATGACGGCCTCGGGCACGGCCACCGATTTTGGTTTCGCCGTCACACCGTGGCCGCCGGTTTGACTGCCGACGCCTGTTGCTCGACCGCCTGCATCACCTTTACCGCGTGCAGGCGCAGTGCCTCCTCCGGGTCAAGTCCCTGGGCGCGGCTGGCCGCGGCGATTTCAAACAGCATGCGGCCGAGCGACTCGGCGGTCAGGTGCCGCCCGACGGCCGCGACCTGGGCCGCGTCGACGGTTCCGTCGACGGGCAGTTGTTTTTTCTCAATCTGTTTCCATACCGCCTCCGCGAACATGAGTGCGGGGAGGCGCGGCGGGAGGTCCTTGAAAATCTTCGACGCCGGCGCGCCGTGCTTTTTTTCCTGCGCCTTGATCTGCTCCCACTGCACCAGCACCTGCTCGGAGGTGTCGAGCCGACCCTCGCCGAAGACATGCGGGTGCCGCCGGATCAGTTTCTCGTTCACCTCGCGCGCGACGGCCTCGAGGTCGAAGTGACCGGCCTCCTCGGCCAGCTGTGCGTGAAAGATCACCTGGATGAGGACGTCCCCAAGTTCCTCGCGCATGTGCGGCAGGTCGAGCCGGTCAATGGTGTCGATGAGCTCGCTCACCTCGTCGATCAGGCAGCGCACTAGCGTGGCGTGGGTCTGCTCCTGGTCCCACGGACAGCCGCCGGGCCCGCGCAGCCGGGCGATGGTTTGGCGGAGGTCGTCAATCGCATTCATCTTAAGGAATAAGTTGCCCACGGAACCCACGGAACACACGGAAATTTTCAATCTCGGAGTGGTTTCACACGGAGGCACAGAGCTCACAGAGGGATCGAACCCAAACTCATCCATATTTCCTGACTCTGTGAGCTCTGTGTCTCTGTGTGAAACTGGATTGGATGGAATGATTACACCCTGTCTCTCGGTATATTTTTCGGCTTTGTCTTCCGTGTGTTCCGTGTGTTCCGTGGGCACCCATCATGGCGAACAAGCTCGACGAAATCATGGCCTGGAAGCGGCAGGAGATTGCCGCGCTCATCCGCCCGGTTTCGGAGCCGGAGCTGGCGGACTTGAACGCGTCCCTGTCCCGGCCGCCGTCCTTCGCGGGTGCGCTGCGCCGGTCTGACGGGAAGCTGGCGGTCATCGCCGAGATCAAGCGCCGCTCGCCGTCGGCGGGGTTGATCGCGCCGGTGGTCTCAGCCCACCGCCAGGCCGAGCACTACCGCTCGGCCGGCGCCAGCGCTCTCTCAATCTTGACGGACAAGAAATATTTTGGCGGCGCATTGTCGGACCTCGAGGAAGTCACGGAGCTGTTCCGCAGCGAACCCCCCGGCCTGCCCTGCCTCCGCAAGGATTTCATGGTGCATCCGGTGCAGGTGAAACAAGCCCGCGAGGCCGGCGCGAGCGCCATCCTGATCATCGTCCGGGCGCTGACCGAGCCGGAAATCGCCGCGCTGTTTCGCGCGGCGTGCGCCGCCGGGCTCGATGCGTTGTTCGAGATTCACAACGAGACTGAAATGAAGCGTGCGGTGGGACATGGCGCCAAAATCATCGGCGTGAACAACCGCGATCTCGCCGTGTTCAAGACCGACCTCGCATTGAGCGAGCGGCTCATCCCGCAGTTTCCCCGCGACGTAATTGCCGTGAGCGAAAGCGGCATCGTCGCCGGCCCCGATGCCGCGCGCGCGAAACGCGCCGGCGCGCACGCCGTGCTCGTGGGCGAGGCGCTGATGAAGGCGAAGGATCCCGCCGTCCTGATCCGCGAATTTCAGGCCGCCTGATTTTTCACCACTGCTTTCACTGATGGGCACTGATTGAGGCGGACCGCTCCGCGCTAAGTCATACAATCCGCGACCAACCCATGCCCCTCTCCCCATCCGCCACGCGCGATCTTCTGGCCAGCCTGGGCCATCAGCCGAAGCGGTTTCTGGGACAAAATTTCCTGGTCGACGGCAACATCGTCCGCAAATCCCTCGCGCTCGCCGAGGTCGCGCCGGGTGACACGGTCGTCGAGGTGGGGCCCGGCCTCGGTACCTTGACGGCCGCGTTGCTGGAAGCGGGCGCTGACGTCTGGGCCGTGGAACGGGACCGCGTGCTCCACGAGCATGTGCTGGCGACCCTCGTTCCGCAATTTTCCGGCCACTGTCACCTGCTCGAGGGCGACGCGGTTGAGCATCCGCTCGCCGGCTTTGTTCCGGCGGCGGGACAGACCTTCAAGGTCGTGGCCAATCTGCCCTATGCGATTTCGACGCCGTGGATGGATGGAGTGCTATCCGGCCCGCTCCCTGCGCGCATGGTTCTCATGTTACAGCAGGAGGCCGCCCTGCGCTACACGGCCCAGCCCGGGACGAAATTGTTCGGGGCCATCTCGATTTTTTTGCAGGCGGCCTACGACCTCGCGCCCGGACACAAGGTCGCCGCCGCCTGTTTTTTTCCGCGACCCGACATTGAGTCCTACCTGTTGCACCTGGTGCGGAAACCGGCCCCGTTTGTCTTTCCCGCGGGGACCAAGGCTTTGATCCGGGCCTGCTTTCAACAGCGGCGCAAACAGATCGGCGCGTTGTTGCGGGGGCGGTTGCCCGACGACGGCGCGGCTTGGCTGGAACTTTTGCGGGCCGCCGGCCTCTCAGCTCAAACCCGGCCTGAAGCCATTCCCGTCGCTCTCTGGACCCGGCTCAACGCCGTTTCCGCACCAGCGACTTGAATCATCCGACCAACTCATCTAATTGTCCTGCCTTATGATTCGTCACTTTCTGCCCCTGCTGTCGGTCTTGGCCCTAGGCACGTCGGGTGTGCAAGCCCAGCAGCCGGAGGAAGCGGCACCGCCGCCGCTTTACGGCACGATCGTCAACGGCACGTACCTCTCGCCCACCGGGGTCTTCAAGGTGCAGATCCCGGTGCTGCAGGAATTGGGCGGGCGCATCACGGACACGGACAGCGTCGTGACCTTCGAGGACGCGTTCAACGTCCACATCAGCATCGCGGCGTTTCCCCAGGACGCGAGCCAGCGCTGGGAGATGTCCACCCGCGGCACGAAGGACTATCTCATTTATTTTTTCACCAATTTCGTGATGCCAGATTTCGTGCAGCGCTTCGAAGGCTCGAAAGTTGAAAGTGCCCGCTACCTCCCTGCGTTGCAGGACGGCGCGCTGCTGACGTACACGCTCCTGCCGGGCGGCTCGATGTTCGTGGAGCGCGCCACGTTTGGGGACCCGCCCGACAAACCGGTCGTGGCCAAGCGCGGCAACATCCTGTTTGTGAAGTATGGCCATATTTTTGTCGTCAGCACCGAGCTCGCCGAGCGCGTGCTCGAGCGGACCACCTACAAGAAGACCGTGGCCCAGGAGGACGAGCTGCTGCGGCAACGCCTGCTTGATCTGCTGGCCAAGATGGATTTCACGAAGCCGGCGGCTGAGATGGGTAAGAAATAAGACGGCATTTCGATCCGATTCACGCAGAGGCGCAACGACGCAGAGTGCGATCCTCCAATCCCCCAACGTTTTTGGTTTTCTCTGCGCCTCCGCGCCTCGGCGTGAAACCAACCCACCGTCGCTGGCTATTGGCGTTAAGTCTCGCGCTCGTGGCGCTCAGCCTGGGCGGCTGCGTTTATCTCCGGCTGCTCGAGCTGAAGAACCAGCTGGGCGACTTCGATCGGTTCTTCGAGGTGGATCTGAATGACGGCTTCAAGCTGACTTGCAAGGTGCCCGTGCTGCTGGACGAGGACATGGCGTTTTTCGAGCTTATGCCGGAAAGAAAGGAACAGGTGGGCGTGGCGGAGCGCTGGCATTTTCGCTGGGTGAAGGACTACGCCGTGCCCGGCGAGGATCCCGCCGCTTCCGAAATCACGGCGGATTTTATCTTCGTCGAGCACAAGCTCAGCCGCATCATCCTGCCCGAGCGCCTCTTCGTCTTTATCCCAAAATCCGCCCTGCTTACCCTGCTGCACGCCGTCGGCCACGCGAAAATCGACGCGGCGAAACGCACCGCGAACGCGAACTACAACGAGAAAAACGCGGATCATCCGCCCATTCCGGCCGCGGCCGAAATCACCCGCACGCTGGGAATTCCCCTGGAAATCAAGGCGACGGACTCCAGCCTGTCCTGGCGCTACCGCTATCGCCGGGCGTCGCCAGCCCAGCACTCGGGACGCATCGACATGACGTTTTCCTTCGATCCGACCACGCGGAAAATCCAGCGCCTGAAGGGACGCCTGTTTGACCTCACGATGGATTTCAACTTTACGAATGCCGCGGCTGCATCGGCCGCGACTCCCGCATTTAATTTGCGCGCCGCCACCGAGGCCGACTTGCCGGAGATTGTCGCGATTTACAACGCCACCATTCCTGGCCGGATGGTCACGGCCGACACCGAGCCCGTTTCGGTTGAGAGCCGCGTGCCGTGGTTCAAGGCGCACAACCCACAGACCCGCCCGCTGTGGGTGCTCGAGGACACCGCTGCGGGCGGCCCCGTGTGCGCCTGGTTGAGTTTCAATTCCTTTCACGTGCGGCCTGCCTACAACCCGACGGCCGAGATCAGCATCTACGTTGCCGAAACCCACCGGCGACGCGGCCTTGGTCGGGCGCTCCTCCGTGAAGCACTGGCGCGCGCACCCGCGTGCAAGGTGACGACGCTGGTCGGCCTGATCTGGGCGCACAATGAGCCGAGCCTGCAGCTCTTCGCGGAATTCGGTTTCAAAAGCTGGGGCCATCTGCCGCAGGTCGCGATCCTCGACGGCATCGAGCGCGACCTGATCATCGTCGGCAAAAGGATTGCCAAGTAGCGGACGACGTGAGGAGACCGTGCTTGCGAGTTGCGATCCCGGCCTCCTCACGTCGTCCGCTACGGGAAAATCAAAACGGTTTCTTGATCACGAGCGTCTCGCCCGTGTCCTCGAGCTCGAACAGGTGGATGCGCTCCGACACGCTGTTGGGCTGGTGCAGCGTCAGCATCAGCGTGCCGTCAAAGCGTCGGAAAATCATCGCGTGGCCGCCGTCGTCGGCGAAGAGCGGCTCCGCCTGCTGGCGCCAGGGACCCTTCACCTTGCCGCTGTCCGAAATCGCGACGCCGGTGGTGTAGCCCTTTTCGCCGGCGCTGGACCACACCATCAGGAGTTTTCCCGACTTCGATTTGTACAGATAGGGCCCGTCGGTCACGTGGCAGCCGTACTCGGGTGATTTCTTGCTCCACGCGGCGTCGCTGCCGTCAAAGAGCCGCACGGGTTCGCCCACCGCTTCGGAAAGATCCTCCTTCAACGGAATGCATTCGATGGTGCCGTCCTTGATCTGCACCCACTCGTGGCAGAACACCATGTACGGCACGCCATCCTCGACCCAAAGCGTGCCGTCGAGCGTCATCATGTCGGCCGGTGGCGTGGAATGATTCTGCAGCGCCTTGAACGGCCCGAGCGGCGTGTCACCGACCAGCACCTGCGAGCCGCGTTTCACGCGCGGCAGCCAGTTGCGCCATTGCTCGGCAAACTGGTCGGGCGTGTTGAACGTGAGGAACAGGTAATATTTGCCGCGATAAAAATGCAGTTCGGGCGCCCAGACCGCCGTGATGTGCGCGTCGGGCCACAACCCGGGCGGGGCGCTGAAAATAATCTGCGGGCCCTGCCAGGTCACGAGGTCCTTGCTGGTGTACGCGCGCACGCCGGCGCCGCGCGCGGACGCGACGAGATAGTAGGTCTGCGACGCCGCATCCGGCAGGATGCAGGCGTCGCGCATGCGGACATCGGCGAGCTTCACCGTTGGGGAGATCGCCGGAGTCGGCGACATCTGGCCGTTAAGCGAGAGACTGAACAGTGCGAGCGAGAAGACGGCCCAGAGGTAGGGACGCGCGGCCCTGCGCGGCCGGATTCGAAGCGGACGGGCGGGCCGCCCGTCCCTACCCCGTGAGTTATCCGTTTTTGTCACGGCTTCGCTTCTGTCGTCCGAACTTTCGGCACGCGCGGGCTGATGTGCCCGTCGGAGCTAAACATGACTCGCATCACCGCCGGACGCTCCCGAAACGGCGCGCGCGGGTCATTGCCGAAGAACGTGCACCACCAGTCGCCGTCCTTGTCCTTGAAGAAAGAATTGTG
>Ga0206956_1236_pt1 | contig 10612 bp, 9 predicted proteins | sample Alteio_BWOrgHeat_35_FD_153252 | JGI IMG/M metagenome (GOLD analysis project Ga0206956, IMG submission 153252) | Enriched cells from forest soil in Barre Woods Harvard Forest LTER site, Petersham, Massachusetts, United States -... | ecosystem: Environmental > Terrestrial > Soil > Temperate forest > O...
TCCTCATCCGGCTTCATGACGCCGCGGCGTGCATCGATGAGCAGGCAGGCGCGTTTCAGGCTTGTCCGGCCGCTTAAATAACTGCGGATCAACGTGTCCCATTCGCCTTTTTTTTCTTTAGAAACCTTGGCATAGCCGTATCCCGGCATGTCGACTAGCGTAAGGATGGGACGTCCTTCATGGCCGAGCTGGAAGAAATTAAGCTGTTTGGTATGGCCGGGATTTGCCGACGTCCGGGCCAGGGTTTTCTGCCCGGTCAGCGCATTGACGAGGCTTGATTTGCCGACGTTCGAGCGGCCGATAAAGGCAATTTCCGGCACGGTGACTGGCGGCAGGGCATCGATCGTTGTTGCCCCGGCAATGAACTGGCAGGGCTGGTGGAAGAGGGGGCTCATTTACGCCGCCGCTTTTCGCTGTTTGCGTGCCTGACTGAATTCGTGGTGCTTGGTGATGACGCGTTGCTGGAGGATGGAAATAATGTTGCTCCATGTCCAGTAAACGATAAGCCCGGCCGGCATTTTAGCAAAAATAATCAGCATGAAGTAGGGCATGTAGGTCATCATCCGTGCCTGCGTTGGGTCGGCGGGTTTGGGCTGCTGTCTCATCTGGATGATCATGGTGGCGCACATCAGCATCGGCAATATACCCAGTTGCATCCATCCCCACGGCTGCCACGGAATCAAACCGAAGGCGGTAAAAAGGTTGGACGGATCCATAGCCGATAAATCTTTTATCCAACCGAAGAACGGCGCCTGGCGCATTTCGATGGCGACATAGAGTACCTTATAGAGCGAGAAAAACACCGGCATCTGGATGAGAACCGGCAGGCAGCCTGCAGCGGGATTCAGCTTCTGGCGCTTGTACAGCGCCATTGTTTCTTTTTGCAGCGTGATCTGGTCGTCGAAATAACGCTCGCGCAGTTTGAGCATTTCCGGCTGCAGGTCGCGCATCTTCGCCGTGGCGTGGTACGATTTGTTGGCCAGCGGATAAAGCAGGATGCGCACGACAATGGTGAGCAGCATGATGGCGATGCCGAAATTGCCAACCAACGCATGGAAAGAGGTAAGCAGCAGCAGCATCGGCCTGGTCAGGAAATAAAGCATGCCGAAATCGATCGAGCGGTCGAATAGCGGGATGGGCGCAACGTGTCGTGCCGTATCGCCTTTTGCATATTGGTCGAGCACCCGGATTTCCTTGGCGCCGGCGAACAGCCGCGTTTCGTTTTCAGCAGTAGCATTGGGCGCGACGGTAATCGCATCGCCGAGATAATCGGTCTGATAGCGATCATGGCCAGCTGCGCTGTAGTAGCTGAAGGTGATTTTATCGTGCGCGTCAGAAGGGATGAGCGCCGCCAACCAGTATTTATCGGTGACGCCGAACCAGCCGGAAGCATTCTCATAAATCTTGTTACCCTTCTCGCGCAGTTCTTTGTATGTCACCTCGCTTAAAGAGCCGTCCATGACGCCAAGCGGCCCCTGATGCAGGACGGCACTTTGCTGTTTCGGCTCGGCATAAGTACGGTTGATATAGGCGTAAGGCAGAATGGAAATCGGTTGCCCGGTATGGTTTTCGATGCTGCGCTTAATGCTGAACATGTAGTGTTCATCGAGTGAAATCGCCTGGACAAAGGTGACGCCTTCGCCGTTGTTCCAGCGCAAGGTCACCGTCTCGCCGGGCGCGAGCGTTTTTTTATCGGCCTGCCACAGCGTGTGCTGGTCGGGGACTTTGGTTTTGTTATCCGGCGATACGAAACCGATCTGCGCGAAATAAGCATCTTCGCCGCCGTTGGGCGAAAACAGCGTCACGTTGGGACTATCCGAATCAAGCGTCTCTTTATATTTTTTGAGCGTCAGATCGTCGAAGCGCGCTCCTTTCAGGGAAATCGATCCATGCAGTTCACTCGAATCGATGGCAACGCGCGGCGACTCATTGATGCGCTGCTGCCACGTCAATGCCGGGTTCTCTTCGCCCTCAGTTGTTTTTGCCGGTGTTTCCTGCGCTACTTTGGCTTCCTCTGCCAGGCGTTTCTTCGTCACCTGCTGTTGCAGCTGTGCCAGTTGCTGGCGGCGTGGCCATTCAACTTTGGCCTGCCAGGCGAACAGCACTACCGATGCTAGCAATAAGGCAATGAAAACGCGTTTATAATCGGGTGTTTCGGGCGTCATAATTTTTTCGGGGGAACGGGATCATAATCATGGCCGCCGAATGGCTGACAACGCAACAGGCGCCGCGTGGCAAGCCAACTGCCTCTTATCACGCCGTGCTGCGTAATCGCATCTTGCGCATAGTGCGAACAGCTCGGTTCGAACCGGCAATGTGTTCCGAGCACGGGCGACACAAACCATTGGTAGAGACGGATGACAAAACAGGCGAGATGGCGGAACATGTTATGGCTGTGCGATTTTAAGGTTTAGGTTCGTCTTTCATAGTGTGAATTTTGAGAAATGCAAATTGCATATCGCGCAAAAGGTCAGGAAAAGGGCAATTGAGCGCTTTCTGGCGTGAAATAATAACATAATCATGTCTGTCCTGCGTATGCGTGAGTGCTGCCTGTGCCGCTGCCGCCCGTAAACGGCGTTTGATGCGGTTGCGTATCACGGCATTGCCCATTTTTTTGGTCACGGTGAAACCGAAGCGCGCTTCTTTTCCGGCCGGATGCGTTTCGTCACGCTGCTGCGTTTGCACGATGAACGTTTGGGTTACGAATTTCCTGCCCTTTGCCGCCGTTGACAGAAAGTCGCGGCGTTTGCTGATGGTGTGGAGACGCAAGTTAGGCGCTAAGGCGCTTGCGGCCTTTGGCGCGGCGGGAATTGATAACCCGGCGGCCGCCGACGGAAGCCATGCGTGCCCGGAAACCATGGCGGCGCTTGCGTACAAGCTTGCTTGGCTGATAAGTCCGTTTCATAACAAATCCTTAAAATTTACCGAAATATTCAATAAGGGAGCGCCTTTATAGCGATTGTACCCGTGGCTGTCAATAGACATGGCTTATGGGCGTGATAGGCGAATTTATAATTAAATATCCAACGCCTAACCCTTTATTAATGAGGAGCGGCTATACTGAATAGGGATATTCTGCGTTATCAGGACAGGTTTTATGCTCAATTTTTTGCGCTTCACTTTCATTGTCGGCGTGATTGTCATCATCGTCGGAGTCGTCTACACGGAGTGGACGCTGCCCGGCCTCATCACGCCGCCCGTCGTGGGGATGGTTGAAAAAGACGCTGCTGGATTCGCCGAAGGTTATACTAACGCGGTGTGGAAAAAACATCGCACCGCCATGATACCACTTTTGGCCGGTACCCCGCAGGCCATGCAAAATAATCCCGAAGTATCGCAATTCGCGCAGGACACGGCGCAGTATTTTCAGGCGTTGCCGTTGATCCGTGCCAATATGTACACGGCCAGTGGCGCTTTGTTATTGACTATCGGTGGCACAGAGACGGATAAGCTATCGGGAATCACGGGTTCCCCGGACAAAGATTTCGTCGCCGACCATGTGAAGGCAACGGCCGCTGCCAGCAAACTGCTGATGGATACGCATTCCCATAACGATCAGGTAGCGCTGGTGCAGACGGTAGTGCCTATCCGCGTCGCCGCCAACGCCGACCCGGAAGGTACATTGGAAATCATAAGCGCTATGCCTGATATGTTGCAAACGCTAGCGCAGTATCAGCACTATACCGTCAGAGGTAATGCCGCCATCGCCCTTTTTTTCCTGGTGCTGTTTTCCATCTGCCTATTCATCATGATGGGACGGTCCGAAGCGATCATTACCAAACAACATGAGGCAAATGCGGAATTGATGGACGCGGTTGCCGCTGCGCAGGCGCAAAATCGCGATAAGTCACAATTCCTCGCCAATGTCAGCCATGAATTGCGTACGCCGCTCAATGCCATTATCGGTTTTTCCAACGTCCTCAAGAATGAAGCGGTACCGCAGTTGACGGATAAAAAATATGAAAACTACATCAATGATATTCATGCCTCGGGCGTGCATCTTTTGAGCCTGATTAATGATATCCTCGATTACTCCAAAGCAGAGGCCGGCAAGCTCGAGCTGGAAGTCGCGGAAGTCAATGCCACCAAGCTGGTGCAGAATAGCATCCGTCTGGTCAGCCCGCGTGCCGAGGCCGGTCAGGTTAAGTTGTCGGAGACCTTATCTAAGGACTCTTTGATCATGACCACCGACAGCAAGAAATTTAAGCAGGTGCTCCTCAACCTGCTATCGAACGCCGTGAAATTCACCCCTGCCGGCGGTAGCGTCAACGTCAGCGCCTGGCACAATGTCGCCGACGATTCCCTCACCTTTGAAGTGGTGGATACCGGCATCGGCATCGCTCCCAAAGACATCTCACGCGCCATGTCGCCGTTCGGGCAGGTCGACAATACGCTGAAACGTAAATACGAGGGCACCGGCCTCGGCCTGCCGCTGACCAAAAAATTCGTGGAATTGATGGGCGGAAAGTTTACTATCGAGAGCGAGTTGAATAAAGGCACCAAAATTACCTTTACCCTTCCGCGCACCATCAAGCCGCGCGACGGGGTGGTGATTAAACAAGCAAGCTGAGCCATGGCCGGACGCATTACCGTCTCCGATATCGCCTCCCGCAAAGGCGCCACGCCTATCGTCGTGCTGACGTGTTACACGGCGACAATGGCGCGCATCCTCGACGAGCATGTTGATGTTCTTCTTGTCGGCGATTCGATGGGCATGGTGGTTTATGGTATGAAAGGAACTAACGGTGTCACACTCGATACCATGATCGCACACGGTAAAGCCGTAACGGGCGCAACGTCTCGGGCAATGGTCATAATGGATTTACCCGCCGGCAGCTACGAAGCCTCGCCGGAACAGGCGCTGCTGTCCAGCTGCCGCGTGATGGCCGAAACCGGAGCCGATGCCGTCAAACTCGAAGGTGGGGTTGATCGCGCGGCGATTATCGCGCATCTGGTTGCCAACAAGATTCCCGTCGTGGGGCATGTTGGCCTCTTGCCGCAGCGCGTGACCAGTCCCGATGGTTTCCGCTACCAGGGGCGCACACCCGAAGATGCGGCACGCATCATGGCTGATGCGCTGGCGGTTGAAAGAGCCGGCGCGTTTGCAGTGGTGATCGAAGCGGTGGCGGAGACGGTGGCGCGGGAGATTACGGCGCGCTTACGCATCCCTACCATTGGCATCGGTGCGTCGCCGGCGTGTGACGGACAGGTGCTGGTGACTGAGGATATGCTGGGCCTGACCGGCCGCACGCCGAGCTTCGTCAAGCATTACGCAAATCTCGCCGATACAGTTGGTCAGGCAGTGAAACACTATGCGAATGAGGTAAAAAGTCGGGCGTTTCCGAGCGCTGAATATTATTTTACGGGGAAGAAAAAATAACGCTTTAGGCCTTCTTTTATATGCAAAATCGAGATACAGAACCCGATAATGAACAGGCTATGCGGCAGCGGTTGGCGCATTTTGATGCGACGCATGTGCCATTTCCCGAAACATGGCAGATTACGAACTCTTCCGACAGAGCCATAGAGAACATAAATAAATGGACGGAATTTCACCCTTCCAGTTGGCAGGATTTGGCTGATTCCATATTAGCGCATCAAGATAACCGGCAATCTTCATTGCGCAGCCTGCGCAATTTGATCTTCGAGTTAGAACAGATATTAAAAATCAACCCATCTCTATGGACGGCGTTTGTAAAAGATGGCGGTAGATGTTGTCTTTATACCGGTGATGCAAAAGATGGCGGGGGAACATGTTATGATTATCAACAAATTTTTTATCGCGGTCAAAGCTACCACCCTAGAAATGTTTTGGCGCATGAAATCGGCCATACAATAGACAATTTGGAGAGCGGATTGTATCGCTCGCGTGAACAATGGAGACAAATGTTGTTTATGACCTCTCCTCTGTTTCAGGAAGCAGTGTCGCTCGATCTTTATCATGCAAACGACTTCCCTTATATGAGCGATGACCCTCCTGTTTCCGCCCGTTTTTCCCACATGATCCGGCAAGGCGGTCTTGAAGGGCAGATGAATAATATGTCAGACGCTGTTGCCCATACGCGCGAAGTGCGCGAGGGAAAACGCTTGCCCGGAGATGACAGCTTTTATCGTACGAATGAGCAAAAAACCAAGATTTTTAAAAGGGAGAAACGCAGTGAGTTACCGTGGTTGCGTAATCACAGTACAAAAAAGTTAAGGGCTATGGATGCAACCTCTCAAGACTCGCAGTTGCGGCTACCTACACTGAATCCCAGACAAATGTTACTAAGCGAAAAAGCGACAAAGCTTGCTGAAAAATGGATGAAAGCGCGAAACATGGATGTGCGATCAACATGGCTGGAAGCGTTTGCCTGTGTGATGGAAATTTATTACGGCATGCCCGGTCTCGATATCAAATCACTGCCTTATCCTGCTCTGAATCATTTTATGGAGCGTTGCGTTGCGCCCACGCTCGAACTGTTGGCGAGCGATGAGCTTGCTGAAAACCAAGGTGCTCAGATTGCCCGTATCGGCAGACTAATCAATGAGCCACTGGAAAAAATGATGCCGCCTAAAGACTATAAGCGTTATGTGAAATTGAGAAAAACTATCGACGATTACTCCTCACCGGATAACAAAGCTAAGTGCGAAGCGCAAAGAATATTGATTAGAACAATTGACCGTGTAGTAGATGCGATAGAAGAGTCTAAAGGTACAACTCCTTCGCAGCGTCCACTGTTCTGACATCAAGAATAGGAATGAGTGTTGCCAACTCCTGCCACACTTCTTCCCGCCAGAATCTCCGCGCGCGGCCGGACGTTGAGCACAGCACAAAGAACTGCGTGCTTCCAAGTTTTTCTTTTTGTAGTCCATATTCTACTTTTTTGCCGAAATAAATCGATGCGCCGTGCTTGCTGGTGAAGGCGATGAATGTCGGCCGGTAGCACTCAATTTTGCGCGACAGCGCATCGCGGTCGAGCGCGGCTTCCGGCAATTCATCATCATTGCCGGAATGTGTTTTACACAAGTCGGTAAGGCCGATGCCGAGTTTTAGGAGCTCAGGATATTCCTGCGGCGAAAATAATCGCGGCGTCAGGCCGATGCGGTACAACGTCGGCCAGAACTGGTTACCCGGCTTGGCGTAATAGGCTTTCTCGCGCGCGGAGACTTTGCTCGGCGCCGTGCCGCAAAACACCAGCCGCAAATTTGGCGCCAATAAATCAGGGACGAGATGATCGCAGGGCATAATTTTCCACAATCCATTTCGCAAAAGGAAAGCTGGAGGTGAAGGCCGGCGAGACGGCGTTGAGTACGTGGATGCTGTTCTTGTCGCCTTCGACCACGAAATCCTGCACCAGCTTGTTTGTGCGTTTGTTGACCAGTTGAGCGCGGATGCCGGGGCGTCCCCAGCCGGTGAATTTCGATGTGTCAATTTTCTTCACCATGCGCGCCGCCATCGCCGCCATGTAAGGCGGATAATATTTTTTCATTTCGCGTAACGCCAGCGCGCGGAAATTTTTATCGGTCGCGAACATCAACGCTTCGCGGCCAAGGATTTCGGCGCAGTCGTGCGCCGAGAAACCATCCATGCCGTGGTAATTCTCGCGCCAGAAGGCGGGGATGGCGGTCGGGCCGATTTTGACGTCGCCGTTTACCGTCACTGAAAAATGCACGCCGAGAAATGGATTGGTGAGATTAGGCACCGGGTAGATGCACGGGCGAATGGGCGTATCTGTTCCAGCATATTTTAGGTAGACGCCTTTGAACGGGATGATGGCGTAATCGCGGCAAAAGCCGAAATCGCGGGCGATGCGGTCGGCATAAAGGCCGGCACAGTTGATGATTTTTCCGGCTTCAAACATTTCGCTGCCGGCCTGAACAGCGTTGCCGCTGATGCGCCGCGCATACGCCGTGCCGGTCATGATGCGAACACCCTGGCCTTCGAGTTCTTTGCGCAAGGTATGGCAGATTTCGATGGGATCAATGACGGCGGTGGTGGTGGCGTATATGGCTTGTTTGGTGGTTTTGGCGTTGGGCTCGATATCGGCCAATTGTTTTTCATCGACCAGCTGCAGCGGCACGCCGTTGACCTGCCCGCGGCGGAATAATTCATGCAAGGTCGGCAGCTCGCTTTCATCCTGCGCCACGACGACTTTTTTGCAATCATTGATGCGCAGGTTATTTTTGGCAACATAGTCGCGCATGGCGACATTGCCGCCCAAGCAGAATTTCGCTTTCAGCGAATCGGCGCTGTAATAAAAACCTGCATGGAGCACACCGCTGTTGCGGCCGCTGGCATGCTGCGCGACGTCATTTTCTTTCTCTAAAATGAGGATGGAGGTGGAAGGATTGCGGCTGCGCAGTTCGCGGGCGACGGCCAACCCCATAATGCCGCCACCGATGATGAGAAAGTCTATTTTGTTTTCCTGTGCCATCTAGACGAATTTTATGGCCAGCACTTCGTAGCTCTTGCCGCCCTTGGGCGTTCTGACCTCGACCGAATCACCGGTCTTCTTGCCGATGAGTGCGCGCGCCAGCGGCGCGGTGATGGAGATTTCGTTGCGCTTGATGTCGGCTTCGTATTCGCCGACGATCTGGTAGGTGGTTTTTTCTTCGCTATCCTCGTCGATCAGCGTGACGGTGGCGCCGAATTTGACGGTGTCGCCTTTAAGCGCCGCCACGTCGATAACCTCGACGCGCGAGGTAACGGCCTCCAATTCCTTGATGCGGCCTTCGATGAAGCTTTGCTTTTCCTTGGCAGCATGATATTCAGCGTTTTCCGACAAATCGCCGTGCGCGCGTGCTTCGGAGATCGCTGCGATAATCGCCGGGCGTTCGACCGATTTCAAATTCTTGAGCTCGGCTTCCATGCGTTTGAAGCCGGCTGCGGTGGTAGGAAATTTATCCATGATATGTATGATGCCTCGAACAATAAAAAAGGCCTGTGCGACAAACGCCAGGCTCCTTAACTAACTGCAAGAATACGCCTGCTCCGGCCCGGCGTCAAGTTACAACCGCTGCTCGTTTTTCGCGTGGTTCCTGGAAGTAATCCTGCATCGGTTTGACGTCCAACCCTTTGCCGCTCTTGATGGCGGCGATGGCCTGCGCCGCAGCTTTGGCGCCGGCGACGGTGGTGTAGTAGGGGATTTTATTGAGCAGGGCCGTGCGGCGGATGGAGAATGAATCGGCCATCGCTTCTTTGCCCTCGGTGGTGTTGATAACGAGGCCGATTTTATTGTCTTTCAGCATATCGACGATGTGCGGGCGTCCCTCGCGCACTTTGTTGACGGTGCCGACATCGAGGCCGGCATTAGTAAGATGCATCGCTGTGCCGCGCGTCGCCACCACGTTGAAACCCAGCCGCAATAATTCTTTCACTGCCGGCGTTACCGCTGCTTTGTCGGAGTCCTTGACCGAGATGAATACGGTACCCCCCAGGGGTATGGTGCTGCCGGCGGAGAGCTGCGATTTGGCAAAGGCGCGCGCGAAATCGCTATCGATGCCCATCGCCTCGCCGGTTGATTTCATTTCGGGGCCTAAGATGACGTCGACGCCGGGGAAACGCGCGAAAGGAAACACCGCTTCTTTCACGCATACGTGCGAAGGAGGAATGATGGACTGGGCATTGGGGATGAGTGATTTGAGTTTCTCTCCCGCCATAATTCGTGCCGCAAATTTTGCCAGCGGAATGCCGATGGATTTGGCGACGAAAGGAACCGTGCGGCTGGCGCGTGGGTTGACTTCGATGAGATAAATTTCGCCGTCCTTGATGGCAAACTGGATGTTCATGAGCCCGATGACGCTCAGCGATTTGGCCAGCAATTCTGCCTGTCGTTTCACTTCCGTAATGATTTTATCACTCAGCGAATAAGGCGGCAGCGAGCAGGCCGAATCGCCGGAATGGATGCCCGCTTCTTCAATGTGCTGCATGATTCCGGCGACGAAGACGTTCGTGCCGTCGGAGAGCGCATCGACATCAAGCTCGGTAGCGTCTTGCAGGTAGGAGTCGATCAAAATCGGTCCGTCGCCGAACATTTTGGTGAGTTCTTCGACATAGGCTTCGAGTGACGGCTTGTCGTGCATGATGCGCATGGCGCGGCCGCCGAGGACGTATGACGGGCGTACGAGCAGCGGGAAACCGATGCCGTCGGCCTGCGCAATCACTTCCGCGGCGCTATGGCCGATGGCACTGTTGGGCTGCTTGAGTTTGATTTTGTCGATGAGTTTGCGGAAGCGGTCGCGGTCTTCGGCAAGGTCGATGGAGTCAGGCGAGGTGCCGATGATGGGCACGCCGGCCGCTTCCAGCGCGCGCGCTAATTTAAGCGGTGTCTGCCCGCCGAACTGCACGATGACACCTTTGAGCTTGTCATTTTTATTTTCAACACGGATGATTTCAAGCACGTCTTCGGCGGTCAGCGGCTCGAAATAAAGCCGGTCGGATGTGTCGTAATCGGTCGAGACCGTTTCCGGATTGCAATTGATCATGATGGTCTCATAGCCCGCTTCCTTCAGCGCATAAGCGGCGTGCACGCAGCAATAATCGAATTCGATGCCCTGGCCGATGCGATTGGGCCCGCCGCCGAGAATGACGATTTTTTCTTTATCCGTCGGCTCCGATTCGCATTCGCCT
>Ga0206956_1239_pt1 | contig 10556 bp, 11 predicted proteins | sample Alteio_BWOrgHeat_35_FD_153252 | JGI IMG/M metagenome (GOLD analysis project Ga0206956, IMG submission 153252) | Enriched cells from forest soil in Barre Woods Harvard Forest LTER site, Petersham, Massachusetts, United States -... | ecosystem: Environmental > Terrestrial > Soil > Temperate forest >...
GTATTGACGGGATGCGAAAATTTGGTGCCGCCGAGCTCTACGCGTTTGCGAATGGCTACGAAGCCCAGATTCGCGATCCAAAAAATAAAGACGATCCGAAGTGGCTTCAGCGGTGGGCCGATAGCATCCGCAAACTGGCGGAGAAGAAAGAAAAGGCGTTTCGCAAGAAGGTTATCGCCAGCGAGCGACCACGAAGCGTAAGAGCGCGTGCGCGAGCCGGTTTGTAAGTATGAAAAAAGGGGAGCCGAACCAGCCGCCAGCGCGCGGGACCGCGCCGTGATTCGTATGTTCCGCCTCCGCTCAGCATCGCCAGTAGTCCGGAAGGGCTCACTCCCCGCTCGCCCGCGCGCGGCACATCTCTAACGTTCGGCGAAAACATGCGTGTGCTCATCTGCCTCCTTGGTCTTGCATTCGCGGGTTGCGTATCGCGCGAAGTTCCGGATCACCTCACCGCCCTTCGGATGGCAGCGGCGAATCAGAAGATTGATTTGAGCAACGGCGTTTCTGAAGTTGCGGCTTACCAGATCGCATGCCGCTATAAGGATAACACATCGGAGGGATTCGTAGGTATTCCAAAAGAAGAAGGAGCGCAGTGGCGCGTGGAGATTTTTGAAACAATCGCCGGGTTGCATGCGCGAGACGTGCTAATCGACAAGGAGACGGGAGCTTCCCGTGTTATTAGCACACCGAGCACGGGCGGAAAAGAGCCGAACCCAGAGAGTTCAACCCAGAGAGTTCTGTGTCGCCGTAGCGCGACACAGGACGCTTGTTGAACAAGCCCGGTTCAACCAATCCTCCCAGCCGCCGCCGAGGCGCGGCTGACCGCAACGTCGCCATGAAAAACGCTCGCGTGGTGCTTCTTGGGCTTCCGCTTGTTGTCTGTGTGTTCGCGGGGGCAGCATGCACAAAGAAGGCAAGCGCACCGCGGGAACCTGCAGCCACAAGTAGCCCGCGCGCTGGAATTTCATGTGCAGGTGGATTTAAAATCCCTGGCGATGTGCCATTCACGCCGGGAATTTCACTGGCGGATGTGCTCGCCAAAGCCGGCGGATTGACCGAGACCGCGAACAGAAGCAAAGTGAAGGTTGCGCGCCAAAAAAGTGTGGGCCTAAAAGCAGACGGGGAGTCGAAGACCTTCACGGTGGATTGCACATCGGACGCCGCGGCAAAAGCGTTCCACTTGGAACCGGGCGATGTGGTCTACGTGCCCTTTGAAAGCCCCTAGCCCCTACTACGACATGGCGTTGGCACTGCCCGGCACAACGCATGGGGTCCATACTTGCTGCAAAAAACAGCAGATTGACGACGTAGCGCACGGGCTGCCAGCCATTGCCCAGAAACCGGGCGTGCGTTTCCGGCAACCGGTATTTCAGGAGCAGCATGGTCACTGCCACCAGCAGCAGGGCCGGAACCAGCACCGAATACATGCGGCCAACCGGGCTTGGAAATATCTTGTCCAGGTCATGCCCGGCCTGGCGGCACTTTGCGCAATGAGAAAGCCCGACAACACGAAGAACACGATGACGGCCAGATGCGCCGCGCGGCCGTCGAGCAGCCCCAGCCTGGTCATGATCAGTCCGTGAGAGAACTCGCCGATAAACCCGCTAGGGTAGAAAAACGCCAGCAGCGCGGCACCGCCAGGCATCAAAGTAAACCGACAGGATGCGATTCATGGATCGTCTCGACTGTTCCAAAAATCATTCAATCCGCTTCGCTCTTTCGCACCCATCGTTCGGAAGGTGACAATAGCGTGAACTCTGCTCGCAGCCCGCCTTTTGACCGGAAAAACCATTGCGCGCGAGAGAGGTCATTCTTCCATGGGAGAATGAATGACCTTTACTGGTTGCCGCGCTTGGCCGAATGGACGCAATCGTTGGCCAAATTGGAGGCAACCCCCTGGAACGGCGGGTCTGCCGAACTCGTCCGACTGGCGGGCCATCGCATGACGTTGCCCGAATTGCTTCGGTTGGATCGCGCGGCCGCGAAAATTCTAAATTCCCTTTCGCCTCAAACGGGCCTCGAGTCCGTTCGGCTGGCGCTACTGGGGACCGCGACCCTGGATCATCTTCTGCCCGGAGTACGGGCAGGCGCGCTCCGGCGTCGGCTGGCTGCCGCCTGTTATACCACTCCGTTCGGCCAGTATCGGCAAGAGATTGAAACTCCAGATTCCGGACTCGCCCAATTTCGTCCCGAGGCGGTTCTGTTTTCTTTCGATCCATCCTATCTCGCCGGCGAGCAACCGCTCGATGCGTTGGAAGCACAACTCGCTTCGCTTTGGACGTCTTGTCAGGAACGGTTTCGCTCCCGCATCATTCAACAGACTTTTCTGCCGTCCGCTCCGGCCATTCTCGGCGAAAACGAACACCGGTTTCCCCACTCCCTGGCGGCGCGGATCGCGGAGTTCAATTGGCGGCTGCGCTCGCTCGCCGATCGGCATGGAGTGACGCTGCTGTGCGTGGACCAATGGGCCTCCCGCACCGGTCTGGATTTCTGGCGGGACGATTTGCTGTGGCACCGCGCCAAACAGGACATCGGTCCGCGCGCTGCGATCCTCTATGGCGATTTGGTTGGCCGAATCCTTGGCAGCCTGTGGGGGAAGTCGGCGAAGTGTCTGGTCCTCGATTTGGACAATACGTTGTGGGGCGGTGTGGCGGGCGACGATGGGCTGACCGGAATCAAGCTGGGCCAGGGCGGTGGCACCGGCGAAGCCTTTGTGGCGATGCAACAGTATTGCCGGAAACTCGCTTCGCGCGGAATCATCCTCGCGGTTTGCTCGAAGAACGAGGAGTCGGTCGCCCGAAAGATTTTTTCGCAACATCCGGAGATGGTCCTCCGATTGGACGACGTCGCTTGTTTCGTCGCGAATTGGGAGCCCAAGCCGGACAACCTGCGGCAAATCGCCCGCGCCTTGAACATCGGATTGGACGCGTTGGTCTTTGCCGACGACTCCCCGTTCGAGCGCGAAATCGTGCGCACCAACCTGCCGATGCTGCATGTTCCCGAGTTGCCCGAAGAAGCGGCCTTCTACCCCCGCTGCCTCGCCGATGCCGGATACTTTGAAGGGATGGCGATCACTTCGGACGATCTCGCGCGCACCCGGCAATACGGTGAAAATTCGAAGCGCGCCGAGCTGCAGGCCTCTGCCAGCGACCTTCCCGCGTATCTGCGCAGCCTGGACATGGAGCTTCGCTGGGCGAACTTCGACGAGGTCAGCCTGCAGCGCATCACCCAGCTGATCAACAAGACCAATCAATTCAACCTCACTACGCGCCGGTACACGGAGGAGCAGGTGCGCAGCCTGATCGGCGATCCCTCGGCGTTGACCTTGCAACTGAGGCTGACGGACCGTTTGGGCGACAATGGCATCATTGCCATCGTCATCGGCCGCCTCGACGCCGCGGGAGACCTGCGGATCGACACGTGGCTCATGAGCTGCCGGGTGTTTGGCCGTACCGTCGAACATGCCACCCTCAATATTCTGGCGGCTCATGCAAGAGAGATGGGCGCAACAAGGTTGATGGGCGACTATCGGCCCACGGAAAAAAATGCGATCGTGGCCCAGCTCTATGCGTCGCTTGGATTCGAACCGCTGGCGGCGTCTGACGCCGGCTCTCAATGGCATATGCGGCTCGACCGGGAAACGACGCTGCCGACTTTTGTCCGCGTGAAAGCTCCCGACACCTCCCTCACTCCCTCATGACCGAATCTCAAATCCTCACCGAACTGAACGCCATTTTTCGCGACGTCTTCAACGACGACTCGCTCACCCTCACACCGGCGACCACCGCCGCCGATGTCCCGGGATGGGATTCGCTGACCCATGTCACTCTGACCGTCTCGGTCGAAGCCCATTTCGGCATTAAATTCAGGGCAGCCGAATTGGAGGAGTTGCACAACATCGGTGATTTCGTGCACGCGATCGCCCGGAAAAAGGGCTAGCCGAAAGGGCCGCCGGGGACGTGCTCCTCGTTCAGCTTCTGCGCCACTTCCTTCGACCAGCGAACCGCGCTCGGCGGTCTGAGATGGTTGAAGTCATCTCCGAAGTCCTGCGCGGACCAAGTCGGCTGAGGAGTCCCCAAGCTATGAAAATTATGAAACTCGGCCTCGAGCCTGGCAATATACGCACAGAATGCCGCAGTATATTCAGGAGAGGGCGTCGTAGCGGCATTCACAGGGGCTGAGACAAAATACACCGGGATGTTGCTGCCTTCGAACAGAGCGAGGCTCTCTCGGAGGTAGAGATCGAACAGCTTTACCGGCTGGAAGGAAGGGGTCTGAGCTTCCAGGCCCGCTTCCGCGCACTCGTCAGCCGTCCCAAAGGGATAATAGCCGCGCGCGGCATAGGTTTCGTGATAGAACTTCCGATTTATGTTCAGGCGTCGGATGATTCTCCCTCCCCACAACGCCGAAAAATAGCAGGGCGGAAAATCCTCGGCGTAGAGATCGGCTTTCATTCGGATCTCGATGTCGCCCGGCGATTTTGGTCCGGCGAGAGAGCTCCGCCGGGCATAGGATTCGCCCTCGGGCCAGTACTCCCGACCGTTGAATTGACGCGCCCGCTCCCACACCGTCTCGATCTCTTGCCGTGTGAGGAATCCGCACTTCGCCGTTGTCTCCCAAAATGACTTGGTGGCCATGAGATTGACTGGCGTGAACGACAAGATGACTGCGCGAGGCGGCGTCGCCGACGCCGTGAGGTCATGCGCCCATTTGGCCGCCTCAATCGATGTGCAACCCGCGAGCGCAAGATTATAGACCGATGGACCAAGCACGGACGGCACCAAACCGGCCACTGCTCGCGAATCGCCGAGGATCACGACATTGTCTTTCGGAAGAGTTTTGGCGAAGTCCATCTTGGCCCGCCAACCGGCATAGCTGATGTCGAAGAACGCCATCCGCTCTTTCGCGACCCAGAGCCAGGTGGCCGCGAAGATAAGCAGAAATGTCGCCAGGGCTGCGGTAAACGTGCGCTTCATGTTCCCTAGAATCTAAAATACAAGAACTCGGTCGTGCCCGTGACTGAAAATACCGCGAGCGCGGCGAGTGCGCCAAGCGCCATCCCCCAGGCGACGGTTGGCCGAAGGGCGATCGAGATGAGGCTCGAGCGTCGGATATCCGACAGGCTCGGACGAAACTGCTCCAACAGTTCCAAGGTGTTGGGCATGGTCCACACGACCGCGAACAAACCGACCAACATCGGCACGTGCACATACAAGGGGCCGCTTTGGAGCGGCCCGCTGATTCCATGGGTGCCAAGCATCCCCAGCAGCAGTTTACCGGCATCGGCGCACGATTCGGCGCGGAAGAAGATCTGTGCCACGAGCACCGCCAGGTAAGTAAGCGCAATCTGTCCGACTAGGATCAGACGCTGGCGCCAAAAGGAGTCTGCGCCGGGCTTGGGTTTAGGGCCGAAGCCGCGCCAGGCGTGGTTTATCGTCAAGTAGCAGGCGTGCAACAGGCCGAAAACCAGAAAAGTCATCCCGGCTCCGTGCCAGATTCCCGCCAGAATCATCGTGTAGAACAAGGGCAGTGCGATCATGCTCAGAAAGCCGCCAACCGACGCTTGGGCCTTGCGCGAGACGCTCTTGCCCATCGCGACCCGACGTCGGGTGACCCATAGTGCGATGGGATTGTACAACAGCAGCGTCAGATAGCGCGTGAGCGACATATGCCAGCGCTGCCAGAAATCGATGATGCATGCCGCCCGGTAGGGGGAATTGAAATTCGCCGGAAAGCGCATTCCAAAAAGGAGGGCAAGGCCGCAGGCCATGTCGGAATAACCCGAGAAGTCGAAGTATAGCTGCAGCGAATACGACAGCACTCCGTTCCAGGCCGGCAACAGCGCCAGGTGCTGTGGTTGCGCGAAGGTGGCCTTGACCGTCGGAATGAAGAAATCGGCCAGCACGGCTTTCTTCGCCAGCCCCATGATAAATAAGGCGGCGCCAGCAGCGAAATTCCTGCTCTGGAAGCGATAGGATTCCGGGTTCCTGTATTGCGGCATCATCTCCCGGTGGTGCAAAATCGGCCCGGCGATGAGATGGGGAAAAAACGTGACGAAGAGGCCGTAGTCCAGGAAGCGGTTTTCCTTCACGATGCCGTCTTTGCAGTCCATCAGATACCCGATCTGGGTGAAGGTGAAAAAGGAGATTCCGAGCGGGAGCGCGACCGGATGGAGGTCCGAAAACAAGACGATACCGTGGAGGCCCAGCCACTCTAGAATCGCGAAAAAATACTTGTAGTAAAAGAGCAGCAGAAGGTCCCCGCCGATACCGATCAATGACCACCAGAATCTCTCGCGGTCGGACTCCGCGGCGCGCAACAAGCGGGTTCCGCAGAAGTAGTTGAATGCAATGGAAGCGGCGAGCAGAACCGCGAGCGAGGCGTCCCACCAGGAATAGAAGACGAACGAGACCGCGACCAACCAGCCGCCCGCGTAGCGATGGTCAAAGCGCGCCAAGGCATAAAATACCACCCACGACAGCGGAAGAAACAGGAGCAGAAACGAGAGCGAATTAAACAGCATGGATGCTTAAAGCGGGAGCGAGATCGGCGGCCGCTCGGCCCGCTCGCGAGTGCGCCAGCGACTCCGAACCCGGTTGATCTTGTTCAGCAGGCGTTGCGGCAGCGTCCAGTTATTGCTGTGGTACATCGACCACGAGTCCCAGCGTCTCGTTTCCCCCACGACGCTGCCCTCCGGCGCGCGGTCGACGCAGTCAACCAGCGTAGCGGCGACGTGGTCCCATACGTGTTCAGGGGAGCAATATCGCTCCCATTGGTTTCGGGCCTGCCGGCCCAGCCGTGCAAAGTTCGGCTCGCTCTCGCCCAAGATGGCAGCCAGCGATTCCATCTTGCTTTCAGCGATGCGGAGCGAAAAGGAATCCCAGTCGACGAGCGCGGGAGGGACAAATTCATCCGCGATGATCGCCGGGCAACGTCCGAGCGCCATGGATTCGTAAATACGAAAGCTCACCGGCGCCCAACCCGCAGGGCAGAGTGAAAACTTCCCATGCAGCATCAAATCCACGTAGTGCTGATGCTCCGAAGCCTTGTGGTCCAGCCAGCTCGAGGTCGATTCGACGCGGATGGCGGGGTGTTCGGCGTACGTTTTGAGGAGTTTTTCGCGCAGGGGATTGGACTTCGGATTGCCCCGGTAAGTCGCGAGGTACTTGGGCACCACTTCGCGCGATGTTTGGTACACCGCTGGATTGGGTGTTTTATAGTAGGGAATTGCCCGATGGATCCTTCCGTCGAATCGTTTGCGACGGAGGCCGACATAGAGCCCGCGCAGCAGTCCCGCCGCCGAATCGTCAAAATTCAGAGTATATATCCGATGAGCTTGCCGAGAAACAAGCGGACACGCTTTCAGTCGGGCGATATAGCGCCACTCCTTGAACGAAAAGGGCTCGATGAGTACGAGGGCGTCGGCCCGATCGATGGATGCACCGTCAGCGACTCCCAGCTTCCGAAGCGCCGGCAGAAGACGGTCGCGCACCTCTGGATTCGGGTCGGCGAGCGCTGATTCTTCTGCGGTGATAATGTGAACCGCTTTCAATCGACGATGAGTTGCTCGGTTTTGCCCGATGGAAGCAGGCTCTCCGATTACCCGGCGCGCGGCTTGGTCAGACGCACAATCAGTTCCGAGCCGCGGAGCGAATGCGTGAAAATCACCGGATTGAGAAACGCTTCGTTCACGACAGTTGCCATGAGCCGGAAGACGCTCTCCGCTCGCAGGCGAACGCTCGCGGGTTGAAGCCGTCTCCATGGGCCGAGGCTCGTCAATGCGGCATCGACGAGAAAATTGCAGTCCCACGCATCGCGGGTTGTGAGGGACACCTCCACGCGTGCGGCATTCTCGCGCAACAGTCGTTCGATTCCGTCCGGCGAAAACTGCCAGATGTGGACGTAGGGCGCCTGGCACCACGCCCATTCTTCCCGCCGCAGTTTCATCCCCCAGGCGTCCCGATTCGGCACCGCCAGGATGCACGAGCCACCCGGCTTCAACGCCGCATAAAGCTGCCGAATCGTGCTCCCCGGATCCGGAGCGTGCTCCAGGACATGCCAGGCGGTAATCAGGTCGAATCCGTCTGGATACTTGGCTTCGAGTTCCGCCCAGTTCGAGAACGCGTCTGCTCCCGCTTCCTCCCTGGCCAGGCGGCACTGAGACTCCGACATCTCGAAGCCCACCAATTCGGCATGGGGGAATCTCCGCCGGCAGGCGCGCAAAAACTGGCCGTTGCCGAATCCAAAATCGAGCATCCGGGGCGATTCCGCCCCTGCGGAAAATCGCCGGACCCGCCAGGCCCGATGCCAGCCTTGCAGCGCCTTGCCTCTCCGCTGGTAACTCGTGCGCTCGAAATGATTCGTGTAGAACTCAGTCAGTTCCGCTTCGGTGGGGATTTCGTTGGCGCGCAAGTTTCCCCGGCCGTCCTCCACCAGGAACATGCGCCGCCCCGTCACCGGGGAAACCCAATTTTGAGACGTCAGGACCGGTGCAGCCGTGCTCATAGTGTTTCCTCGACGCTGGCCTCGAACAAACGGATCAGATCCTCCGCGGTCTGCTCGATGTTGAACCGCCGCTCGAAGCAGGCGAGCGCGTTGCGCCGCATCGCCGACCACGCCTGACGGTCGGTGGCCAGCCATCGCTCCAACAGCCGGAGGGTGCCGGCGAGATCGTCGGCTTCCACCAATCCGCCTGCGTCCTGCTCGATCTCACGCCAGATATTGACTCGATTGCTGATCAATACCGGCACGCCGCAGGCGAGCGCTTCCGCCACCGCGATGCCGAAGTTCTCCTGGTGCGAGGGCAGCACGAATGCCTCCGCCGTATGAAACGCACCCCATTTTAGATCGCCGGTGAGCATGCCCGTCCAGGTCACCCGATCCGCCAAGCCCAACTCCCGCGCCAGCTCGACCATCGCTCGGCCGTAGTCGTGGTCATTGGGACCTGCCATCACCAGTTGCACCGCGTCGGTTTCGGCTCGCTTCCGGTTCGTCAAGATTTCGCGCAGCGCCCGCAGCAGGAGGTCGGGCCCTTTCTTCACATGTACGCGACCGAGGAAGAGCAGGCATCGGCGATTGGTCAGTTCCGGAAACCGCGCGAGAAAGGCCGCGCGTTGCGCCGCCGGATCGCCGCTGCGTGGCGACGTGCCGCAATTCACCACCCGTTCGCGCGCGCGGTAGAGCCAGAACGATTCCCGTGCGAGCCGCCGCTCTTCTTCGCAGGTGAACAACACTCCGCGGGCGTCGCGCAGCACCTGATACTCCGCCCAGGGCCAGTACAGCCACTTCTTCAGGTGCTTCAGGGGATACGTGCGCTTGAACCAGGGATCCAGCATGCCGTGCGGAAATACAAAATACGGCGTCCTCGTCCCGTGGAGCGCTCTCCAGACTCCGAACGATCCGTATTGCCAAAGCCCATGCACGAAGATCACGTCGTAACGGGAGCGGTTCGCCCGCAGCCACGGCACCAAACGCGAGGAATATCCGTAACCCGTCAGGGACGGTACCATGGCGTGGCAGCGAAAGGGAAAAGATTGCACCGCCGCGTCGTTCGGATCGTCGAGCGCCACGACCTCGCTGTCGTGTCCCAGCCGCTGGTGGACGCTGGCCAGCAGCTTGATCGCTTCGACCGGCCCTCCGCCCGTGGCGCCAACCGAACGAATGACATGCAGTATTCGATGACTCACGACTCAGCCCCGCTCCCGTCCCACACGGGCCAGAGCGGACGTTCCACTCCGCAATTCGTATTGCTTGGCCACACACAACAACTCGTACATGGCGTGCAGCCGGGCGAAATAATAGCCTTCGCGCCCATCGAGCAACCCCAGTTGCCAGAAATAGACATAGCAGAATCGCAGCCCGGGTCGCCCCGGCAGCCGGTGCGACCAGGTCTTGAGCCGCCGACGCCAGCCCACCTCCTTGGCCTGGAGACCGGCGGAGCTGCGGTTGAGGAAACGATCCAGCGCCACCCGTGCCTCCCAATTCGAGTAGCGGTTGTGTTTCTCCACAAAGGTCGCGACATCGGGAAACGCATAGTGATCCATCTCGCACTTCAGGCGCGCGGTGCGCCCCTGCACGACGATGTGCTCGTGCACCTCGTTGTCGCCGCTGGCGGTCGCCACCTCGGTGAGCTTTTCGTACCGCCCGAGCCGATGCCGCAGGAGCCGCAAATTCCAATTCGGGTAGTAGGCGTGTTTCAGCCATTTCCCCATGAACATGAAGCGCCGGTTGATCCAGTACCCGTCGACCGGATGCGTGGGATCGCTGGCGATGCTGCGAAACTCCTCCTCCGTCTCGGCCGGCAATACCTCATCCGCGTCGAGGATGAACACCCACTCGTGCTTGAACGGAAGGTTTTCCAGCGCCCAGTTCTTTTTCTTCGGCCAGATGCCATTAAAATCGAATTGCACGACCTTGGCCCCGGCGCCCTCGGCCATCGCTATCGACCCATCGGTGCTGTGTGAATCGACCACCCAGATTTCATCCGCCCAAGCCACACTCGCGAGGCAGCGCGGCAGATTGCCGGCCTCGTTCTTGATCGGGATCAAGACACTTAT
>Ga0206956_1214_pt1 | contig 10528 bp, 12 predicted proteins | sample Alteio_BWOrgHeat_35_FD_153252 | JGI IMG/M metagenome (GOLD analysis project Ga0206956, IMG submission 153252) | Enriched cells from forest soil in Barre Woods Harvard Forest LTER site, Petersham, Massachusetts, United States -... | ecosystem: Environmental > Terrestrial > Soil > Temperate forest >...
CGGCATCAGCAATGGCGAGGAGATCGTCTTTCGCGTGGCCTTCAAGCCGACCGCGACGATCATGCAGCCGCAGCAGACGGTCGACATTCACGGCACGCCGACGGAGCTCACCGGCCGCGGCCGGCACGATCCGGCCGTAATCCTGCGCGCCGTCCCCATCGTCGAGGCGATGGCGGCGCTGGTGCTGGTGGATCACTGGATGCGGAACGCGGCGCAGAATCACGTGTTTAAATTCTGACCGTGGAGAAACCTCTGGTCTATCTCGTGCTGGGCTCCGCCGGTTCCGGCCGGCGCGAAGTACTGGTAGATCTCATACAAGACGGCCTCGGCGAGGCCGACCGCGCGGCCGTGTTGCTCTGCGACACGGAAGCGGCCGATCCAGCCGCGGAACCGAAGCTCGGCGCGGTCAGGGGCGAAGCGGGGTGAGAGCACCCCGCCTACATTCCGTTACTGTGCGTTCATCCGGGCAGATACTTCGCGACGCACGTGTTTTTCATCGCCGACGGCCGGCGCAATCCCCTGGATCAGGCGGAAGTGTTCAAACCGTGGGTCGAGGCGCAGGGTGGCGAGATCGCGCGCGTGTTGTGCATCGTGGACTGCGCGCTGGTGGAAAAGAATCCGCCGCTGGTGGCCTGGGTGGAGGCGTGTGTGCATTTTTCCGACGCGGTGCTGCTGAACCGGCGCGAAGGTGTGGCCAACAAGTGGCTGAGCGATTTTCAGGGGCGCTTCACGGACCAGTTCATGCCCTGTCTCTTCGAATTCGTGAAAAACGGTCGCGTGAAAAATCCCGCGCTCGTGCTCGATCCGCTGGCGCGGCGGATGACCCACGCTTTCGACGCCGAGCAGGACTGGATCTTCACCGATTCCGAAGGCGACGTGATCGACGAGGATGAAGTGACAGATGACGACGAGGAAGAAATCGAGGCGACCCCCGAAATCGATCCCTACTTCGTGCGCGACGCCGCCGGCCGGCGTGTGAAAAAAATCCCGGACATCGCGAAGTATCTGCCCGGATGAACGCACAGTAACGGAATGTAGGCGGGGTGCTCTCACCCCGCTTCGCCCCTGAGCTTGCTGAAAGCCCTGAGCCTGTCGAATGGGTCGAACCTGCCGACTCTTCGTCTGCCCGTAGGTTTGATTGACTTGGATTGGCAATGATTGGCTTTCATCCACTTTGAGGATTCCCGCCCCGCCCGCCGTAGCCTTTGCGAAGGCGGAACCGCTTCTCGCCCAAAGCCCGATGCTCTCTGCAGGTTCGACAGTCTTCGACTGCTTTCGACCACCCGCGGCGACTCTAGCCGTCCGAGCCTTCCGGACTTGGAGCCTACCGTTTATCGCCGCCCTCACAGCTTGGTTTTACCACGTTTTACTCGGTTTATCTTTGAGTACTCTCCGAGAACCCATTGCCGGAGTCCACCAGCCGATTGACCACAAAGAGGCACAAGAAAATCAGGGCTCGCCGTCAACGCGTGCGTCGCGCCTATGGGCGCGCGGGAGAGTTACGTCGCCACGAATGTACCCTTTTCGTGCCTCTTCGTGGCCAAACTCCGACTGCTCTCGACCACCCTTGACGATCGCATCGTCCCGCCCGCTGTCCATCAAAGCTTACCGCTTAAAGCTTTCAGCTTATCCGATGTCAAAGAACCGAGACGGCTGCTATTATAACCCAAACCGCCCAGCCACCGGGAGCCTTGCTGGGCCTCGCGGCCCTGCGGAACGTCTATTTTTGCTTTCGAGAGCCGAAAGCAACCCTGCAAAGCCCAATTTATCCTTCGTAGCCCTAAGCCGGTCGAACGGGGCGAAGGTGGACGGGCGAAATAGGGGCCGCTCATTTGCTTTTTAGCCTCCGTGCCCGCCTCTCCTCATCCGCTCCGAAATAACCAATAAGCAATAACCAATCACTCCTGCCCCCGCCGCGACCGCGCAAAGTGCCTCCGAAATTCCTCCGAGTCCATGATCTCCCAGAGGAACGATCCGAGAGACGGCCGCGCGAGGTAAAGCAAGCCACAGACCCGGCTGAGCAAGCGCCCGCCCCACAGCCCAAACCAAACGAGCGTGCCAGCCAGTCCATAGAGCACGCCCAGCCCGCCGGTGATCCCGTAAGTCCAGGCGCTGAATTCGAGAGGAAATTTCGCCGTGATCCAGCGCAGGAGCCCGATCGAAACGACGATGGCCCCGCTCACCAGCCAATGGGTCCGCGCGACGAGCGCGACGCAGTCGTGCGGGCGGTGCATCCCGGAGCGAATCACGGCCGGAGGGGAACGTTGTGGTGCATCGGAAACTCGAGTGTGTCGGACCGGTGAAACAGGGAAAATCAATTTTCTTGCGCCCGGCGACGCCCCCGTGTGTCTTGCCCCTCCGCCTGTTTGCCCGGGTGGTGGAATTGGTAGACACGCAGGTCTCAGAAGCCTGTGCCGTAAGGTGTAGCGGTTCGAGTCCGCTCCCGGGCACCATTTTCCTTGGCGATTCCGCTCCGGTCGTCAGAACGCAACGGCGCAACGCCGATTAGTTACGCCCGATACGGGCTCATTTGGTTAAAAGGGATGAAGCGTTGTGTAACCCCATGAACTTCAACAGCAGACTTTTTAAAACCCCCTCTGCAAAGCAGTTCACCCTTCGGTTTCTCGTCGGGCTTGTTCACTCCTCTCTGTCTCTCCGTGCCTTTGTGGTTCAATTCGGTCTGTCACGTTTTCGCGCTCCATTGCATGCTTCCGCCTGATGCGGAGCTGAGGCCGATCATTTCTCCGGCGCGAGGAATTCGTTCGTGTACGTTTTCGCGAGATCCACGCGGGCGTATTCAGGAAACAGCGTGCAAATCGCGCGCGCTTCCTGCTGCGCGGCCTCGCCGGGCATCCGCCCATCCGTGGCAAACATCTTCACGCCTTGTGCCATCACGCGCGAGTCCTTGCCCTCGGCGGCGACAATCTCCGGGACGACCGCGGCCACTTCCTCCGGCGTGTGATGGTTGATGAAAGCTAGCGCCCGCGCAAACGCTCCCACCAGCCGATGGGTAAGTTCAGGATGTGCCCTGGCGTAATCGGCTGACATATACAGCACCGTGGTGGGAAACAGGGTGCCAACGCTCTTTCGCGTGCCTTCCACCGAATAGAGATCGGCCAGTAATTTTGCGGCACCTTCGGCTTGGTAGAACCCCGCATCCGATTCGGGTGCGATGATGAGATCGGCCTCGCCGCTCTTCAGCATGGCCGCGTTCGTCTGCCGGTCCTTGGGTTGGATCGGTGTAAAGTCCGTCACCGCGAAACCTTGATGTAGCATGAGCCAGTTGGCGGAGGTCGATTTGGCGGAGTGGGGGCCGCCGGTGATCATGCGGCGGCCTTTCAAATCGGTCAGGCTGTTGACTTGGCCGTCGAGCTTGCGGGACACGAGCACTTCGTAGCCCGGCGTCACCGCCATCGTGATCACAGCCAGGCAATCCCGCCCTTCCGCTTGTGCCACGATCGTGTGGTGGTAGTAAGCCACCATCCCTGCGATTTTGCCGCTCGCGAGTGAATGATCGATCTCGGCGGACGCCGACGTTTCCTGCAGGGTGACTGCGAGTCCTTCCGCCGTAAAATAACCGAGATGATCCGCGAGCAAGACGGGAAGGTTGCGGATCATTTTAATCCCGTCGACTGCGAGCACGACTCGCTCGGCCTCGGCTGCGTGCATCGAGCATCCGACGAGCGCCAGGCCGAGCAGTGAAAAGAATCGGTGTTTGGGGTAGGGCATAGGCGGAATCTGGAGCGCGGACCTGAATCGGGGATTAAGCCAACATGAAATCAAATTTAGCGAGGTTCCGCCACGAGCGCGTGCGAAAACTGAACAGGAATTCAGTCTCCCTTCAGTTTTGTTTCAGACGATCCACTCAGAGTGACGGCATCCCCGTGCTTCCCCCATGAAAATTCGTTCCCGTCTCGTTGTTGTTTCAGTGCTCGCGATGCTCGTGACTCCAGTCTTCGCGCTTAAATTCGCCGCGGTCGAGCATCACATCAAAGCCGACCCGTCGCTCCCGGTCTGGAAACCGGGCGAACTCAAAGTCGAGCCCGAAGAGGAGTTCAACCTCGTCGGCGCCGATATCATGGATGAGATCACGCTCGGCTGGGTGAAAATTTTCCGTGCAGCGTACCCGAGGCTCAGCGTGACGATGGAAGCCCGCGCCTCGGGCTCCGGCGTCCCGGCGCTCACGGCCGGTATCGCGCACGCCGCCCCGGTAGGTCGCGAGGCCTTGCCGGCGGAACACGACGCGTTCGTGAAAAAATACGGCTACGAACCGTTCGCGATCAAGGTCGCCACCGGCTCGCTCGGTTCGCTCGGCAAGACCGCCACCTCCGTCTTTCTCGTCGCCAAGGACAACCCGATTAAAGGACTCACGTATAAGCAGATCGACCAAATCTACTCGAAGTCGCATAAGCGCGGAGGCGGCGACATCACCACGTGGGGCGAGCTCGGGCTGACCGGAGAGTGGGCCAACCGCCCGATCCATACCTATGGCCTCAAGCCGCCGAACGGCATCGAGCAGTTCGTGAAGTGGAAGGTGCTCGACAATGGCGAATGGCGCGACGGCATCCAGAACGTCAAGGGCCAGGGCTTCATCCACGCGTTCACCGTCGCCTCGAACGACATGCACACCCAACTCGGCGGCCTAACCTACGCGCTGCTGGCGAACGTTACGCCGGACGTGCGTGTCGTCCCGATCGCCGAACACGAGGGTGACCCGTTCCTGATGCCGACGATTGACACGGTCTACCACCACACGTACCCGCTTTCGCGTTACGTCTACATTTATCTCAACCGCCCGCCGGGCACCGCCCTCGAGCCGAAGACGAAGGAGTTTCTGAAGCTGGTGCTCAGCAAGCAGGGCCAGGACGTCGTGTCCGCCGAAGGCGTCTTCATGCCGCTGTTACCCGAGGTCGTGAAGGAGGAGCTGGCGAAACTCAACTGACCATGCGAGCGCGCGCCTGGATGCTGTGCGCGCTGGCGATCGGCGTCTCCGCGTGCGCCGCCGAGGTGCGCTGCGCCAGCGCGGAAAGCATGGCCGGCCTGATGGAGGCGTGGACGCGCGGCTTCAACGCTACTCATCCCGCCACGCCGGCGGGGGTGACGGTGCGCGAGAAATTTGCGGCGGCGGCGTTCGATGCGCTGTTGCGCGGTGAGGTGGAGGTGGTGCCGTTCTCGCGCGAGCTCTTCCCGTCGGAGCGCACCCGTTACGCGGAAAAATTCGGCGGCACTCCGCTCCTCGTTCCCATCGCCACCGGCAGCCGCGATACGAAGGGCGGCACGCACGCGATCGCGATTTTCGTGAATGAGAAGAATCCGCTCACGAAAATCTCGCTCGCCCAGCTCCGCGAGGCCTTCACGCGTGACGGCCGGATCACGACCTGGGGCCAGCTCGGCCTCGGCGGTCAATGGGCGGATCGAAAGATCTCGCTGCATGGCATGCTGCGCCGGCGTACGACCGGCGATCCGCCCGGCATCGTGAATTTTTTGGAGCAACGCCTGCTTGCCGGCCGCACGTGGCGCGAGGCGGTCGTCGAACATGCCGACGTGACGAACGGGCCGCAGGGCCTCGAACTCATCGTGCGCGCGGTCGCCGCCGATCCAGCCGCCCTCGGCTACAGTGGATTCGCGTATGCCCAGCCCGGCACGAAGACACTCGCGGTCGCGGAGACCGAGGGAGGGGAGTTTTTCGCCGGTGCTTCCGAAGAAGTCGCGCGGCGCGAGTATCCGCTGGCGCGTACGATTTATCTCTGTGTCGGCCGGGCGCCGGATGAAGCGACGCGTGAGTTTCTGCGCTACGTGCTCGGCGCCGAAGGTCAGCAGGCGATCTCGGCCGACACCGAGAAATTTTTTCCTCTGCCCGCGCCAGCCGTCGCGGAGGCACTCCGAGGGCTTGGGCGCTGACGACGAGCCTGAAATTTTTTTCACGCTCGTTTCAGCGTTGTTTCAGGAAATTCCGCCATCTTTCACGTCATGAAAACCCCGCTTCCATTCATTTTAGTTTTCTTGTTCCTGATTGCCGGCCTCCGCGCCCAGGAAGCCGCGCAAAATTGGGGCAAGGCTGCCGATAACAAAATCTATGCGCAGAAGCTCTTGAACGAGGTCATGGCGAAGAATCCCGAACTGCTCGTCGTCGGCTTCCACGCCATCAAACCGGGTGAGAAGGAGCAGAAAATGATCGCTACGAATCTCGACCGCGTCGGCAAGGATGACGACGACGATGACAAGGCCGTCGTGACCGAGCGCAAAACCATTTGCGTTCCGAATGCGAAAGAGGCGAACAAGTTCGAAGTGCAGGTGCCGATGAAGGACGCGGCGGGTAATATCATCGGCGCCTACGGTTTTGTTTTTCTCTATAAAGCGGGTGACGACGAGGTGGAGATGCACCGCAAGGCCCTCGTGTTGCGCGATGCGCTCGCGAAAAAAATTCCGAATCTCGCGGCCCTTTTCGCTCCGGCAAAACTCTAAAATTTCCCATGAAAATCTCCCTGCTTTTTGTGGCCGCCCTCGGCCTGTCGCTCGTGGGACGCGCCGACGTGCTCAAGCCCGGTGCGATGGTGAAAATTCCCGACTCCGCCGGCAAATTCGATTTTCTCGAGATCGATGGGAGCCGCCATCGTTTGCTGGCCTCGCACGAGAAGGACGAGACTGCCGATATCATCGATCTCGACGCGAACAAACTCATCACCCGCGTCAAGCTCGGGCCGGTGGTCGACACGGTTCTCGATCCCAAGACCGGCAACTATTTTTGCAGCGTGCAGGACGACAAGCGCATCGCGGTGCTCGACGGCAACACCCTCAAGGAGATCGATTCGATCGCGCTCGACGGTGAGACGGACGGCATCGTGTTCGAGGCGAAGTCACGCCATCTCTTCGTCACGCATGATAACGGCACGCACCTGTGGATCGTCGACGTCGATGCGAAGAAGGCGATTGCCACGATCGAAATTCCCGGCGCGCCCGAATGCCTCGCCCTCGATGCGGCCGCTAAAAAACTTTATCTCAACATCAAGGCGACGAGCGAAGTTGTCGTGATCGATATTGCGGCGAATAAACTCGTCGCGAAATGGCCGTTGGCGCCCGCCATCGCGCCTCACGGCCTCGTGCTCGATGCCGCGGCAGGCCGGCTCTACTCGGCGGGCGACAATGGGGTGCTGGCGGTGCTGGATACGAAGTCAGGCCATGTCATCGGCTCGGCTAAAATCACGGAGCACGTCGATCAGGCGGCATTTGATGCGACGACCCACACCATTTACTGCGCGGGTCCGGGCTCGCTCTCCGTTGTCCGTGCGACCTCGACCGGCGCGGAATTAGTAGGGAATGTCAAAACGGCTGACACGGCAAAGAATGTGGCCGTCGACCCCAAAACCCATGCGGTTTGGACCACGTTCACCGACGGAAAAAACTCTTACGCGCAGTCTTTCGTCGCGCCGTAAGCGGGTGAACAGCTGCGGCCACGTCTCGCCCGTGATCGAAGTAAACGTCCCCGCCGCAAGCAGCAGAGCATTTGACCAAACCGCGCCCATGCACTCACCGCATTTCCGAATTCTGGTAGCCGCGAGCGTGAGCGAGTGGGCGACGGACTACTCGCTCACGCTCGCAGCTACTTCAACCAAGCCGCAGCAAGCTTCGGAGTATCGAACCTACAGCGAATGAAAGGCTGGAATATTTTTTCGTTGGCCATCGCGCTTCTCCTGAGCTGCATCGCTACGCGGGCGGCGGACGCGCCGAAATACGGCCTGGCCGCGGACAATAAAATCTTTGCCCAGTCCCTGGTGAACCAGATGATGGCGTCAAACCCAACGCTGCTCACCGCGGGCATGCACTGTGTGCCGCCGGGAAGTGAGAAACAGCAGATCGTCGCTTCGACCCTGAACGTCATCGGCAAGCCGAGCGATCCGGAGGATGTCGAGGTGGGCGCGCAGGGTTTCACCCATCTTAATCCGAACCTGAAGATTCCGAAGCTCGGCATCATGCTCCCCTTGCATGACCGCAGCGGAAAAATCATCGGGGCGCTTGCGCTCGCCTTCAAGTACCACGAGGGCGAGGATCAAGTGAAATACTTCGCCGAAGCCTCGGCGATCCGCGACCGCGTGGCTCAGGAGATCCCGACGCTTGCGGACTTGTTTGTGCCGGCGCCGTGAAGCTTCGCGCCCTGACCTTCGTGATAGTCGCGACGGGTGCTCAGACGCTCGTCGCGGTGGAGGTCGATCCCGCGCTGCCGCGCTATGAATCTCACGTGATCGCTTTTCCAAAGGGTGCGAGTTATCTCACCGCGAAAGGGGAGGTGGCCATCGTTGGATACAACGATATGCAGGAAATGCTCGCGGCCCTTGGCGCGCGCTTTACGGCGTTGCACCCGGAATTTCACTTCGCGTGGGATTTGCCAGGGACCAAAGCGGCGCCCGCGGCCCTCGCGGCCGGCAAATCCGCTTTCGCGCCGATGGGTGCGGAAATGACGCCGCCGCAGTTAGCGGCTTACGAAGCGGTCACGCATGCGCCTCCTCGGATGTTTCGCGTCGCGCATGCCTCGCTCAATCCGAAGGCGCTGAGCGGGCCGCTGGCCATTTTCGTTTCGGGCAACAATCCGCTCACGTCGCTCACCTGCGCGGAGGCGGCAGCGATTTTTTCCGGGGAAAACCGTGAGGCGGGCATGAAGATCTGCGGAGTCGAATCCGACGCCGCCTTGGGCATCTTCTTTCGAAACGGTGTGATGGGCGGACGCCCGTTTGCGCCCGATTTCGTAGGCTATCCACAATCGGCCGATGTGGTCGCGCGGATCGCCGCGGACGCGCATGCGATCGGGTTTGCAGCGGCCATGCGTGCGACGCCGGCAGTAAAAATCCTCGCGCTCGCGTCGCGTGCGAACGAGGCGCCGGTCGAATTGACGGAGGCCAGCCTCGTCGCGGGGCGTTACCCACTCGATCGTTGCTTGCTGATCGGTGTGCGCGCGCCGGTCGAGCCATGGTTGCGGGAATTTCTGCGATTCGTGCTTTCGCGCGAAGGGCAGCAGCTCATTGCCGGCAGCACGCTGGGTTATCTGCCGTTGAACGCCAACGATGCCGCCACCGAGTGTCGGAAGCTCGATGCGCGTTCGATGGCGGCGCCTTAATCGGAATTAAGATTTGTTTCAGCTTGGCTTAAGTTCGGCGGCACACTGTAGCCACGATCCTAACCCCGCAACCCCCGGTCTCGTACCGTCAGCCATGCACCAAGAAACCTCGATCCGTATCCGCGTCGGCGGACTCGTTCTGCTCGCTTTCACCGCCTTCGCGTTCTCCGCTTCAGCACAAACCACGCCGGAAAAACCCGACGACGTAGTGCAGCTCGACGTCTTCACCGTCAAGACTGACATCGAAACCTACCACCAACAAACGTCTTCCATGGCGAACAAGCTTCCGACGGATCTGAAGGAGCTGCCGTCGTCGCTATCGATCTTGAACGCCTCCGCGATCGCCGATCGCAGTGCGGTGACGATGTCGGATGTTTTCAGTTACGTCACCGGGGCCGCGCAGTCGCAGAATGCAATCAATGGGTTTTCGTTCCGGGGATTCCCCAACACGGGCAGCTACACGCAGAATATCCAGTTCGACGGACTGATGGGCACTACGCTGAAAAAGGCCGGCGCCAGCTCGGCGAACGTCGACAGTCTCGAGTTTCTCAAAGGCCCGAATGGGGTGCTTTATGGTCAGATGAACCCCGGCGGCTTGCTCAATATCGTGACCAAGAACCCGAGCGAAGTCCAACAGACCTATCTGCGTTTCACCGTCGGTACTTTCGAAGGGAGTTTCAACAGCCTTGGCTCACGCAACACCGAGACGACCAGTATCGATACCACCGGGCCAGTCCCCTTTACCAGCCACCTCTTCTACCGGGTCATCGTGGACGCCGACAGCGTGCCCTCTTCCCGCCCCGGAAACTGGGATCACAGTTTGTCGTTTTTCCCGTCGCTCACCTACAAGTGGAATCCCGGAACATATTTTACCGTCAAATTCGAATCCGCCGAAGACTTTCGCCGGCAGGACGACGGGATTACCCCGATTTTCACCAGTCCAGCAGTTTCGGTGAATGTCGGCGGCACCCCCACGCTAACCGCTGCCTACGGGACGAACGCAAGCTACTACACGGCGCCGTTCAATACGGTTTACAATGACGATGGCGACAAGGCGACCGACCGTGGCTCAGCCGTTTCGACCTATTTTCACGCACAGCTTGGGTCAGATTGGACCCTGCGCGTGCAGTCGCGGGCGGTGTGGCACTTGGACGTCGTCCGGGAGCTCACCATAAACAATGCCAATGTCTTCACTCCGAAAGCATCCTACGCCACCCCCACTTCCAAACTCATTCGCCAATATAACTACGTCAAAAACGGCCACCGATACGATTATGTCGACGCCAACATTTTCCGCAATTTCGACCTCGGCCTGGTCAAGCAAACCGTGCTGTTCGGCGTCGGCGGTGGAGGAGAATTTTTCGGCAATACGCGCCTCGCTTTCGGCCCCAACCAGACGACGGCGCAGGCCATCACCCT
>Ga0206956_1241_pt1 | contig 10437 bp, 6 predicted proteins | sample Alteio_BWOrgHeat_35_FD_153252 | JGI IMG/M metagenome (GOLD analysis project Ga0206956, IMG submission 153252) | Enriched cells from forest soil in Barre Woods Harvard Forest LTER site, Petersham, Massachusetts, United States -... | ecosystem: Environmental > Terrestrial > Soil > Temperate forest > O...
TGGTCGTACCGGTGCCGCCGAGGGTCACGTTGCCGCTGCCCGTCGCGATTGCGGAGCTGATCGTGGTGTTGCCCGCGCCGCCGAGGGTGAGATCGACGTTGCTGCCAGAGAGGCCGCCGGAAAGAGCGAGCGTGCCGGTATCGGTTTTGATTGTGCTGGCCGTGGCCAGCGTGATGGCGCCGGAAAGGGTGGCAGTGTTGCCCGCGCCGGGATTCGCATCGATCGCGCCGGCGCCACTGTAGCCGGAGCCATTCAGCGTGAGAGAGTTGGTGAGCGTGCGTCCGTCGGCGATATTGAGGGTGGCTCCATCGTCGACCACGGTGCGGCCGGTGCCGAGGGCCGAGTTGCTCGATTGGACCCGCAGCACGCCGGAATCTACGGTGATATTGCCGCTGTATCCGCTGTTCGTGCCCGACAGGATGAGCGTGCCATTGGAGAGCTTGTCGATCGTCGAACTCCCGGTGAGATTGGAAGCGACGGTCAGGCTGCCGGTGCCGGAGACATCGACGACGGCATTGGCGGTGACGCTGACCGTGCCATTGCTGATAATCTGATTGTTGGCCGACTGCTGGATGATGCTCGGGATATTGCCCTGCAGCGTGAGCGTATTGCTGCTCTCGTTGATATTGAACGCGCCTGCCGCGCTGTCGAACTTGATGGCGTTGGCGTAGTAATTGCCGTTCATCACGGGGCCGAGGCGGGTGGTGCCGGTGAAATCGAGCTTCTGCGTGGACGAGGAACTGGTGCTCGGCACCCCGTTGCCGACCCAGTTCGAGGAGCCGGTTGCGCTCCAATTGTTGCTGCTGCCATTGGCGCCGTTCCACGTCGTGAAGGTTGTATTGGGCGTAATGATATAGGCGTTGCCTTCGCCGTTGCCGGCGTTGGCGAGCGAGCTGGCCTCCACGGAGCCGGAGCCATAACCGGAGAAGTAAATCGAGCCGAGGATGCCGGAGGAGAGGCTGGCCTGCGTGGTCGCGAGCACATCGCTGCCGCTCGTCCAGTTATTGATCGAAAGCACCCCCGAGTTCGACGTGACATTGCCGAAGACGAACGTGTTGGAACCTGCGGTGGAGCCGAAGTCAATCGCGGCGCCGTTGGAGAACGCAAAATTCCCGACCTTGTCGGAGAGACCGTTGAGATTGAGCGTGCCGCCGGCGAGGTTGAGCGAGGAGCTGCTGCTGAGGGCGTTGTTGGCGCCGAGCTGAAGTGTGCCCGCATTGACGGTGGTGGTGCCGGTGTAGGTGTTGAGGCCGCTGAGCTGGAGCGTGCCCACGCCGGCCTTGGTGAGGTTGCCGGAGCCGGCCATGCCATTCTGAATGACGCCGGAAATCGTGGACGTTCCGCTGTCAACCTGGACGGAGAGCGTCTGCGCGGTCGTGTTGTTCGAGAGATTGACCGTGCCCGACTGCGTGGCATTTGCGAGATTGAGCGTGTAGCTGCCGCCGGTCTGGGTGAGCGCGCCGCTGGTCGTGAGGTTGGAGAAATTGGCACTGCTCTGCAGCGAGATGGCATTGTTGATGGTGCTCGCGTTGGTGGAGGTGAGATTGCCTCCCATAACGGTGAGCGTGCCGGTGCCGAGGCCGGTGGCGTTGTTCACCGCGAGCGTGCCCGTGCTGAGGGTGGTGCCGCCCGAGTAGGTGTTGGCGCCGGAAAGCATGCTGGTGCCATTGCCACTCTGGACGAGCGAGCCGGTGCCGGAGACGACGCCCGAGAGCGTCGTATTGCCGCTGCCGTTGAGCGTGGCGGTGTAGTTGCCGAGGGCGACGTTGCCGGTGAGCGCGAGTGTCGAGGAGCTGTTATTCTGAATCTGAATCGCGTTGTCGGCCTTGATGTTGGAGCCGACCGTCTGCGTGGCGGAGCCGTGGGTCTGCGACACGAAGACACCGGACGGCCCGGTGGCGGCACTGCCGTTGAATTCGAGGCTGCCGCCGGAGAGCGTGTAGCTGAACGGCGCGTCGATTTGGAGATTCCGGATGACCTGATTGCCCGAGACGTTGATGTTTTGGGCGCTGTTGACGTAGGTGTTGTCCAGGAGGATGTCGGAGCCGGACGCCGGCACCGCGGCGGGAGAATTATTCCAATTGGCGGCGGTGGTCCAGGCGCTGTTGCCGTTGGTGTTGGTCCACAGGTTGGAGACGACGCTCGACAGTGTGAGGCCTTGCACCTGGTGCACATCGGTCGAACCGCCCGTGCCGGACGTAAATCCCATGATGAGGCTGTCCGGCCGGGTGTATCCAGAAAGATCGATCGAGTAGAGCGCGATGAAGTTGCCGCTGCCGCCGGTCGCCATGTAAACCGTCATTTGATTCGTCGCAGTGATGACGATTTGGATCGTGCGGAGATTAGCGCCGGTGGGGCGGGTGCTCGAGCCCGGGAAGGCGATCGAGTTGGTGCCAAGATTGCCCGTGCCGCCGAGGTAGTTGTAGCCGGTGAGCCCTTGGCCGGGACCGCGCACCGCAATGGAATTCGGGGTGAAGCCGGTGCCGCCGACGCGGCCTTCGGTGGGGCTGGAGAAATTGCCGAACTCGTCGATGCCGACGCCGATGTAGCCGCCGTTCATGCCGTTGATGTCGGCCCCGCCGCCGCCCGCCGCGGTCTTTTGCGCATAACCGAGACTGCCGCCGTAAGCGCCAACGGAGAATGACTTGCTGGCGTCCGCGAGGAAGAACGTGATGCCATCCGCGCCGGAACCATTGAACGAAGCGTAATTGAACGTCGCGGTGATCGTGGCATGCCCGGCCGCGAACGAATTCGTGTCGTAGGCGTAGGTGGCTTCGTTGCCCGCGCTGCTGGTCATCTGGAGCCAGCCGTTACCGGCGGTATCGGTGTTGCCGCCAGCCGCCGACGCCGTCAGGACGGGGGTGTATCCGCTGCCTCCGACTGTCCACCCGCTGTCGAGTGTCGAACCGGTGAAAGAGCCGTTGAGGGTGACTGTCTGGCCTTGCAACCGAACAATAGCTGCCGCGCCGAGTGCGAGGAAAAACAGAGAGGGGTTGTGTCGGATGTTTTTGATGTTCCTAGCATCGGGTTTCCCGGTTTTTCTTCAAACCATAACTAGGGTTATACCCCTACGGCTTGTACCCAGCGACTACTACGCAGCGTCGGCGCAAAACACTAGCGTCTTAGACAAATCCAAGGGCATCAAACTTGCCCCCCAAGATAGGCTCCGACGGGCAGTTCAGCCAGGCATCCAGCGCTGTGGCATAGACTTGCCGAAAGTCGGTGCTGAAGCTAAGATCCTGGTTGCGAGCGAGTTTTAGCGATGGTGCGGTGCCGTGCAGGCCTCCCTTGATGCCGGAACCCATGACGAAGAGCGGCGCCGCCGTCCCGTGATCGGTGCCGTGGCTTTCATTTTCGCTGGGTCGGCGGCCGAATTCCGAAAACGTCATCGTAAGTACCTGTCCCCCGAGCTGGTGAGCCTCGAGATCCTTCTGAAATGCGGCCAAACCGTCGGAGAGTTGGGTGAGCAGATTCGCCTGCTGGGTAACTTGGTTGCTATGCGTATCGAAGCCACCGAGCGAAACGAAGTACACGCGGGTGGGCAGCCCCGCGGCGATCAGCGCGGCGACGTTACGCAACGAGGCGGCGAAGGGATTGCCGGGATAATTCACGCCGGTGCCGGGCCGGTAGTCGCCGAGCACGCGCTGTACTTTCTGTTCGGTTACGAGCGCGTCCATCAGCGTGTGCTTGAGGAACGAGGCATTGTCGCTCTCGTGGCCCTCGCTGGGCTGCCCGACCATTTGCTCGAGGAGCTTGCGCGTCTCCTCGTTTTCGCGGCGATTGCCGGCGCCGGGCAGCAGGCCGAAGGTCGGGTGCTCATGCTCGCTGAGGAAGGACTGGGGCACGCCGTTGCTGATATGCACGGCGACCGGATCGTGCGAGCCGGCGGGCATTCCGGCGCACGCGTTGTCGAGGTAGCGGCCGATCCAGCCCGTCTCGGCGATTTCGTCGCTGCGGCTCGCCGTTTCCCAAATTTCCGTCGAGCGGAAATGGCTGCGATTCGGATTCGGGTAGCCGACATTCTGGACGATCCCGAGTTTGCCTTCCTGCAGCAGTCCGTGCATCGCGGTGCAGGAGGGATGGAGTCCAAGCGTATCGCTCACCCGGAGCACCTTGTCCTTGGCGAGGCCGAGGGTCGGACGCAGGCGGTAGTAGTCGGCGTCCTCGAAGGGAATCAGCGTATTCAGTCCATCGTTACCACCGGCGAGCTGGACGAGCACGAGAACGCTGCGATCCTTCTCCGGCGCGGGCGCGGCAGCGAGCGTGGACTGCACGAGGAACGAGGGCGCGAACCGGCTAAAGGCGAGCAGCCCGATGCCTTTGCCGGCGGTGAGGAGGAATTCGCGACGGGTGGTGGGGAAATGCGGCGTGAGATTTTTCATGGGCGAAGGGCGGGCTAGCAGAGTTGATATTCGGGCGCCTGGAGGAGGGTGACGGCCGCGCGGCGGACGCGCCGCAGGCGTTGTTTTTCATTGTCGCCCGCGGCGGCGAGGAACGACTGCACGCTGGCCTTGAGATCGGATGTCGCCGGCGTGGGCAGAAAATCGTTCACGAGTCGGGCGGCCGCATTAGGAGCATCGAGTTCGGCGATGTCGGCGAGCGCGGCGTCGTCGACATCGAAGCGGGTGAGGCCGTTGGTGCGAGCCGCGAGCAGGTCGATCTGCTCGTCGGCGTTCAGCGTTTTTTCGTCGATGGGCGAGAAGAGCGCCTCGACGAGCTGGCGGCGGGAGGCGAGGGTGGCGGAGTTGATCCAGTTGCGGCCGCCGACCCAGCCGCGGACGTTGGGCGGATAGAAGAGCCACTGGCCCATCTGCCGCAGCGGATTGAGCGTGAGGCGAGGCAGCGGCGAGACATCGAGCTGCAGGTCCTGCACGAGGCCGAGGTAAAATTGCACGGGGCTCTTGATGAAGTTGCCGCGAAATTCCGGCGCGAAGAACAGCCGGCTGCCGAAGAAGCGGTGGGCGAGCGGGCGGAGTTCGTATCCACTTGCCTGCCACACTTCGCCGAGCGCGGCGAGATAGTCCTTCGGGATCATCTCGTCGCTGAGGTAGAACTTGACGAGCTCGTGCGGCAGGAACGCCCCGGCGGCGGGTTGCCGGTAGGCGAGATCGATCACGTCGTCGCCGGTGAAGTTGCCTTTCTGACCGAAGATGGTTTTGGGCGTGTCGTCGTGCTGGCCGGGCGCGTAGTGGAAGCCCTCCTGATAGGGTTGGGCGCGATAGCCGGTAAAGGCCCGGGCGGATTCCTTGATGTCCGCTTCCGAATAATTTCCCTCGCCGAGCAGAAAGAGCTCGAACAGCTCGCGCGCGAAATTTTCGTTGGGCGCGCGCTTCTGGCTTTGACCGAGATCGAGGTAGGTGATCATCGCGGGCGAGCGCGAAACCGCCTTGGTCAATGCGGGCGCTGGGCCCAACCCATGGCGTGCGAGCACATCGAAGTGGTCGTAGATATGGCCGGCGTTTTGAACCTTTTGGGCGGAGACGACATAGACATCGCTTAGGAACAGCACCCACTTGGCAAAGGCCGCCTGATCCGGTTGAGCGGCATACCGGAGCCACTTGATGCTGAGATCCTGCAAGGCGAGGCGTTGGCGCTCCTGCACTTCACGCCGCGTGCGGACTTTTTCGTCGGCGGCCATGGTCTGCAGGGATTGGAGCAGCTCGGGCGCATCGCCTTCGATCCGTTCGACCATGCGGGGCTTGGGCAACAGTATGGGATCGTTTGGATACAGGCGCTCGAGCGTCGTCGTCAGTCCGTCCCGCGCCGCTCGCGCGACGACCGCGGGTTGCGCCGCCCATCCGGTGCGGCGCAGGAGATGGCGCGCCGCCTCGGCGTCCCACTCGCTGGCCGGCAGCGGCTGCCAAGCCTCGGTGGGGTTGAGAGAGATCTTCATGGGGTAAATGACGAGCCGCGCGGGCGGCGGTTTCATCCGGACAAAATCACAAATCTGAAGGCATTCTGCAATGTAGGAGCCTGCTTGCAGGCGATTCATCGCGTGCAGCAGTCCAACATATTGCGAATCGCCTGCAAGCAGGCTCCTACGGGGCGTTGGGCGGGCGGTGAATCTGCGGCGTCCACGTCGCATAGCTTGGCTCCTCGTGCAGGAAGGCATCGGGGGCGTCCGTCGCGCGAAAAATATCGGCCTCGGCGATTCGCGGCCACAGCGTCGCGAGCGAGTAGGGGACGAGCCGCACACCCGGGGGGAGCGCCGACCAGTGGCGGAAATTTTCCGGCATCGCGAGTGGGCCGGAAAGCGCGCGCAGCGGCACGCGGCGCAATTGGCCGCCGCGCACGAATGCATGCCACAGTTCGCGTCGCGCATCGGCGACTATGGTGAGATCGTCCCGTCCCAGCGATTCGGCTACGGCGGCGAGGCTGTGATACGCGAAGACGGGTCGCGGTGCGAGCACAACCCACGTTCGCAGGGCCATGGCGACAGTGCGGATTCCCAAAACGGAGCCCGGCCCATCGCAAAATGCAAACGCCCGCGCGTGGCCGACATCCACGCCCAGTTTTTCCACGCAACGAAAAATCCCCGTGCCCGCTTCTTCCTCGGCCATCTCCCACCGGCCTTCGCCGGGTTCACCGTTGGCAAACCAACCTACTTGCACCCTGGCCGATGCCGCATCGAGCAGTAACAAGGGCGCGTGCGCCGCGAGAAGTTGGCGGAGAGTCGGCATCGATGCGGGCGACGAAACGGCGCGCGGCGCCATCGTGCAAGCGTGCAGAATCCGGCATTGACCGGGGTGAGGCGCGGCGTACGTTGAACGATTCTCAATCTAAACCTCCCTGTTACGCACCCGTGAATGTCCAACTGAACAGCGTTTCCGCCACCCGCAAGAGTCTCGTCGTCACGCTCGATCCGACTGAGGTCGACGCCGAGCACGCCGCCGTTGTCACCGAGTTTTCGAAGCTCGCGCGCCTTCCGGGCTTTCGTCCGGGGAAGGCTCCGACCCCGATCGTGGTCCGGCATTTCGGCAAGCAGATTGCCGATGAGTTCAAGCAGAAGGTCGTGGCCAAGGCTTACCGTGGCGGGATGGATCAGGAAAAGCTTCAGGTGATCAACGTCGTGAATGTCGAGGAGGGTAAGATCGAGGCCGGTGCGGCCGCGGCCGTGACCATCACGCTCGATGTGCGTCCTGAGTTCACGCTGCCCGACTACGCCGGGCTTCCGGTCGAGATTGCCCCGACGGAGGCCACCGACGCCGAGGTCGACGAAGTCATTCAGAATCTGCGGGCGGAGCGGGCCGATTTCAAGACCGCCACGCGCCCCGCGCAAAAAGGGGACTACGTGAAGCTCGGCTATGAAGGCACGATCGACGGCAAGCCCGTCGCGGAGCTCGTGCCCGAGAAGCAGCTTTACGGCAAAGTGCCGCAGACGTGGGAAGAAGTCGAAGGCGCCAACGAAGGCGTGATTCCCGGTCTCGGCGGTCAACTTGCCGGCGTCGCAGCGGGGGAGAAGAAAAACGTCAGTATCACCTTCCCGGCCGATTTTCCAGCCGCGCCGGCGCTCGCCGGCAAGACGGCGACCTACGCGCTCGACATTCAGGAGATCCGCGAGCGCACGCTGCCGGAGATCGACGACGCCTTCCTCAAGGCGCAGCAGGCCGACAGCCTCGACGCGCTGAAGCAGAATATCCGCAATAACGTGAAGCTGCAAAAGGAGCAGGCGAATCGCTCCGCCCAGCGCCGCCAGGTCACGGAGGCGCTGAGCGCCAAAGCGGATTTCCCGGTGCCGGATTCGCTCGTCGACGCCGAGACGCAGGGGGTGCTTCGCCAGTTCATCGAGGAGAACATGCGCCGCGGCGTGCCGGAGGAGCAGTTCGAGAAGGACAAGAATCAGTTGTACGAGGGTGCGCGCAAGGCCGCGACGAACCGTGTGAAGGTCCAGCTCCTGCTCGCGAAGGTGGCTGAAGCTGAAAAGATCGAAGTCACCAACGACGACCTCGATGCGTTCATCTACCGCGAGGCGATGCGCAGCCAGCAGAAGCCGGACAAGTTCGCAAAGATGCTGGCGGGCAATCGCGAGCAGCTTCGCTCGGTGCAACAATCGATCATTTTCGACAAGGCGGTTGATTTATTGGTGTCCAAGGCTAGTGTGTCGACTATTCAGCCCAAGGCCTGACAGGCCGATATACACCAACATCGTGAGCTACTACGTTCCTATCGTTCTCGAAAACACTGGCCGCGGCGAGCGGTCGATGGACATCTATTCCCGCCTGCTCAAGGACCGCATCGTCTTCGTCGGCACGCCGATTGACGACAACGTCGCGAATGTCGTCATCGCACAGATGCTCTTTCTCCAGATGGAGGATTCGAAGAAGGACATTCACATGTACATCAACTCGCCTGGCGGTGTCGTGACGGGTGGCATGGCCATCTATGACACGATGAATTTCCTCCAGTGCGACATCGTGACCTACTGCATCGGTATGGCTGCGAGCATGAGCACCGTGCTCCTCGCCGCCGGCACGAAGGGCAAGCGTTACGCGCTGCCCAACAGCCGCGTGATGATCCACCAGCCCAGTGGTGGCGCGGGCGGACAGGCGGCGGACATCGCGATTGCCGCGAAGGAAATCCTCCGCTGGCGCAAGACACTCAACGAGGTCATCGCCAAGCACGCCGGCAAGACGGCCGATCAGGTCGAAAAGGATTCCGATCGCGATTACTACATGAGTGCCCATGAGGCGAAGGCCTACGGTCTCGTCGACCACGTGGTCGAGTCTACGCGCGACGTGCAGAAAGTCCTCGTGCCCTCCGCGGCCTGAGCCGCGCGCGTTCCCTACGCAATCTCTGTGCTCGACTCGCGGCTTCCGGCCCGCACATTTCAGCCATGGCCAAATCAGCGCGCATGACCCTGTGCTCGTTCTGCGGCAAATCGCAGGCCGAGGTGAAGAAGATCATTGCGGGGCCCGGCGTCTACATTTGCGACTCCTGCGTCAACGTCTGCAAGACGATCATCGATCGGGAAGTCAAGGCGCCGGCCGTCGATGCCAAGCCGCCGATCCGCCTCATCAAGCCGTCCGAGATCAAGAAGACGCTCGATGATTTCGTCATCGGCCAGGATCACGCGAAGAAGGTTTTGGCCGTCGCGGTCTACAATCACTACAAGCGGCTGATGTTCGACTCGGGCCAGTCGATCAAGGATCCGGCGGCGCTGTCGCCCGAGTTTTCCGACGTCGAGGTCGAGAAGAGCAACATTCTCCTCACCGGCCCGACGGGCTCCGGCAAGACACTGCTCGCCCGCACGCTCGCGAAGATCCTTGATGTGCCTTTTGCGATTTCCGACGCCACGACGCTCACCGAGGCGGGCTACGTTGGCGAGGACGTGGAGAACGTCGTCCTCCGTCTCCTCCAGGCGGCAAACTACGATGTGAAGAAGGCCGAGTGCGGCATCATCTACATCGACGAGATCGACAAGATTGGACGCAAGACTGAGAACGTTTCGATCACGCGTGATGTCTCCGGGGAGGGCGTGCAGCAGGCGCTGCTGAAGATTCTCGAGGGCACCACGTGCAACGTCCCGCCGCAGGGCGGCCGCAAGCATCCAAATCAGGAATACATCCAGATCAACACCTCGAACATCCTGTTCATCTGCGGCGGCGCGTTTGTCGGGCTGGACGCCATTGTGCAGCGCCGGCTGGGTTCGCGCAGCCTGGGGTTCACCGCCGTGGCCGCGCAGCATGAGCAGGCGCTCAAGCCCGAGCAGATGATGAAGGCGCTCGCGCCGGAGGACCTGATTCGCTTCGGCATGATCCCCGAATTCATCGGGCGGCTGCCGGTCGTGTCAGTGCTCGATCAGCTCTCCGTGGGTGATCTCGAAAAGATTCTGCTCCGGACGAAGAACGCGATGGTGAAGCAGTATTCGAAGCTCTTCGCGATGGATGGCGTGCGTCTCCGGCTTACGCCGGACGCCGTCAAGGCGATCGCACAAAAGGCCATCGAACTGAAGACCGGCGCCCGCGCGCTCCGGGCCATCATGGAAAATCTCATGCTCGAGGTCATGTATGAGCTGCCGCAGCGCGAAGATGTGACCGAGGTTGTCATCGATGCTGGTGTCGTGGGTGGTCGCCGCAAGCCGACGCTCCGCCGCGCAGGCAAGGCTGAGCCCAAGCAGGACGCGGCGTAATCTTTTCTGGCGGCGAGAAGATCGGAGCCCGCGTCCACCACTACGTTGGTTTGCGGAATGACGATTCTGGGCTTTCGTTTCTAGTGCAGGCGCGCCCGCGGCCGCGGACGGACTGTCCAACGCGGTTTGAGCTTCTCTTGGGTGCGCGCGTGCATTGCGTTATTAGCGCTCCATGAAATTCGCCGCTGTCGTTTCTTTTCTCGCCTCGGTTGTCTGGCTCGGCGCTGCCGAGCCGCAAACCGAGATTCGCTTTCTCTCCGGCCATGGTCCGAAGGACGCCGTGCCATGGGAGTTCTCCGTCACAGGCG
>Ga0206956_1242_pt1 | contig 10422 bp, 12 predicted proteins | sample Alteio_BWOrgHeat_35_FD_153252 | JGI IMG/M metagenome (GOLD analysis project Ga0206956, IMG submission 153252) | Enriched cells from forest soil in Barre Woods Harvard Forest LTER site, Petersham, Massachusetts, United States -... | ecosystem: Environmental > Terrestrial > Soil > Temperate forest >...
CTGGGCGCCGCCGAGACTGCCGCCGCCCCGGGCGAGGGCGGCGTTGACGTCTTCAGGGGTGAGGACAGCGGGAGTTTTCACCAATTGCGCGGCGTCGCGAGCCAAGCCGGCGAGGTTGGTGGAAACTGACTCGTCGTCGGCACCTTTGCCCAACACCGGTTCGAATGTGATTCCACCCGGACCGCGTTCGCCGATGGCGGCGAGCTTGCCCAAGATTGTTTGCAGGCCCGGAACCTCGACCTTCAGCATCCTCGCGCCCCAAGAATCCGGCAGAGAGTCGGCGATGAGCCCGGGCAGTCCGCCGTCGAACGGCGAATCGCCGGGGCGAAACACCCGCGGTCCGCGGGAAAAACTGTCGAGCGGAAGATTCAGCGGCGAGAGTTCATGGCCAGTAGCGACGAACTCGCGTTCCAGTTCCAGCGCGTGAAACGGGCCGTCGGGCCGATACGCCAGCGTGCCCATCGGGGCGCCGAGGAATCGCAGACGAAGTAGATTGGGCTCGGCCATGGCTTAGTTTCCAGCGGCCCGCCGAGGCGCGCGCTGGCGGACGGGAGAGGGCGCCGCCGCGAGAAATTCGTCGATGTCTTTGGGGGCGGGCGCGGGTTGTTTTAAGGCGCCGAGGAAACGGTCGGCGAGGCCCAGCGTGGCCAACAGCTTCGCCAGACCTACAAATCCAATGCGCCCGGTGCTCTCGAAACGGCGAAGCGTCGCGATCCCAACCCCGCTCCGCTTGGCGAGATCGTCCTGACGCCAAGACAACGCCATGCGGTGGGCACGGATCAAGTCGCGTGCCTCTCGGATGATGTCAGTCTCATTTTTAAGCGATAACATATGATTACTTATCAGCGAAATAATGGGTTTAAGCAATCATTATTGATATCATTTTAGCCCCGACGCACGAGAACCAACTAGATACCGGGACGGTCGTTGCACGGGCTGGCAAAGACATCAGGGGCGGTTAAATCTGAATTGATGAATGCGAGCGCCGCCAATCCATCAATGGATGAACTGCGGGCGAGATTGAGCGAGGTTCGCTCCCAAGCCTCGAAGCTGGAAGAGGAGATCGCGCGTTTGGAGAAACGAGGGCAGCTGGAATTGCCTTCGGCGCCAGCGGTTCAGAAGACGCCCCAATCTCCAGCGGAGAAAGTGGCGCTGTTTCTTGATCTGTTTGGGACGCGGCGCTCGGTGTTTCCCAAGCGTTGGGAAAACGCCAAAACGGGGAAGAGCGGATACGCTCCGGCCTGCGACAATGAATGGCGCCCGGGCATTTGCCGAAAGCCTCAGATCAAATGCACGGAATGCCCGCATCAGAAATTTCCGCCGCTGGACGATCACGCGGTCGAGGCGCACCTCCGCGGCATTCACACGCTCGGCGTCTACGCCATCACGGACGATAACTCCTGCCGGTTCCTCGCGGCGGACTTCGACGGCGACGGTTGGACGGACAATATCGCAGCTTATCGCGAGGCCGGATCGCGAGCAGGTGTGACGGTCGCGCTGGAGCGTTCTCGTTCTGGCCGTGGCGGCCACGCATGGATTTTCTTTAGCGAGCCGGTGCCGGCATCGCTGGCCAGAAAGCTAGGCGTAATCCTGTTGGCCAAAGCATCGGCACTGAGGCCGACAATGGGGTTGGATGCCTTTGATCGGTTCTTCCCGAATCAAGATGCCGTCTCGGTCGGTGGGTTTGGAAATCTGATCGCGCTGCCATTGGCCAGACACCCAAGGCAAGACGGTAACACTCTATTTCTCGACGAGGAATTTCGTCCGATCCCGGACCAATGGGAATACTTGGCTAGTCTCCCGCGACTGTCTGGTCCGCAGCTTCAAGAACTCGTAGGAAAGATGGCACCGCTCGCACCGTTGGCTGAACGATCGTCAGCGGAAGCTCCCGATTTGGTGCTGCAAGCCGACGAAGCGACGTTGGACCTGGCACGTCCTTCGGTTCAGCCGGGAATGCTCACTGGGGAGCTGACCATCAGGCTGGATTCCAAGATTCATATTCCCCGGACCGTTGCGGTTCCGATCCTCGCCGCGCTCAAACGCCTCGCATCGTTCGCAAATCCGGTTTTTCACGAAAAACTCCGCCTGCGTTTTCCGACGTTCGACATTCCGCGCTTCCTCTTCGCGGGCGAATGGCACGCCGACAGACTAGTCCTACCTCGGGGCGTCTTGGACCCATGTCTCAGGATACTGGAAGAGGCCGGCGCCACGGTATCGGTCCAAGACCAGCGAGAAGAGGGGACGCGCTGTGCATGGAAATTCCATGGCGAACTTCGTCCGGAGCAACAGACGGCAGTCAGGGAAATGGCCGTGCATGACTTCGGTATCCTATGTGCGCCGCCGGGCGCCGGAAAGACCGTGATGGGCTGCGCTCTGATTGCGCGCCACCGGACTTCGACGCTTGTCCTCGTGCATCGCGCCTTGTTGCTCGATCAATGGCGGGAGTCGGCCATGCGTTTTCTTGGGCTTAAGAAAAAGGAGATAGGCATCTGGAAAGGAGGGAAGCCTCGAATAACCCGGCGATTAGATATTGCGATGTTGCCGAGTTTGTCCCGGGCGCAGGACTACGCATCGGCATTGGCCGGCTACGGGTTGGTCGTGGTAGATGAATGTCATCACGTCCCGGCCGCGTCGTTCGAGCTGTTGCTGAAAGCATGTCCTGCGCGACGCATCGTGGGGCTCACAGCGACTCCGCAACGCAAGGATCGCCTGGAAAAATTGCTCTACTTGCAATGCGGCCCTATCCGGCACTCGCTGACCTCAAGCGGCAGCGACGAGAGCAATCGTGTCGTTGTGGTGCGGCGAAGCTCGATCGCGTTCCCGCCCGGCATGCCGCCGCAACCAGCCATTCATGAAGTTTGGGACGCCTTGGTTGCCGATGCGGGGCGACTGCAAATGATCGTGGCCGATATTTGTGCCTGCGCAGAAGAAGGCCGTGCGCCACTCGTCCTCGCTGATCGCAAATCATACCTCGACAAGATTGAAGCCGCGCTGGCAGCGCATCCTGTCGCCGGGTCCGTCGCGCGCTATCGGTTGGAGAGCGGTGTCGGGAAGAAAGCCCGGGCGAATATTCGCCAGCAGATCGACGAGCACTACGAGAAGAACATTCCGTTCGTCCTGTTGGCGACCGCTTCTCTTATCGGCGAGGGCTTTGATCTTCCGCAGCTCGATACGCTGATCCTCGCGATGCCGCTTTCCTTCAAAGGCCGGCTGATCCAATACGCCGGGCGGCTCCATCGCGACCACGAAGGCAAGTCATCCGCACGCATCTACGACTACCTCGACGAAAATAGTCCGCTCACGCGAGCGATGTTTCGTCGCCGCTCAATAGGTTATCGGCAGATGGGCTACCAAATGGATCTCGGCAGTGATTTGGATGGTGATCTTGGTGGAGCGCTGAATCTCCCGGCGTAGTGGCAGGGCTTGGCCGAGGCGCGCCACCGTCAAAAAAACGCTCCGCAACATCAACAAGGTGGCGAACGGCGACCGCAATGCCGCGTGAAAGAAGCCCGACGCAGAGCCATATTTGGGCTGAAAGTAGGCGACGCTTGGATCGCCAGCGCGTGTGATAACGAGCGCGCGGGCATTTGCTTTCTTGCCATTAGTTGCCCCGAGCCAGGGGTGCGGGGGCGGTGGCGAGCGCCCCGCTTTTTCGTGCGGCGGCACCCCCCGAGGCACAGCCGAGCCGCAGCGTTTTCGTTTTTTCGGATCGTGAGCGATCTACCGTAATCAGGGTAGGCGCGCGTGACGCGCGAAGGTGCGGCTCGCATGGTCCATTCAGTCGCCCACGAACCCAACGAACTCGTTAGGGTCTTGCGTCTGGGGCCAAACAAGTGCCCTCGGCGAGCGAACGAGGCGCAGGCGTTTCTTCATCTCGGATGCGCGAAGAACGAAGCGGACGCTCGGAGCGACCTACCGAGAAAAGGGGAGGCGGTCTCCACTAAGCTCGGTAGACGCGTGCGATTGAACGCGAGGCCGCGGGCGCGACACTTGGCGGCATCATGAACACGAGCATATCGCAACTCGAACTGCGCGGCGTGGTGGCTGATGCCCGCGCTGAAGATGTGGCACCAGCGAACCGGGACACGGCGAGCGCGGGTCAGGTTTGTCCGCGCGAGACGCGCTGCAACGAAATCGGGTCGCGCGCAGGCGCGACGGAAAAATCGAAAACGAAGCGGAACGCGGGTGAAGCCGGCGCGGTCGAGGCATTGCTGAATTTCGCTGAAGCGGCTCGGGTGCTGGGGATTTCGCTGCGGCAGTTTCGGAGGCTTGTCGATGGCGGCCGGGTCGCTTTTGTGAAGGTCAGCGAACGGACGCCGCGGATTCGGCCGAGCGAGTTGCAACGATTCCTCGACGCGTCCGCGATCAAATACTCGGAGGTGCAATCATGATCGAATACGTTTTCAGACCCTCGCGGATCGTGAACGGAAAGCGCGTCCTCTCGCGCGTGTTCTGCGGCCGCTACTCTCTCGACAAGGGCATGACGCCGGTGCGCGTCAGCCTCAACACGCCCGACCGCGAGGTCGCGCGGAAGCGGCTTCGCGCAATCGTTCTGGAAAGCAGCGCGAGGTCGAGGGTATCGTCGCGCCGAAAGCGGTGCGCGTCGCAGCCGGCACGCAGCTCGCGGAACTCATCAACGATTACGAGGCCGATCTGCGCGGCCGTGAGCTGAACCCGAAGCACGTGCGCGACACGACTACGCGGGTGCGGCGGATGATCGCGGAGAACAATTGGAAAGTTCTGAGTGACATCCGCGCGGATGCGTTCGTGAAGTGGCGCGCGGGTCTCAAGCTTTCGCCGAAGACGAAGAAGGAGTTTCATCTGTCGGCGAACGCTTTCCTGAACTGGCTCATTCAGACGGACCGCCTGATGATGAACCCGCTCGCGAAAGTGCCGCACGTCGAAACGCGCGGAAAGCAGGTCCGGCCGTGCCGCGCCTTCACCGAGGACGAGCTGCAACGGCTGTTCGCCATCGCGGGCCGGCGTCGGCTCGCTTACCAAATGCTGCTCTACACGGGCCAGCGGAAGAGCGAGGTGCGGTCGCTCATGTGGGCCGACCTGCACCTGAACGAGGCGAAGCCTTACGCGCTGTTCCGCGAGAGCACGACGAAGGATAAGGATAAGCGCGCGGTGCCGCTCCGGCCGGAGATTGTCGAACAGTTGAAGGCGTTGCGGCCGAAATCGGACGAGGCGCACACGCTTAGCAAGCCCGTGTTCTGGTTCCGCTGGCCGACCTACGACATTCTGCGCAGCGACCTTAAACGGGCGAGCATCGAGCGGGTGGACGCGCTTGGCCGGTCCGTGCATTTCCATTCCTTCCGGAAGACTTGGCAGACCCTTGGTGTCCGCTACGGCATCAATCAGCGCGTCGCCCAGGAAGTCCTCGGTCACTCGGACGCGAATCTAACCGCCAAGGTTTACACTGACGTGCCGGCGTTGGCGCTGCATACCGAGATCGCGAAGCTGCCTTGGATCGAGAGCCGCCCGGCGGGCGCAGCTACGAAGGTGGCCGTTGGCGCATCCCCGGCCTCGACCGACGCAGAGGCACAGGTTGCCGCGCCGGATGCGCACAAAAAAGAAATTTACCAACCAGCCGATACGCACAACGCACAAAGAGACGCACAAATTTTTGTGCGTTCTGGTCATCCGGCGTCACTCGCTGACCTTTGCGCGAAATTCGTCGAGGATGTAAACATCACTGACGCGGAGGGATTTAGTCATGTTCTGACATCCCTTGTCACTTCGCTGCGTTCTGGCGAAATGGCTGCCCGGGCTGGGATCGAACCAGTGACCAAGTGATTAACAGTTTCTTGGTACACGCGTTTTCACGTGACTGCAAATGTCTGCTTCTTACTTCACTTACAGACTTGTTCTCATAGGTAAAATGCTGCATAAGTTGACGACATGAGCGCATTGATCGAAAAAATCGAAGACACCAAAAGTGGCCCAGAAATGGCCCAGACAAATGGCCCAGACAAATCCAAGGCCGACCGTCGCGCGAAGACGCACCAAGACTTCTGGAAGGATCGCCTCGTGCGGCGCGCGTATGAGGATCGTGGTGGCCGAGCGGTCGAAATGCCGGAATGGCATGTGCGGATCGCGTTCCGCGGACGGCGCGAATGGTTCAATCTCGGCAGCGCGAACCAAGCGGCAGCCGCGATCAAGGCGCGCGACATCTATGTTTCGATTGTGGCCGCCGGCTGGGAACCAACGATCGTGAAATACAAGCCGGACATGGAGGAAACGGCCGAGGTTTGCACTGTCGGCGAATTCCTCGCGGACGTGGAAACGCGCAGCCACTTGAAGCCGGTGACGGTCCGCCGCTACGCGGTCAAACTGCGGAAGCTCGTTTCCGACGTGGCGAAATTGGAAGCTGGACTTAAGCGCAAGGCTAAGCGCGCGAAATACGACTATGTGAACGGCGGTCGCAAGGCCTGGCTCGCGAAAGTCGACGGCCAGCGGCTCGACGTGCTCTCGTCGGAGTCAGTGAACGCGTGGCGCAACGCCTATGTCGCGAAAGCCGGCACCGACCCCGTGCGCCGCAAATCGGCGGAACGTTCGGCGGCTTCTTACATGCGCTGCGCCCGTTCGCTATTCACCGCCGATGTGCTCTCCATGTTGAAGGTGAAGCTCCCGCCGAATCCGTTCGCAGGCGTCAAGCTGAAGGATCCCGGCGCGCAACGCTATCATTCGGAAGTGAACGCCGAATGGTTGCTGGCCTGCGCGGAACGCGAATTGCGCAAGGAACACCCGCAGCAATACCTCGCCCTGTTTCTCTGCTTATGGGGCGGCCTACGGCGGAAAGAAGCCGACCTGTTGATGTGGGAACAGGTCGATTTCAAGCAGGGGCAGATTCAGGTTCGCCGCACACCGCACTTCGAGCCGAAGACTGAGGAGAGCCAACGCGTGGTGGATCTGCCACCGGAAGCGGTCGATGTGCTCCGCACCTTTAAGAAAGGTAACACGTCAGAATTCGTGTTGGCAGGCGCTGAACCGAATACGGCAGCGACCTACGACTATTATCGTTGCGATTGCATCTGGCGCGATCTCCACGATTGGCTGCGCAACAGGGGCGTTCGGCAAAAGAAGGCGATTCACTCGTTGCGAAAGGAAAGTGGGTCGCTCGTCGCGTCGGCGTTTGGAATTGAGGCTGCGCGTCATCACCTCGGTCACCGCGACATTCGAACCACATCGGCGCACTACGTCGCGAAAAAGAAGCGAATTGAAGTGCCTTTAGCACTCGATTCACTCGCAGATCGTATTGCAATCGAACAGCCAGCGTGAGGGAGAATCGGAGTTCGAATCCCTCCCTCTCCGCCATTCGACGGCTCAACGCCAAAGTGGCGGAATTCGAAAACGGCAAGCCCGTCAACGTCTCGCGACCAATGACCATTTTATGTGTCATTCCCCAGCGCTAATAACGCTCGTCGTTGCGACCTTGGAGGATTTTTTCCGGCTGCGTCGGGTTGTCACGTCAGACGTCGCGTCAAGCGGACGGTGACTTCATCGCCAATGTCTTTGCCAAGCTGCTTGCGGAGCTTCGCGCTGAGGGAGAGCATTTGGCCGCCCCTGCCCGTGACCATCAGGCCTATGTTCGGAAGCTCGATCCCTTCAACGGTAGCGTCCACACGGACGGCCTTCTTAGTGCCGAATAACTCTGCCGACCTAGGCATCTCGACGCACGGCCACAGCTCGCCCTTCACGTCCACGCCGATAAGGGCAGTAAAGGTATGGTCGAGCGGCCCCGGCTGGAGATGGCTTTCTACGCTCTTAGACGGTTTTTTATTCTTAGTTTTGATCACATATCACCAAACGACTTTCGGTCGTCGGAATCCCATCGCGGCCCACGCCAACAACAATCGGATAAAAAATGCCGGCGGGTGGCCGGGGTAATTGGGAATGTCATTCGGCAAAGTGAGTCCCGCCGGACGCTCACTGGTCATGATCCGCATCTGCGGCGGCCGCACCCCTTCAGGCAACCGAGATCGATACACGCTTAGCCAATGCCCTTGGGTGAAATCCAAGAACATGGGAGTGTTGCAGCAGGTTGCCACGACACGTCGGACTTTCGATTCGGAGGTGAGCCTATGTTCTTGCAAATATTCGCCGCCACGAATTATCGCCACGCGATCCTTTCGGTACAGGCAATACTCGACACCTCCATCTGCTCCGATTGTTCGCGGGGCACCCTCCGCCCGCTCAAACGCACGTCCTGCGACTCGGCAGTTCTCACAATAGCACACCGCACTTAAGATCGGCGCATCGATGACTTCAACGGCAGTTTTGCCGCATTGGCAGTTGGCAAGCCACCGGTGCTTGATTTTTCCCATAGGCGTATTTCCCTACCAGGTCGTAATAGACTGGACAGTCTAGTCCATGTTGTCAACCTGGTATTCCGATGTGATTATGGGTAGTATCGGCGACATGCAGCGCGACGCCAGGCCGCGGGCCAACTCCGATCGATCGGAACTGAAACGTCATAGGATACTTCAATCGGCGGAAGACCTATTCCTAACCCATGGCTTTGACGGCACCAGCATGGATGACGTCGCAGTCCATGCCAACGTATCAAAGCAGACCGTTTACAACCAGTTCGCCGACAAGGCGTCGCTGTTCGTCGAGATCATTCAGTCTCTGACCGCGCGAGCGTCCGATCGCGTTCAGACCGAGATGGGCGTGCCAAAAACATTGGCGCAGGTTGCTACCGAACTGAGCGGACACGCGGAGCGGTTGCTGACGATCGTGATGACCCCAAGACTGTTGCGCTTGCGCAGACTGGTAATCGCCGAAACGGATCGCTTCCCGGAACTGGGACGAGCGCTTTACGATGACGGTCCGGGGCGGGCGATCGCGGGTCTGGCAGGCCATATGCGTCGTTGGGCGGATCGAGGCCTGCTGTCGATCAACGACGCAATGGTGGCCGCTACACAGTTCAACTGGCTGGTCATGGGGGAACCCGTCAACAAGGCGATGTTCCGCCCGGACTACATCTTGTCGCAAACCGCGCGTGTCCGGCATATCGACCAAGCTGTTCACGTATTCATCGCGGCGTACCGAAGCAAGAGCTAGCATATCGATCTCGATTTACAACGGTCTGCGCAAGGATCGGCCGTCGTGCCAGTGTCCGTGAACCTGGAGGGTTCTGGGGAGGCGTGGGATGCCACGTTCTCCAGCCTGCAGCTTGGAAAACAGCAAATCGACCGCGGCCCGGCCAATCTCGTCCGAATGTTGCTCAACCCCGCTCCAGTCGGCGTGCACCGAAGTCACGTCGAGCGAAACAAGACCAATATCCCGCGGAACGTGTCGCCCGAGCGTAGCCAGCCACGCCTCCATATGATTGGGTTCGTTGCGAAATGTTGAGAGCGTCAAAACACAATCGACCTTGTATTGGTCAATCCACTTCAAGAACCGATCGGCGTCCATTTGATTTGCCAAGAGCGCGGGAATTTCAGCGAGAGATGGCATGGTCGCGCGAAGGCCGGCAAATCCAAGGGACCACCGTCCGTCAGTGATCTCGTCCTGATATTTTTCAATCGCGAGGCCGATGCGGTGATAGCCACAGCCCGCGATCGTTCGGGCCGCCATGGTGACCGCCTCGGTGTGATCGCTCAGCACGCAGTCAAGGCGCGGTGACTCGAGGCGATGGCCCACTTGCACGAAGGCGAAGTGGTCCCAAGGAAGCGAAATCTCGTGCGGCTCCGTCGGGAATGCCGCCAAGAGAATGCCGGATATTCCGCGAGCGGTGAGGATCTCGCCGAGGCGCCGTCCGGTCATGCCGCGAGAACTGAGTGTAAACTCGGTGATGTTAAATCCGAACGATTCGGCGCGTTCCCGGGCGGCTTCCCAGTTACGGCAGAGTGTAGGCGTGGCGCGCCAGACGTGCGAATCCGCCACCGGCGTGACGAAAGCCAAAGTCCCGAGATGATTCTGCGCCACGCCCAGCCGGGTTGCTCGCATGACCTGACCCACGAGCGAATTGTGCTGATAGCCGGTCGCACTGGCGGCGGCGAGAATGCGGAGGTGCGTGGATTTCGCGACTTTTGCCGCGCCACTCAAGCAGCGTGAGGCGGTCGAAACGGAAACTCCCGCTCTCTTCGCGACCTCGTGGAGTGAGGGCGTTGCGCGGGGTGGCACAACGGAGATCATGATCTTTTGTGCTGGTGTAGGAAGACGACGTCAAGAGCGCCACTGCGTTATTTGTTCCGTTCGCGGAAAACCCGCCGACATTAAAGGGGTTCGCTGGCTCGCGAGGCAGAGGTCATATTTTGGCGGAGCCGCCGACCGCGTCTTTGGCCGTTGGATTGGGCGGCTTCGCAACGTTTGCGAACCAACGAAGTGGTGTCGGAAGAGCGTTTCGTCGAAATCCAAGACCGCAGGCCACGATCTCGGAGAGATGCCCCAGGATAGACCACCTCTCCGGAC
>Ga0206956_1243_pt1 | contig 10398 bp, 5 predicted proteins | sample Alteio_BWOrgHeat_35_FD_153252 | JGI IMG/M metagenome (GOLD analysis project Ga0206956, IMG submission 153252) | Enriched cells from forest soil in Barre Woods Harvard Forest LTER site, Petersham, Massachusetts, United States -... | ecosystem: Environmental > Terrestrial > Soil > Temperate forest > O...
AGCGCCACGGCCGCGATCGCCACGATGCCGAGCAGCCAGAGCCGCCGATCGCCAAGCCACGAAGCAAGAGTAGAACGGTGCATGCGTGAGAGAATCCTGAGGACCTTGCCTTAAAATGAAAAGCCTGTTGGCGCGGACAACGGGCAAAAAAAAGCCGCCCGCTCACGCAGGCGGCTCGAAACAAGCAGCGCGGACAGCCGATTACGGTGAATAAGTGACCGTGCGCTGACCCGCGATACCGGCGATCGTGACGGTAATGCCCTGGGTGAAGTTGGTCGGATACGTCTCGTTGGCGACGAGGTTCAGCGCCTTCACGTAATTGGTGGTGCCGACCAGATCGGTCTGCGCGCAGGTGCTGACGCCCTGTTCCAGATAGTACTGATCCGCGGCGGCAGCGAGCTGCCGGGCATTGTTCATGACCGCCTTGTCCTGCGAGGACTGGCGGACCTTCTGGAACGCGGGAATCGCCATGGCCGCGAGCAGGCCGATGATGACGACGACAATCATGATTTCGACAAGGGTGAAGCCCTTGGTATTTTTGGCGGTGGTATTCATAGGTGTAACGTTTACGATGATGATGATAATAATAACACTAACGGACAAAAACGAAGCGAGTCAGACGGCAGCCATGGGGAAAGGCGAGCCCAACGCTGTAAAGTTCTCTTTAAAGTGACAACTCTGGCCGCAGCTTCCGGACTGATCGCATAAAAAAAGCCGCCACAATAGCGTGGGCGGCTTTGAAAAGCGTACTTGCCGATCGATTACGGCGAGTAGGTGACCGTGCGCTGGCCGGCGATGCCAGCCACCGTGATCGTGATGCCCTGCGTGAAGCCGGTCGGATACGTCTCGTTGGCGACGAGATTCAACGCCTTCACGTAGTTCGTGGTGCCGATGAGGCTGCCCAAGGTGACCGAGGACACACCGTTTTCCAGGTAGTACTGGTCGGCGGCGGCCGCGAGCTGACGGGCATTGTTCATGACCGCCTTGTCCTGCGAGGACTGGCGGACCTTCTGGAACGCGGGAATCGCCATCGCAGCCAAGAGGCCGATGATGACGACGACAATCATGATTTCGACGAGGGTGAAACCCTTATTGAGTTTGTTGCTGGTTTTCATACGAGGTATTTTATGGTTTATGATGGATGATATACTGCCCAAACCGGGGCAGCGGAAAGTAGTGAACCCGCTGGTACACGAAAACTCAAGCCGCAAACCTCGCCAGCAATACTTACGGCGGTGCGTAGAAATACTCCTCAGGATACACGCAAACCCCGAACCCACGCCGGGAAACGACGCCCGCGCGCTATCGCGAACGCTTCGGGCGGGCGACAGGCGCCCGTTTTTTAGCAACTTTTTTAGGCGCGGATTTCTTCGCAGTGCCTTCCATCGGCGCGATCTCGATCGCGTCCTTCCAGAGCAACTCCAGCCCGTAGTGGGCCCGCCGATCGGCCAGGAAGAGGTGAACCATCACGTCGAAGAGATCGACCACGATCCAGCCGCTGTCCTGCGCCGCTTCAATTCCGACGACGCGCGCTCGGAGGGCATCAACGGCCTTTTCCAATTCGACGCGCAGCGCGCGCAAGTGGGGCTCCGACGTCGCGGTCGCAACGATCAGATAGTCCGTGATGGAAGATTGTTCGCGGACATCGAGCACCCGCAAATCGCCTGCTTTCTTGTCGTCGAGCGCGCGCCAGCAGGTTTGCACCAACTCGAGCGACGGCGAAGCCGGAGTCTTTGATTTCTTCATGGTATCGGCCCGTGATATAGACGATGCTCGCGAATGTAAACAATGGCCTTGTGCGGCACAAAGTAGTCGAGCGAGAGCCCGCGCCGCGTGCGCTCGCGCAGTTCCGTCGAGTTGATGGCGAGCAGATGCCCATCGCAGCGATGCAGGCGCAAACCGGGAATCGTGGGATGCGCCTTCACCGGGAACCCCGGCCGCTCGAGAAAGATAAACTGTACCAGCGAGGCGAGTTCGTCGATCGATCTCCACAGGTGCAGCTTCGGCAGTTGATCGCCGCCAATCACCCAGAAGAGTTCATCTTGAGGATAGATCTGACGGAAATGACGGACCGAATCGATCGTGTAGCTCACTCCGCCACGCCGCAATTCGAGATCCGAGATCTCGAACCGACGATCCCACTCCACGGCAGCCCGCAGCATCGCCAGCCGATCCTCGGCCGACGACTGCACGTCCTGCGGTTTCAACGGCGCCTGCGCGGCCGGCACCAGGATCAAGCGATCGAGATTGCACTGTTCGAACGCATCCTGGGCCGCCATCAGGTGGCCGAAATGCACGGGATCGAAACTCCCGCCGAGAAAACCGATTTTCACCGGCGCAACGTGGGCGCAGCCGCTTGGCGCGGCAAGGCTCAAGTGGGTTCGGAGCGTGTGGATTTAAAACAGCCTAGAACCTTCCCGTCCTTTCCGCTCTTCCTGTTCAAAAAATCCAGAACCTGGAACAGGAAGAGTGGGAAGGACGGGAAGAAGACGGTGAAATTCTCAGAAGGTGGATAGAAAAACGGGGCGTTCCCTGCGGAGCGCACCGTGAGATGCTGTAGCGGGCATAAAGCCCGCCCTACTATCACCGCTTATTGCGTCGTGAATTCCTGCATACCGATCACCGTGCTCGTGCCGCTCGAGGTGCTGGTGATCGTCGCCCGGTAGCGATGCTTGCCGGAGCCGGTGGGGAAGCTGAGTTTGTAGATATTGTTCGCGCTGATCGAGTAGTGCGTCGTGCCAATCGCGCCCGACGTATAGGTGAAGTTCGAGGCCGCACCGAGGGTGCAGTTCGATATCACTTCGCTGATGGATACGACCACCGTTGTATCCTTTGCATACGAACAGCTCGTGTTGTCGACCTGGCAATCGCCGGTGCTGTAGTCGCCGCAGGTGCCCGAATTCACGGTGAAGCGGTTATGCGAATCGCCGAAGCAGGACGAACCCCACCATGTGTTATTGTTATCGTCGTCGTCCGCATCGTCGAACCACTGGCCCTTGCTAGTCATGCCGCCCCAGGTGCCGCAACCACCCCAGGTGCTGGAGTTGTTGTTACCCCAGCCGTAGTTATTACCCCAGCCGTAATTGTTGTTGTTGCTATAGCCCCAGCCGTAGTTGTTGCCCCCGCAATTCGAGTTGTCCGAGCTGCTGCTGCTGCTCGTGGAGCTGCAGCATTGCTGAATCATGAAGGACACGGAGACTGCCGCGCCGCCTTTTTGCACCTGGCAGCTCGAGACCGGCAGGAGCCACAAGACCTTCTCAGAACAGGACGCCGGCGGCTGGGTCTGCACCACCGTAAAGGTGACCGATTGACTCGTGCTGAGGCTGCCAGTGCCGGTCGCCGCGGCCACGAACGTGTAGGTGCCCGGTGCGCTAATCGAGAGACTGCCGGTGCCCGTGGCGGTGCCGGTCGTGAGGCCCGCGGTCGTCACGGTTTGCGTCGTGGTCGTCGAACCCGTGATGAGCTTGGCCGAGAGGGTCGAGACCGTGCCGTTGACTTCCTTCGCGGTGAAGGAGAAGGGGACGACCGTGGCGGCGCTGCCCGCCACGCGCGTGATGGTCGTGCCATTTACCGGTTGGGCGATGGACAACGAAAGCGTCGGAGTGGCCGAGTTATTGACAATGGTGTACGTCGTCTGCGCGCTCGACGAGCCGTAGGGATTGGTCGCCGTGACGACCAAGGTGTAGGAGCCAGTGGCGTTGAGGCCGACATTGGCTGCCACGCCCGTGACCGAAAGCGCGTTCAAGCCCGTCAGGACGGCGGTGACCGGCACCCCGTTGAGCGTCGCCGTCACGGCGGTGATGGCGCCAAAGGTGCTCGAAGCGGAGAAATTGAATGTCGTGAACGAAGCAACGCCGGAAACGATGGTGAAAATCTGGTTCGGAGTCGGCGATGAAATGCTCACCGTCGGGGGAACGCCCGAGACAGACACCGTGAACGTATTGGCCGCCGCGCTGGTGCCGCCGTCGTTCGTGCCGCGGGCCTGCACCACGTACACACCCGGCTGGGTGATCGTCATGTTGCCGGTACCGGTGACGGTCGCATTTCCGGTCGTCGACGAGCCATTCACCGTGACAGGAACGGCGCCGATCGTGGTGCCGCTGACGTTGGCATCGATGCTCAGGATCGGGTGTGCCGCCGTAGCGGTCGCGGTGAAGGTCAGCGGAATCTGGGCCGGCAGCGCCGAAGGAGCGAAGCTGAAGGTCGAAAGATTAGCCGGCGTCGAAATCGCCACTGAGGGCGGATTGCCCGCCGTCACCGAAGGAGATACGGTCGCCTGAATCGAGGTGCCGTCATCGGTCGGAGCCGTGCCCGACCAACCTTGGGTGTAAACCTGATAGCCATAACCTCCTGAGGTGCCACCGGCGGGAACCGCCATGGTGACGGTCACATTCTGCGTCTGGTTGGCACTCGTAAAAACCAGTTGAGTGGGCGAAAATGAAACATAACTAAGTGCTGTAGATGTAGATACACCGATAGGCACTCCGATCGCCTGGACGAGAAAAGTCACCGTCGATGAGCTCGTCATACCAGACGGCGCGGTCACAGTCAGCGTGTAGCTCTGGGAGAACGGAATCGTGCCTTGGATATTCTGAATCGTGGGCGAATAAAAGACCGTGCCGGGACCGGGAGGAGGAGGTCCAAGCTGTGCGCTCAAATTCGAAACAAAGGCAAACAAGCTGCAGGCGGCGGCAAAGACCGCGAGGCCGGAGCGTTGGGCGAATGACTGGGACGCGCTTTTCATTGGGATTCGTTTTGGGGAAGATGGGTTGAGCTGGCTCACTGGGAAATTGGGTTGAAACTGCAACGAGGAATTAGGGGCAAGACCCCAGTTGTCGATGCGAATTGCCGGGTTTAAGTGTTTCTTCCACGCTCGCGCTGCGTAAAACTACCCCACATAATTTGGTGGCCTACCAGAGGGATCCGCATATAGAAACCTACTCGGAAAAACGACCCAACACCGGGTCGGAAATCCTGAATTCCTTACCACTGCCCTTTCTCTCCTCAGGCCTTCTGACCACAGTAGGTAAATCACCCTAATCGATATTTCCGATATTCAGCGAAGCTGATTTCGTCCGACTCTTTTATCTTTCGATGCCCTTTGCCTTGCATGCCGGTCGTTCCGTGATCCCGCGCCCCAGCCGCGGCGATGGACGCATGGCAGCGCCGAGCGTTGTATCCAAAATCCTGAGATATGGCAGCGCATTGGCGGGCTCCACCTTTCTCCTCTTCCTGGGTCCGATGCCGGCCCGCGGCCAAGTCACATGGAGTGGCACCGGGGCCAACTACTACTGGGATACCACAGGAAACTGGCCGAGCAGCACGCTGCCGCCCAATTCGACCACGAGCACCAACGTCATCACCTTCAATGGCACGGTGACGAACATGACGCCGTTCATGGACCTCAACTACTCAGTCGGGGGCCTGAAGTTCGGAACCGGCGCGGGCACCTACACCCTGGCCGGCAACTCCACGCTGACCATCGGCTCAAGCGGCATCGTGGATAACAATCCTTCGCAGGAAAAGATCACCGCGCCCATCACCTTGGCCGCCAGCCAAACCTGGACTAATGCCTCCAGCGGCAGTGCCTTGTCGATCGGCGGCAACGGCACAATCAGCCTGGGTAGCAATGTGCTCACGCTCAATGCCAGCGGCACGGGCGCGATTCAGGTGCTCAATCCCATCTCCGGCACGGGCAGCGTGGTCGTCAACAGCTCGAGCGGGCTGGGCGTCACCACGCTCGCAGGCCTGAGCACCTTCAGTGGCGGCTTGACCCTCGGCAATAGCACCAATTCGGGCGGCACGTTGAACATCAACAGCGGCACTGCGCTCGGAACCGGAACGTTTACCGCCTACAATTCCACCATCGACACCACCGGCGGCGTGCCAGTCCACCTCGAGAACAACAATGCCGTCGTGCTGAACGGCAATCTCACGTTCACCGGTTCCAATAGCCTCAACCTCGGTACGGGCGCTGTCACGCTCGGCACCACGAACAATCACACCCTCACGGTCAGCGGCAACACCCTCACCGTCGGCGGCAACATCAGCGGATCGTCCAATCTGACCAAGAGTGGCGCCGGCATTCTCACGCTGTCGGGCACGAATACGTTTGGCAACGCCACGACCGGCGGCGTCGTCCTCAGTGCGGGCACGCTCAACATCAACAGCGCGACGGCGCTCGGCGCCGCCACGGCCAACTTCACCGTCAATGGTGGCATGATCGACAACACCAGCGGCGGCAACATTGTTCTCACGAATAACAACGCGCAAAACTGGAACGGAAACTTCACGTTCACCGGCACCAACGATCTGAATCTCGGCACCGGAGCAGTCGCCCTCGGGGCGAATACCACCCTAACGGCGAATGCCGGCAACCTGACCGAGGGAGGCGTCATCAGCGGGAACAAGACCCTGACAAAAAGCGGCAACGGCACGCTCGTCCTGAGCGGAACCAATACCTTCGGCGGCGGCGCCAACGGCCTCACCCTCAATGCGGGCACGCTCGATATCAACAACGCGTCTGCACTCGGCGCCGGCAATTTCACGATCGCGGGCAATACGAACATCGACAACACCAGCGGCGCCGCCATCACCGTCAGCACCAACAACGGGCAAAACTGGAACGGCAATTTCACCTACACCGGCAGCAATAATCTTAATCTCGGCACCGGCGGGGTGCTGCTCGGCGCTAATGTCACCCTCACCACCAACGCCGGCAACCTGACCGTCGGGGGCATCATCGACGATGGCGTCAATACGTTCGGCCTGACCAAGAATGGCACTGGCACGCTCACCCTCAGCGGAGCCAACACTTATTTTGGCAACACCACGCTCAATACCGGCACGCTCAACATCAACAACAACTCTGCCTTGGGCAGCAATACCACCGCCACCTTCATTCTTAACGGCGGAACGATCGACAACACAAGCGGCGCAAACGTCACGCTCACCCAGAAGAAGATCACGCTGAACAGCAATTTCACCTTTACCGGCACCAACAATCTTAATCTCGGCACCGGCCCCGTCACCTTGGGAGCGACGGATACCATCACGGTCAACGCCAACACGCTCACGCTCGGCGGCAATGTGAGCGGCACCGGCTTTGGTATCACCAAAAATGGCACCGGGACTCTCGCCCTCTCCGGGACGAACAGTTACACCGGCAACACCACCCTCAACGCCGGCACGCTAGCGTTGAACAGCGCCGGCGCCCTCGGTGCCGCCGGCTCGGCCGGCACGCTCGTGATTAACGGCGGCGCGCTCGATAACACCAGCGGTGGCGCCGTCACGCTCACCGGCAACAACGCCCAAAGCTGGAATGGCAATTTCACGTTCACCGGCACACAGAATCTCAATCTGGGCACCGGCGCCGTCACCATGAACGCCACGCGCACGGTCACGGTCGCCAACAATACGCTCACCGTCGGCGGCGCCATCGGCGGCGGCGCCGTGGGCTTGACCAAGGCAGGTGCCGGTACGCTGACGCTCAATAGCTCCACTGTGAATACCTACACCGGCGCGACCACGATCAACGCCGGGACCCTCTCCCTCGATCTCAGCAATCTCGTCACGCCCACCAATCTGATTAACAGCAGTTCCGCACTCGTGCTGGGCGGTGGCACGCTTTCCGTCACGGGCAAGGGCGTGAACAACGTCCAGTCGAACCAGACCTTTTCCGGCACCACTTTCAACTCCGGCAGTTCCTCGATCATTGCCGTCACCGGTTCGGGTGGCAACGCCAGCACAAAAACCAATCTGAGCCTCGGCGCCATCACGCGCAACGCCGGCGGCACGGTCAATTTCACCTTGCCGACGACAGGTAGTATCGCAACCGCGACCTCAAATACCGATGGCATCCTCGGTACTTGGGCCACCGTCGGGGCCGGCACCGCCCTCACTTACGCCACCGTGAGCGGCGGCAACGTCGCGAGCTATGCTTCAGCGACATCCGATAATACGGGCACGCTCAACAACGTGACGGGCTCGACCACGAACTACACCTTCAACGCCGCAGCCACCCTCGGCGCGAACAAGACCGGCAACACCCTCGCCTACACGGGCGGCACCAACACGGTGGCGCTCGGGACGCACAGTTTGACCCTTAATGGCATCTTGAATGCCGGAGCCGGCACCCTGACATTCTCGAATACTGCGGGCAATGCCGGGCTCATCACTGGCGCCTCCGGGGAGCTGGCGATCATCAACAACAGCCAAACGACCGCGATCTCGAGCGTGATCAGTGGCACGGGTCTGGTCGACTTCACCTCGGTGGGCGGCGCGGGTTCGCTTACTCTTTCGGGCACCAACACGTTTTCGGGCGGTTTCACGCTGAATTCCGGCATCCTGAACATCAACAGCGCCACCGCCCTCGGTGCAACCGCCAGCATTTTCACGATCAACGGCGGCACCCTCAACGCCAGCTCCGCCTCGACGACGCTCTCGAACAACAACGCTCAAGCCTGGAACGGTGACTTCGCCTTCACCGGCACCAATGCGCTCAACCTCGGCACCGGTGCGGTCACCCTGGGCGGCAGCCGCACGGTCACGGTCAACGCGAGCACCCTCACGGTCGGAGGTGTAATCGACGATGGCGCCAATAGCTACAGCCTGACGAAGGCCGGCGCGGGCACACTCGTGCTGGGCGGTGTCAACACCTATGGCGGCGGCACGACGGTCAATGCCGGAACGCTGACGGTCAACAGCGGCGCGGCCTTGGGCGCCGCGACGGGAGCACTGGCGGTCAACACGGGGGGCACGCTCAATCTCAACAACGCCGCGCAGACGGTCGGCTCCCTCAACGGCACCGGCGGCACCATCAACCTTGGCTCGGGCCAGACCTTCACGGTCAACAATGCAGGCACTGGGACCGACACATACGCGGGTGTGCTCGCGGGTTCGGGCAATATCGTCAAGACCGGGGCCAGCAGCACGCTAACGCTTACCGGCGCCAACACGTATACGGGCGACGTCACGGTCAACGGCGGCACGCTCAGTACGACGACGCTGCCGGGCGCCTCCGGGAACCTCGTGCTCAACAGCGGCACGCTCCAATATACCGGCGCGGCCGCCAGCAGCAATCGCCTGTTGTCGGTCGGCACCGGCGGCGGCACTTTGGACGCGTCGGGCACCGGCGCGCTCGCGCTTACCAATACCGGTGCGATGGGCTTCAACGGTCAAACGGGGGCCCGCTCCCTCACCCTGACCGGCACCGGCACCGGCTCGCTCGCATCGGTGATCGGCGACAACTCCGGCGCCACTTCGCTGACGATGGCTGGCACCGGATCGTGGACGCTCTCGGGCAACAACACTTACACGGGCGGCACGACCCTGAATTCGGGCACCCTCACCGTCGCCAGCGGAGGAGCGCTGGGCGCCAGCACCGGCAATCTCACCGCCAACGGCGGTACCCTCAATCTCAATACCAGCGCGGCACAATCCTTCGGCAATCTCACGGTCAATGCGGGCGTGCTTAATTTCAACAATACCGCCGCGCAAACGATGAGCAATCTTACGGTCAACGGCGGCAGCCTCAACTTCAACAATGCGGCGCAATCCGTCGGCGCGTTCAGCGGTACCGGTGGCAATATCTATCTCTCCCCCACCGCCACTCTCACCACCAACAACGCGGCCAACGCCACCTACAGCGGCACCTTCAGCGGCGCCGGCGCACTCGCTTTCAACGGCACTGGCACCCTCACCCTCAACGGCAGCAGCACGAACGGCGGTGCCGTTTCGATCTCCAATGGCACGGTGATCGTCCAGAACAACAATGCGCTCGGCACCGGAGTCGGCGGCACGACGCTCAATGCGGGCGCCACGCTCGATATCGACGGGGGCAGGACCGTCGGCAACGGCGACCTCACGCTCAACGGTGGCGCGTTGGTCGGCACGTTGACCGGCATCAATGGCACCAACGCGTGGGCCGGCAATATCACGCTCACCGCCAATACCACCATCTACAATAACGCCGCGGCGACCAATTCGCTGGCGCTGGGGAAACAAGACACCGGCTATCTCTCCGGCGCGAGCAATACCGGCCCGCCCGTCAACGTGAACACCCTTTCGCTGGGGTCGAACACCCTGACCATCAGCAATAATTCGTCCAATATCAACACGACCTATGTCAATGCGGGCATCACCGGCACGGGTAATGTCGTCATCAATACGCCGGGGACCGTGGCGTACACCAATAATTACAATACCTATACCGGCACCACCACCGTGCAGCAGGGCACGCTCGCTCTCGGCGCCTACACGTATAACAACGCGCCCATCGACGCGAACAATCCGGGCTTCTATTTTATCAACGGCCCGCTGGTCATCGGCACGGGCAGCGGCCCCGGGGCTACGGTCACGAGCACCGGCAGCGAGATTATCAACTACACGACGCCGATC
>Ga0206956_1244_pt1 | contig 10342 bp, 11 predicted proteins | sample Alteio_BWOrgHeat_35_FD_153252 | JGI IMG/M metagenome (GOLD analysis project Ga0206956, IMG submission 153252) | Enriched cells from forest soil in Barre Woods Harvard Forest LTER site, Petersham, Massachusetts, United States -... | ecosystem: Environmental > Terrestrial > Soil > Temperate forest >...
CAATTTCAGTAAAAAATTCTGCGATCTTTGTTTTTATCTTTCTATCAACCTCACTTATTTCTGTTTCTGTTATTAGTGATTCCGAGAAATGGTGAGGGTACCATCTTTGAACTTCTCTATGTGTTTTTTCGATTACTTTAGGAAGCTCTTCTTCTAGAAATTTGGTTTTTGACAACAATCTTCCTTTAATAATTTGAGGGTGTAAGTAAAATTCAATGTTTTGAACAAGTATGGAATAATAATTATAAACCGCATTTTGCTGAGGAGTAGTTGTATCTCCTTCAACTACTACATCTATAGCACTATTACGGCCAGCATCCAATAATATCACTAACCGCTTCATCTCTAATTTATTTAAGACGATTTCCGGCATATAAATCTAAACATGAAAACTCTCCCCACACCCGCAGCGGCCTTTTTCATTGGGGTTGCGGAAGATGAAACCGCTTTTGAGTTTTTCCTCGACGTAATCCATTTCGGTGCCGATTAAAAACATCACCGCCTTGGGATCGATCAATACGCGGATGCCGTCTTTCTCTACGACCTCATCAAACTTGCTGACGTCATCGGCATATTCGATGGTGTAGGAAAGCCCCGAGCAACCGCGCGTGCGAATGCCGACCTTGACGCCCGCCGACGGCTTGCCGCGCTTATCGAGCAAGGCATGAATGCGGCTTAGTGCCGCGTCGGAAATGGTGATGATGGGAGCCATAGTAAGTAAGGCGTTGCTAGTTGTTAGTTGCTAGTTTCCCGTTCTTACTAGCAACGGGCAACGAGCAACCAGCAACGTTCTTCTCGTGCTTCTTTTTATAATCCGCAACCGCCGCTTTGATGGCGTCCTCGGCCAACACGGAGCAATGGATTTTGACTGGCGGCAACGACAGATGTTCAGCAATCTGCGTATTCTTGATCGCTTTCGCTTCGTCGAGCGATTTGCCTTTGACCCATTCGGTAATGAGAGAACTCGAGGCGATCGCCGAGCCGCAACCGAACGTTTTGAATTTCGCATCTTCGATCATGCCGGTTTCGGCGTTGACCTTGATCTGCAGTTTCATGACGTCGCCGCACGCCGGCGCACCGACAAGGCCGGTACCGACATCCGGATCGTCTTTTTCCATCGAACCCACGTTGCGCGGGTTTTCATAATGGTCGATGACTTTTTCTGAATACGCCATAAAACTTCTCCACTCGTCATCCCGGCGAAGGCCGGGATCCATGTTTTACCAATTATGCAGCTACTTGACTGATGAAAGCTTTCATTACTGCAATCAATTTATGCCGCAAATATTTATCTATATAGCAGAATTGGCCCATCATTTCTTCTTCAATTACATTTGGCAACGCAGCATAAACCAACTGCATAGCTCTACTTTTTTCACTTTGGGAATACTGTCTTAGTGGTTTATTGACCCCTGAAAAACGCAAAGCACAGCTAAATACATCCATACAATTTTCGACAACATAAATAGCTCGCTCCATTCTTTGCTGGTCGAGGCTAATTAATTCATCCATATTCATACATTTTCCTTATAATCTCATTCATTGTTTTTTTGTTTTGCGCTTAAAAAAATAAAAAGCTCGAAAAATTATGGTTCCTGTTAACAAAAATATGCCAATCCAAATCCATCGTGATGTAATGTCTAATAGCATACATATTATCACTGTGACGATTAATGCTATAAACTCAAACAATGTCGCCATGTTATGAGTCATATATCAATGTCCTGCCCATTCAATTTTTGAAATATCAATTCCTGCTTGCGCCATTTCCCACAGAGGGCTCATGTCGCGTAACTTATCAATGCTGTTTTTAATGAGCGTAATCGCATAATCGATTTCCTGTTCGGTAGTAAAGCGGCCGAAGCCAAAGCGAATCGAGGTATGCGCCATATCCTCGGAAACACCGAGCGAACGCAGCACGTATGAAGGCTCCAGCGACGCCGAGGTGCAGGCCGAACCGGATGAAACCGCCAGATCCTTAAGCGCCATGATCATCGATTCGCCTTCAACATAGGCAAAACTTAAGTTCACATTGCCCGGCCAGCGAGCATCGCGGTCACCGTTCAGATACACATCTTTCACGCCATCCTGCAATGCGCTTAGGAATTTATTATACAGCTTGCGCACATGCGCTTCATCTTTTGCCATTTCGGTTTTGGCAATCGCTGCCGCTTCGCCAAGTCCTACGACCATCGGCGTCGGCAGCGTACCGGAACGGAAGCCGCGTTCCTGCCCACCGCCGGAGAAAATCGCTTCTAAACGTACGCGCGGGCGACGACGAACGTAGAGCGCGCCGATGCCTTTAGGCCCATAAATTTTATGGCCGGAAATGCTCATGAGGTCGATGTTCATCGCCTCAACGTCGAGCGGAATTTTGCCGAAGGCCTGCGCCGCATCGGTATGGAAGAATGCCCCCTTTTCCCGGCAAAGCTTGCCGATTTCGGCCAACGGCTGAATAACACCGATTTCATTATTGACCGCCATGACCGAAACCAGAAGCGTCTTATCCGTCATCGCCGCACGGAGTTGTTCCAGATCGATCAGACCGTTTTTCTGTACCGGCAGATACGTGACTTCAAATCCTTCCGCTTCGAGATGGCGGCAGGAATCGAGAACGCATTTATGTTCCGTCACCGGCGTGATGATATGGTTTTTCTTATCTTTGTAAAAACGCGCGATGCCCTTGATGGCAATGTTGTTCGATTCCGTAGCACCCGAGGTGAATACAATTTCTTTTTCCGTAGCGCCGATGAGCGCTGCCACTTGCTCGCGCGCGAGGTCGGTTGCCGCTTCCGCTTCCCAGCCGAACGCATGACTCCTTGAATGCGGATTGCCGAATTTTTCGGTGAACCACGGCAGCATTTTTTCGAGCACGCGCGGGTCAACCGGCGTCGTTGCCTGGTAATCCAGGTAGATCGGAAACTTGAGGTTTGTGTTCGCCGCCGTTATCATATATATCAAATGGTTGTATTGCCGCCTTTTTTCAAGGCTAGTAAGTATAGTATACCCTAGTAAATTAATCAACTATTCTCGGGGTGTCGCCCAAAGGCCATCTTTAATACCATTATCCGCCCAATAACAAGGGAAAGGAAGAGGATTTGCGGGATTATCGCCCAGATGCGTCCGCAGCGCTAAGAAAAGAACCGCGCATATAAAACCGTAGGATATCGTCGAAATTGGCTGGGTCGTTGGAGCTGGTCGATGTGGCGGGAGCCTGGACAAAGGTGGTTAAGGAAGAGCCCGTTGCAGCGGCAGCATTGCTGCAATCACAGTTGGTCAGGGTACTGAGATTATTGTTGCCGACTGATTTGCGTTTTCCGCCATTATATTGAAATGCGCCGTGACCGTCCGGGCCGTAACTCATGATAACAGCAATAGCGCCAGCCAGACCGCCTGAAGCCTGTACTTTATAATTGCCGCTGCCATCCTCTATGGAAATGGTGCCTACGGTGGTACTGGCAGTTATTACAGGATTAGTAGAGAATGCCGATGACATTGTCATACGCTGGTCGACAGCATAGAAAAAGCGCCCTCCCCACGGGTCGAACATATATTCATCCGACAGCCCCAGCGTCTTTATCGGCACATCGCCGGCCACGGTATGGGCGCCATCATAAAAAGCAGCGGATTGCGCGGCATAGGTGCCGCCGTCGCTCGCAAGATCGCTGTAGTTGTTATACATAGCCGTATTAACACAAGCAGTCGTCGAGGCTCCCGTGATGCCGGTACTGGAAGGAATAGCCTGAATGCCGAAATACTGGCTGGTTATCGCAACAGAACTATCGGCCGGGCAAGGCAGGTATCCGTTACGCCGACTGAAATCGAGCAATTCGGCCTCGATAGCATCCATCTTCCGCTTCACTTCAGTCATAGCATCGCGCCGCGTATTTTGCGTCACCAGCTGTATGATACCGGCAACCAGCAGAGACAAAACCACCAATACGAGCGACAGCTCGAGAAGCGTATAAGCGGCTTGCTTGCTCCACGAGTTCTGATGAGTGGTAAGCAAGATGCCGTCACCGCGAAGGCGGGGACCCACATCATCGTCGGAAGATAAGGTGCAGCGTGAAGGCATAGGTTTCATTACGCAATTCAAAATAAATTATATAGAAAAATCGTTATATATTCCATCATTCAGCAAATAATCGAGGAAATCAAAAAAAATTGCGGCATTACCGTGTCGTCGTTGGATCTGTAGGGGTAAGCTTTAGGTCGGTAGAGGTAACAAAAGACTGTCGCGTATAGTAGCGCACGATATCATCGAAGCTAGTCGGATCGCCAGAGCTGGTTGACGTAGCGGGAGCTTGAACAAAGATAGTAAAGGGATGGGTAATTGCTGAGACGGCAGCATTGTCACAATGGCAGTTCGTCAGGGTGTTGGCATTGCTGTTACCAACATTTTTACGCGCTCCGCCACCATATTGAAATGCGCCATGACCATCCGGCCCATAACTCATGAGAACGGCGATAGCGCCGCCCGCACCGGGAGTAACCAATCCAGCCTGTATTTTATAATGGGGAGGAACAGGGACGGCTCCACCTATTAGGGCTCCATCTATTATGGAAATAGAGCCGACGTTGGTGCTGGCGTTTATTACAGGATAGGTGTTAGTAAATGCCGCCGCCGTCGTCATGCGACTGTCAACGACATAGAAAAAACGCCCACCCCACGGATCGAACATATAGTCATCCGATAACTCTAATGTTTTTATCGGTACATCGCCGGCTACAGTATGGCTGCCATCGTAAAAAGTGGCGGCTTGCGCAGCAGGCGTCCCGCCGTCGCTGGCAAGATCGCTATAGCTGCTATAAACTGCAGCACCCGTATTGGTACAGGGAGGATTATTGCCGGAGGTGATAGTTGCATTACCAAAATTCGTACTGGCGGCGGCGTAGGGGGCGTAAGCAATATTGCTGTCGGCCGGGCAAGGCAGGTAGCCCCATTTATTCCTGAAATTGAGTAATCGCGCCTCTATAACATCCATCTTTCTAGTCACTTCCATCATGGCCGAGCGCCGCATATGTTGCGTCACTATGGCTATGATACCGGCAGCCAGCAGCGACAGAACCACCAATACCAACGAAAGCTCGAGCAGCGTATAGGCAGCATTGGGTATGATACGACGTGGGGACATGAATTTCATTATCTAATTCAAAGATATATTTTACTATAGTATAATTAAAAATGCGTTAATTTCAATGGCGATGGATCAAAGCAAGGTGTCCGCCAGTACGAAAAAACGACTAATATTCTTTGACTTGTCTGTACCGCTTCGCACTATTATACAAACAGCACCATTACAAAAACCATCGAGACTATCATGCCATCTTCCAGCAACATCGCGACGCCTATGCCATCACCTACAGTCATGGAAAATAGCGTCCATGTCGATCCAGCCGTTCATATCATCACCAAATTCGACCATCGCCGTGACGAGCTGCTGGCCTCATTCAGCAATCCGGATTTTTATGTCGAATGGCTCCTTATCGGTGCTGCCCTGGCGCTCGCATGGGTGGTGGCGCTGCTGGTGCGCAAGCATGTGCAGAAACGCCTGGAGGCACATCCGCCCAAGCATATCGACGCTGAATTTATCCTTGGGCCGTTATCGTTGCTGGGACCAGTGCTGGCACTCCTTTATCTAAGCGTCATCAAACCGATGGCTGAAAATTTTGCCGTCATCGGCGGCGACGGCACCGACGGCATGATCCAGATCTGCTTCGCCTGGCTGATCGCCAAAAGCGTGCTGCTCATCGTGCGTACACGGCCGGTGGCGTGGTTCATCGCCTTTGTCATCATGCTGGTCGGCGTCCTGCGCGCCACCAAATTCATCAAATCCGTTGTCGCTTATCTTAAGTCGATTGAGTTCGACATCGGCAAGTACCAGATTTCGATGCTTAACATCGTGCACGGCATCGTCATCCTGGTGGTAGTGTTCTGGATCGCCGGATTAGCGTCCAGAACGTTGGAGAGTTTCCTGCGCCATAGCTCGCGGCTTTCTTATAATGCACGTGAACTGATCGTCAAATTTTTCAAGATTTTTGTCTATTTTATCGCCCTGATGGTCACGATGTCAGCGCTCGGCATCGACATCACGGCCTTCGCCGTTTTCGGCGGTGCGTTGGGTGTCGGTGTCGGTCTGGGTCTGCAGAAAGTCACCGCCAATTTTACCAGCGGCATCACCTTGCTGATGGAGAAGTCGATCCAGATCGGCGACCTGATCGAGGTCGGCGGAATCACCGGCCGCGTCCGCCAGCTCAATATCCGTTATGCACTCATCACCACCTCCGACGGCCGCGACGTGATGATTCCCAACGAGGAACTGGTATCGACGCGCGTCACCAACTGGACGCATACCAACAGCGAGGCGCGCATCGACATCACGGTCAATGTCGATTACAAATCCGACCCAGACAAGGTGATTGCATTAATGCTCGAAGCGGCAAGTGAGAATGCCGTCTGCCTCAAAGACCCGCCGCCGTCCTGTTACCTACGCGTATTCGGCGATAACGCCATGCAATTCATGCTGACCTTCTGGATTTCAGAAGTGCGCGACGGTCGCATGAAGCCGCAAAGTGAAGTGATGATAGCGATATTGGAAAAATTCAGGAAGACAGGTATTGGGATTCCGTGCCCTGCGGCAAATAATCAGATTGGGAACCTGTAGCATCGCCCATCGCGTCTTCGACGCTGTCCTTGAAGGTAAGCAACCGGTCGATTTTTGCCTTATGCAGCATTTTTTTCGTCGTCTCGTTGATACCGGCGACGAAAAGTTTTTTCGCCTGCAGCTGCAGCGCATTATCCAGATAGCGTAATTCGCTGATGAGCGTCGGATTGATACCGGCGACCGGATTATGGACATGCGCGGCATTACTTCTGGTCGTCAGGCCGTTCCGATATTGCAGGCCATGTACCATATCTTCATACGTAAGCTGCGACACATCGATGATAAGGACATTGTGTCCACCTTTGGCGCTGATGGCCTCAATCAAAAACTGCCTTGTGCCCGGCAACGTTTCCGGACGGACATGATCGCGCGTGAGGGCGACAGAGATAACGTCATCTCCGTGATCCACCACTTCCAGCAGTTTGAATATGTCCTTAGCCATAATTATTGCTCCGAGGCGTGTTTAAGTGCACAATAGTCATAATAGCCTGAAATATTTAAATTATTGTTAATGTTTATGGGTTAAGCTGATTATCTAGCTAAGATTAGGAAAAATCGGTAAAATCATGGCATTTCCTCCTAAAACGTGCACTGAGTGGAAGAAACTTGCTGGTAAGGATTTAGGCGAGGGAAAATCGCTTGCCGATCTGACCTGGCATACGCCGGAAGGTATTGATGTTGAATCTCTTTACACGGCAGAAGACCTCGAAAAACTGGAATATGTCGACACCCTCCCCGGCTTTCCACCTTATATAAGAGGTCCGCGCGCAACGATGTATGCGGTACGGCCGTGGACGGTGCGTCAATATGCCGGATTTTCAACCGCTGAGGAATCCAATGCGTTTTATCGGCGCAATCTCGCCGGCGGCCAGAAAGGATTGTCGGTGGCGTTCGACCTGGCCACGCACCGCGGTTACGATTCAGATCATCCGCGCGTCGAAGGCGATGTCGGCAAAGCCGGTGTCGCGATTGATTCCGTCGAGGATATGAAAATCCTGTTCGACGGTATTCCGCTTAAAGAAATGTCCGTCTCGATGACGATGAACGGCGCCGTGCTGCCCATCATGGCTAGTTATATCGTCGCAGGCCTTGAACAGGGCGCGAAGCTCGACGAATTGCAGGGCACCATTCAAAACGACATTTTAAAAGAATTCATGGTGCGCAACACCTATATCTATCCGCCCGAACCGTCGATGCGCATCGTCGCCGACATCATCGAATACACGGCGAAGAATATGCCGAAATTTAATTCGATCTCCATCTCCGGCTATCACATGCACGAAGCCGGCGCTACCGCCGTGCAGGAACTGGCATACACCATCGCCGACGGCGATGAATATGTGAAAGCCGCGCTGGCTAAAGGTTTAGGTGTTGATGATTTCGCCCCTCGCCTGTCATTCTTCTGGGGCATCGGCATGAATTTCTTCATGGAGATCGCCAAGCTCCGCGCCGGAAGGTTGCTCTGGGCAAAAACAATGTCCAAATACAATCCGAAAAATCCGGTATCGCTGGCATTGCGCACCCATTGCCAGACCAGCGGCGTGAGCCTTACTGAAAAAGATCCCTATAATAATGTCATCCGTACCACGATTGAGGCCTTAGCGGCCGTCCTCGGCGGCACGCAATCGCTGCACACCAACGCGCTTGACGAAGCCATCGCGCTACCCACCGATTTCTCGGCACGCATCGCCCGCAACACGCAGCTTGTCATCCAGCATGAAACCGGCATCACCAAAGTCGTCGATCCGCTCGGCGGCAGCTATTACATCGAAAGTTTGACAGCCAGTCTGGTGAAACACGCCGAGGAATTGATCGCCGAAGTCAACGAAATGGGCGGCATGATCAAAGCCATCGAAGCCGGAATCCCCAAACAACACATTGAAGAAGCGGCAGCACGCAAGCAGGCACGTTTCGACCGCGGCGAAGACATCATCGTCGGCGTCAATAAATATCAACTCAAGCAGGAAGACCCCATCGAGATTTTGGATGTCGATAACGCCAAAGTGCGCGAAGGCCAGATCAAACGGCTCAAGGAAGTCCGCGCCAAGCGCGATGAAAAAGCCTGCCAGCGCGCGCTCGAAGCCATCACCGATGCGGCGGCGCGGAAGAAAGGCAATTTGCTGGCGCTCGCCGTCGAGGTTGCGAAAGCGCGTGCCACCGTTGGCGAAATTTCATTTGCGCTCGAGAAGATTTTCGGGCGCTATAATGCCGAGGTCAAAACCATTTCGGGAGTCTACGGCGCTTTGTACGACGAGGATAACAGCTTAAAACCCATCCGCGACAAGGTTGCCGCTTTCGCCAAAGCCGAAGGCCGCCGCCCACGCCTGCTCGTCGCCAAAATGGGGCAGGACGGGCATGACCGCGGCGCCAAAGTCATCGCCACGGCATTTGCCGACATGGGCTTTGACGTCGATGTCGGCTCGCTGTTCGCCACCCCGGAAGAAGTCGCGCGCCAGGCGGTTGAGAACGACGTGCATATCGTAGGCGTATCATCCCACGCCGCCGGGCATAAAACGCTGGTGCCGCAATTAATCGCAGCGCTGGCCAAGGCCGGGCGCAAGGACATCATCGTCGTTTGCGGCGGCGTTATCCCGGCGCAAGATTATGAATTCCTGCACAAAGCCGGCGTGGCCGAAATCTTCGGCCCCGGAACGAACATCCCTGAAGCGGCGGAGAAAATTCTTGCTTTACTCAAGAAAAAGCGTAAGGCAGCTTAACGATTAAATAAATTAGCAGCGGAGAGAAAAATGACTAATCCTCCCAAAACATGGGACATGATGGAGCTGATGGAGAAAGTCCGTCGTATCGGCTTATGGCTTAATGCAGCCGCAGAAAGAAGGCCCGGTTTGTACGATATCGTAGAGGCTACCGATGAATTTAGAAAAGTCGCGGGCAGAATGCATTTTCTGCACGCAGGAGTGCAATTAAGTCCAAGGCGTGCTATTTCCGGAAAAAAAGGCGCTCTTGAAGCAATGGAAAATAAAATGCCGCGCAGTACTGCATACCAGCTACTTAAAAGCCTGGATTTTGATAGCGATGAAAAACTGGATGACTTCCGCACAGCAAAAACCAGCGGCGAGGTAATTGCCTTAAGTCCTCCCCTTACAGCACTGGCGGAAAAAATTGAGACGATTTACGCTGAACATCAAACGGAGATTGAGGAAAATTTTGCCGCACGCAAGTTTTCTGATAGCACAAAAGCTGCGCCAACCACTGGTGGTGGCATCGGCGGCCGCTAGATTACTTTAAGAGCGATACAGCGCCTTACGCCAGAATATTTACTGAACCTGAAATAGCATTAACCGAAGCGGAAGATTTACCGTCCAGCGATTGCACATTCAGCTGCAGCGCTTGCATCGTTTCTGAAACGGTCTGGCCGTTGACTTGCGACAAGAGCTGCGCGCTCGCGAGGTTCGCCGAAAGCGTGTATTCCTGGCTCGGTTGCGTATCAATAGTCTGAACTTCTTCGTTAAGAAACCGTTGCTCCTGATTGGCGATATCGCTTTGCACCTGTGCTTGTTGCTGCGATTTACCGACCATTTCGGCCGTACCGATCATGGCCTCAATTTGTCCAAGAGTGCTCTTGTTATCCAGCTTATTTTCCTTGTCCAGATTGGCGATATAACTTACCAAGCTCACCTTGTCGGAGAACGAAATGTAACGCGAATCTTCGACCT
>Ga0206956_1246_pt1 | contig 10317 bp, 6 predicted proteins | sample Alteio_BWOrgHeat_35_FD_153252 | JGI IMG/M metagenome (GOLD analysis project Ga0206956, IMG submission 153252) | Enriched cells from forest soil in Barre Woods Harvard Forest LTER site, Petersham, Massachusetts, United States -... | ecosystem: Environmental > Terrestrial > Soil > Temperate forest > O...
TTGCCCTGCAGGTAAACGTGGGCCGACGGGGTCCAATCGATCGTCTCGCTGATCGACTGCAGGGTGGCCTTGCCCGAAGTAGACTCATTGCCGACGCCGCCCGTGACCGCGTTGGCGGTGACCGCCATCAGGCCGTCTTGCGGCTGGTAACGCGTGCTGAACGATAGTTGCGGCGTCGGCTTGAAGATAACACTGAGCTTGAGTCCGGTGAAGGTATAGCCGGTGGCATAGAGCGCGCCGTAGCTCGCGGTCCCGACATAATCGTTGGAGCCGATGAAACGGTTCTGGTGATCCTTGCGGAAGAGCTCGGTTCGGATCGTGAGCTGATTGGACAGATTCCAGTTGGCGCCGACCTTGGCGTCCACGTTGTCCTGATTGGCATCTTGGAAAAAGATCGAGGCGAGGGCGGGCCCGGCCGTCGTGACAGCGCCGGTGACGCCGGCGATGGTCGTCGCGGCATAGGGGTTGACCCAATGCTGGCTGCCGTGGTTCACGCGATCGTCGAACGTGGCGTAAAGGGAGACGCGGTTGAAGCCGAGGTATTGGAGCGAAACCTCGGGCGTCGCGACGTGGTCGATGTAGTGCGAATACGTCACGTCGTTCGCGACGGTGAAATTGCTGCTCGCCAAGCTGGTGGCGCCGGTCGCGAGACTGGTCGTCATGAATCCGCCGCCGCTGTGGGTGATATCGCACTCGTCGCGGAATCCAAGGTCCACCGACCAATTCTTGGTCGGGGTGAGCTTCAGGAAAATATTGCCGACGTAGTCGTCGACCTCGGCGCCGCCGTAGATGTTGCCGGCGGTAACGGCCGGATAGACGGTGTTCAAGGTGGCGCTGTAGGCCGGCGTGATCCAGTTGCCGCCTATCTTGGTGGTGACGTGCGAATAGGTGAGGCCGACCTCGAGGGCGATGCGATCATTGAACTTCGTCTCGGTCTGATTGAGAATGCGAAAGCTCTTCGAGTGGTAGGCCTCCGAGTCGTCGAGCACCGCGACGGTGGGATCGGCAATCACGTTTGAACCCGGATATTTGACGTAGGTGCGATAGTCCTCGTTGTTCGCCCAGTCCCAGGTGGCTTTCAGCGTATCGGTGGTCTTGCCGAAGGTCGTTGTCATGCTGGCGTCGATGATCTGGTGGTGCTCGTCGAGGTTCAGAACATTGGGCGCGATGAGGGGCGTGTTCGCGGGCGCCGCGGTCCCGACCAGCACTCCGTTCACGACGACCGCCGTCGGGTTGACGATGGCGGCCCATTCCGAGGAATCTTTCTGCCCGGTGCGGCTCTCGTCGTGGAAGCTGAGCTTGAAAACCGGACGATCCGGCAGCGCCAGCGTCGCCCCCAACCAGAACGAGCCCCGGTCCACGTGCAGTTGCTCGGAGCTTAATTTCTGGAACTGATCGCTTAGCGGGAAGAAGCCGCCCACGCCGTCGTAGAACGTGCGAAACGTCTTATAGCCCGCCTCGACCGATCCGAAATTATCTTTCGTCAGGGTGAAGCTCGCGAGGTAGTCATCGGTGCCAGCCAGAGCGCGGCCGGCGAATGTCAGCGTAGTGTCCTTCGACAGATCTTTGGAGTAATAAAGATCCTCGATGCCGCCGGAGCCCGCCGTGGGTGTGCCGCTGCGGTTGGCAAATGCGGCACTGTCACCCGTGATCCACGGGGCCTGGCCCGAGACCTTGATATAGCTCTCGTAGCTCGGGAAAGCATCGGCCTGCGCCGGATCCGCGGCGGCGGCCTGCAGCGTGGGGCGGGCGAGGACTGCGCCGATACAGGCCAGGCTGGCAGCGCGCCGAACGGAGAAGAGGGTGGCATGCATGGAAGAAAATGAGCAGAGCGGTCAGGGCCGGATCGAAGCATTCACGTTCGAACCGTGGACATCCTCATGGCAGCCGGCGGACCAGCAGGTGCCCTCCGAAAGTCGGGAGCCGGCTACGTTGGCGTGAGCGCCGCCGCTCTTGTAACCGCCGATGTTGAACCCAGGCGTGATATCCGCGAGGTGGCACCGGAGGCAGAGGTTGGCATCGCGCGCGATCAGCATCTTGTCGTTCACCGAGCCGTGCGGGTTGTGGCAGGCCACACAGCCTTCCTCGCGGATCGCCTGATGGGGATAGATGAACGGGCCCGCCTGTTGCGTGTGGCAGCGGAGGCAGGTTTCCGTCGAAGCCGCCAGCGCGGCGCCACCGCCCCGAACCGACTTGCCGGAGTGCACGTCGTGGCAGTCGACGCAACTGACCTTGCCGGTCAGCACGGGGTGGGCGTGGGGCAGGCTCATCTCGCCTCGTTTGTCGAGGTGACATTGGAAACAGGTCTCGGGCGATTTGCGCGGGTTGACGATGTTTCCTTTGCCGCCGCCAGCGGCGGAATGGAGGCTGCCAGGGCCGTGACAGGCTTCGCAACCGGTGTCGCCCACCTTTGCGTCCGTGAGGTGGAGCAGGGCGTGCGAGGCGCCGGCAAAATGACCCGTTTGCTCCGCGTGGCAGGGCGCGCACTCCTTGCTGCCGACATACTTGGCACCGGCGATCTGCGGGGCAGCGAGGAGGGTGCGGCTGGCGGTCACACAGCCGATCAGCACGAAACCCCAGAGGGCGATGCCGCCGAAAATGAGAGTGGTTTTGCTCCAGCGAGGACAGGCGATCATGGCGGAAAAATTTTGCGAGGGAGCTATTGCGGGCGTCGGGTTCGATGATTGGCCATTACGACTATGCCCAAAGATCGGCGCGCCGGCTGCGCATGCCTTGCCGAGGATCGCGCAAGGCTTGTCCTGTTAATCGCGGCCCGACGGTGACCTGGATCCTGTGTCGGCCGCCGAAGCGGCGGCGCGCCGCCTGCGATTATTTCTGCACGCCACCGTTGTGGCAGTCGGAGCAAGTGAGATCGGGATCGAGTTCACCACCGGGGTGCTTGAACGTGAGCCCTCTGGCGGTGAGCGATTCGAGTTCGGCGCCCGTGCCCTGCGCAATGAGCGTGTGGCACGAGCTGCATTCGCTCGCGCGCACGGCTTGGCCGGCGGCGGTCTTGTGCTTGTCGTCGTGACAGCGGAAGCAGCCGAGCCAGTCCTTGTGGCCGAGATTGTTTGGGTAGACGCGCCAGTCGGCCTTGCGTTCGGGGAAAATCGTTGTGGCAAAAAGCTGCTGCACCTCGGCTGTGACGGCCGGCAGCTCCTGGGCGCCCGCGTATTTGCCGCGCAAGAAATCGGCGATCTGCTGCGGCGCCGCGGCATCGGTGGTGATTTCTTTCTGCGTCATCGCCTGCACGGCCACGCGCTTGATGTTCGGCAGGTTGGTGCTGAGCGTGCCCGCCGCCATCGCGCGCTCGACCACATCGTTGGCCGCCGGGAACCCATGCGCGGGACGATTATGGCAATCGATGCAATCCATCACGCGAATCTGGGCCGCGGGCGGTTCGCCCTTGAACGCCGCGGTGCGGAAAATACGTGAGGTGCCGTCCTTGAGATTGGTCACGCGCATCCAGGGGATGTCCTGGCGCTTTTCATCGGTGGCGAAGTACTCGACGCGATCATCCGGGTTGACGTGCCAGTGGATGCCGCTGAGTGGACCGCCGGGCTGGCCCTGGTTCACACGCATGAGCAGGCGCGCGGTGTAGGGGGTGTTTTTTTTGTCCGAAAGGAAATGCTCGGCGTTACGCTCGACGCTGCCCGCGAATTTTTCCGGCCAGTGGCATTTTTCGCAGGTGTCCTGTGCCGGCCGGAGATTCTTGACCGGGGTGGCGATCGGACGCTGGTAGTTGTCGAGCGTGTACGCAATAAGCTGATGCACGCCGTTGAGCTTGGCCTTGATGAACCACTGCGCGCCGGAGCCGACGTGACATTCGACGCAGTCCACGCGGGCGTGGGCATTGCGCTGGTAGGCGACAAACTCGGGGTTCATCGCCGCGTGGCAGACTTGCCCGCAAAACTGGGTCGACTCGGAATAAAGGAACGTTTGGTAGCTTCCAAACGCGCTGAGCATGAGAAAACCCGCCGCCCCGAGGCCGAACAGGATGAGGCTGTGCCGCTGGCGGGCGTTGGAGAAATCGAGCCGCCACTTGTCCGGCATCGTCGCCGCGTGCTTGATCGCCCACCGGCGCTGCATCCAGGCGCCGATAACGGCGATCGCGAGGCCGGCGATCAGAAAGCCCGGCGCGACGATGTAGGTGAAGATGCCGAGATAGGGATTCTTGTCGCCCTGCGTGAAATCCATCCAGACGAGAAACGCGAACGAGAACATCCCGCCAGCCGCGATCACGCCGCCGATCGCGCTGATCCAATTGTTGAAATGCGAACGCGGTTTGCCCGGATCGCTGGGGAGCGGTGCGATGGGATCGGACACAGCGGGGGGATCCTCGCGGTGCGCTCAGGCCTTCAGCTTGCGCACGTAGGCCACGAGATCCTTGATTTCGTCGGCGGAGAGGTCCGCCTTGAAGGACTTCATCTTTTCTATCTCCTTCTCAAAAACGCCGTCGGTGATGGCCTTGGTCATCTCCTCATCCGTCATCTTGGCCTGCACCACGGCATCGGAGTAGTCCTTGAGTTTGAGTTTTTTCCCCACCTTGGTTTGCCCCTTGCCGTCGGGGCCGTGGCACTTCGCGCAGTTGTTGTCCCAGTTTTCACTGGCAGGAGCCGCGACGCTGACCGCGGCGCCGGCGGCGAACGCGAACGTGGAGAGGAGGAGTGTGATTGGGTGTTTCATGGAGAAGGATTTCGGCGCGAGTATGGCAGTTCGGGAGCACCGTGGCTGTGCATTGCTTGCTGAGGAGAGTGCAATCCTTGCGATCTTGGTGAAGCCGCCATCAAGCCGTCCGGCTCACCTCCGCAAGGCCTGAGCAGTCCTCCGCAAGGAATGCGGAGTCATAGCCGCTCGGCTTATGGCAGAATGATGGCCGCTTGCCGCCTGCGCACTCCATGGTCATTCCCTCTCCCCTCCTCTCCCGACCCCGTAGATGCCGCGATTTGCTGCTCGTCCTCGTCGTGCTCCTCTCAGGCTGCGAGAAAAACGAAGTCGCCGCCTATCGCGTGCCGAAGGAAGCGGACGTCAGCCTTACAGTCGCAGCCACCACTACTCCCGCCGAAATCCCCACCGTGGCCGCCGACGCGCCAAACCCATCCGTCGGAAGCATGGCCGGCATGCCGGTCGCCGCCGCCGGTTCCGGTCTCAGTTGGACGGCCCCAGCCGGCTGGCAACCGAAGCCGCTGGGCGCGATGCGCAAGGGCAGTTACATAATCGCCGGCGACGCGGGGGCGACCGCCGATCTTTCGATCACTGCCTTCCCCGGCACGGTCGGCGGCGAGTTCGCCAACGTCAACCGCTGGCGCGGCCAGCTCGCGCTGCCACCCATCGCCGAAAGCGATCTCGGCGCCGCGGTGACACATCTCAGCGCGAACGGCCTCACTTTCACCCTCGTCGATCTGGTGGGCATCGGCGCCGCGAATCCGCAGCGCATGCTCGGCGCGATGGCGCCCTTCGAAGGCGCGATGTGGTTCTTCAAACTCTCCGGGTCCGATGCGCTCGTCGCGGCGACGAAGCCCGCGTTCCTCGATTTCATTCGGACGGTGCGATCCGCCGCGCCGGCCGCGCCATGAAAATCATTCTCCGCGATCTTCGCGACTTTTTCGTCTCGCTCAAGCTGACCGTCGGGCTGCTCGTGCTCGGGATGCTGTTGGTGTTCGCCGCGACACTCGACCAGACGAATCTCGGTATCTGGGGCATCCAGCAAAAGTGGTTTCGTGCGTTCGTCGTTTTTCACGAGGTGCACGGCGTCGCGCTCCCGCTGTTTCCCGGCGGCTATCTCCTCGGCGGCCTGCTCCTGATCAACCTCCTCGCCGCGCACCTCGACCGCTTCAAGCTCTCCTGGCGCAAGGCCGGGATTTTTCTCACGCACGCCGGCCTCCTCCTGCTGCTCGTCGGCGAACTCCTCAGCGGCCTCTGGCAGGAGGATTTTAACCTGCGCCTCAGTGCGGGCGACACCAAGAACTACGCCGAGAGCTACCGCTTCAACGAACTCGCCATCACCGATACCACCGATCCGAAGTTCGATGAAGTCGTCACCATTCCCGAGGCGATGCTCGCGCGCCACGAATCGATCCAGCATCCCAAGCTGCCCTTTCGTGTCGTGATTAAAGCGTATTATCCGAACGCTTTCCTCCAACTGCGCGCCGCCGACGCACCGCCCTCGCTCGCGACCGCCGGACTTGGCCTGGGCATCGTCGCCGCGCCACAGCCGATGACCTACAAGCAGGACGAGATTAACACACCTGCCGCCTATGTCGCATTCGCCGCGCCCGACGGCGCGCCTGGAACCTTTCTCGTCTCCACCGGACTCGTCGAGCCCCAGCGCTTCGACTACGCCGGTCGCTCGTGGAAAATCACGCTGCGCGCGAAACGCATCTACCGACCCTTTTCGCTCACGCTGCTGAAGTTCAGCCACGATCGCTACGCCGGCACCGATATCCCGAAAAATTTTTCCAGCCGCATCCGCCTCACGACGCCCGACGGACGCGACGACCGCGAAGTGCTCATCTACATGAACAACCCGTTACGTTACGCCGGCCTCACGTTTTATCAGGCGGGTTTTGAAAACAACGACCGCACCACCATTCTGCAGGTGGTGCGCAATCCCTCGTGGGTGCTGCCCTACATCGCGTGCTCGCTGATGGCCCTCGGTCTCGTCGGCCAGTTCGGGATTCACCTGGTGGGCTTCGTCCAAAAACGCCGCGCACTTGGGAGCGCGGGCGGCCCGTCTGCCTCGACCAAACCTGCGGGCCGGCGGCCCGCGCTCCCACATTTCCTCTTCCCCGCGCTCTTAATCTTGGGCGCGCTCGTCGCTATCGCCTTCACGCTCCGCCCGCCGCACTCGGATGGCGACTATGACTTCGTAGCTTTCGGTCGCCTGCCGACGCTCGTCAACGGTCGTCTCAAGCCGTTCGACGCCGTCGCGCGCACGTCCCTTCTCGTGATGCAAGGTCGCCAGCGCGTGTTGGCTGCCGACGGCAGCACGCTGTTGTCGCCCGACGAGTGGTTGCTCGACGTGCTCTTTCGGCCGGCGGTCGCCAGCACCTACCAGACTTTCGAGATCGTGCACCCTGACGTGCTCACGTTGTTTGATCTCACTTCCGAACAGGGCGCGGGCAAAAAACGCTTCTCGCTGGAACAGCTCAGGAAAGGCCTGACGCAACTCGATCGCCAGGCGAAGCTGGCCGATGCCACGGAGAGCCCCGTGCGCACGGCGTTCCAGCGCGCCGTCATCCAGCTTCGCGACAACGTCGTTCTCTATCAACGGCTCCAGGCCAGTTTCATTGCGCCGGGCATCGACGACTTCCTCGACCAGTTGATCGGCTTCGAGAAGACGCTGCCTGCGGCGCTGGATGCGCTCCGCGCGCAACGCGCCGGCCAGCCCCATGACGCCGCCGCGACCAAGCTCATGCTCGAGCTGAGCAGGGATTTTTCCGCGATGGACACGCTCGGCTATCTGCTGCCCATCCCACCCGAAACCGGGATGATGAATCCGCTCGCCTGGAAATCGGCCGGCGCATCGCTGCAGGATGGCCTCACCACCGGTCACTTCAATCCCGCCGCGATGGCCTTCGCCACCCTCGGCGCCGCCTGGCAAAACCACCAACCCGATGCGTTCAACGCCAGCGTGCACGCCAATCGCGCACGGCTCGATCGGGAGGTTCCAGCGCTGCTCACGAAATGCGACGCCGAGGTGCGCTTCAATGCGGCGGAGCCGTTCTACACGAGCGCAATTCTCTACGTCGCGGCGTTCCTGCTCGCGGTTTTCTCCTGGTTGAAGTGGCCCGGCCCGCTCGGTCGCGCGGCCTTCTGGCTCGTCGCGCTCGCGTGGCTGCTTGCCACGGCAGGCATCGCGACGCGCATGTGGCTGGAGGGCCGGCCACCCGTGACCAACCTCTACTCATCCGCGCTCTTCGTCGGCTGGGGAGCAGTCGCCCTCTGTCTCGGGCTCGAATATTTTTATCGCAACGCCATCGGCAGCGTCGCCGCCGGCCTCGTCGGCTTCAGCACGCTACTCATCGCTCACCATCTCGCGCTCAGCGGCGACACGCTCGAGATGATGCGTGCCGTGCTGGATTCCAACTTCTGGCTCGCGACGCACGTCGTCTGCGTGACGACCGGCTACGCCGCGACGTTTCTCGCCGGCTTCCTCGCGCTGATTTATGTCGTGCGCGGCGTGTTCACCCGCTCGCTCGATCCGGCCACAGCCGACGCGCTCACGCGGATGATTTACGGCATCGTGTGCTTCGCCACGTTGTTCAGTTTCGTCGGCACCGTGCTCGGCGGCATCTGGGCCGACCAATCGTGGGGCCGCTTCTGGGGCTGGGACCCGAAGGAAAACGGCGCGCTCATCATTGTCATTTGGAATGCCGTCATCCTGCACGCGCGCTGGGGCGGCATGGTGAAGGCCCGCGGCCTCGCCGCCCTCGCCATCGTCGGCAACATCGTCACGAGCTGGAGCTGGTTCGGCGTAAACATGCTCGGCATCGGCCTGCATAGCTACGGTTTCATGGACTCCGCTTTTTGGTGGCTCATCGCGTTTGTTGCGAGCCAGCTGGTCTTCATCGCGCTCGCGGCGGTTCCGTTGGGCAAGTGGCGAAGTTTTTCGCCCGCGCACGCCTTAAGCTAGAGGCCGGCGGTCGCGCAAAAAATGCCGCGTTGTGGGCAAGCCATGCGCAGCCACGCGGGCCGCGATGTGCGATACTGCTCCGGTGCCATGAACTTCGCGACCCAATATCTCGGATTAAAGCTGCGCAGTCCCCTCATCGTCGGGGCCTCGCCGTTTTGCGACGACGTGGGCCAAGCGTTGCAATTGCAGGATGCGGGCGCAGCGGCGCTCGTGATGCGCTCGCTCTTTGCGGAGCAGATCACTCCGCCGCTTCGGCCGGATCCGCCGCTGAATCCCGATCCCACCAAGCCCGTCCCGGATTTCCCCGAGTTTGCGGAGTACCAGCTTTCGCCCGCGCAATACCTGCGGCAGCTCCATCACCTGAAAAAAGTCCTGACCATTCCGCTCATCGTCTCGCTGAACGGCCACCATCCCGGCCCGTGGGTGGATTTCGGGCAACAGTTGCGGGATGCCGGCGCGGACGCGATCGAGTTGAATTTTTATCAAGTCGTGACGGACACGACCCGGGCCGGCGACGAAATCGAAAGTGAAATGCTGCGCGTCGTCGGCCAGCTCGCGAACGCCGTGAAGCTCCCCATCGCGGTCAAGTTGTCGCCCTACCATACGTCCATCGCGCAGCTCGCGATCGCGCTCGAGCTGGAGGGCGCCGCCGGGATCGTGCTCTTCAACCGCTTTTACCAACCCGACATCGACACTGACGAACTCGCGGTGCAGGCGCAGCTGCGCCTCTCCGATCCTGGGGAACTTTTGCTGCGCCTGCGCTGGCTGGCGATCCTCTCGCCGCAATTGCGCGGGTCGCTCGCGGTCACGGGTGGCGTGCACGACTGCCGCGGTGTGGTGAAGGCGCTGCTCGCGGGCGCGCACGCGGTGCAGCTCGTCTCGGTACTTTTGAAACAAGGCCCGCACATGCTCTCTGCGCTAACGCAAGACCTGCAGGTGTGGATGGCTCGGCACAATTTCGAAGACATCGAGGCCTTTCGCGGTCGACTGAATCTCAGCCGTTGCAGCGACCCGGCCGCTTACGAACGCGCCAACTACATCCGCATCCTGCAAAGCTGAAGGTGTGAGCGCGGATAATTGTGAGTTGAGTGTCTCAAAAACCGAAAGATTGGGAAACTGCCGAAACGCTGTCGGATTCGAGTTGCCGTTATTATTCACAAAGCAAAAACCCGCGCGCGCCCTGATGCGCTTGAGATTTCTTTCCGAATGCTTTTCACGCGCACGGCACACTATCACCCGGGCGTTTGTTATCGAGCGCTGCACGCACCGCGGTTCCCAGCGAGTGCAAGGTCGCGGGTTTGAGCAAGACTTGCCGGACGCCCGCTGCTTCGACCCGCTCCGAGCTGAGCGACGCGGCATAGCCGGTCATCAGGATGATGGGGAGGTCCGGCTGGATTTCCCGAAGCTGACTCGCGAGCAGCACCCCCGTCATCCCGGGCATGGTCTGGTCCGTAATAACGAGAGCGAAGCGCCGCGGTTCGCCGCGAATGATGGCCAACGCTGCGGTGGGCTGAGTCGCAAAATCCACTTCGTAACCGAGTGCGTTCAGCATTTGCTGACCTAATTGGGCCAGCACCTGCTCGTCATCGATGATCAAAATCCGTTCCCCATGGCCGCGTGGCACGACTCCTTCACTGGCGGCGATCACCGCCAATTCACCGACATGCGCGGGAAAATATATG
>Ga0206956_1247_pt1 | contig 10308 bp, 7 predicted proteins | sample Alteio_BWOrgHeat_35_FD_153252 | JGI IMG/M metagenome (GOLD analysis project Ga0206956, IMG submission 153252) | Enriched cells from forest soil in Barre Woods Harvard Forest LTER site, Petersham, Massachusetts, United States -... | ecosystem: Environmental > Terrestrial > Soil > Temperate forest > O...
TCTTGCGCCGTGGCCGCGAATAAATCACCCGACCCGTGAATCTAGCTGCCGGCGCTGTTGTGAAGCTGGGCGGTAACTCGCGCTGAGGCGGCGGCGGTTTACAATTAAGGCAGAGCTCCGCCGAACCCCCGCTTTTGGACAGAATCGGCAGTTGTCGCGCAATTCGCGGCATATGTCGTCGCCTTCGCCACCGACGGCACGTCAATCATTGCGACCCAACGACGGACATCTCGGACCGCCTCCCCCAGACGCGGGTACCAAGCGTTAGATTCCGTCCGCTAGGCGCTGTCTTACCTCAGGTTTTCTTATCCTCGCTGTCGAAATTATTTGAATGCTCATATGGCGTGAGAAGCGCCCAGAAAAATTTCGATCAACCGCCGGTATCGTATCCGAACTCGGGAATAAATCAGGGAACCCGTTGGTCTGAACGGCATCACCTACCGCGCTACGGGGGGATGCAGGTGAAGAATCACGTCAAGTCACAGCCGGGTCTACCGTTTAGGAGAATTCTCGACAGTGCAGCGAAGACCAGCCCAGGCCGGACAGGGAACACAAATGCGCGGACGGTCAGGTACATGGCTGCCTATGCCAGCCTCGCCGTTGGCCTCTCCTGGGCGGCGCCGGCGGCGGCTGCCGACGATACCGACGCCGCGCTGTTGCAGCAGATGCGGCTACAGCTCAAGCAGAGCCAGCAACAGATCCAGGCGCTCCAGCATCAGATGAATGACCTCGCGCACAAGCTCCAGCAGGTGCCGTTGGTGTCCACCCCAGGGGTGCCGGCCCCGGACGCGACCAGTGTCGTCGTTACGCAGCAGCCGGGCAATCTTCCTGGCCGTTCCGTGGGGCCGCCAAATACCGCGACGGGCGTTGGCTCACCCGGCGCCCCGCAGCCTGTAGCCGCGGCCCCGATCTCGTCGGGGGCCGACAAACTCAGGGTCTCTCTCTCCGGGCAGGTTGACCGCGCCCTCCTTTACGGTAACGACGGCAGAAGTTCCGCGCTTCGCAACGTCGACAACATTATTTCCTCGACCCGCTTCCGCCTGCTCGCCGTCGCCCGGCCTTTCGACGATGACACGACGATCGGTACCAATCTCGAAGTAGAAATCAGGCCGAATCTGTCCAACCAGCAAACCATCACGCAAAGCCTGCCGCAGGCCGCAGGCAACGTCTTCCCGACGATACGCCAAGCCGATGTCTATGTGGCCAATCCGGACTACGGCGGGCTGCGCCTGGGCTTTGGCAGCACCGCTTCGTATCTGACCAACGAGTTCGATCTTTCCGGGACGTTTATCGCGCACTATGTCGGCGTCGCCGAGATGGATGGCGGCTTCGCTTTCCGCCAAAAGGGTGCCGCGTTCGTGCCGAACGGTCCCGGTGGCAAGTTGGTGCTTTCTCCGGCCGGCGCCTTTGGGCCCGCGGTCGGCAGCGTTTTCAACAATTTTGGCGGGTTGGGGCGCGACGACCGTATCCGCTATGACACGCCGGTCTGGGAAGGTATGCAATTGGCCACCTCCTATGTTGACGGCGGCTCTTACGATGCGGCGCTTCGTCTCGGCCGCAGCATCGGCGATTTCCGCATCATCGCCGCCGTGGCCGGCGAAGATGCGACGCACCGCAATCACACCCCGACAGCTAATCTTGGTTATGCGGGGGTGCCGACGGGTGACCTCGACGGGACAAGTCTTAGTGGCGTCAACCCCGCCCCGAACAGTCCGAACCTTGCCGATGTGTCGCCAAACGGCAGCCGGCAGTTCGACGGTTCGTTCTCAGTTTTGCACGACAGCGGTATCAGTTTGACGATGTCCGGCGGGGTCCGCCAGCCTCGTTATCTCGATCCGCTCGGTAAGCACCTGTCTCCAAATCTGCTCTACACAAAGCTCGGCTATCAGCATGATTTCTTCAATTTTGGCCGAACCGCCTTCGGCATCGATTTTGCGCAGCAGGATGAGGTCATCTTCGCCGGTGACGCCGCCCGTTCCTACAGCTTGGGCGTCGTGCAGAATATCGATGCGGCCGCGACAGAGCTGTTTTTCAGCGTGCGCCGGGAAACGCTTACCCGCAAGATCGGCGGGGAATTTGCGCCGATTCTTGCCGCCTGGACCGGTGCCCGTGTCCGCTTCTGACAAAGCGTTGGCTCGGCGAGAGGAGCTATTTCAATGAAATGCAAGGCAGCGATCCGCGGGATCGCGGTTGCGGCCACGCTGACGGTTCTTGCTGCCTGCAACGTGGGGCAGCCGATGGATATTCCTGTGCCGGAATCCCAGCTCACGCCCAAGCCTGGGCTCGTCAGTGACGATTCCGGCGAATGGGTGATCTATCGCAAGCAGTGAGACAAGTTCGGCGCGCTCGAGATCGAAGCGGCGGCCTGCCTACCGGCACTCCCCGGCCGCAAGATTAGTAAGGACACCGTCCATGGGACTTCGAAGAGTTATCGCCAGCGCTTTGGGTGTCGTTGCAGTTGCAGCTGCTGGTTGCAGCCCCGCACCAACCCCGGTCGCTGGAACCGGGCAGCGAACGGCGCAGTCGGACCCTGATCCGGGTCGATATTCTTGCTACTTCGGGGATGACGGCACGGTTGACCGTGTCGTCGAGGGCCGCACGTTTCACTGGTGCGGGCCCGTGCCGAAGGCGAAAAACTGAGACGCTCTCGTCCCAACCCGCCGCGTGTCCGTTCTGATAAAGTCAATTCTTCGGAGTCCGTAATTCCGGTGGCGCGGGTCACCTCGGTCTTTCCGCAGAAGCTAATGCGCGTGCTTTGACGTCGACTTCGACAGCCAGAAGGCGACAGGACGCCTAGTACGACCACGGCTGCGAGCGCAGAATGTAGTGGGTCGTCTCTGGCAACTTCCTTCTCTCCGATTATCGATAGCGTAGGGATATCGGCACCGTGCCGATATCCCTACGCAGCGCGAAAGCTCGTTACGAATTGCGGGTGGCCGCCCAATGGGCCTTGTAGAACCCGTGGTGGTCATAACTGTAGACCCACTCGTAGTGAAAGCCCGCTGGGGGGGTCGGTGCGACCATGCCCGCGGGGGGCGTGGCGGCAACTGGACCGTACAGAACCGTTCCCGGTGGCGGTTGGGCGATGTTGGCGGCCAAGGCGCCGGCGGCGCCCAAACCGGTGGCAAGCGCCAGCGAGGCGGCTGTCAGCAGTAGTCGTTTCATGGTGTGCTCCTGTCTCAAAGTTGCGGCGCTTCCTCTCGTCGCGATCATGTCGCGGACGCGTGTCGCCGCTCCCTCAAAGACTAAATACTATGAAGGTTTATTCCCCGGTGGCGGTGCCCTTATTCTCTTCCCGGGAAAGTCCCGTCCGTGGATTAATTTCTCCGTGGGCCGGCCGCGTTTGCCGCCATGGAAATTTGGGCAGATAGACACAGCTTTTCATACCAATCGTCTGATTCGTACGGCCCGCGAGACATACTGCGTGATAAGCGACGTGCCGCTCAGCGATTACGGAATCGATGTTCAGCCGATCAACTACCCGACGGTGCCGCGCGGCGCCGCGCGACTGCGCATCAGGCCAGTCAGCTTTCAATCGCCGACTAGGTCAGCGTTACATCGGCGTTAACATCTTCGCCGAATATCATCGGGCATCGCGAATAAACCCGCTCCCCGATCGGTATAGCAACCGGAGGAAACCTCGCCTGGTTTCAACTGGATTGACGACGAGCGCGCGCCTTGATTAACTTGGAATCGTTCTAAAGAAGCCGTTGGAGAGAATCATGACAAGCGAAAGCAAATGTCCATTTGCGGGCGAACCCCGCGGGCGTATGAACCGCGACTGGTGGCCGAACCAGCTGAGGCTCCAGGTTCTCCACCAGCATTCGGCGATGTCGAACCCGATGGGCGAAGCGTTCGACTACGGCAAGGAATTCAACAGCCTCGACTTGAATGCCGTGATTGCGGACCTGCACGCTGTGATGACGGACTCGCAGGAGTGGTGGCCAGCCGATTTCGGCCATTACGGCGGGCTGTTCATCCGGATGGCGTGGCACAGCGCCGGGACGTACCGGATAGGCGACGGGCGCGGCGGTGCCGGCGGCGGCCAGCAGCGTTTCGCGCCGCTCAACAGCTGGCCTGACAACGCCAACCTGGACAAGGCGCGCCGGCTGCTGTGGCCGGTCAAACAGAAATACGGCAGGAAAATCTCCTGGGCCGACCTAATGATCCTCGCGGGCAACGTCGCCCTTGAGTCGATGGGCTTCAAGACCTTCGGTTTCGGTGGCGGGCGCGCGGATACCTGGGAGCCCGAAGACATCAACTGGGGTCCCGAGGGCAAATGGCTGGCGGACGAGCGCTATAGCGGCGAGCGCGACCTCCAAAATCCCCTCGGCGCGGTGCAGATGGGCCTCATCTATGTCAATCCGGAAGGGCCGAACGGCAAGCCAGATCCCCTCGCCGCTGCCAAGGATATCCGCGAGACATTCGCCCGCATGGCGATGAATGACGAAGAGACGGTGGCGCTGATCGCCGGCGGCCACAGCTTTGGCAAGACCCATGGCGCCGGCGATGCTGGCCTGGTGGGGCCGGAGCCGGAAGGCGCGGCCATCGAGGCGCAAGGGCTCGGCTGGAAGAGCAGTTTTGGCACAGGCAAGGGCACCGATGCGATCACTAGCGGCCTCGAAGTCACCTGGACCACCACGCCGACGAAGTGGAGCAACAATTTCTTCGAGAACCTGTTCGGCTACGAATGGGAGCTGACCAAGAGCCCGGCCGGCGCGCATCAGTGGCGACCGAAAGACGGTGCCGGGGCGGGTGCAATGCCGGATGCTTACGACGCGTCAAAGCGTCACGCGCCGTCGATGCTGACGACCGACCTCGCTTTGCGGTTCGACCCCGATTACGAAAAGATTTCGCGCCGCTTCTACGAGCATCCCGATCAATTCGCCGACGCGTTCGCACGGGCGTGGTTCAAGCTGACCCACCGGGACATGGGCCCGATCGCGCGTTATCTCGGCCCGCTCGTTCCGAAGGAGGAGCTGCCGTGGCAAGACCCGATCCCCGCGGTGGATCATCCACTGATCGGGGAAGAGGATATTGCCGCGCTGAAGGCAAAAATTCTTGCGTCCGGCCTGACCGTTTCCCAACTGGTCTCGACGGCCTGGGCCTCGGCGTCAACGTTTCGTGGTTCCGATAAGCGCGGCGGAGCAAACGGCGCGCGCGTTCGCCTCGCGCCGCAAAAGGACTGGGAGGTCAACCAGCCGGCTCAGCTGGCGACGGTGCTGCAGGCGCTGGAAGCCATCCAGAGGGAGTTCAACGCGTCGCAGTCCGGCGGGAAGAAAATCTCGCTGGCAGACCTGATCGTGCTCGGCGGCTGCGCCGGGGTCGAAAAGGCCGCGAAGGCCGCCGGACACGACATCAAGGTGCCGTTCACACCGGGACGCATGGACGCCTCGCAAGAGCAGACAGACGTCCACTCCTTCGCGCCGCTCGAGCCGGTCGCGGATGGGTTCCGCAACTATCTCAGCGGCACGCAGCGGCTATCGCCCGAGGAGTTGCTGGTGGATCGGGCCCAGTTGCTAACCCTGACAGGACCCGAGATGACGGTTCTCGTCGGTGGGCTGCGCATCTTAGGCGCCAATGTCGGGGCATTGACGCACGGCGTTTTCACCAGGCGGCCGGAGACGCTGACCAACGACTTCTTCGTGAACCTGCTCGACATGAGCACCGAATGGCATCCGTCCGAGGGCTCGGGAGGCGTGTACGAGGGCCGTGACCGCAAGACGAACGAGGTCAAGTGGACCGGTACCCGCGTCGATTTGATCTTCGGGTCGCATTCGCAGCTGCGTGCCTTCGCCGAAGTCTATGCGTCCACAGACTCGAAAGAGCAGTTCGTGAGGGACTTCGTCGCGGTGTGGGCGAAGGTGATGGACCTCGATCGTTACGATCTTGCCTGATCTTCGCGGAAGGACAAGGCTTCAAAAACCCGGACGTTGGTGGAGGAACGAATCAGGGCGGCTTTTCATATCAGCGTGAGATGGCGCCCTGACTTCCGGGAACTCAAAAAAAAACGCGTATTTCCAGCCCGCGACCTATCAGGCAGGTCCGTTTACGCATGCACCCGGACCTATGTTTTCGCGTCGCCGTCCCCCATGAGGCGACAATCATTAGTCCCTCGGCAACGGACCGAAGCATCCTCACAACTGGAACGGCTGCTGCAAATGACCCAGCGTCGCCGAGATTTGCGAAAAAGGTCGCCGATGACGGCCGGAGCCCCTTCTCACCAACGTAGTCCTGGAGTTCCTCGCCGCAAGGACGACGGCCAGGATCACGCCGGGAACGCCGAATTGCAGTCGCTGAAACATGAACTGCGGCTCGCCGGCCTGTCCCTGACCCGTCCGCGCTTACTTCTCGCCCGCCTGCTGAAGGGCGGAAACCTGCATTTCGTTACCCCTGAACGGCTTCATTCCGAAGCGTCTTCTGCCGGCGCCAACATGACGCTGCAAACTTGCTATAATACTTTAGAGATTTTGGCCGATAGAGGCCTCATTCGGCGCGTATTCTTCGGGCGACCTAAGCAATTTTACGATACCAACCCGATCCATGCTGCTCATATTTACGATGAAAATACGGGGGAGCTGCATGATCTTCCGGGCGAGTGGCTTTCGGTAGCGCGAGGTCTATTGGGCGACATCGGTGCGGATCGGATCAATCTCGTCGTGTGGATTAGCCGCTCGCCACCAGCGTAAATGTGCCCCTGAGCTTTTGCACCGGCTATTGCCGTCGCGAACCACTTCACTAGCGGCGATCATCTCGTCGCCGCTACTCTGGCCGCAGCCGGTCGGCGTAGGCGACGGCAATAGCGGCCGGCGCAGACCGGGATGTGTCTTCAGGCATCGTCGCCTCCAGAGTGGGTCGGTCAGTACCTCACTCTCTTAGAGCGACGGTCGCTAGCCAGATGCTGATGGATCCCAGGGTCGAACAGCAGCCCGTCGCGGCCGCCCACCCCGATGACGCATGCGTACCGATTGCAGCCCTGGGGTCAGTGTCGCAGAGGTCGGCCATCGGATGCAAAGACTACGGAACAGCAATCCGCAAAACCCGGCACCCAAAATCGCATTTCGAATAGGTCCAGTGGTTGCGAAGCCCTGCGTGTACGAGCCGCGGAGAGACGGCGACGGCCGGGGGCGCCAGCTGAACCCAAGCTACGAACATTCGCCGGCGACTGAAAGAACGCTCGCGGAGACCGGCTGCCATTGCTCTATCCTGCGGCACGCGAAAGTCTTGACTGGATGCGGCGGCCCCGATGAGTCCACTTATGGCCGGAACGTTGGTATCCGATCCACTCGTCATCGTGCTCGGTCTCTTCGTGGCCGGCTTGATCGCGTCGCGGTTCTTTTTCAGAAAGCACCCCGGGGGACGCGCAATCGTGCGCGTCGTTTTCTTGATCTTGCTTACGATCGCTTTGCTGGACGCGGAAATCGTTCCGTACCAGCCGCTACAATCGACCGGGTCGCCCCTGCTCGATCTCGTCCACGCGATCCTCAAAATTGCGTGGTGGCTCTGGGCCGCATGGTTTCTCGTCGGCCTCTCGCGAGCGGCCCTGATTATCGAAGATCGGCCCCGCGAAGGCAGGCTCCTGCAGGACCTCATCTCCGGCCTGCTCTACCTCGCAGCCGCCTTCGCGATCATCACTTACGTCTTCAATCTGCCGATCCAGGGCTTGCTCGCCACGTCCGGCGTAATCGCCATCATTCTGGGCCTTGCACTACAGAGTACGTTCGGCGATGTGTTTTCAGGGATCGTCTTAAACTTCAGTCGCCCGTACCGACCGGGCGACTGGGTCAACATCGCAGGCGAGACGAGCGGACGCGTCATCGAGATGACTTGGCGCGCGACGCACATTCTGACCGCGCAGCGCGACCTTGCGATTATCCCGAACAGCACAATTGCCAAGTCGAAGATCGTCAATGTCAGTTCCCCATCTGGCATCCACGGCGCCGCGATAGCCGTGCAAGCCGCGGCCGGCACGAGGCCCGCTACGGTCGAAGATCTACTCCGGCGAGCGATCCTTAATTGTCGCCAGGTCCTCAAAACGCCGGCGTCGACCGTCACCGTGAAAACAATGAACGCGGCGTTCGTCGAATTTGAGATCAATTTTTTTGTAAAGGACTTGGCATCGACTAGCCACGCACAGAACGAATTGCTTGATCTGATATACCGGCATCTCACCCTCGGCGGTGTCGATTTGGCGAGCCCCGATAGCGAGTTGAGGTCGAGCGGCGGCAGCAAAATGAGTGGCGAGCCGCCAACCGAACGTCTACTCAAGATCATCCCGATGTTCGCTACACTGACTGCGGGTGAGCGGCACGACCTTGCGGGAAAACTCAAGCCGAACCGGTACGGAGAAGGTGAGACCATCGTCGCGCCAGGCGCGCTGCTTAAGTGCCTCTACCTGGTTGCCAGCGGCGTTCTCTCGTGCGTTCGATACGATGAGGAGACGGACGAAGAGCTGCTGCGTCTTGGGCCAGCCGAGCACTTCGGCGAGTTTGGGCTGTTAGCAAAAACGGTGAGCCCTGTTCGAATCTCGGCGCTTACGCCCACTGTCGTCTACGAGCTCGGCACGGATGATCTAGACCAGGTGTTGAAGGACCACCCCGAAATCGCGGAGGTGCTCAATCGAGATTTGGCGCAGCGACAAGCTACAATCAGCCCGCCGGCCCCGATCGAGACTGACAATTCGACCGCGGCGCACGGTTTGAGAAGCAGGGTCTCGGGCTGGCTTCATCGGCGCTATGACATCGCTTCGTCGAGATAGCCGATATCCGAAGCATTCTCGATCCGCCTAAAGCACTACGACTGGGCGCTCCTGACCGACTTAGCACCTGTTGCGTGTCGCGAGCGATGGCGAGCCGAAGGCGGGTAGGAACGCCGGTCTTTGCCGGCATGATCGCCGCTTCGTGCGTCGGGATTTTCATTATCCCGATGCTCTATGTCGTGTTTCAGCGGCTGCGCGAGAAGGTGAGCCGGTCGGGCTCTGCCCCGAGATAGGAGACGACGGCCGCGTCATGCCCGGCCATCCTCACTTTATGACCCGCCGCCCATAGGAGCTTCACCTCGCCCTAACGCTATCGTTTCGTGGAAGGTACCCCTTGCTGACCGCACTCAACCCTTAGGCATCGACCCGGTGACTCGTCCGAGGAGCCTACATATCCCACGCGCGGCTTTTTGGGGCGGTGGGCGCAGCTTCCTCCAGCAGCGCCCGAACCGCAGCGAGCGCCCGCTGGGCTTCGGCCAGATCGATCATTTAGGCCGCCGGGTTCGCCTCGCACTCGCGCACCATCCGGACTAGATGCGCGTGCGCGTCTTCGACGGCCTCGACACGCCACAAATAATAGTCCGCAGGGGTTCCCTGGCCGGGTTTCGAGACCGCTCGCTTGTAAAGCTTGCGTAACTCAACCAGCGTGCCCTCGGTTCTAACAATTTCCCAACCGCGCTTCCGAATTTGCGAGATGAAATACGGGCGATCGATCGCCAGCTCATCACACAGTGACCGGACGGAAACCGCCGCGTATTCGAAGGCATATCCGGCCCTAATCCACCACTCTTCGCTGCGCCTTCTACGTGCCATCGAAACCCCACTCCTTGCCGAAGACCCCTACCAACCAACCAGCCAACCATCCAAAATTTTTACGCAGGAAAAAAATCCGCGCATTACACTAATGGCGGTCGTTATCGCCGGGCGCTGGGAAACGTTTGAGCCCCCCCCCTGATTTTCGCCGGATCGTGATCCGCTCGGGATTGCGTCACCGATGGCGGTCCCCGCCGGTACACGGGCTTCGGTAGCTCCAGGTTGATGTATCTGATCGGCTTCATTGTCCGTCCGGTTAGTTACAGGTTACATAGAGGGTTTGAAACTCACGGACGGGGTATTCATCAGGTCAGGCAGGTACTGGCTAATACACGTTCTATGTGAATCATTCTTTTTTGATGTAACTGGTGTAACCCTGTAACCGCGTTGATAATAAATGCCTTTCCCGTTTACGCTGGTTACACGGTTACACCCTCACCCACCGCCGAAGCGGCTTTCCATTGATCTTGACCACTTTGGTATCCCAACCCTTTCGACGTAGCACCCTGCACACACTGACCTGCATGGCGTCGCGGCGGGCACGGTCTGTAACTCCGAGCAGGTCGAAAACGTCGCCGAGGGTGATCTTGGCGGCCTCGCCCAAGTCCTCTAGGTATGCCTCTATCTCGTCATCATTGGCCCCTCGTTTTACGTGGTCGAGGGCAACTCCTGCGGCGTATTCGATCAGCTTAGGATCGGTTAGCCACCACTTCTCACCATGGTCGAGCGCCGCCTTT
>Ga0206956_1248_pt1 | contig 10253 bp, 10 predicted proteins | sample Alteio_BWOrgHeat_35_FD_153252 | JGI IMG/M metagenome (GOLD analysis project Ga0206956, IMG submission 153252) | Enriched cells from forest soil in Barre Woods Harvard Forest LTER site, Petersham, Massachusetts, United States -... | ecosystem: Environmental > Terrestrial > Soil > Temperate forest >...
GAAACGCTCTATCACGCACCCGCATTCACCGCCCAGAAGCGCGCCCAGTATCTGCGTTTGCCGGGTCGCGTGGTGGCGAAAAGCGTCCTGCTTCGCAGTCAGGAGGACTTCGTCGTCGCCGTGCTACCCGCGACCATGCACATCGACACCTCGCGGCTCAGCCAGGCCGTTGGCAAAAACCTGCGCCTCGCGACCGACGATGAGATACCATCGATTTTTCCGGATTGCGAGTGGGGCGTGGTGCCCTCCTTCGGCGGCCTGTACGGCATCAAGACCATCCTCGAAGACAGTGTCCGCCCCGATGACAAACTCGTCTTCGAAAGCAACAGCCGCTACGAAGGCATCCGCATGAGCTGCCGCGACTTCGAAGAGCTGGAAAAGCCGGGACGGGCGAGGTTCGGGCACAAGGCGTAGTAGTGCAATCTCCAAGGCGCGTGGTGGCAAGTCGAGCGACACCAGTTGAGGGTCCGACGCGCCGTGAGGCGGCCGTCATTCGCGCGCCGCACAGAACGAGCCCTTCAGCAAACCCATGAGCGTCAGGACGACCGCGCTCATCACCAGGGCCAGGATGGCACCTTCACTTGTCAGGAACATTGCAGTCTCCTATTTCGTCGCTGTTGATTGAAGTCGTTTTCGTTTCGCCGCCAATTGCTAAGCGGAAGTGGCGAGGCAAGTACGCCAAATTTTTCGGCGCCACGCCGAGCTTGTCTTGCAGGGGTATAATGCCAGCAATCGTGAGCAGATCCGTGGCGATGAAGGGGAGCCATCGTGGACGCCGTGTTATCGCCGACTGCGCAACTGCAAGGCTGCCTTGATCGGCTGCGCCTCGGGGAAGCAACGGCACGCGATGAACTTGTGCGCCACGCCTGCAAGACGCTGGAACGGCTGACACGTAAGCTGCTCAAGAATTATCCCGGGGTGCATCGCTGGGCTCAAACCGACGACGTGCTGCAGAACGCGCTCATTCGATTGCTCGCGGCACTTCAGGATGTGCAACCTGCGACGGTGCGCGACTTCTATGCTCTGTCCTCTCTCCAGATCCGGCGCGAGCTTCTGGATCTGGCACGCCATTATTTCGGGCCGCGCGGCATGGGCGCCAACCACGCTAGCCGATTGGGAGGGGAATCGCGGCAAGATCCGCTTGCTCAGGTACCTGAGCGTGCGGCGTCCGCGACCGAAGTACTCTGGTGCGAGCTGCAAGAGCAGATCGGCACACTGCCGGACGAGGATCGCGAGATTGTTAACCTGCTCTATTACCAGGAACTGCCGCAGGCCGAAGCGGCCGCCCTGCTGAACATCTCTTTGCGGACCCTCCAGCGACGCTGGCAAACGATCATCCTCAAGTTGCACCGCCATCTGGGCGGGAAATTGCCGGAGTAAAACCATGGCACTCGACCAGTCTGAAGCGCCGGCCGTACGGGAACGTCTCGACGAATTGTTGCTGCGCTGGCAGGAGCTGAGGCAGGAGGGGCGTAGCGTCGCTGCCGCCGATCTGTGCACCGATTGTCCCGAGTTGGAGACGTTGCTTGAAGAGCAGATCAAGGCATTTGCCGAGGTCGAGAGCATCCTTGGCATCCAGACGCAGGAGGCCGACGGCGTTAAGGACGAATCGGTAATCAACCGCACGACTCTGCCGCCCGAAGGCGCCGACGCGACTCAGGTCACGGGCGTGAGTTTCCACGGCATGCCGAGTGTTCCGGGCTACGAGATCATCTCCGTGCTGGGGCGCGGCGGCATGGGAGTTGTCTACCAGGCCAGGCAGGTAGCGCTGAACCGGATGGTCGCTCTCAAGATGATCCTGTCCGGAGGCCACGCATCGCAGCAGCGCTTGCAACGCTTTCGCACCGAGGCGACGGCGGTGGCGCGTTTGCAACACCCCAGCGTCGTGCAGATCCACGACATTGGCGAGCTGGATGGTCAGCCTTACTACTCGATGGAGTTCGTGGCGGGCGGCAGCCTGGACCAGCAGCTCGCCAAGGCGCTGATGCCGCCGCGCCAGGCCGCGCAGTTGCTGATGCAAATAGCCCAGGCGATGCACCATGCCCATCAGAATGGCATCGTACATCGCGACCTCAAGCCCGCCAACATCCTGCTGACAGGATCGAAGGACTCGGCTCCGAAGATCGCCGACTTCGGCGTGGCCAAACTGCTCGATGAGGACGGCCCGTCGCTTTCCGGCGAGCCGATGGGTACGCCCAGCTACATGGCTCCGGAACAAGCGTTGGGGCGCAAGCAAGATCAGGGGCCGGCAATCGACGTGTACGCACTGGGGGCGATTCTCTATGAGATGCTCACCGGGCGGCCGCCGTTTCGCGGCGAAAGCACACTGGATACGCTCGAGCAAGTATGCTCGCGCGAACCGGTAGCGCCTTCCCAGCTTCAGCCGGGCTGCCCGCGCGATCTGGAGACCATTTGTCTGAAGTGTCTGCGCAAGGAACCCGGCCGGCGCTATCCCAGTGCACAAGAACTCGCCTTCGACTTGCAGCGGTTTCTGCAGGATCAGCCGATCGAGGCGCGTCCGACTCCGCCGTGGGAAAGAGTGCTGAAATGGATGAAACGCAAACCCGCCGTTGCGGTTTCATTGCTGCTCAGCGCAGCGGCGATCATCGCCCTGTTGGTCGTATGGATCGTCTTCACAGCCCAGCTTAGTCGGGAGCGCGATCTTGCACGCGCGGCCCAGGGGCGAGCCGAAAGCAAGGAGCTTGAGGCCGACTCCGCTCGCAAGGATGCTGAAGCGGAGAAGTCCACCGCGGAACACGAGCGCGACCTTGCCCGCAAGGAGCGGGAGCGAGCCGAGGCGATGCTGGAGCGCAGTCTGCAGCTCGTGGAAGTTGTCGTCCGCCAGATCGGTGATTCCAAGTCGCGTACATTTGACGATCCGGTCCCAGGAGCCATCCTTTACCATCTGGCCGGTCAGTTTGTCCGGTCCGCTGAGGACGAGTACGCCAAGGCAAAGAGGGCGAATTCGTCCGGAAGCGGATTGTCTGCGGCCGACCAGCTGCGCCTGGCAGAGCAATACGCACTCCAGGCCGTCGAATTGTTGAAGCGAGCGCAAACGGCGGGTTACTTCCGGCCCGTCAATAACCGGCGGCTGGTGGACACCGCAAACGAGTTTGCGTTCTTGCGAATCGCTCACGGCGAGGACTTCGCGGATGCGAGGTCGGCGTTCGAAGAACTGGCGACTCAGGTTCGCAAGGGCAGCGCTAGTTCTCAGTAGGCGGATTGAACCATGCCCCGGGGGCGAGCAGGCCTTCCGCGACCAGAATGTCGCGATACTGGTGCATGCTGACGATGCGCAGACCTTCATACGGGTCCAGGGCGAGGAGGTGCCGGTCGTTGGTCACCAAGTAATCGACCCCGGCCTGCAGTGCGGCGGCGAGGATGGGCGTGTCGGCCACGTCGTCGGGCACGTTGTGTCTTGAAACGACTGGATCGACCAACGTCGTGCGGCGGAACACTCGCTGACGGGAGAGCAGCGCGAGGCGGCGGGAGAAGCCGAGCTCGTCGGCCAGCACGCGGACCAGTTCGTCAAGGAGATGTTCGTTGGCGTAGATGCGCCAGGATGCCTTTTCCGTGGCGGCAAGCATTTCCTGTGCGGCTTCGCCGAGGAGTGCTTCGGCGACGTACACGTTGGTGTCGAAGAAGATCTTCATGATCCATAGCGAACCTTGTCGACTGCGCGATCAATTGCCGCCTGGTCGATTCCCTTTTGCCGCGCCAACTGGCGAGCCTCTTCGGCGGCGCGCTTCCATTCGATCTCCGCTTCCTCAGCGAGACGCTCTTCGAGCGCTAGACGATCCTCTTCCGGCAGCTCGTGGATCCGCTTAAGGATTTCTTGGACGGCTTCACTCATGACTGGCTCCGGGCTTTTTGAATGCACGAATCACCACGGCGCACCGTGTATCTTACCATCGTTCTGCGATGAATCCCACTGCAACAACCACCGCATTGAAAGTGGACCCCCTCACCGCACACGGAATCCAGATCGGACGCCAAGCGCACGTTGGAGTCAGCAACAACACCTCCCCTGCTTGAAAAGCGTGATATGGCACCCTGGCCCACTCGCCCATGTGCTCGACGGCTTACCACGCTTGTTACGCACCCTATCGCCTGCCAAGGAGGCCGTGCTCACCAACCATGATCAACAAAGGCTGCAGCAAGCTCACTGTTCTACCCGCCGCTTACTCACTATCCTGCTCGCATGTACCCGCGGGTTTTTCTGGATGTCGATCCGCGCAAATTACACTTGCCGACCACGCGGTTGTCCGGCGCGGATCCTTTCAAGCTGCAGACGCAGATTGCGAGATTCGGCAAGTCCATTCAGGGGATGCCAGCGCCGGAAGTCTCTCGCGGTACAGATGGGCGCTTGATGCTGTAGAATGGCGTGACCAGTGCCACCCGGGCCGCCAAGTCGTTGCCCGGCCAACTAATCCGCGTCGAGGGAATCGACGACCTCAAGACGCCGGTGGGACACCTGCCCAAAGTCGGAGACAAAGTACCATGACCGCAGTGCGTGCAGAACTGATGCGGCTGCTGGCCGAACTTGGCGAAGAAGCTAACGACTTGCGCATTGGCCAACTCATTGCCAATCTTGCGACTCTCGCGCGGGGCGCCAACGTCGAGGCCATCTGGGATGCTGAAGACGAGGAGCTACTTGAGGCAGCCAAGCGCTTGGTGAGCCACTATCGGCAGCGCAAAGCCGAGGTCGCGTGAGCGTCGTCGCCTCTGTCGGCTCTTGCCGCTGCACTTACCACGCTTTTCACGCACGGTAACACCCCGCAATCGTGCCGTCTCCACCGGCCATGACCGGCATGCCCGGCCCGGCACATACTGCTGTCTGTTCGTCGTACCCAGCACCAGGCTGCGCATGCTGTTAGTCATCCTGAGTGCCAGGATGACCAACAGCAACTTTGCCGGCCTCGAAGACTTCGGCCGGCCCTGGCGGCTTCGGCATCCGTGCCGGCCGCTCCCTCCGACCACCCGGGCGTCCGTGGCCCTCCCCTCCGCCCTTCCGCCCTCCCCGCGGACGCCGGAGGTGCCTGATCCTTGTGTGGCACATGCGCCCGCGATTGGCCCTTCACACCGCCCCCGCAGTTGATGTTGCGACCGGTCCTGTTTCCTTTTTCCAAAACTGTGCGTCTTGCCGCGATACTCGCGGCCAGCTAAGTTTTCCCATATCCGTGATATAGCGCCGGCCCCTTGCTACGCTGCCAGCCCAGCGCAATACCGCCCCGGCAAAGCGCATACCTGCTCAGCGCTCCTTGATATGGCGCTGGCGCCCACGCTGTACCCACATTCGGCGGCAATCAGTCCCCTGGGAGAGGTCACCACGATATGAGCGCCCTGTGGCAGTTTTACCTTCAGAAACCAACGGACCCGATACACAACCCGATCTCTGGCGAATTCTTCTCGACCGAGGCGGTAGGAGATGTGACGGAAGCCTTGATCCGCGAAGGCATACAAAACACACTAGACGCGCGGCAGAAGAAGACGGACGGCGCGCGGAAGCCGGCGCACGCGAGAATCTTTCTGTCAGACTCGGCGGGCGCTCTCCCGGCACATCGTGCCCGCCGCTGGTTCGGAACACTCTGGCCTCATGTGATGGCACCTGGCAATGGGTTACGGAATCAGCCCGCCGCTGAAGAATCGTGCCCATTCCTTGTCTTTGAAGACTTCGGGACCATCGGGCTAACTGGCAATCCCGAAGAACATCAAGTTGTCGACAATGTGGAAAATCACTTTCTGAACTTCTTCCGTGCTGAGGGCCACTCAGATAAGGGTGAAAAGGATCGTGGAAGCTGGGGCGTCGGCAAGACGGTCTTCCCCCGCGCCAGCCGCATCAGTAGCTACATTGGCTTCACGGTCCGATGCGATGATAACAAGCAACTCGTACTTGGCCGGTCAATCCTCAAGTACCACAGAAACAATGGGAAGTCCTACAAATCCGACGGATACTTCGGCATCCAACGAGCCGACGGCCTCATGCTACCCACTGCTGATGCGGCTACACTCGCCGAATTCCGGAGCGACTTTAGCATTAAGCGCCGAGGTGAGAGTGGATTGTCCATCGTTGTACCGTGGTACGAGATCAATGGCGACGACTGCATAACCCGCGACAAAGTGATCGAGTCCGTGCTTCGCGGCTTCTTCTATCCAATGCTCATGGGACACCTCTCGGTCACCGTCGCCACGCCCCGAGAAGAAATCAGGCTCCACGCGAATTCAATGGTCAGTACTGTGGAGTCGATTGGCGGTAGCCTTGCACTGAAATTGGTCCCGCTCATCAACTTGGCTGCGTGGGCGCAGAACCGCCCGCTGGCAGAGTTCCATTCGCTGATCGCACCGCAGCCCCAACGCGCTCAGACCTGGTCGGCAGACCTCGTACCGCCGGATGTCGTCAACCACATTCGCCAGGCGCTTGCCCAGCGCCAACGCGTCGCCCTCCGAGTGCCGATGTCTGTCCGGCTGCGGAACAAGGACCCACAGCCAACGTTCTTCAACGTATTCCTCGAACACAGTAAAGAAGACAGCGAGAAGCCGGTGTTCATCCGCGATGAACTTATCATTTCTGACGTGAGGTCACCTCGCATCCCACAAGTGCGTTCGCTCGTAATCGTGGAGGATAGCCAGCTTGCCACGCTTCTACGCGACGCCGAGACGCCAGCGCACACTCAATGGAACCAGAGCACAAGCAAGTTCAAAGACAAGTACACGTTCGGCCCTGGAGCGATCAACTTCGTGCGTCTCAGCGTGTCAGAGTTGCTTCGCATCATCCACCAAGCGGAGCAACAGCCCGATCCGACGATTACGATTGACTTCTTCTCAGTCCCCGCGTCGCAAGACGATGACGAGGCAGTACCGGCCCGGAGGCGAATGGCCAAGAAGAAGGGAGACCAGACAGAGCCGGAACGGCCCGAGATCAAGAACAGGCAGCCCCGGCGCTTCCGCATCGAGTCGCTCGAGGGTGGTTTCCGGCTGGTCCATGGCGACGCGCCGATCGCGCCGCCGATGAGCGTGCAGGTTCGCGTTGCTTACGACATCCGGCAGGGCAACCCGCTGACCAAATTTCACCCCGCCGACGTGGATATTCAGGCCCTTATACAAGAGCCTAATGACGGTAGCGTGACTCTGGATTCCGTGACCGCAGAAGCGAAGACGGGCCTAATTATCGACATCACCGTCAACAAGCCCGAATTCCGCCTTGATTGCACTGGCTTCGATGCGAACCGGGACCTGTATGTGAAGGCCGACGAACTCAAGGAGGCCACCGATGTCGATTAGACGCATCAACTCGACAGGGCGCAGGAAGATTATGCGCGGCGACGCCCGGATCTCCGTCCGACCCGATCCCGACGGCGTGCCGACGTTCGACGCGACGATCAACCTGACCGACTACGGCCTACCCGACGACGCACCCGTGTTCGTGGAAGCCTACCGGCTGACAACCTACATGCGGTTCCCCCACGGCACTGTCGCCGCGCCTCAGCCGCCGCCCGACCTGCCACGCCGGCTCACCGAGTTCACCACCGCTGACGGCCTGCGGTTCCGCGTCAAGGTGACCCGGACGGGCGATCGCGCCGGCGAGTTGCTGGCCGAGGCTGACCACCTCCCGTTTAGTGGCGACGAGGGGCAACCGGACAATCGCATCGCCTTGCTGCCGCCCGCACCCTTCGAGCTGGGCCAAGAGACCTGGCGCGTCGATCTCACTGGATCGAACGGCCCACTCCTGCTGGTAAACACTCGCGCCGGCGACTGGAAAGCAGTCGAATCCTCACCGCTGTTCCGCTCTCTCGTATACCCCGCCGCCATGCGGCAGGTACTGTGGCACATCTACAAGGTCGAAGAGATGCGTACCATGGACGACGCCGAGGACTGGCGATGCCGTTGGCTTGCGTTCGCGGCAGCACTGCCGGGTGCCGGAATCCCTCCTCTGACCAGCGATGACGACGACGATTGGGGCGAATGGATCACTGGTACGGTCGCGGCCTTCGCCCGCCAGCACCACATGCTCGACCACTACAAAGCGTTCCTGGCAGGAGAGGCTTCAGCATGAGACTCCACCGTTTCAATGATGACGGCATCAAGCGGTTCGGCCAATTCCTGGACGCGCTTTCAGCGGATGCCGCTCTAGCTGTCCCCACCGATCTTCTTGAAGACGCGCCCTATGTGGTCCCCGTTCCACCAGGCCGCGAGGTTCAAGCCCGGCAATTCGCCAGCCGGATGGACGCCGCTCGCTACCTGGATGGCGTCCTGTCGGGGGTTACCGGAATTGACGTCGAGCGCGACGTTGGCCTGTGGGCATGGCTCAGCCTATTCTACTTTGACCAACTGTGCCCTCCTGACGGCCGGGGACATCGGAAGCCTATGGAGCGAGCGCGGTGGATACTGGCGGTCGATAACCCCCGGCTTTCTTATAGGCATCTGCTTGCAGGCGGGTATCGCGTCTACCGCGCCCATCGTGACTGTCCAGAGGCGGCGATGGTACTGCTTCACGTCCCGCTCACAAAAATCAGCCATTTCTGGTTTCAGTTAGCTTCGCGCATGGAACAGGTTACGAACCGTGCAATTATCGAAGCGGCCACAGACCTCTACTTGCAGCAGGGCGGCACGAAAGCGAAGCGGGGAGCAACGATCCAGAAGACTCCTGGCAGTGTCTTTCGGTTCGCCGCAGTTCTCAAACAATTTGATCCAGTGTGGGATTCATACGCCATGAAGAAAGAACAGATTCTTAAACTGCTCCCTGGCGAGTTTGATCGTTTTCGTGAAAAAGGGACATTGTAGATCATCCGGCCGCCCCAGGCGCTCCGCCGCGGACGGAAAAAATGGGGACGCAGCGACGCAGCTCATTTCAGACATCAGCGATACGAAATGAGCTGCGTGCTGCGTCCCCTTCCTTTTTGGCTCGTGCCTCATAGCGGACGGCAATGTCTTCACGCCGACGCAGATGGTGACGTGGGTGAAGCCGGTCGCCGCGTTGGCCGGCTGGGTTCCTTAGCCAGCCATCCGGAGGCTCTCTTGCCCCGGCCTGAGCCTCGGCCATCGGTCAGAAAACCGCGGTTTTTGCTCAATAGACGTGCCGTACAATAATTCCCTACTGTAATGTAGGTTTCGCATTGACGTGCCGCTCTGTAGACGCTACAATACATATGGATTACACGTACACCAGACGCCGGAAGCCGAAAGGACCCGAAGCGATGCCAACGATCATCCTCTCCGACACCAGTTACGCGAAACTCCAATCCGTCGCCAAGCCGTTCATCGACACCGAGGAATCGGCCTTTTGCCGTGTTGTCGATTTCTACTTGGAGCACAATGGCGCGCCCGGCATGAACGGCGCGACGGGGCCGAAGGTGAATGGGTCAGGCGACAACGATCCTGGCGCTCTCCGTCTCGAGCCGGATTCAGGCAAACTCACTCACACCAAACTGATTTTGGCCATGGTCGACGGCACGACGCTAGATCGCCCAAAGTGGAACAGCCTCATGTTCGCCATGCACGTGATGGCGCGCAAGCGGCTCGACTCCTTTGAGGCGGTGCGAAAAGCATCGCATGCGAATCTGCGGCCAGGACGCTACGAGGACGATGGATACCACTACCTCGCGGAGGCAGATCTGTCCGTGCAAGGGGTTGACGCGAACCTTGCGTGTGAACACTCCTTCCGCCTCGCGAAGGTCTTGGGCGTGTCGCTGAAGGTCACCTTCGAGTGGCGCGACAAGGCAGAAGCTGCAAACCCCGGACAGGTGGGCATCATCGAATGGACGCCGAACGGTCATTGATACTGCTCATGCCGCTTCAAGCAACGGCACTGAGTCAATTCTCATCGCCGACAGCCCGGCCTCACGTTGACGGCGTTCAGGGAGGGGCACCCTCCAGTTCTTACTCTCACGACTACTCTCCACACCCGGCCGTCGCGGTACAATGGAGGAAGAATACCCGTTGATCCTGGGAACTCATTCACCCGCATTCCGCTTGTGTTGGCCGAAAAGGAACAACGCAATGCGCAATGAAGACCGTATCTCTTTGGAGCATAACATGTCTCTTAAATACCGTCTTAGTTGGGAAGCACCCGATTTGCTGTGCCTTGGAGCCGACGGAGTGAAACCGAGGTACTATAAGCGAACGGCGGGCCCGCTGCAGGCAATACCTGACATCGCATTTATTGGGGAAACGCATTGCCTGCCCTTACTGAAAGGACAGGCGTTTCCAGACGAGATTTTCGTACAGGAAAAAAGCGGGAACGTCTTCTTGTTTGC
>Ga0206956_1240_pt1 | contig 10208 bp, 9 predicted proteins | sample Alteio_BWOrgHeat_35_FD_153252 | JGI IMG/M metagenome (GOLD analysis project Ga0206956, IMG submission 153252) | Enriched cells from forest soil in Barre Woods Harvard Forest LTER site, Petersham, Massachusetts, United States -... | ecosystem: Environmental > Terrestrial > Soil > Temperate forest > O...
CAAAACGTTCGCCGGGCGCTCGGCCAGGCGCCGCATCAGGTACGGGTACCATTCGGTTCCGAACGGGATGTAGACTCGCATTCTCCAGCCGTCGCGGCCCAGGCTTTGCTGCAGATCACGGCGGATGCCGTGCAGCATCTGAAATTCGAATGCGTCGCGGGAAATTCTTTCTTTGGTCGCGAAGGCTTTTGCCTGATTGATGATGTTTTCGTCGTGCGTGGCCAGCCCATGATAGACCTTGCTCTTCATCAGAATCTTCATCAGCTTGACGTAGTTGGCGTCAACTTCTGACTTTGCTTGAAAGGCAATCTCCGGCGGCTCTTTGTAGGCGCCCTTACACAGGCGAATGCGAATTCCCTCCGCCAGCAGCTTCTCGACATCGCTCTCCGAGCGTCGCATGTAAGACTGAATAACCGCGCCCACGCATCCCTGATTGCCGGGGGCGCGATGAAGTTCGTGCACGAAATCGAGCGTACGCTGCGTGTACGGCGAGCCTTCCATGTCGACGCGAACAAAGTTGCGCGGACTCATGGCCGCGGCCTTCGCCACGAGACCGGTCACCAGGTCATGCGCCAGTTTTTCGTCTACGTCGAGACCCATGTGGGTGAGCTTCAGGCTGATGTTGGCATTTAGCTTTTGTTCTGCGATGTCGCCCAGTAATTGGTGATAGAGCTGAGCGCTGGCTCGGGCTTCGTCTGCGTTGGTGACGTTTTCACCGAGATTGTCGACGGACACGCTCAGGCCAGACTCATTGATGGTGCGCGTGGCGCGAAGCACATCTTCGACCCGAGTGCCGGCTACAAAACGGCTGGAAACTTTCTGGCCAATGGAAGAACGCTCGGCGACGGCGCGCAGCCACTGGCTCTCCGACAGAGAAATGAAGAGCGCCCTTAGCACCGTACGCCTGCGCAGGTAGAGAAGATGGATTTATGACTACCTTGCACGTGCATGAAGATCACAGGAATTTGTATCACAATTGGCGTGAGCTGGGATGTGACGGCACTCATATCGAGAGTCAAGAGCGAGCGAAATACTAGGCCAGAAAAACTTCGTCGATGTAGCACCAGCGCCAGTTCTCTCCCGGCTCGAAAGACTGCATGATCGGATGCTTTGTGTGGTGAAAGTGCTTGGTGGCGTGCTTGTTCTTGGACGAGTCGCAACAGCCGACGTGACCGCAGATGAGACATTCCCTTAGATGGACCCAGGTATCGCCCATCTCGAGGCACTCCTTGCAGCCTTTGCCGCTGGGCTTGACCTGACGAATCTCTTTTACGTGGGGACAGGTTGACTGTTCGTCTGGCATGCGTCGCCTCCAGAATAATTTCCGGCTAGCCCCGCACGGGCGAAAACACCCGCGCCTACATTCATTCTTCCAGAAATTTCTCTGCTTCCAACGCGGCCATGCATCCGGAGCCAGCGGCCGTGATCGCCTGACGATAGCGCCGGTCTTGTACATCGCCGCAGGCATAAACTCCGTGCACGCGGGTGAAGACGTAATCCTTCGTTTTCAGGTAGCCGTCCTGATCCATCTCGAGCTGCCCATCAAATATCTTGGTATTGGGGATATGGCCAATGCCCAGGAACATCGCGCTGGCGGGGAAATCCCAGACCTTACCGGTCTTGAGATTCCGCAGCGTCAGACTGGTGACCTCTTTCTTGTGAATGTCGTTTACGTCTTCGACGACCGTATCGAGCAGGAACGCGATTTTCTCGTTCTTCTGGGCGCGATCCAGCATGATTTTCGAGGCGCGGAAATGTTCCCGCCTATGAATGACCGTGACTTTCGTGGCGAAGCGAGACAGAAAAATCGCTTCTTCCATGGCCGAATCGCCGCCCCCTATCACGGTAATTTCTTTGCCTGAGAAGAAGAAGCCGTCGCACGTGGCACAGGAAGAAACGCCGTGTCCGATCAACTGCTGCTCGTGAGGCAACCCCAGCCAGCGCGCCGAAGCGCCACTCGCGACGATAAGCGTGCGGGTATGAATGACTTCGTGACCGACGTGGACTTTGAACGGATTCGCGCTGAGGTCAACGCTGGTTACGTGGCCATGTTTATACTCTGCTCCGAAGCGCGACGCCTGCTTGCGCATGTTCTCGATCAACTCCGGTCCCTGAATGCCTTCGGGGAATCCGGGAAAGTTCTCGACCAGCGTGGTTAGTGAGAGCTGCCCGCCCGGTTCGTGGCCTTCGAGCACCAGCGGTTTCAGGTTCGCCCGCGCAGTGTAGAGCGCTGCTGTATGCCCAGCGCAGCCGGAGCCGATGATGACGACGTTGCGGATATTGTCCATAAAGTAACTGGTTAGATTACGGATTTCAGATTTGGGTTCAGCACGCGGATTTGGTCATTCATTTTGCGGCGTGGACTTATCTGGCACGGTCTTCTTCGTCGCACCTTTTGCGGCAGGCTTTGCCTTGGCTGCTTCCAGACTGCTGACCCGCACCAACTCTGCCGGTACGGTGGTCCGCGCTGCCAGAAGATTGCGATAGTTGGTCACGATTGCTGTCGCGCTCTGAAACAGCGGTTCGTAGGTGCTTTGATCCGGCGCAGGACTTGCCTCCGTTCCAGTACAGCGACCCAATACCACCGACGACTTTCCGAAGCGCTCCAGCTTGATGCGGCTGGCGGGAGTACTGGTGGAAAGCATATTCGAGGCCGTGGTCACAGCGGATGCGTTGTCTTCAATGGCTACCTGCATCAAGTCCTTGGGATCGCGCACGTGGAAGATCAGAGTCTCGACCATGTTTTTCGGGTCGCGACTAAACGAATACTGGACCGTTGAAAAGAGAGCCTGCACGGAGAACTCGCGACGAATGCGCACCCAATCGGCGGTTCCAGAGTCAGACGAAAATTGCGCGCTGGCTCCTGCTTTCAGAAAATCAGGACTCTGATCGAGTGTCGAGCGCCCGCGATCGACTTCAAAATCAGGACTGAAAAGCGGCTGCTTGGGAATCTTCGCCAATGCGGAAGCGATCTCCTGCTGTTCCTCTGGCGACGGCGAGCAGACATTCAACATGTTCAGCTTGACCGGAGGCTGGGCGGATTGTTGGGCGCTGGCGAACTGCGCCAAGCTGACGCTAAACAAAATTACAAAGATGTTTCGGAGCACGACGGCATTCTAAATGAAGATCGTAGGAAATCTTAAATCGAAGCCTCCGGGCATGACGAGCTGGGACTCACGCATCAGGCTACAGGCTACAGGCTTCAGGCTTCAGGATTACCAAAACCGGTAGAATTACTGCATGGCAAACTTAACCTTGGTATATGGATTGCGGCTGCTTCCCTCCGAGGAAGTCGCGGAAGTGGGGGACGCAACCCTCAAGCTCAAGAACGGCCGTGAAGCCCACGTGACCATGCACGTGCTGGAAGGCAGCAAGGATGAGATTGAAAAACAGCTGAAGACCAGCCTGGAAGCGTTCTTCGATTTCTATCCAGAAATTTAGAGCTGGCTGCAGGCTTTGGGCTCACGTCGTCGCTTCCTAAAGCCTGACGGCTGAAGCCCGAAGCCTGATCGCCGTCTTCTCTTCTATAATTCGGTTCTACACCAATGCCCTTGCCTTATCGCTACCTCCGTCTGCGGCTTCGCGAGGCTGGTTTCCTGCCCACCAGCAGAGTGGCGCTGATCGCCTGGTATCTACTCGGTCTGGACCTGCTTCTATTCCTGCTGCAGAAGGTGTTCGGTTTTTTTCATCTGCCTTACGGTGACAGTCTCGGCGGCTGGGTAAGCTTCCTGAGCTTCCTCGTCATCGTGCTTTTCTCGATCCTGGCATTCCGCTGGATCAAGGCTAAGGCACTATGGCGGCTGCGCAACCGGCTGATCGTCACCTATGTGTTCATCGGCTTTATCCCGCTTGTATTGCTGATTGCTCTGGCGCTCGGATCGTTCTATTTATTTGCCGGGCAGTTCGCCACGTTTATTGTCACGACAGGACTAAACTCCGAGTTGAGCAGTTTGTCCGCCGCCAATTCCACCATCGCCCGCCACCTTTCTTCCCAAATACAACGCGAACCAGCTGCTTGGGTGGCTTCGTTGGAAACTTTGCACCAGACAGACAAGCACTGGGCCAATCGCCAAATCTGTGTCTGGTTGAACCAGAAAATAGTTCTCAACAGTTCTCCGACAGAGATCGAGGCGCCCATATCTCCGTCGTATCTGAAGAGTCCCTTCCGCGGAGTGGTACGCGATCATGACAAACTTTTCCTGCGCGTGCTCGAAACTGTGCCGCTGAAAGAAGGAAATCTTACCGTAATTTCCAGCGAACCGGTTGACCAGTTGCTACAGACCCTCGCTGCGAACCTGGGCGAAATCACTTTGTATGAAGGGCTGACTCTTCACAAAGTAGACCGAACCGAACCAGGGCCAGCGCGGGGCACGCAAGTCCTCGCCGGAGACAACAAGAAGGTCGTGCTCGACACCAGCAAGGCAAAACTGACATTCAGTTCTGGCACTATTCCCCCTCCGACTCGCGCGCTGGATCGAGACGTGCTGTTTGTCACTTCGGTCTCCGTGATGGATTGGGATGACGGGGAGACGGCCAATCCCATCGGCATCACGGTGCAGACCCGCATTTCAAAACTGTATGAGCGCTTGTTCTCTGCCCAGGGAGATTTTGCGCCCACGGTTGAATTTTTCCTGCTGTTCGCGGTGATCTTTTTCGCAATCATCGAACTGCTGGCGATATGGATTGGCACTCAGCTTACGCGCACGGTGACCGGCGCAGTGGCGCAACTCTACGAAGGCACTCAACACGTCAACCGCGGCGACTTCAGCCACCGTATTCCGGTGAAGTCCAAGGATCAGGTTGCGACTCTGGCGAACTCGTTTAACTCCATGACGGCCTCGCTGGAGAAGCTGATCGAAGAGCAGAAAGACAAGCAGCGCCTGGAGAACGAACTCGTGATCGCTCAGGAGGTCCAGGCGCAGTTGTTTCCTCAGGAGAGTGTTCAACTCGCGTCGCTCGAAGTACACGGATTTTTCCGTCCCGCGCGGACGGTCAGCGGTGACTACTACGATTTCTTGACTCTGGATTCGGATCGCCTGATTCTGGCCGTGGGCGACGTTAGCGGCAAAGGAATCTCTGCCGCGCTCCTGATGGCAACCATACATGCCGCGGTGCGCGCCCTCAGCTTGCAGGACGTTCCGGTTTTGCGCGAGCCTGCGGCTGTGGGCGCAGCGGTTCGGCCCGAAGTCATGCTCGCTTCGGGATTCCGGGGCGTCGACATGTCTCCGGGCGCTTTGCTTTCCCTGCTGAATCATCAGCTCTACGAGAGCACGCCTCCGGAAAAATATGCGACGTTATTTCTGGGGATCTACAACGGGGTGGAGCGCAAGCTCACCTACAGCAACGGAGGTCACCTGCCGCCCTTCATTATGAGTGAGGACGGTTCCATTCGTCGCCTGGAATGCGGCGGAACTGTGGTCGGCCTGTTTGATCAAAGGAGCTACAACGAGGCGTCGGTCGAACTCTGCCGGGGTGAGATTTTCGTGGGATATACCGACGGCGTAACCGAGCCGGAAAATGATTTTGGCGAATTTGGCGAAGCCCGGCTGATCGACTTGCTGCGTGAGAATCGCGACTTACCGCTTACGCGCATCAGCGAAATCGTGACCGCCGCCGTTGACGATTGGATTGGCCCCAACGAGCAACCCGATGATGTCACTCTTGTTCTGGCGCGGGCAAGATGATCAGTCTGGGGCAGAGTCAGCGATGGGCGAAGCTATACGCTACTCCATAGGCGGAATCGCCACTGGCGTACACCGGAAGAGCACGTTCCAATTTATGGTGTCCGGTTTTGTGCAGGAAATAACTGATCGCAACCACCCCGGCCATTCTGCCTCCGAAGAAAACCAACTGGCCGGCAGTTCCGCTCTCGCACAACGCCTTTGCCATGGGATCTAATTCCCTCCCCCCGTCGCTCAAGTTGTGATGCGTAATGCCAAAGTCCACCGCTTCTAAAGTGGCGTGAGTGGCAAAAAGCATCTTGTTGGCTCGATCCCAGAAGCCGTGTGGGGATGAAATCTCGGGCAAATCTTGAGCGGCGCCTGCGCCGCAGAGGGAGAGCGTTACGAGCAGAAGAGAAAATTTCCCGGGCAGCCCCATGGCCCCAATCTATGGGTCGAGAGAGAGCCCACCCAGATCACGTAGGTATGCGGAGGCATTTTCTGATTCAGAATCGGGAAACGGTGCCAAGGGATTTCCTTTTCCGGTTGAGTCTTTGGTACCTGGATAATTACGTTGACGGCCCACTTGCCTTCCACGATAATCGGCCCATCCGTTTCACCCTTCCCCAGGTAGTAGGCATATCCCTGTGTAACCGAGTTGAGTGTTGGAGGAATAATGCTATTTGCAATGTCGAACCACAGAGCTACTCGCCGCTCCGTGTTCTTTTTCCTTACCTTCTGCTTTCTCTTGTTCGTCACCTGCGCTTCTACGTGGGCGGCACAGCCAGATCGAATCGTCGGCACAATTGATGCTAGCCAGACCATAGTCCTGAAGGGCACTGTCAGTCCGAAGGCCCAGCCGCAGTATGACCGCGGTCCGGTTCACCCATCGATGAAGCTGCCTTTCGTGACCTTACTGATCCAGCCGTCGGCTGAACAGCAGGCCGCGCTCAAGCAGCTACTGGCCGAGCAGCAGGATCCGTCGTCAGCGAACTATCACAAGTGGTTGACGCCGGAGCAGTTTGGCCAGCGCTTTGGCCTGAGCAATGCAGACCTAGCGAAAATCACTCACTGGCTGCGTTCGCAGGGTTTCAGCGTTGCTCAGATAGCGCGCGGGCATGATTGGGTCGCCTTCAGCGGCACGGTCGCCCAAGTACAACGCGCGTTCCATACGGAACTTCATAGCTACAACGTGGACGGTGAAGAACGCTTTGCCAACGCCACGGACCCATCGATTCCTAAGGCTCTGGAGGGCATTGTGGCCGGTTTCCGCGGGCTGAACAACTTCCCTCTCGTGCCTATGAACGTCAAGAAGTCGGATGCGACAACAACGAGTCCCGACTATTTCAGTGGCGGCGGGAATTACCTGGCTCCCGGCGATATCGCGACGATCTACGACATCGGCCCGCTGTACACAGCTGGAATCGATGGTACGGGAATGAAGATCGCGATTATGGGACAGACCGACATCTATGCGGCGGACATTGCTGAGTTTCGATCTGCTTTTGGTCTGTCGGCGAACGTTCCCCAGCAGATGCTCGCCACAGGTTGCACCCATCCGGGTGTCACGGGCGACCTGGCCGAGGCGGATATCGACTTGGAATGGTCGGGCGCGGTCGCGCGCAACGCGACGATTATCTTCGTCATATGCGACCCGAACGCCGGCGGCGTATTCAACTCGGCCCAGTACGCCATCGACAATGATGTGGCCCCAGTTATCAGCATAAGCTACGGCGGTTGTGAGTCCGCGAACGGGCAAAATAACGCTCTCACACTCCAAAGCCTGGTGCAAAAGGGCAATTCGGAAGGCATAACCTTTATTGCATCGTCTGGAGACAGCGGAGCGGCTGCATGTGACTCTTCCGGGAACACGACTGCAGCCCAAGGCCTCGCGGTAAATATTCCAGCCAGTGTTCCGGAGGTGACCGCAGTGGGCGGTACGGAATTCAACGAAGGAAGCGGGAGCTACTGGGGTACTACAAACGGCTCCAATGGTGCCTCCGCGCTCTCCTACATTCCTGAGCTAGCGTGGGATGATAATTCGACAGGAACTGGATTCGACCCCCACCTCGCCGCGACAGGAGGCGGGACCAGCCTATATTTCCCAAAACCAGCCGGGCAGACCGGCCCTGGCGTGCCCAACAATAACTCCCGCAACGTGCCGGACGTGGCCATGGCCGCCTCCGCCGATCACGACGGTTACATCGTTTGCACAAATAATGGCTGCTCAGGCGGAATTCAGGGCGCTGGCATCTATGGGGGCACATCTGTCGCCACACCCATCTTCGCGGGCATCGTGACCTTGCTCAATCAACAGATGAAGAACACGCCGCCCGCCGGCTTAGGCAATATTAATCCAACCCTTTATCAGCTGGCGCAAAGCGTGCCCGCGGCTTTCCACGACGTGCCTGCCGGCGACTACAACAACGGAGGCGCCTCAAACCCGAGCGGCAACACGGTTCCTTGCCAGACGGGCACAACGAACTGTCCGGCAATCGCACCTTTCCAGTACGGGTTCAAGACCGCGGCAAACTACGACCAAGTGACCGGTCTGGGATCCGTCGACGCTCATGTCTTCGTGACCAATTGGGCCTCCGCTGCCAAGAGACCGACCACAACCTCCGTCACTCTATCCCCGTCTACGGTCAACGTGAAAGGAACCGGCCCGATAGCCGCAAAAGCCACAGTCGCACCCACAACAGGAACCGGTACGCCGACGGGATCGGTAAACTTTTTTGTAGACGGTAGCTCGACTGCTGCGGGCAGCGGAACATTGAGCAGCGGTTCTTTCACCTTCAGCTACAATCCTTCTACACTTCTTGCAGGAAACCACACGATCACCGCAACCTACGGGGGCGACTCCAACTTCGCTGGTTCGACTTCAGCTTCAGCACCTTTGGGCGTACAGGATTTCACAATCACGCCTAGTCCCGCGACCATAACCGTGACCGCTCCCGGCGGGAGCGGGACTACGACGCTGACCATCACCCCAGACGGCGGCTTCAATGCGGCATTGACCTACAGTTGCACCGGGCTGCCTTCGGAAGCGACTTGCACGTTCACTGCGGCCTCGGCAACCACCGAGACCCTGAGCATCACGACTACCGCGCCCTCGTCACGGTTGGACAGGTCGCCCTTCGAGCGTCACGGCGGCATGTTCTATGCCATGCTGCTTCCGGGATTTCTGGGACTGTTAATAGCGACGGGAAATCGCAAACGAGGATTGCGTGGTGCGCGCTTGTTAAGCCTCATCGCGGTGTTGGCGCTCTCCACTTTGTGGATGCCGGCTTGCGGCGGCGGCAGCAGTAAACCCAGTAATCCGGGAACGCCCGCTGGAACCAGCAGCGTGACAGTCACAGCCACGAGCGGAGGTACAAGTCCGCTCACGCGTTCCATCAAGCCGCTGATCACGCTCACAGTGCAATAGAATAGCGGCGAGGGATTGTCTTACCCCGACCGGGTGCTATTCGAAGTGTCGACTGAACTCGTCACGCTACAGCATTTCCGCGATGTTCCCGAGGCCCTGCTGGCCAAGGGAAAACTGGAGTCGGCTCGAATTGCCTGCGCCCTGGCCGATGGCAACCTGGTTCGCATGGACTGGCTACTCTCGAATGCTATCGGCGGCATTCGCTTGCAGGTCCACGAGCAGGATGCCGAGGCCGCTCGCGCCATTCTGGACGAACCGATCCCGCCGGAATTCCACGAAGAAGAAGTTGGCGAGTCTTATGCGCAGCCGCGCTGCCCTCGCTGTTATTCGCTCGACATCGGATTCGAAAAAATCAATCGCTTCTGGACTTACGGTCTGTGGCTGCTCTTATCCTTTCCCATTCCTGTACGCAAGAACAACTGGAAGTGCTACACCTGCGGCATCGAATGGGTTGAAGAATGAGAATACAACCCGGAGCTTGCGGAAAAACTCTTGGTGTTGGAGGTCTGAAGGGGAACGGCTTCCAACCGTGGCATTTTTGCCGATTCCTGTTAACAAGTTGACCTGGTTAATCTCTTACGGGGTTATGCCGATATCTAAAGAGTGACTGCCCCTACTTCTGCTCTGAACCCCGGCCAAGGCAAACCGGCACCCAAACCTGGAACTCAGTTTGTCGCTCGCCAACCGATTCTTACCGTAGACGAGAAAGTATTCGGCTACGAACTCCTGTTTCGTGATGGGGTGGAAGATTTCTTCCGTCACGACGATCCAGACTTGGCTTCGCGCAGCACTTTGAACACTGCCATGCTCTTAGGCCTTGATGTTCTGTGTGATGGACGTAGAGCGTTTGTCAACTGCACGCGCGACATCCTGCTCAAGGATTACATCACTCTGCTGCCTTCGGAACAGGCGGTAGCCGAAATTCTGGAGACGGTTCCGGCCGATGATTTGGTGGTGGCAGCCTGTCGCCGCCTCAAGGAAGCCGGATACACCATAGCCCTCGACGACTTTGGGGTGAACGATCCCCGCGAAGCGCTCACCGATCTCGCTGATATCATCAAAGTCGACGTCCGAGAGACCTCGGCGGCCGACGCGGCCACCATGGTCAAGCGTTACGGCCC
>Ga0206956_1250_pt1 | contig 10204 bp, 4 predicted proteins | sample Alteio_BWOrgHeat_35_FD_153252 | JGI IMG/M metagenome (GOLD analysis project Ga0206956, IMG submission 153252) | Enriched cells from forest soil in Barre Woods Harvard Forest LTER site, Petersham, Massachusetts, United States -... | ecosystem: Environmental > Terrestrial > Soil > Temperate forest > O...
GCGCGACCAAGGGAATCACGGTCTCGGCGTAGGCACTGGTCACATTACGTGAGCCTTCGGAGTCGGGCTTGGGCGAGGCGGTGATGAAGTCGTTATTGAGGGGATCGAGTCCTGAGTCAGTCGGATTCAGCCCGGCATACGGGGGACGGTGATCGCCGAAGGACTCTCTCCGATATTCGCTGCCTGCCGCCGCGGACCAAGGGCCACTCCAGAGATCCATGATTTGGCCCGAGGTCTTGAGGTTGAGCGAACCGATCGACGTGAAACCGTAGTGCTTCCACTCCTGCACGAAGGGCGTGACGACGCTTGACGGATTCGTGTAGGGCGTGGTGGGGACCACCGCGCCATTCTGAACCGCGAAGTTATAGCCAAAGGGATTGTAGGCCGTCGCAGTGGTGGTGCCGCTCAAGGCGGTTTGGAGCGCGCTTTCGCGAATTTCGTGCGAGAAGTCTGTCGCCTCGGCGCGAGTGTAGAGGATGCCAAACTCCCAGCTCCACGTGCTGAGATATTTTCCGCGCAGACCGCCGAGGAGGCGATAGACGCCATCGTCGACATTGACATGCTCGTTATTCATCTCGATCACCTCGCGGGAGGTGAGGGTGAGCGGCTGCGGTGTTCCGACCAGGGTGGCTTGGCCAGCCGGGTTGGGTGCGCCCGTCGGCGAATAGAACCAGGAGCCAAAGGGATTGTAGGGATTATCGACAGAGACCAGCTTGTTGTAGTCGGCACCCGGAGCTGCGAGCGACTGGGGTTGGCGCTCCAGCGCGGTGGTGGCGTGATAGAAGCTGACATCGCCAAAGGCCGCGATGGACCCGACGAGGTGATAATCGAGCGTGACGAACGCGCTGGCGCGATACGTGCGCGGGAGGATCATCTGCGAGGAATTCAGATTCTCATAGAACCAAGGCGTAGCGGTCTTGCTCGGAGCCGCATTGGCCGCACCCGTAAGGTTCGTGTTAGCGAACGTGGGCGTGGCGGTCGCGCTGGTCACGGGATAAAAGTAATACGGCTTGGTCTGGCCCGTAGTGGGGGTCTGGTAGGTCAAGGGATAGGCTCCGAGTCCACCGGTACCGACATAAAAGATGGGCCAAGTCGGGTTGGCGCCCAGACCGTTGTAGGCACTCGTCGCGACATTGAACGGCGCGGGAGCGGCGGCGGAGTGATCGCCATAGGCCGAGAACGAACGCTGGCTCGCGAAGATCGCGTCGCGGTACATGTAGTCAAACGTGGCACTGATATGACCGTCGCCGTTATGGAAGTCCTTGCCGACGTCGCCGGTGAACTCGGCGGTGTTGCCGCCGCCGTGTTGGGGCGCCCCGTAACGGAAGCGGACGTTTTCCCCCTGGATTTCGCGCTTCATGGTATAGTTGACCACACCAGCCACGGCGTCCGTGCCGTAGATCGAAGACGCGCCGTCGCGCAAGACATCGACGTGGTCGATGCCGAAATTCGGAAACGTATTGGCGTTGGGCGAGAAATTGTCGGTCGTGATGATGGGGTGCGGCGCCAAGCGGTAGCCATCCACCAGCAACAAGGTGAAGGCGGGCCCGATGCCGCGCATGTTCACCGTCGAGATATCGCCGCGCTGGCCGGCGCCACCGGTCGCCGCCTCATTGGCGGGGACGCCGGTCACCGTCGGCATGGCAAGGATCAGATTGATCGGTTCCAACGCTTGGACGGCATTAATCGAGTCCGCGTTGAGTTGGGAGACGGGCAACACCTTCTCAACGTCCATGCGCGAGATGTTGGATCCGGTCACAGTCACGGCCTCGAGCTGAAGAGGCTCTTCTTTTGAAGCGGCGCTGGGTGCCGGCGGCGCGGTTTGGGCGAACAGTGAGGCCGAGGTAAGGACGGCGATCACAGGTAGCAAAGCGCGAGGGAATCGCGCGGCAGGCGAACAGTCAGTCAATGATGGTTGCATGGTGGTCAAAAGTCAGAACAGAGAAGCTTATGGGGGCCAGAATTTGACGGCCGGGTTACGATTCAAGAGCCTCGGCCGGAAAAATTCAACAGAAAGACGACGAATAACCGGAGAGGGTTCGATGACCGGTTTTGTTGCAGGTTTTATGCCTGCCAAAAGACAAAACAACCTCACGCCCCGTTTAGGAGCTGGATGCCCCCGGGGAGTAGTTTTGGGCGGCAGTATGCCGCAGGTGAAGACTGGAAAGTTCGAAGTCTTCAGCTTAAACCGGGCCGAGTTCTGGCAGTTCCTCAATTTAAGGTGATTTGATGGCGTTTGGAAAGGGCGCGTGGGTAAGTGTGTGGCCGCAGTATGAGCGGGTGGCGCTAGCCCGAAACTCGGTTGGGCCTACTCGCGTCTTACCGTCCGTGCAAGCCATTGCCAGCTTCGCAAGCAGACGGTCTGTTGGGGAGGAGTCGTTCAGGAAGCGGTTGAGGTGGATAGGAGTGGTGCTGGGCTTCAACGCGGTGGCACTCGGGTTGACGGCGGTTCTCGGGCTGATTTATCCTGCGGTGCGGACGGCAGTCGATATCACGGATCCCGCAATTCGAGGGCCCGGGGTGCCGAAGGCGGCATGGCGGCTTTTTCAATCGCTGGCGCCGCGTTACGCGACGTGGGCGCGCGAACGCCTCTCGAAGGGCATGGCTGCGGGCTTATCGATTCAGAATATATCGGGGACCGAGTGGCCGCTCTTTGGCTCGGTGTTTTTTCTCTGGGGTGTGGAAAACCTGCAAGAGGCGTGGAGCGCGGGCGACCACACGCTGCCAGTCGAACCCCGGATACTGGCGCACGACGCCATCGTGACGGCATCGGAACTGGTCATCGATCCGAAGCACGCGACTTGGGTGCAGCAGCATTGGGGTGAGAATTATCTGCATCGGGAGAATGTATTTTACCGGATGCTCGTCATCGCTGCCCTGGCCTCCCGAGCCAGGCTACTACACGACGGCGCACATCTGGATTTGCTGCGTAATCAGGTGGAGACGTTTGCGGCCGAGCTGGACGCTTCTCGGACGGGGCTGCTGGACGACTACCCTGGCCAATGTTACCCCGGCGACGTGATGGCGGCGCTCGCATGTATTTCGCGAGCAGATACCGTGCTTGGGACCGATCATGGAGCCATGATTGCTCGCGCCTTGCGCGGGTTCACGGGCGCCCGCGCCACCGGTTACCAGTTGCCTCCCTACTTCGCAGATGCGCCGACCGGGCGGCCCACGCCGATCCCGCGCGGATGCGCCAATTCCTACATGGGGTTGACGGCGCCGGAGCTCTGGCCGGAGCAGGCGAAGGCATGGTTTGCCCGGTATGACGAGATGTTTTGGCAGGAGCGCTTCCCAGCGGCGGCGTTTCGCGAATACCCGAAAGATGTGGCTCATATGAACTGGACGGTGGATGTCGACGCCGGCCCGGTGGTGGACGGAGCTGGGATCTCGGCGAGTGCGTTCGGGGTGGGTGCCGCGCGAAAAAACGGGCGCTTCGACCGGGCCTATCCTCTCGCGACCGAAATGCTGGCGTTGCGCTGGGAATGGCCGGGCGGAGTGCTATTGCTGCCCCGTGTCTTGTCCGATCAGGGCGACGCCCCGCTGCTCGGCGAGGCGGCGATCCTCTGGCAGCTCAGTGTCCAGCCGCAGGCGGGATTTCCTGTGGTAAAGGGCGGAGCCATACCGCCGCTGGTCTGTATTGTACTGAGCATCATGCTCGTGCTTGGAGGTGCGATCGTGGTAGTCGCGATCCGGCGGCTCCTCCGTCTGTGGCGCGAACCGGAACCCGAGGTGCGATCGCCGGGATTTCAGCTCGCGCTCTGGGGTGCGTGTTTGATGGCCGCAGTCGGCGCGGCGGCGGCGGGGTACTTCACGGTCGGGCTGGCGCTTTTCTTGTTGGGATTGATGCGCCCACGAGTAAGCAAGCAGCCAGGCGCCTCGAACTGATCCCTCAATTCAAAGTGATTTGATGGCGCGCGAGCGTGATACCGAGGAGCCGTTCATAGGCCGCATGCGCGACGCGTTCATCGGTAAGTGCTTGTACCTGAGTTCCTTCTACCGATACGAGTTGCTCCTGCAGGGTCAAGACGTCGAGTGTGCGGCTCGTTCCGGCTAGATACCGTTTCTGTTCGGCGTCGAGCGCCCGCTGCGCCAGTTCAAGAGAGGCCCGCGTGGCCGCGACCCGCTGCCGCGTGGTCTCGATCTGGCCGGCGGCGGTCGCGACGGCGATCGCGATGTCCTGTTCGAGGCGCACGAGATCCGCCTCGGACTGGCGCAGCGTGAGGCGGGCAGCGCGGGCTTGGCCCCGGCCTTGAGCAAAGGTCAGCGGTACGCTGACGACGACGCCTGCCGAATAGGCGGTGCGATCTTCATTATAGACCTGCCGGCGGCTGGCGGCGAAATCGCTGTCGAGGCCATTGTAACCATAGCTGCCGACGAAATCGACGCGCGGCAGCAATTGATTCTGCGCCTGCGCATCCGTCGCGCGCAGCTTGGTGATGCCGAGGCGCGCGGCTTGGTAGTCGGGACGCTGGGCGTACGCTTCCTTCAGATCGTCCGCGGGCGAGATCGTCATGGGCGTGGCAGGCGGCAGGGGAGCGAGGTCGAGCGTGGGGCCATCCGCCAGGAAACTCGTTTCGCCGATTTGCGCCCGGAGTTGATTTTCGGCATCATGCACCGCGCGTTCGGCGAAAAGGATCGGCTCCTCGCGAGTGGCCAGCCGCGCCCGGGCTTGGGTCACGTCGGCATCGGCGAGGGCGCCCACCCGGTTGCGCTTTTCGTTCTCGTCGAGGAGTTGCGCGGTGAGATCGTGCGAGAATCGAGCGATGCGGAGGTTGTCCCGCGCGAGGAGCACGTTGTTGTAGGCCGCGATGACGTTCGTGACCGTGTCGATTACAGTCTGCTTGTGGGTCCAGTCGGAGATGGCGCGATTGGCTTTGGCGACGCGCAGTCCGGCGAGGTTCGCGCCGAAGCCGAAGCCGCGGAGCAGCGGCTGCGTAACGGTCACTCCGCCGAACGTCACGTAGTTGGCCGCGAAGCCGTTGAACGTGCCGCGCTCGTTGACCGCCGTGCCGCCGATGCTGTACGTCAGGCCCCACGGCGCGAGGCCGCCAAGCTCGAGGCTGTAGTTATCCGTCTGCGTGAATTGCGTGACGCTCGAGCCGACCGTCAGGAGGGCATCGCTTTGGCTGTACGAACGGTTGAACGTAATCGCGGGATCGAACTGGCCATACTGCTGGAGGACATTCGCGCGGGCAATCTGGGGCGAAAAGGCACTGACGTGGATCCGCGGATTTTTTTGCAGGGCCAGTTGGATCGCGTCGTTGAGCGTGAGGGGCTCGGCGCGCACAGCCGCCACGAATAGTCCGGCCAGCACGATGGGCAGCGCGCGAGCCAGGGTGGCGGCACGGAGCGTTTTGAGAGGACGAAGGGTAGAGACGGTTCTCCGAACCGTCCGCGGGTGCCTCGCCCGTTCGACGAGCTCAAGGTCCCGAGCCTGTCGAGGGAGAGAAGCGTCCCTCGCCGGATCTTTTCGCCCATTGGCGATGATCCCGGTGATCGCGTGCAAGTAACTTTGGATGGCGAGGCTCGAAGACGGACGCATTGAAGGCGGAAGGCGGGCTGGGCTGACGACGGGCATCACTTCAGCATTATGCCGTCGGCGAGGCGGACGATGCGCGTGCCGAAAGTGGCGTTTTCGTTGGAGTGGGTGACTTGGATGATGGTCACGCCGTCCTCGCGATTGAGTTTCTTGAACAGCTCCATGATTTCGCGGCCTTGATCGGAGTGGAGATTGCCGGTCGGTTCGTCGGCCAGGAGCAGCGCGGGCTTGGCCACCAGCGCGCGGGCGATGCCGACGAGCTGCTGCTGCCCGCCGGAGAGCTGCGAAGGATACAGATCCTTCTTGCCCACGATATGGAAGCGATCGAGCGCGTCGCACACGATGCTCTCGCGAGCTTTCTTGGGGACGTCGCGATACGAAAGCGGGATCTCGAGATTTTCGTAGACGGTGAGATCGTCGAGGAGATGGTAGCTCTGGAAAACGAACCCGAGGTGCTTTTTCTGCAGTTCGAAGCGCTTTTTCTTGTCGAGCGCGTGCACGGGCTGGCCGAGGAGATGATACTCCCCGCCCCACGCCGCATCATGCAGGCCCAGGATGTGGAGCAGGGTCGACTTGCCGGAGCCCGACGGGCCCATGATCGAAAGGAAGTCGCCTTCCGCGACATCGAGGTTGATGTTGCGCAGGGCGTAGTAAGGCCCGCCTTTCAGCGGGTAAACGCGATCGATGTGGCGAAGGGAAATCATTGCGGAGCGAGGAAGAACACGGGCAAAGTAATCAACATGAAAAGGTAGCCTGGCCGCGCGGGATGATCGCGCTTAGGCTCGGCGGGCCGCGCCGGGGAGACGGGAGCCGGCTCCTTTTTTGCCGATCGTTCGGGCGCGCCGCGCGGAGTGTCCGATGAAGGTTGGGCCGCAGCGCCGACCTCGGAGTCGCACGCATTGCACGCGAACGACGAAGTGAGCAGCGGGCTGAGAAAAAACAGCGGAAGGAGAAGCAGCAGCGTTTTCATCGGAGGAAGGGTTTTAGGTTGCGACAGCCTTGAGGGTTGCCGCGGTGGTTCAGCAACGCGTATGCCGTCGCTCGAAAATACACATAACCATCAGTCAAACAACGTATAGAAATTCTATAGAACCTCTGAGTCGCAGACCTCGGCCACCCTTCTTTCCGTTTGCGGAATCCGGCATTCCCAAAAGCGGGAAACCTTACCATCCCCGCAACCGCCCGGTTTTGAGGGTAGGGCGAGGCCCGCTGGGCCCGCCTGCGGTGAGCCTGTCGAACTGTCGAACGGGTCGAATCCGCCGACACAGCCGAATGGCCGCTAAAATCGGCAAAACCCTAGGAAGTTCCTACTGGGATGGTCGCAGGTAGGGACGGCTCTCCGAGCCGTCCTCCGATGCTCCCGCAAGTTGGTTTGACCGCGTTTAACTCATGTCACTTCCGCCCTAAGCAGTCGGCCCGCATGGAGGTGGCGCCTATAAGCGCTCGGAAAAGCTACGTCGCCACGAATGATTTTCGTGCCTCTTCGTGGCCAAATCGTTTCGCCATAGCACCAACAAAGGGCGGCTGTGCCCGCCGTAGCCAAGGGGAAGGCGGGGAAAAAACTTTTCCTACGACTAGGCGCGACTAGCCGCCACCAAGCACGACGGCCCTCGACGACTACAACCATCTACTCACTGCTCGTCGAAGGCCCTGAGCTTGTCGAACGGGCTAGACGCTACGCTTACTTGAATTACCCGGGGGATTCGAGTTTTCAGGCATTGCGAACGCGCAAAGCCCTCAGAGCCTCGGAAACAAGCTCCGAGCAAAGGGGCCGTGCTGGCAACAAAATACCGGGCCAGAGCGAATAGCCTGACAGGCGAACAGCGCCAAGCCCGCCGCGCCCACGCGATGAGCATGATCTCTAGCAACCCTTGAGCCATTAAGAACTGAGCGTTGAGAGCAAACCAATCGGCGACTAACCGCTGGTATACTCTCAACTCTCAACCCCTAACTCTCAACTGCCTGAGCAAGCTCCGCTCAGGCAGCCCCTCACGGCACCTCATAAACCTCCACCAGCGCCGTGCCCGAAGCCCCGCTCACGCTGCTCACTTGCACTGTGTAGTTGCCCGGCGTGAGCGTTGTCGTGAGGGCGGCGTCTTTCGACGTGGTCGGCAGCCCGAAGGCGCCGACCGCGCTGAAGATGGCCGACAGTGTGGAGCTGCCGCCCCAGCCGGAGTTGTTTCCGATCGGTTGCGAGGCGCCGTTGTAGAGTACGAGTTGCGGATCGGAGACAGTTCCGCCCACGTTGAAGGGCGCGGCGCCCAGCGTGGGGCCAACGGCGCGGATGAGCACTTTCATCGAACCGCTGCCGCCCACCACGAAGCCCACCGTCAGGCTCGAGCCGATATTCTTCAGCACCGACACGTTGATCAGCCGCGGCGTAGTTGCCGTGAAACTACCGCTGCCGGTCGTATCGTAGACCTCCGCGAGCACCGTGCCGGTGCCGCTGTCGGGCGCGGAGACGACCACGGTGTTATTTGCCGTGGTCACCGTCGCGAGCGCCGCGGCGTCGAGCGAAGCCGTGCTGGGATAAGGGAACGCGCCTACCGCGGCAAATGCGGCCGCCAGCGCGGACGACCCGCCCCAGCCGGCATTGCTCGCGACCAGGTTCGAACTGGCATCGTACAATGAAATTTTCGGATCGGCGAGCGTGCCCGGCAGATTGAACGGCGCGGCTCCGAGGCTGGGGCCGTCCGCGCGGACGAGCACTTGCTTCGCACCCGAAGTGCCAGCGCCGCCGGTTACGTACCCGAGCGTGAAGGTATCGCCATGGTTCGCGAGCGCCGTCAGCACGGAGAGATTGATCAATCGCGCCGTCGGGCCGCCGGCGGCGCCGATCGTGAGCGTGGCTGCGGAACTGATGACCGACGTGCCGCCGGAACTCACGACCACCGTGTAGCTCCCCGCATCGGAGGCCTGCGGGCTGGCGATCGTATAGCTCGCGTTCGTAGCCCCGGAAATGTTGCTGCCGTTCTTCTGCCACTGATACGTGAGGTTCGAGCCCGAGGCCGCGACCGTGAAGGTCACGCTTTGGCCGGCGCCCACGGTCTGGCTGGTGGGCTGCGTCGTGATGCTCGGCGGATTGTTCGCTACCGTCGAGCCGACGGTCAGCGTGGCGGGTGCGCTCACGGCGGTCACGCCGCTCGAAGTAGTCACGAGCACGGAATAGCTCGCGGCATCTCCTGGCTGCGGACTGGGGATCGTATAGCTCGCGCCGGTGGCGCTGGAAATGTTGACGCCGTTCTTCTGCCATTGATACGCGAGGTTCGAGCCGGAGGCCCCGGCGGTGAAAGTCACGCTCTGGCCCACGGCCACCGCTTGGCTGGGGAGCTGCGTGGAGAAACTCGGTGCGCCCGGCTGCAGTGCGCGGCGGATAGCATTGTTCGACGAATCGACGATGTAGACTTCGCCGAGCGCATCGACGGCCACGCCCGTGGTGTCGAAAAACTGCGCGGCGGCGCCGACTCCGTCGGCGTATCCATAAACCCCCGCCGTGCCGGCGATCGTTTTCGCGAGCCCTGCCGCCGTCACCATCCGGACGATGGTATTGCTATAGTCGGCCACGAAGATATCGCCCGCGGCATCCAGCGCCAGGCCGATAGGGAAATTGAAGCGGGCCGTCCCTTTGGCTCCATCATTGCTTCCCGGCGATCCAGCTTGCCCAGTCACCGTCGTGACGACCCCGCCCGACGTGATTTTTCGAATCGTGTGATTGCCCGTATCGGCGACATAGACATTGCCCGCGCTGTCCACGGCGATTCCATAAGGATCGAAGAACCGCGCGGCCGCACCGGTGCCATCGGTCGTCCCGGTGGCGAGGGCGGTGCCCGCGAGAGTGCTGACCACGCCTCCCGGGAGGATCTTGCGGATTGTATTATTGGTGCTGTCGGCGACATACACCGTGCCCGCAGAATCGACCGCCACGCCCGCCGGACTGAAGAACCGCGCGGCCGAACCGGTGCCATCCGTCGAACCCACCGCGCCAGACTTGCCCGCGAGCGTGGTCACAGTGCCTGCCGGCGAGATCATGCGAATGACCTGATTGCCTTGGTCGGCGACATAAACATTTCCGCTCGTGTCGACCGCGACTCCGATGGGATTGTAGAACCGCGCCTGCGATCCCGTCCCATCCGCGTAGCCGGATGTGCCGCTCGACCCGGCCAGCGTGCTGACCACGCCGGTGGCAGAGATTTTGCGAATCGTATTGTTCGAGGCGTCGGCGAGGTAGACATTGCGCGAAGCATCGACGGCGACTCCGTAGGGACTGTTGAACAGTCCTGCCGCGCCGATCCCGTCTGCGGTCCCCGAGAGGGGCGGAGAGCCAATCCAAGTCGTGACCACGGCGGCGGCGGTAACCTTGCGAATCGTATGGTTATAGTAATCGGAGACGTAGAGCGTGCCGCTCCCATCGAACGCCAGCCCCGCCGGCGCCTGGAAGCGCGCAGCGGTGCCGGTGCCGTCGTTGGAGCGCAGCGCCCCGGTCGCGCCGGCAAAGGTCGCAACCGCGCCCGCCGGCGAGATTTTCCGCAGCAGATTGTTGCCAGAGTCGGCGACGAAGAGATTGCCGCTGCCATCAAACGCGAGCCCTTGCGGTACGTTGAACCGCGCCGCGCTGCCGCTGCCGTCCGCTGATCCGGAACTGCCCGCCGTGCCGGCGAAGGT
>Ga0206956_1251_pt1 | contig 10182 bp, 10 predicted proteins | sample Alteio_BWOrgHeat_35_FD_153252 | JGI IMG/M metagenome (GOLD analysis project Ga0206956, IMG submission 153252) | Enriched cells from forest soil in Barre Woods Harvard Forest LTER site, Petersham, Massachusetts, United States -... | ecosystem: Environmental > Terrestrial > Soil > Temperate forest >...
CTTTGATTTTTCCTGTCATTGAGCGCCCCGGCGATATAGAGGGCTTTGGAATGGTTGCGATTGAAGCCGCCGCCCATGGCACCCCCACTTACGCATTTGCTGTCGGCGGTGTGCCCGATGCTGTCTCCGACGGGATTTCGGGCCAGTTGCTGCAACCGGGCGACTACTGTGGCATGACCGCAGCCGCTTTGGACGCCTTGAATCAAACTAAAATTTATCCAAAATGCAGGGATTTTGCCGAGAAATTTGCTTGGCCGGCATTCGGTGAGCAACTGCTTCAGCACGTTGACGATGCCATTGGGCTGCGGGGTATCCAATAGGAGATCGACAGCGGCCTCCTATTTGGTATACCCAACCAGCTGAAAAGTTATATATGAAAATTTGTGCGGTAATTCTTGACTATCGAGGGGCGTCCAAGACAGAAGCATGCCTGCTTTCGCTCGTGTCCGAAGGAATCGACACGGTGTTGGTAGTGGACAATTCAGCCGACGCAAACGCTAGTGCGCAACTGGCCGAAGTGATCGAGCGAATAAACTTGCGAGGAACGGATTTCGCGTTGTACGTTCTCATCCCCGACGAAAACCTTGGTTTCGCGCGCGGCGTCAATTTTGCGTTGAATGACATTCACGCACAACGATGTGACACAATGCTACTCCTCAATAACGACGCTGCGATGATGCCCGGATCCGTGCACGAATTGTATAAAGCCTTGACGGGCGGTACGGGAGATTTGGTTGGTCCAACGGTCATCGACGACCATGGAAAGCTCCAACCCCTAATGTGGTACCACCGTTTTCTTGGATTGCAGACCAGCTTCGCTTTACCTGGGGCCTTCCCTTATCTCAGTGGCTGCTGCCTCCTGTTTCGCCAACGCTTGCTGGATGCAGGAAAGTTATTCGACGAAGATTTTTTCATGTATGGCGAAGACACGTTTCTTGGCTGGAAAATGAACCGTGAACACAGGTCTTTCACGCGCGTCGAGACCGCGATTGTTCGTCATACCGGGCAAAGTCCGATTCAAAAATGTTCCCTGTTTTACGAATACCATATGGCACGAGCTCATATATTGCTTGCGCGCAAAACCAGTCTCCATCCACTTGAGTTGCCATTGATATTTCTGGCGAAATGTTTCGGTCTTTCTCTTCGCACAATACGACGTAGCGTCAAGTACCGCAGCCCAATGCCCGTCTGGGGGTCAATCCTGGCATGGCTGCCCCTCCAAATTAGGAAAACTTCGCAATGAAAGACGGGAAAATCAAGGTTTGGTTGCCCGCTATCCGCACCGGCACCGGTTCCGATGTATTCACAATCCGTCTCGCGCAAGCGCTGGCGCAAAGGGGTATGGACACGGAAATAAGCTGGTTTCCGCTAATCTATGAGCTCGCCCCATTTCTTTTGCAAGGTATCGCAGTCCCTGCCGGCACTGATATTATCTTTGCCAATAGTTGGAATGGTTTCGCGTTCAAGCGCTCGGGCATCCCATTAGTAGTTATCTCGTTCCATCCAGAATTCACTTCGCGAAATTCCCATTTCAGCGTGGCTCAATACATATACCATTGTGTATTTATCCGACAATATGAAAAGCGTTCATTTCGCGCTGCCGACTACATTACTGCGATCAGCGAGTACACCGCAAGCAGTTTGAAGGAAAGCCCCCACGCACATAAAGTAAAGGTTATCCATCTCTGGATCGACAGCGAAAAATTTTCTCCGCAACAATCATGTTCCAACGCGATCAAGCCGTTTCGCCTGCTATTTGTGGGAACACAGTCTTATCGCAAAGGGGCCGATTTGCTCCCCGCAATCATGCAGAATTTGGGAAGCGACTTTCATTTGGATATCGTTGGAAAAATCGGCGATGGACAACAGGAAAATTCTCCTGCAAACATATCCTGTCTAGGAAGACTGAGCGATGAGGAATTGATATGTGGATATGCAAAATGTGACGCCCTACTGTTCCCATCGCGTTGGGAGGGCTTTGGATACACTGCCTTGGAAGCCATGGCGTGCGGCAAACCTGTTGTTACAAGCCATGCCACAGCATTGCCGGAGGTCGTCGTGGATGGAGTAACTGGACTACTGTGCCAAAGTGGCGATGTGGCAGCATTTGCAACTGCATGTCGCCGGCTTGCCGCAGACTCTGAGCTTTCGCGGTCATTAGGACAGGCGGGAAGACGACGAGCTGTTGATCATTTTTCAGAACATAAATTGGTTTCTCAATATGTGAATTTAATTGAAAAATTGATCACCGCCTAGAGATCGTCTTGGCATGCGCAAGCGAGTCGCAATAGCTATTCAAATCAATTGCGAGAGAAATACGTCTTATAATAGGAAATCATATTCTTGCGCAATATTTCCGGAGAAAATTGTTGATTTAGCAGGCGATAAGGAGCGTCGTTAAAACTCTCATACTTACCAGGAATATTTGCCGCCTTGACATCACCAGGCAGGCGTGTAAGTAACGCCTCCCAAGAGAGATAGACGAAAGGTATATCCTTAAATTCTTTTGTGAAAAATCGAGTGTTATAAACGGCGCAGCCGATTCCTCCACCAAATATCATTTCGGTGAAATATCCGTCAAGACCTTCGCCGAACGTCAATGAAAATTTCGCCTTTGCAATTAATTTTCTGTAATCCGCGTACGCCATTCGCTTAATGGTAACGAATTTAAATTCCGGCAAGCGCGCCCGAAGTTCGCCAAGAATGTTCTCTCTTTTTTCGTGCAGGTCAGGTGAAACGATGAATATATTCTCTCGCTCGGAAAACGGTTTGCGCTCGAAAGGATAAGGAATTCCCCACGAAGATAAATGATGGACAATACACCCGAGTGCCTCTTGCGTCTCCATTCCAGAATATGCTTCATGCGCGGTAGTGGCTGTAACAGACCCGATTTTTGAAAGCGTTTCTATATGCTCCCGTTTCGGCGTCATGTCAATATTTTGCAGCAACACATTGAATTTCCAGTTATGACTGGACATGCTCATCAATTCCGCACCACGCACAAGAAGGGTGGGAACAAAATATTCCGGTATATGGAGAAGGACTTCTGTTCCTTTCTCGAATCTATTCAACAGCTGTCCGAAGTCCAAAATTATTCTATCGTTTGGGAACTTTGTATATTTTAATAATGGAGGATTCCCAAGATAGGAACAGACAAATACATCCGCTCCATGCAGAGATTGTAGATTTTCCGTCTCTTTAGCCAATGAAATAATTGACATGATGCCGCCATTCACATTATTCCTGCTTGGCGTAAAAAAAATAATGGCCTTTCTGTTTTTACCTGCCAAAACGAGATCCATATAGCTCCGCTGACGCGCAGCGATATACGTCCTTCTTACCACATTTGTGAGGTAAGCATGCATCGCCCTCTTTCCAAATTCTAAGTAAGAGCGGATGACAAATGAATCTTTGTTCATATTTTTAAAAACTTTTCACTACAGTTTGATTAGAAAAATGCGGCTTGACCGGCGCAACACGGTTTCACTCAATATCAAATCGAAATATCATTCGAGCAGCAAAATTCACCAAACGCTTGCGCGTCAATCCTCCGGTCAACCAACCACACAACAATGACAAACAGCCCACAAAGAGAAGCTGAATGAAAATCGAAGTTCTCAATGTAGTGCTGGTTACAAACAAATAGAAGAATGCGATAGGAATAGAGGCCGCCACCCAGGCATAGACAATGTCTCTTACAAACCAGTCCAGAAACATGCCCTTCAAATAACGTTGAAATACGAAAGGCACCCATAATAACAGTGATACAAAATTTGACCCGAACCAAACGATTCCGGTGCCAATAGCGCCAAACGCCCAGGCCGTGTAGGCAATTGCGGGTATCTGAATGCAGCTGAAAATTATGCTCCCTATTACATGAAGCCGTAAATTGCCGGTCGCATACTGAAAAAGATAGGGGAGCGTCAATACACCGACCACACCATTTCCCAACGCATACCAAAATAAAATTGGCGCAGCATGCAGCGATACTTCGCGATCACCCGTCCACGCAAACAACAATGGCTCTGAAAATACGGCAACATTTACACTTACGGCAGCCATGAGACCGCTGATGAATTGACTTACCTCGCGAAACAACTCAATTGCCTGTGATCTTTTTTCCTGAGCGTACAAAATGGTCAATCGCGGTTGAATAACCTGTGAAATCGGCGATATGAGTAGAATGATGCCGCCGGCAACAACGATAGCTACGCTAAAATACCCGTACTCTCGCAAGGGCAAGAAGTGAGACAGTAGCAATTTATCCAGATTCATGATCACCACCCAGATCACCGAAGTAAATGCGACACTTCCTGCAAACGGCAATACGCTTTTTAGAGCCTGCAGGGACGGCTTGGTCGAATATGAAATTGGTTCCAATCTCTTATAAAGCAAGCTCGAATAAATACCCGATTCAATGATCGCTATAGCGGCCTGATAGCTAAAGAAAAGTATAGGCTTTGTTGAGACGAACAAAAGCAAAGGCAGAACACCGACAAATTTGAATGTGGCGACAGTTGCCATAATGCCATTTGTCAGCGTTTGATATTCCAATCCAATTAATCCACTGCGATATAGGCCGGAAATCCATCGAAATCCGGCAATGATTACCATCATAAAAATGCAAAGTCCAACTTCACCGAATTGAAGATGCTCAAGTTTCAGCCAATGCATTGCCAACCAGGAAGATGCACAGCCCCCGACCATCATCGTTGTAAATGCCAATGAGCCAAAGAAACCTTCAAGCGTTCGAAGCAACTTTCGAAGCTCATGTCCGGTCAATAATCCTGCCTTGTAACAAGCCATTTGCCTAGACAGCGTCGGCGTTAGCCCAAGATCAAGTAACATTAGCCATGATTGTGACATCGCAAAAAAACCAACTAGGCCAAAAGATTCAGCGCCAAGACAACGCAAATAAATCGGCATCATAATGATGCCAATCAATGCGGTATAAATCTGGACTGTATAACTGCTTAGAATTGCATGTTTCAATTTGTTTTTTTAGCTGCAAGGGGATGTGATGAACTAATGTTCAACGAAATCTACTGATAATTTGATGTCGCAGGTTGCTCATCGCGGAACAGTGTATTGAGGTAAAAACGATAAGGGATCATCTCAATATGTGATGTCAACAATGTCGGCTACCTTTGAGTGCATATTAAGTAGATGCTTGCGGTCAATTCAGGGTATTGCATTCCTAGTGCATAACAGCCATCTAAATAGGCTTGATCAATCACTTCATTTTTCAATAATTTTTCGAATTGAAAGTTCGCAAATGGCTTGAAGAATATGCCTCCTCTCGATTCAATGTTCAATCCCGCGTCGCGCGCGTCGCTTTCAAGCGTATCCAAACTGTATGTACGTCGATGCCCGTGTGCATACTCACTAGCAGTGACCGAATTATTGTGCGCTATCAATCCCATTTTCACGGCAATTTGTCGAGACGCGGCATTCGCGTTGGGAACCACCACGAAAAGGCGCCCACCAGGTTTCAACCAAGTTCCAATTCGAGCTAATGCATCGATCGGACTTTCCAAATGTTCGAGTGTGTGTACCAGAAAAATAGATTGATATACAGGCTCTAGCACCGCAGTTTCGATCGTTGAATGGACAAAGAAAACATTTTCCGAAACTTTCTTCCGTGCGGTTTCAATCAAGCTTTCAGCTGCCTCTATTACCGTCAAATCATTGAAGAATTCCCCATACAATTTCGTAGTTTCACCATCAAAGCATCCCAATTCAAGAGCTTTGTCTGCCGCGGAATAAAATGGCGAAAAACTGCGCATCATATATCGCCGGATTACGTAATCAAAATCATATGCATAGCGACTTGATTCGCTATCTTGATACTCGCTGTCGTAATCTCTCATGAAAACTAGTCCTGGTTTGATTTATAAAACCGCTTTTGCAAAGGTTGATACCATTCTTCCAAATCGGCAGGTACGCGTGAATAGAAACCAATCAACTGCTTCAGCGACTCCGGTAGAGTTTCACAAAAGTCGTGGCCCATTGCGCGGCAATAGTCAAATTGTTGTTTGAAATAGGGGCGTGTAAACGTAATCGTTATAGCGCGGCGGTGCTGATCTGTAGTATTGCTTCCAGCGGCATGCCAAAGACGTGAGTCGAACAACAGAATGCTGCCTGCGCCACCGACAGCTCGAGCCGCGTTGAGAAAAAAAAGATCCTCTTCAGGTCGTAAATCCACAAGATGGGAGCCTGCCAGCATGTATGTCGCCCCATTCTCGATTGTAAACTCATCCAACATCACCAGCAAATTGAGCATGCGCGGGTCGTGCTCGAATGAACGAACGTCTCGATGACATTTTTTTAGATATAATTTGTTGCCCCTGACATTGTCAAACGCCCCATAGGAATTGACGATTATTTGACCTCCAAGATACTCCTTGATGTACTCGATTACATCAAGTTCCTGCAGTAGCTGTAGAAAGTAGCCTTTATGAATTAAAATGTGGTGTGCGCCGCCTTCTGTTTCGCCAGTGTATCCCATTCTATTATGAATTTCTCGATACGAGGGGTAGGTAGATTCAAGCGCCTCGCGCAATCTCAGCACTAATTTTTGTTGAAGGATATCGGGGAAAATGGCGAACCCTTCTCTCAGCATTTTTTCTTTGAACGATGTAATATCCACAATTTTCTCCAGGTAATTCGGAAATCGAGCTGTTGATTCTCGTTCTCTCAACTATTTCCAATAATTGGATGTTTTCAACAATTCAAAATACTCCTGCCGGGTAATTCCCACTATAATACTGTCCCAATACCGATTTTTTCTAAAATACCAATTTCTTCTCCTTCCTTCCTCTTTCCAACCACATCTTCCAAGATAAAGTTTGAGAGAACTCTCGTTGTACTCAATTATCGAACTATCTAGCCTTTCCATGTGCAATTCCTCAAATGCATAGCGCATGGTCGCCATAACGGCGTCGGTTCCATAGCCCTTGCCGCGCAAATCCTTCTCCCCAAGCATTACGCCATGAAATGCGTGATTATTCTTCCAATCAATTTCAATCAAATTGGTTGTGCCAATCAAACCAAAATCGATGGTTTCGATGGCAAATCGCTGATTAAGTTGCTCATTTTGTAGCCCCTCGAACCAACGCTCCATTGCGGCCATTGATCCGGGGAAATGCCATCCGCCGAGCATGTGCCAAATATCCGGATCGTTGGCCCATTTATGTAATGTCGAAAGATCGACTCTTTCAATTGCTCTGAGCACTACATTTTTCCCGTGAAAATTCACATTTATTCCCCAAAGAATGATCCATATCGCACTTCAAACATGCGTTGCGCATAGTACGTTTCTTCGTTTACAAATTAGGAAAAAAACCTATTCCTTTCGTCCCACGACCGTCCATACACACTCCAATAAACGATTGATACTATCCGCGTTTAAACGTTGGTCGCAAGGGAGTGCCGACATTTCCCTTGCAATTGATTGTTCAATCCCACCGTCATCATTGCACTTCGCAACCTCCGGCCAGTACTGCGCTATGAAAATACGCTTCCCAATTAAATAATCTCTGATTCCTTCTTTCGAATTCCAAAATGGATAACATAGTGGCGCCGTATCGGGATCGAGATCGATTTGGAACAAATTTATGCTTCTCAAATGCTCATGGATTATCCGCGCATTGTCTCGGCGGCGAGCCCGCACAGTCTCGTAATCGATCGATGACAATAATCGTTGGGTCATTTGAGACATTCGTTTTGGATATTGCATCTTGAGGCTATCTTCCGCAATTTTATAGTCCGCATATCCCGCCTCTGGTGAAATTGCCAAACGTTTGAGTAAATGGTCGCAACGGCCGAGCGATCCATCGTCTTCCTCTTTCGGAATTTCGATACCCCACTTGGTCACTAAATAACCGCCATCAGGAACGCCAAAAAACTTCCTCGCTGAATAAATCGTCGCTAGGCATTTCTTGGGATTTGAGAAAAATGCTTGTGAATTGTCTACAATAACGCTGTTGTGGGGGAATCGTTGCAAGGTCTTGTCAACATTGACATCGCAAACCCCAAAATAATTAACGTAAACCAACCAATCCATCGCTCCCAATTGGATATCATCTGCAATTTCAAATCGGTTATTGATCCTGTAACGCGATATGGGAATGCCCGCCATGGTGATAACCTCGATCATGCTTTCACAGATGTACCATGGTATCCATGCGCGATTTGGACGCCCCGCCAACAGTAGGGCGAGAAATGCCGCGCGTGCCGATTGGTATCGATATGCGTCTTGATGGTATTCGCCACAAGCCACGGGTAACTCCAACCCGTGGTAACCGCCAATAGAATTCTCTGTCAATTACTCTTCTCCGTGTGAAGCATCTCTCTGACGGAGTTTCTGTCGCAAAACATTAATGTATCAAGAATGGACAAGCCTGTGTTCTGCTCCCCAGGGAATGACGCATACCTATTTTGACATGGGGATACAAAATACAAATCGATCCCTTTTCCCGAAAAATCGCGCCCGTCATATAAATTGCGCCCACCCGGTAAGTTGATGTATTCGGTCGCCATCTCCTTAATGCAGATGTCAATGACGCGCCGAACACCTGACAATTCTGAGTTTTCATATATTGAGGAAGAGAAAACGAATTGCGTTGTTAGCCCTAAATAATTTGCTACGCTTGTTACACTGTATTTTGCCAAATCCGAAATATTAGTTATTCCCGAAAATAGCACTGCGTTAAGGAGATCATTGACTATCTTGAATTGTGGCGCTTTACCATATGAGTATCGTATAGTTTCGGTCATCTTCCTTCGCCATATGTCGTTTTTCTTGACCGAAATTTGATTTATTTTTTTGAACGAACTTGCTTCACAGAGTGGGGCGGTAAAGTAACGCGTCTGTCCCATCGTGTTTATCCGATTTCTGTTGATCCACCCGCTTTTGATAAAATTTACATCGTCGTAGAATACAAATTTGTCAACCGCAGCGACTAGCTGGAAATACCCAAGATACGGGAAAAAGTAGGGTTGCATTATCGCCAATTTCGTCACCACTATAACTCCGGATTTTCGATCAAATTCACTATACCCTTAACTGAGTCGTTTGATAATTCAGGATAAATCGGCAGGCACAATACTTTGTTCGCGGCGGCCACTGCGGTTGGTAGATTTTCTCGATGTGCCGAAATCAATCCACGATACATCGGAAAGTCGGAAATAAGCGGATAGAAATATCTACGAACCCAAATGTCATTTGTACGCAGTTTTTGATAAAGTGCATCGCGACTCATTGAATAAGATTCGTCAACAAGAATGGGAAAATAGGAATAATTTGTGCTTTCATTGCATGCTTCGAGTACGCAACGAATGCCAGGGATATCTTTGAGCATGTCAAGATATAGGAGTCCAACTTCCCGGCGCCGCGCTAGCGCGTGATCGATGCGCTTTAACTGAAGCAATCCTAACGCTGCGTTAAATTCGCTCATTTTCCCGTTAATTCCGGGTGCTACAACCGTTACCTCATCAACAAATCCAAAATTTTTCAATTGGTCGATACGATTCTTTGTTTTTGCATCAGGGCATATGATCGCCCCTCCCTCAAATGGATCGAACAACATAGGTGCGTTCACATTGTTGGCGATAACATGATTGACTTGACGAACACACCTGCATACCTTTTGAACGGATTGACCCATGATGCGTGCCTGTGGGTTTAGCGATATTTGGCGATGGTAGCGGTCACCGACCAAAGGAAGAAATGAGCAACGCCAAAAAAATCTTCGTTACACAACCGGATTTGCCGCCGTTGGAGGAATTCGTTCCCTATTTGGAAAAGATTTGGGAAAGTAAAATCTTAACCAACAGTGGTCCGTATCACGTCGAATTTGAAAAAGCGCTCGCAAGCTATTTGGGGGTGAACCATTTGGCCTTGTTTAGCAATGGCACGCTAGCTTTAATCACTGCTCTCCAAGCGTTGCGCATTACTGGCGAGGTTATTACAACTCCGTACTCCTTTGTGGCGACCGCACATTCGTTGCTGTGGAATGGCATCAAACCGGTCTTCGCCGACATTGATCCAATTACTCTCAATCTTGATCCGCAAAAAATTGAAGCGGCAATTACACCGCACACAACGGCAATCATGCCGGTCCATTGCTATGGGCGACCATGCGATGTGGACGCAATCCAGAAAATCGCCGACAACTACAA
>Ga0206956_1220_pt2 | contig 10097 bp, 17 predicted proteins | sample Alteio_BWOrgHeat_35_FD_153252 | JGI IMG/M metagenome (GOLD analysis project Ga0206956, IMG submission 153252) | Enriched cells from forest soil in Barre Woods Harvard Forest LTER site, Petersham, Massachusetts, United States -... | ecosystem: Environmental > Terrestrial > Soil > Temperate forest >...
TCCTGCTCTCGCTTGGCGAGCATGATCATGTCACGCATGCGCATCTGGCCGAACTGGCGAACTGCTCGAGGGAAACCATCACCCGCCAACTCGGTTTGCTTCAACGAAATGGCACAGTCAGATACGACCGTGGCGTGATCCACATCCTAGACCGCGCTCGCCTCGAGGCCCTGTGCGAATAAGCGAATCCTCCGCAAAATTCGAAGGCCAAGCCAAAAAGTTTTTGCTGCGAAACTGCGTAAGTGGGTTCAGAACGGTCGCACGCCCTCGGCGCTTAGAGATCCGACCCCCTACCCCTATGCTGCTGAAAGCAGGATAGTTGCAGGAAAGGGGTTCTCATTCTGTAGTTCCTTTCGAAACCGCTGCGGCCACGGCCTCTTCCTTCCAGAGTCCTCGCCGCTCCAGCGCTGTTTTGTGAGCGTGATCCGCGTGGCAGGCGCCGCGCAGGTTGGCGGGATCATAGAAGAAACTCACGTCACCATCATGCTGCTCAATGTGCAGCTCGGCGAGGATGACGTGATCGATATCGACGCTCGGCGATTGCCCGCCGCAGATCACCGCGATCTGGCACAGCGGATCACGCGCCAGGATAAAGCGCCGCGTCAGGATCCGCCATCGGACGCTATCGTAAAGCCGCTTCAAGCCCGAAGCGCGGCGCAACGTTTCTCGATCTCTTGCAGCGCGCAGCTGGCGATTATCGGTGGCGTGTTTCGGACAGTAACGGCCGCCAATCGCGATCGCTCCGCATTCTGGACAAATGCCTGGAGGTTTGCACGCCATCAGCGATCATGATGATCACACACACTATAGTGTGTGTGAGATCAGGGAATCACAGCTTTCGCCTGATTGGAATTGTTGGACAAAGCGGGATCGCACTGCACGCAATCAGCGCGCACCACATAGTAATAAGTCCTGCCAGCGACCACAGCTTTGTCGACGTAGCTGGTTCCAGTGATGCCCAGCTTGATCCGCACATACGGACCGCCGAGTGTGTTCGAGCGCAGCACCCGATACGAAGTGACGCCATGCGAAATCGACGCTTTCCAGGCAAGCGTCACCGACGGCGCTTGCGGCAACTGGAAAAGCGAAAAAAGCAGCAACAGGGTTTTCATGGATTCGGCGTCGCCGTCAGACTCGTAGGTGGTGCCGGCTGGCCTTCCGCCGTGACCTGCGCTTCGGCCTGATTGGAATATCCGGATTCCGCCGGGCTGCAAATTGCGCAGACGACTGTCACCACATAGTAATAAGTGGTCGCAAAGGAAACCGTGCTATCGGTGTAGCTCGTGATCAGATTTGGCGAAGAATAGATTTCGGCATAGGGACCGCCGCTGACGGTTCCGCGATAGACGTTATTGCTGGTGATGTTGCTGCTGGTCGATTGCGTCTAGCCCAGCGCGACCGATGCTCCGCCGCTTGGCGTCCGGATGACTCGCGCTTTCAGTGTATGTTTCGCCGGCGCGGGCGCAGTTTGCGCAAATCCGGCTGACACCAGTGCCAAAGAGAGGACGAGCAGAAAGAGCGTTTTCATTGGACTTCTTTCAGGCAGGAATGGAAGCCAGCTCGGCTTCAACTTCGACAAAATTGAAATCGCCATTGCGCAGCGGGACCAGGCGAAATTCTTTGCCGGGAAAATATTGCTCGACGCGATTCGCTTCGGATTCCAGCAAAGCTTCGACGCCGATGGCACTCAGCGCTTGGCCCGGCGGAGTGCGCATGCGATGACGAAAAGACTCGCCATTCGCCAGGCGCACGGTGAAACACACGTTGGTGATCATCGCTCAGGGAATGCGAGCCGAAATCGGCGGATGCGGCAAAATGAACGCGCCCAGCAGCAGATCATTGTTGTCGTCAGGAAAAGGGAAGCAGTACATGCTGATATCGTGTTTGCCCTGGTGAAACGGTTCGAGAAATGCCTCGGGATAATTGCCACTGGTCGCGCGCTCCCGTTTCAGCCGGTTGCGCTCGCTTTGCATTTCATCGAGGCGCATCACCATGGCAAAGGATTTTCCCAGCACGTCCCAAAACTGCACTCCCCAATACACTTCCATGGCGCCATTGATAAAGATCACGCGGCCGCTGGCATCGAGCACGACTGCAGCCTGCGACAGATGCCGCATGAAGCCCAGCATGATCTGAAAAGGCCCATTGCGGCGAATGACTTCGTTCTGCAGCTCCTCGAGCGGAATCTCGACCCATTTGCGAGCCACAGGCTTGTCCGCCATGGGAATGACGGAGGAAAACCTCAGCTCCGGATAGCTGTCATTTTTCATGTCCGAAAGAGCCATGGGAAAAAGTATAAAACGGTCAGCCTTTCAGCTGGGAATTCTGAGTGTTTGGCGCGGATCCGAAGGCTAGCGGAGATTTGTCATCAAACGTGCCTTCGAGCCGCCGTCCGATCGCGCGCACCTTTTGCTGGGCATGATGCACCACGCCACGCAGCGCTGGTTGCTCCGGATCGTTTTCCGTGATGCCCACGTTGGCTTTCATCTCAGCCAGCGAGATGCTTTCTGAGGATTCCGTGCTCTCGCTGGTGATGAAGAAACCGGTCGCCTCGTGCGGAACGGAGTCCAGCAAGCGAAAACTGTGGCCATGATTCTCGAATTTCCCTCGCCCGGCGCGTTTCATTTCGCGCGCCTGGTCGCGGGTCAGCAGACAGTAGGGTTTTTCAGTATCGCTCTGCTCCCAAAGAAAAGCGGGCACATTGGCCTCAGCGGGCACAGCTCGGGCTCCGTGGCAGCCGTGCCGGCGGCAGTCCCGATTGCAGATGTGGATGTTGGAAGTTTGGCTGAGCATGAGGAAGAAAAGGGAAGCGAGAAGCTTCCGGCGGAGGGCTGCGCTTTGATTGCCGGGCGTCGACCGGCTGAAGCCGCGTGGACCCGGAGGAACAAAAAGAAGCGAATCGATTGTGCGCCGTGATTGGGCAAGAGCCTAATTACCGAAGTAACACAAAGCCAGCGGACGGCTTGTGCTAGGTTTTAGGCCCTTCAGCCGGGACGGCGCCGGCGTCGGGATCGATTTCGAAGAACATTTCCACAGTCTCCCCAGGCTTCAGGACATCCAGGCAGCCCTGTTTTTTCGGGTCGTCGGATATGCAGGCAAATTGCTTCGAGCCATCGCGCTCGGTGAATCGCGGACGTTTCTCCTCGACGTAGCCGTTGGGGCAGCCGGACTGAGGTTTGTGGATGACCGAGCAAACGCTGGCTGATTGCTGACTCGATTTTTCACAAGGCGGCAGAGAACCGGCCAGAGCTTTGAGTTTCTCGCTTTGCTGGTCGACCCTCGCTGCCAGCTTCTCCAGGTCTGCAAAGTCTTGGCTCGCACCGGCCCGCTCATGTTGTATCCGCACGAGCAGCGTTATGTTCAAAGCGAGCAAAACCAGGTGCGCTCCAAGTACGATCAGGTGGCGTTTCATCAGTAGATCCGTTTCCCTTCGGTGAGCGAAATCTGCTCGCCATCTTTTAGCCGAATCATTTTCGGGGCGCGCTCGTCCGAATCCTCCGTAGCGGGCCACACCGTCGGCTTCCACGTCGCGCCTTGCTTCACCCAGCCGTAGAATCCGCCGTCCTGGTTGCTCGTGTCCTGGTCGCAGTAGGAATTCTCCACCGGAGTGACCCAGCTTCGATGATGCGACATGCAACTGGCAAAACAGTTCGAAGGCCGCTCGGATGCTGGGTAGGATTTCATTCTCGCCATCCGGCTGTCGGGGATTGCACTTCCTCCCGTGATCGTGAACTGCGACGTCGTGGTTCTAGAGATCAGATTCCCTTGGCCGTCGGTAACCGTCTGCACTTGATTGCCTTGAGGATCTATGAAGGTCGAAACGGTATAGCTCCCGTTGGTCGTCCAAATCGTCGTTCCACTGGTCACTGCGCTCCATGTCATCGTGCCCGCTGTTGCCGTGGTCGCCGTGGTCGCCGACGTTACGGTGCCCGTCGAACTCGAAGAAGTGATCGGGCTTTCCGTCCAAACATCCGTGATCTCCGCAACTGGCGCGACTGCGGGAGTCGGCACCACGCTCTTGGCATCGGGCTGGATGTAAACGAGCGGCGGCAGGGGTCGCCACTGGCTCGAAGTGTCAGCCAGCCGAGGCGCGAGCTGCATTCCACCAAAGCCGCAACCGTGCATCGAAGCAATCCCCAGCGCCGCTCCGCCCGACAGGAAAGCGATCCAGCCGCAGATTCCGAGAATGCGTTTCAGCTTCTCCGGCAACTTCTGCGTGAGCCGGAATCCGCCAAACGCGCCAAGCAGCCAATATTCCAGCACGACCAACGGGGTCGCCAGCAAAAGCATCGCCATGAACAACTTCATGCGCCGCGCTCCACGAATTCGATCCTACGCCGATCTTCCGCATGCACGGGCGAGCCCAGATCGTATTTTCCAATCAAGATCAGCGATGCCGGACGCAGCAGCAGAAAATCTCGCTGCGGAGCCGTAAGCAGAGCCTCGGCGAAATGCTCGAGGAAGACGCATCGCGGGCAGCCATCGCGCGCGAAGTTGAGAAAGATCGCTTTGATGTCCGCATCCGTCAGCCGAGCTAGTTCAGGCATATCACGCCTCCGGACGCCACGGAGATCAGCAGTGCCTGCAGTCGTGTGAGCGGCTGCGTCTGGCGCGGGACCAGGCGCACGAATCCCGGCCGCGTATTCGGACAACCGCGGTGCCCACACTTGCAGACAAATGGCACCCATTGGAACTTCATCCCGTTTTCCGTTCTGCATCCTCCGCTGTTGATGGCGACGACGTCGCCGGCCTGCGGCCGCGCCCATCGATCTTCATCAGAAGCTCTCGATTGTGCGCCACCTCGGTCGGATCGAGCGGCTGCGTTTGCTCCACCGGAATGCTCTTGAAGTATCCACGTCCGCCGCGCGGCTCCAGTTCCCGCGCGAACTCCGGACGAGGCATGGAACAGTGAGCTTTCGCATCTTCCTCGGGGCTGGTCATGCGCTTACGCCGCCTTATCATTCATCACCGCGCCGAGCGAAGGATGCACGTGTTTTCCCAGCCCGGCATTCTCGCGTTGCATTCTGCGGGCAAAGCGGCTGCCGGCATTTTGCTCGCGGATCTCGCGCAGCGTGTGCATCAGCCGCGCCGAATGCGGAGACTCATGCAGGTTGCGGCTTATCGTATTTCTATGCATCCGCAGCTGGCGCGCCACGCGGCATATATTTCCATGCTGCTGCTTCAAAGCCGCGGCCAGCATGCGGCTTCTGATCTCCTCGGCGCCGTCGTCGAGCGTCATGCCGGCCAGCACCATGCGCTGCGCGACTTCATCGATCAATAGAGTCGGATCGTCCCGTTGATTGCGAGGGTTCTTCACTGGATTGTTCTCCTTTCGATAGCCGCGGAAAAAATTGGCCCGGATGCGGGAAGCCCTTGTGCCTGTTGGGGGGCGTAGCGGGCTTGTGGGCCGCATCCGAGTCAACTTGCTCTTGCTTCGGCGATTTCTCCGCGACCTCCTTTCATCGGAATTTTATTTGCGGATGCCCGCGGTCGGGCAGACATCCGCGTTCCCATTCAGTTCGCCGGAAGGTTCAGTCGTAAGCGGAGGCCCGCGCACCGGATGGGGGAGATTTAAGGTGTGCGCGCTCATGCGGCCACCTTCGTGGCACGGACAATGACAGGCTCGATGAAGGCGACGAGATCACGGTAATGCCGCTCGAGGCAGGATGGCGCATTGCAAACGAGGTGAGGAATCAGCCAGGCACAAAAATTGGAGCCGACGACGTCGACCATGTTTTCCGGGATGACGCACGGCGTCGATTCAGTGCACCCACAATATCGGCAGCTCTCGCCAATGATGTAAACGCTCACCGCGAGCCTCCACGCAAAAGAGGGGACTGAACTTTCGCCTGGCGGAGCCGCCACGCGATGTTGTCGTACGCGCGAAGATCGTCGCGGTCGGCGAGCACGTCTTCATGATCGACGGAGCCCAGCAGCATCAGAAGAGCGCGTCGCTCGCGGAGTGCCATGCGAATGCGCATGAAAGCTTTTCGCGGCGGAATGCCATGAGGCTTCTTCACGCGAGGCCTCCCACCGGCTTGTGATTTTTCCCGTGTCTAAGCCGTGCATAATGGGGGCGCGTTTTAGGCAGAATCGAGCGGGATGCGCGGCTTGTAAATCCGTAACTTACGTACCCTTGGCAACCGAGCGGCCTATGGCGTATAAAAGTTAGTTGAGACGCGCACGCTCCTGCTCCCTCCGTGCGTCCACAACGCATCTCATAGCTCGAGCGAGGAAGTATGTCCAGTGTGACTGCGGCGCATGTCCCCAAAGGTTTAGAAGGAATAGTCGCCACCACCTCCAGCATCTGTTTCATCGACGGCGACCGCGGCGTTCTGGCCTACCGCGGCATCGATGTCCATGAATTAGCCGATCATTCCACCTTTGAGGAAACCTGTTATCTCCTGTGGTATGGCCGTCTGCCTACACGGAATGAACTCAAGGAAGTCCGTGACCGCCTCGCCGAGGAACGCAAACTCGATCCCGCAATCATCAGCCTGTTGCGGTCGGCCCCCAAGCACGTTGTGCCGATGGATGTATTGCGTACCGCCGTATCCGCGCTGGCCTTCTACGACGCCGAGGAGCGAAAGAACGACCACGACGCCAACGTCCGTAAGTCGATTCGCCTGACCTCCCAGATTCCCATGATCGTGGCCGCCTACGATCGCATTCGAAAAGGGAAGTCCGTCGTAGAGCCCGACCAGTTGCTTTCTCACGCCGCGAATTTTCTTCTAATGCTCAATGGCGCCAAGCCCACGCCGACCGCCGAGCGCGCTCTTGACATCGCACTCATCCTGCACGCCGACCACGAACTCAACGCTTCGACGTTTGCCGCGCGAGTCACTGCGGCCACTCTTTCCGATATGCACTCCGCCGTCGTCTCCGCCATCGGTTGTCTGAAAGGCCCATTGCACGGCGGAGCCAATGAGGCCGTCTTCCACATCCTGGAAGCGATCGACAAATCGGGATCCGATCCGGTGGAATACATCAAGGGAATGCTGGCGGACAAAAAGAAGGTCCCTGGATTCGGCCATCGCGTTTATCACACCGAGGACCCGCGCGCGACGCACCTGCGAAAGATGTCGGAAGATCTTGGGAAATCCAGCGGCCAGGCCAAGTGGTTCGATTGGTCGCACGCCATCGAGCTATTCGTGAAGGCGGAAAAGAAACTCAACGCCAACGTCGACTTCTATTCGGCATCGACTTACCACACGCTGGGAATCGACGTCGACCTGTTCACGCCAGTATTCGCCGTCTCGCGAATCAGCGGATGGACCGCTCACGTAATCGAACAACTCGACGACAACCGCCTGATCCGCCCGCGCGCCGACTACATCGGCCCGCCCTACCCACAGCACTGGGTCCCATTCGAAAAGCGCTAGCATTGGGAAGGGCACGAGTTTACTCGTGCCGCGAAGCGCTGATAAAGATCTGGGTTTTGGAGCTTGCGGAAGAACTCCCGATTCGTATCGCGGAAGAACTCCCGATTCGTATCACGGAAGCGTTCCCGATTCGTATCAGGGTATGCCTTCAGGCATACCGTAACTCGATGAAAGATAGCCCGGCTTTAGCCGCTGAGGCAAGACCCACCTACGTCTTCGGCAGAACGATGATGTTCAACGGCTCGCGGATCGTGTACGGCGACCCCGGTGCCTGGCTAACGCTGGTCGGCGTAATCGTAAACACAAACAATTTCCCAGACTTCGAACTAATCGCGTAAAGGTGATTGTCGTTGTCCCAGAAGAACTGACAGATCTCGTCCGTCGTCAACAGCCTCGTATAGTGCGTAATCGGATCGCTCCCATTGAAATGGAACACCTGCAGTCCCGCAGTTCCTCCCACTGCCAAAAGTTTCCCCGAAGGAGCCATGTCAATATCGAGGACGCTCTTGACCGCAGTCGTCGGCATATTCGCGAACGTGCTCTTCGTGGTCAGATTCCCCGACGCGTCAGCCGTATAGGTCGCGAGCTGTGGCAAACCGTCCGGTTGCCACGAATTTGCATTCAGGGGCTGGAGCGAAATGGCCACATGATTCGTCGGATCAGCAGTCGCCAGGTAAGGACAATAAAACGATCCACTCTTCGCCGCGGGAATTTCCGGATTGATATTCAATTCGGCAAGCGCTCCATCACTTTTCCGCTCAAACCCGAATATGTCCCCGCTGAAGTGATAGCAATAAGATCCATATGCGTAAACATTATTCCCAGTAAAGCTGAGCGGCTCCCAGAACTGCGTACTTGCAGCGCGAGTCATCCCCAGGTAATTCAACTGTCCCGTAGCTTTTTCAATATCGAAGAATTGATATGTGTTGTTGGCCCCGTTGTTGCCATAAATATCTTCGTCATAAAGCGTCGTGCCGGTATGGTCGAGAAACAAGGCACCCGGTCCGCCGCCAACTGGATTGTTGAACTGCTGCGCGTCGATCGAGGCCACTTCCGTCAGCACCCCATCGGACGCAATAGAAAACGAGTCGATCTCGATTCCATTCGTGCCGAAGAGATACTTTCCGTTCACCGCCATGTTCTGCACGTCGGCCGGAAAAGGCGAACCTGACACCCGCGTAAGCTTGCCGTTCGAAGCTGCCGCGAAAGCTCTGATCTCATAACCGCCGCCGACCGCGCTGGATACATAAACGAACGCGACCGGCGAACTCGTAGGCGGGCCTTGGCCCAACGCCGCTGTCGTGCATAACGAAATCACTGAGCAAACGAATTTGATGTACCGCGTCATCATCCTCTTCCCGCCTTCTCTCTTCGCTAAGCGCGTCGCATAAAAAGTGAAAGTAGCGGGGAATCAGATGCCCGCAGAGGATCGTGGGTTGGCCTCATCAAGAAGGTGCCGATCGGACGAGCAACCGGCGCAGAAACCCATGGGCAGTGGCCCATTCTGTTTTGTCATCCCGAGCAAGCGTTCTTTGCGCCGCGAGGGATCTGGGCGGGCCGCGCGAAGCGTCGCGTACTTTACGACGCAAAACTCGCGCGTTTGGCTCGCTTCCTTAAACATCTCCTACTGCGGAGCAACGCTAAAATCCACCGTATTCGAGTTCATCCCACCGGTGCGAACGTAGACGGCAACCTGGCCCCAGAACATGAGGTCGTTCGCCGTAACCGTGGACATGATTTGTTTCGAGGTTATGAAGGTCGTGAATTGCGGGTTGCCGTTCCAGAACACGACCGCGTCCGTACCGAAATTATCGCCGTTGATGGTCATGGTGAAGGACACGCTGTTGACCGGCACGCTGTTCGGCGTCAGCTCGGCGATTGCCGGCGGGGAGAATGCAGTGACAACGGTGCGCGGATCATGATTTCCAGGTCCGTTGCCGCATCCGAGCGTAACCAAGCCTAGAAGAAGAACACTGATGTACCGCATAACGACCTCCTGCATAGATTTAGAAAAAGTGCGGAGGAGCAGGAGAAATCGGTCGCAGAAAGTCTGGCTTCGCGCGCCAGACCTGTCAAGATGAAAGAGTTTGCAATAGAAGCAAGATTTTGCGCTCGCAGCGCAGTCTGGCGCGGCCCCCCCGCCTTAGCCTCCGCGCTGCGGGCGTAGAATAAGGCATGGGTTCCATGCGCCGAGTCTATCTCGACAATAACGCGACTACCCCGGTATTGCCCGAGGTTCTTGAGGCCATGCGGCCGTACTTTGCGGAGCACTTCGGCAACGCCTCCTCCATCCACCATCATGGGCAGGAGACGCGAGCCGCGGTCGAGCGGGCGCGCGAATCAGTGGCGGCGCTACTTGGATGTCGGGCATCCGAGATCGTTTTCACCAGCGGCGGTACCGAAGGTGACAATCTCGCCATTTCTGGCTTGGCCCGCGCCGGCGATCACGTAATCAGTTCGACCATTGAACATCACGCGGTGCTGAATTCCTGCAAGCACCTCGAAGCCATCGGATGCGAAGTCACCTACGTTCCCGTCGACGGTCGCGGCCTCGTCGATCCCGATGACGTTCGCCGGGCGCTCCGTCCGAATACCAAGCTCATTACGATCATGATGGCGAATAACGAAACCGGCGTTTTGCAACCCGTCGAGGAGATTGGCAAAACTGCCGCCGAAGCCGACGTATATTTCCACACCGACGCAGTACAAGCGGCA